>Ga0187782_10004346_pt1 | contig 10620 bp, 9 predicted proteins | sample 0715_SJ02_MP15_2_FD_132454 | JGI IMG/M metagenome (GOLD analysis project Ga0187782, IMG submission 132454) | Tropical peat soil microbial communities from peatlands in Department of Meta, Colombia - 0715_SJ02_MP15_20_MG | ecosystem: Environmental > Terrestrial > Soil > Wetlands > Peat | place...
ACGCTCCCTACGGCGAAACGTTTCCACTCGAAGCGGTGCACGCCAAACTCTCGCCCGAAATCCGCTGCGTCTATCTGCAAGCCACGGAAAGCTCCACGGGCGCGCGCCACGACGTCGAAGCCATCGCTAAGCTCGTTCGCGCCCTGCCTGATACTTTGCTCGTCGTCGATGCCATCACCGGTCTCGGTACTACGCGACTCGACGTCGACGCCTGGGGCATCGACGTCATCATCGGGGGCTCGCAAAAAGCGCTGATGATACCGCCCGGCCTCGCTTATGGAGCCATCAGCGAGCGAGCCTGGCAGCGCATGGAAACGACAAAGTCTCCGCGCTACTACTTCGATCTCCGCAAAGAGAGAAAAGCAGCCGCCAAAGCGGAAACATCCTACACCCCCGCGACCTCGCTCTTCGCTGGCCTTGCCGCGGCGCTCGATTACATCCGCCAAAGCGGAGATGGCAACCTCGCCGCCGGACGAAACGCACTCATCGCGAATGCCGAACTCTGCGCCGCCATGACGCGCGCTGGAGTTCAAGCGCTAGGCCTGAAGTTGTTTGCCCCAACGTCTCCCGCTGCCGCCCTCACCGCGGTTGCCGCGCCTGCGGGCGTCGACTCCACTGCAATCTGTAAGCAGTTCCGCGATCAATTTGGAGCGGTCGTCGCCAACGGTCAGGCCGAGATGAAAGGCCAGCTATTCCGCATCGCCCACATCGGCTACTACGACTATCTGGATACAGTTGGAATGCTGGCCGCGCTCGAGCACGTCATTGCGGATCTTACAGGGAAAAAAGTGGAGTTCGGAAGCGCTGTGAAGGCAGCGCAGGAAGTTTACGGTCAGACGAACGAGTAACGACGCGCGGCGTTACTCCTCCATCGCTTCTCTCCTCAGCTTGCGGCTCTCGGCCAGCAGCGCCATGGAGTGCATCAGGTTCTGCAACGTGACGATGCCGACCAGGTCTTGCTCATCCACGACAGGAATAATGCTGAGGTTGCGGGCTGAGAGCTTTCTAAAGGCCGAAGCCAGCGATTCCTGCTTTGCCGCCACATCGAATTTCCCGTTCATCACGGCCTGCACATACCCGTTCCCCTCGGCGCGCAGCACGTCAAGAATTTTCTGTTTCGAGATAACTCCCACCATGTCGCGGCCGCGAACCACGGGAAAATCATCCTGCAGGGTGTGCACTGCCTTTTCAAGCGCATCTTCCAGCGTGTCGGCGGGCGAGAGCGTGGCGAAATCCGTCAGCATCACTTCCTCCAGCCGCACGCTCTGCAGTACCGACTGGAACATGGCGGAGCGTTCTTCCAGCTGCGCTCCGAAGAACAAAAACAGGCCGGTCATCACCAGCCACCAGTTGCTCATCAAAATGCCAACCATCATGAACAGGATGCAGAACACATGGCCGATGCGCACGGCCCGTTGCGTAGCCTGCATCATGTCAATGCGGCGCGAAAACCAGGCTCGCAGCGCACGCCCGCCATCCATCGGGTAGGCAGGCAGCAGGTTAAACAGCCCGAGGTAAATATTCCCCCACACGATGCTGCGCAGCAACGCGTTTGAACTGAGCAGTGGCTTCGCGGTCAAGGAGAAGCCAGAGATCGCGGCCGGCAGAATGAGCGCCGCCACTCCGGCAATGGCAAGGTTCACGAGCGGGCCGGCAACCGCAATGCGGATGTCGCGCTTCCAGGCGTTGAGCGGATCGGGGACCGCATGGGCCTCGTCAAGAATCGTCACTCCGCCAATCGGCAGCAGGATGATGCCCTTGGCGGGAACACCGGAACCGCGGGCCACCAGCGCATGGCCCAACTCGTGCAGCACCACGCTCCCAAAAATGATCCCGACCAAGCCGAGCCCGCGGAGAGCGGCCGTGGCATCTTGGGTCGTGGCGTCGGTGCTCCAGACAAAAATCAGCAGGAACACGAAGCTGAGATGAATGCGAATTTCGATTCCAAATAGACGCCCAACCGGGATGGACCAGCTACGCATGGACATGCCTATGGTTATTCTATCTTTTAGACACCGTTCGCAGCCCGGAAGTTGCGGTGCAGTTGAATCGAAAGTCATCCGATATGAAGACAGTTCTCAGTTTCTCGTTCTCAGTTCTCAGAGAAACGAGAGAACGCGAGGCGGCACGGAATCTGCACAGGTTGGGTCCTCCGGGAACTGAGAACCGGGAACCGGAAACTGACGCATGCGAGTCATAGCCGGCCAATATCGCAGCCGCCCTCTGCGCTCGATGCGCGGCATGGATATTCGTCCCACCTCCGATCGTCTGCGCGAAACATTGTTTGATGTGCTGTGCGCGGGCAATCCGGCAGCGCTGGAAGGCACGACGTGGCTCGATCTGTACGCGGGCACAGGTGCGGTGGGGATTGAAGCCCTCAGCCGCGGCGCGGGGATGGTGTATTTTGCGGAGTCGTCGAAAGCGGCGGCTGACTTGATTGCCGCCAACCTGAAGTCGCTCGGGATCAGCGACGGATTCGGGATTGCCCGCGCCGACGCAACAAAAGCCCTGCGCCAGTGGAAATCAGCAGGTATCGTTGCAGATTTTGCTTTTCTCGATCCGCCGTATCGTTTGCGCGAAGAATACGGGAAAACGTTCACGGTGCTCGCGGAAACAACGTTGTTGCGCTCTTCAGGCGTTGCCATCGCCGAGCACGAGAAACGATTTGACCCCGGTCCAGACGTTGGTCGACTGCACCGCTATCGAAAATTGGAACAAGGCGATGCCGCCCTGAGCTTCTATCGGTTTTGAATGGGTTCAGCCTCGGTTTGAAGTCGGGCAGCGAGAGTGATCGCTCGGAGCTCGCGGCTCGAGGCCCGCAGCTATAATCAACACGCATGCCCAACTTCCCACCCGTCGACGAACAACTGGCGTACATCAAGAAGGGGGCAGCGGAGATCGTCAAAGAATCCGAGCTGTGCGTGAAACTCGAGCGCTCGTTCGCGACCGGCAAGCCGCTGCGCGTAAAAGCGGGCTTCGACCCGACTGCACCCGATCTGCACCTCGGCCACACCGTCCTGCTGCGCAAACTCAAACATTTTCAGGATCTCGGCCACACCGTCATCTTTCTCATCGGCGACTTCACCGGCATGATCGGCGATCCGACGGGCCGCTCAGCCACACGTCCCCCGCTTTCGCGCGAGCAGATCGAGCAAAACGCCGAGACCTACAAAGCACAGGTTTTCAAGATTCTCAGCGCAGAAAAAACCGTCGTCGACTTCAATAGTCGCTGGTTCTCAAAATTCTCCGCCGAAGATTTCATCCGGCTATGTGCCAAATACACCGTCTCGCAGATGCTCGAGCGCGAGGATTTTCATAAGCGCTTCCAGGAGGAAAAGCCAATTGCCGTGCATGAGCTGCTCTATCCGCTGGCCCAGGGATACGACTCGGTGGCGCTCGAAGCCGACGTGGAACTCGGCGGCACCGATCAAAAGTTCAATCTGCTGGTCGGGCGCGAACTGCAGCGTGCCTACGGTCAGGAATCGCAGATCGTGCTGACCACGCCGATCCTCGAAGGCCTCGACGGCGTGAACAAGATGTCGAAGTCACTCGGCAACGCAGTTGATATCCACGAGCCGCCGCTTGAAATGTACGGCAAGATCATGTCGATATCCGATGACATGATGTGGCGCTACTATGAGCTGCTCACGGATGTTCGTGCCGATCAGATCGAGCAGATGAAGCAGGACGCGGCCAGCGGCAAGGCACATCCGATGGCCGTGAAGAAAGAGCTGGCGCGGTCAATCGTGGCCGATTTCCACTCCACCGACGACGCCACCAAAGCCGGAGAAGATTGGTCAAAGCAGTTTCAGAAAGATGAGGTGCCGGAAGAGATTCAGGTAGTTCAGGTCAGACGCGATGCGATTGAGCTGGGCACGCTCATGCCCGACGACAAGCGCGGAGGCGGAGCGATCCGGGACCTCAGCGGCTTTGCTGACGATTCGTTCCCTGTTCGCGTGGACAAACTGCTTAAACAAGCTGGGTTAGCAGCTTCCAACACTGAAGCAGCGAGCAACGTGAAGAGCGGCTCTGTGAGTATAGAGGGTACAAAGATTGATCCGCGGGAAATACTTGTGAATCTTTCGCTCCACAAAGAGGTCACGCTTCGCGTAGGTAGGCGGATGAAAAAGGTCCGGATTATCGATTCAAGCGGCAGCAAATGGCAATGATCACGTACCACTGATCAAATCGAAATCCCTCAGGAAGTGATGAGCCCCGGCGCCCTCCTGTGCCACTCCGTTGCCTGCTCGTACTTATGCGCAAGGTGAAGCCCAATGTCGGGAACCCACGGTGCCCCCGCCAACTGCAACCCGATCGGCATGCCATCCTTGGTAAACCCGCACGGAATGGAAATTGCCGGAATCCCCCAGACATTAAACGGCCGCGTGTTGCGCAACATCATCAACTCTGCCGGGCGCAGCTTATCCGGGTTCTGCTTCAAATCTGCGATCGACGGCGGAGGAATGGGAACCGTCGGCGTAAGCAGCACATCGACTTCGGCAAATACTTTGCGAATTGCCTCGCGGGTCTCGGCCAGTTCGCGCTTTGCCCGCTCAACATCAGCCTCTGAGGTCTTTTCGCCGGACTTGATCCGCGCCAGCGTTGCCGGCTGATAAAGCTCGGGCGACCGCGCGACAAACTGCTTATGATAGGCGTACGCCTCTGCGCCTGCCAGAGTGCGATCGGTCGAAACTTCAAGCCGCATCTCATCCCGTATTTGGCAACCCAGCTCGCGAATCACCAGAATCGCTTTCTCGACCGCGGCGGCAACATCTGCGTCAAGGTCGTCAAAAAAGAACTCTCGCGGAATGCCGACGCGCAAAGAAGCAGAGAGCGGCTCGTCCAGCCCGCACGTGTAATCGAAGATCGGCATGTCCGCGGTGGTCTCATCGCCCTGCTCGTGTCCTGCCAGCACCTGCAGCACAAGTGCGCCGTCGCAAACCGAATTTGTCATCGAGCCAACATGGTCGTAAGACCAAGCCAGAGGAATTACTCCGCGAGTGCTCACGCGTCCGTAAGTTGGCTTAATACCGACCACGCCACAGTAAGCCGCAGGCAGCCGGACCGAGCCCGCCGTGTCGGTGCCGATGGCGGCATAGCCGAGCCCCGCGGCAACGCTCGCCGCCGAACCGCCCGAGGAACCACCGGCAATCCGCGAGGGGTTCCACGGATTGTGAACCTCGCCAAAAAAGCTGATCATCGAGCTGCCGCCGTAGGCGAACTCGTGCAGATTCTGCTTGCCGAGAATCACGGCCCCTGCGTTGTGCAGACGACGCACGATTTCGGCATCTTCGTCGGGAACGCGATTCTTAAACAGGGCACTGGCCGCGGTGGTTTGGGCATCGGAAGTGTCGATGATGTCCTTCAGCCCAATCGGAATGCCGTGCAGCGGGCCGCGGTATTTGCCGCGAAAAATTTCCTGCTCCGCCCTGCGCGCCTGGTCGAGCGCCGACTCAGCCAAAACCGTAATGAATGCGTTGAGCTTCGGATTGAGCCGCTCGATCCGCGCCAGGCAATCTCGCGTGAGTTCGGCAGGCGAAATTTCGCGCGCGCGAATTCCATGGCTCAGATCTTTGATCGTCGGATTCAAGAGTCCCTCAAATGCTGGAGTGTGCCTTCTCCGCAGCGCGCTTCGCGAACCATTTCACCACAATATAGACAACCGGTCCGGCGGCTAGCGCCCACGGCCCCCAGCGCAAACCGATTGGATCGCTGTAGCGCAGCGCAATGTATGTCATTAAGACTGGCAGTGCGATCACGTATACCAATCCGAGTTGCCCGCCGGGAATCCGATAAGCGCGCGGCAGATCCGGATATCTGCGTCGAATTCCCCACGCCGCGAGCACCGTCATCACCGTGGTTGCGGCCCGCAGCCAATTGTAGATGCTGATCAGCTGCCCAAGCGTGTGCAGCGCGAGCGATGCATAGATGGCCGACGAAATCAGAATCGCAATCCACGGCGTTCCGTAGCGCGGATGCGTTCGCGTCAGAAAAGGAGGCAGGTATCCGTCTTCCGCGAGCGTAAATGGCATTCGCGTCGAAGTCAGTACGGTGCTGTTCAGGAGCGCCATGCTGCAGATCATCGCCGAAATGTTCATGAGACTGCCGAGCCATGGCCCGCCGATCAGCAGCGCAGCTGTCGAAAAGTATCCGTCCTTCCAACTCTGCCAGTTACCGAGCGCGGCGAGAGCTGCCAGCGTTGGCAAAAAGTAAGTTGCGATCGAAAGCGGTACAACCAGCGCGAGCGCGCGTGGATAGGCGCGCTGGGGTTCTTCCACTTCCTCCGCGACCGTTGAAAGCTGTTCGTAGCCGGAATAGAGCCAGAGGCCGAGTGCCAGTCCCACGCCAAATACATCGTGGAACGGGCGATTTGGCGGCACAAGAGGAACAAAAGGGTTGTGCCGCCACTTCGCCAGTCCCAGCACAACCATGGCGATCACTGGGATGAAAAGGAGAATCTCGAAAGTAGTAGCGGCCTTGCCCACCATCTGAATGCCGCGCACGTTCAGCCATGTGATAAATGCAACCAGTGCGAACGAAACCAGCCAATGTTTCCACCCCACAGCTTGCGGAAAGTAGTATGCCAGGTAGTCGGCAAACAGCACGGCGTAAGAGCCGCCCAAAAGAAACGACGCCGACCAGTTCCACCACCCAGCAAGAAAGCCCCAGAAGTCCCCGAACGCGGCGCGGCTCCAGCGATAGAAACCTCCTTCGACCGGCATGGCGCAAGTCAACTCTGCTGAAACCAGCGCCACAGGAATACACCAGAAAAAGGGCAGGAACAGGTGGTAGAGCAACGTCATGCCGGGGCCGCTGGTTGAAACCTGCGCCTCCAGGCCATACGGCCCTCCCGTCGTATACGAGAACATCACGAATACGAAATAGAACAGGCTGGCCTTGCGGACGGCTGATCCCGGCGATTTTTGACTTGGGTCGCTCACCGCGAGAAGAGCGTCATCGGTGTCATAGACTGGCTGAGCAACCATGGCACGAGCTCAGGCTCGGCGTAGGCTTTGTCCCAGGAGTTGTGACCGGCTCCCGGATATTCCGTGTACTTAACATCCGCGCCTGCCGCTTTCAGGGCAGCCACCATGTGTCGCGACTCTTCGACCGGAACGGATTGATCTTCATCGCCGTGGAATATCCAGACAGGCGTTTTGCCGACCCGGCGAGCCACTTCCGTGTAGGGTTCGTTATTCGCGTCGGCCGGCAACTTCACCAGCAGCTCCGGGAAATCGTGCGGCGGACGCACACCCGAGCAGACCGGTACCAGCGCAGCAAATTTTCCGGGATGGTCGATCGCGAACTGCCACGTCCCATATCCGCCCATCGACATGCCTGTAAGGTAAATGCGGCGTCGGTCGCCATGAAACTCTTTGATCGAGGCTTCGAGCGCTGCCATCGCCTGTGCCTCCATTTCGGGCGCGCCCCAAATCTTATCCTTGACGCATTGCGGAATTACGACGACAAAGGGAAACCGCAACGAGTTCTGGCGGATAGCATGCGGCAGGCCAACGTCGGTCTGGAGCAGGCCGTCAGAGCCGCGCTCCCCCGAGCCGTGCAAGAACAAAATCACAGGCCAGGACTTCTTTGAACGAAAATCGGCAGGAACATAAACCTGATAGCGGTAGCTTCTTCCGGAAAGCTCGACTGTGCGATCGAGAAACCCCGTCTGCACGCGGGCCGAGACCGAAACGGTTGCAAGCATCATGATCAGGAGAAACGCAAACCTGCTGCGGGTCATGGCTGGAAAGTGTACAGGAACAGCAGCGGCTTTTCCCCGAAGCTACATGCCGGGAGCGGAGCTGGCGCGACTCCTCTGGCAAAGCGCGGCGATTGTGTCCAGCGCATCGTGCAGCAAAAACGCTGTCGCCTCCCGGGCTTCAGTCTCGGAAAGCTCAGTCGGCTTGCCGACCAGCGTCAGCGTGCTCCGGATGCGCGTGCCGCCTCTGAGATCCGGCCCAAACGAAACGTGCTGCTCGGCGGTCACGCCCAGCGCGTGGTTTAGCAACTCGATGGAGCGCGGAGGACTGATCGCGGTCACCACCGCCGTCATGGTCGCCCGCCTCGGCTGCAGGATTTCGTAACGCAACCGGCTGCCCGCGCGCCAGGGTTCGCCTTCGATCCAGACGATCTGCTCGTAAATCCCGCGGCCCAACAGGCGGTCAAGATTCTGAAAAACGCGAAAAGCCTCATCCACCGCGGCTGGCACAGTGACCGAGTATTCGATAGTGGGGAGCACGGTCCACCCCGAGATGGCCGGATTATGCGCCCATTCGCAGCGGAAGACAAGCATGAAGATGGGATTGCTCCAAATCGAGCAGCTTGCGCTTAACGTCAAGGCCGCCGCCATAGCCGCAGAGCGATCCACCTGATGCAATCACGCGATGGCAGGGCACAACGATCGCGACCGGATTCCGGTTGTTTGACATACCCACCGCGCGAAACGCCTGCGGGTGGCCGATGGCGCGCGCAATGTCGGCGTAGCTGCGCGTCTCACCATAGGGAATTCCGAGCAGCGCCTGCCAGCACTTGAGCTGAAAATCCGTGCCGCGCAAATCGAGAGGCATCGTGAAGTCCTGCCGCTCGCCCGCAAAGTATTCGTCCAGCTCGCGAACATACGGCGCCAACGCCTGCTTCGATTCGCGGAGCTGAATCGTTTTCCCGTCGAGCTTCATCACTCGCGCTTCAAATTCCAGCCGCACCAGCCCCTTCGCGCTCGCCGCAAGAAACAGCGGCCCGACTGGCGATTGTGTGTGAAAGCAAGACAGTATTTCCATTCGTGGAAGCCTCGAATCCATCTTAAGCTTACGCGGCCAATCACAGACCGCCGAAGCGAGCTTCTGTGGTCGTTTTCGGCCGCGGTCGCGGGCAATAAAAAAGCCTCCCGCAAGCGCGGGAGGCCAATTTTCCAGGGGGAGTTATTTTTGTTGTTGTTGATTGGAACTGGTTGAGGCCAGCTGCTCCAGATTGTTCTTCAGCAGACTGACTTCCACGCGGCCACCGGTGGTGCGCTTCTTCGGCTTTGCCTCTTCCGCAGTCGCGGTCGGGAGCGGTGCATTGCCCATGCCCACCAGGTAAATCCGGTAAACCGGAATGTCGTGGTTCAGCACAAGATAGCGAACCACTGACTCGGCCATCTTCTGCGAGTTGGCGATAGCAACCTGCCCGCTGCCCGAAGAGAAGCCCTGCACTTCCACCACGTATCCGCGCTGGCTCTTCAGCGGCGTTGCCATCTCGTCAAGCGCTTCCTTGGCATTCTTGCTCAGCACCGTCTGTCCAGCCTTGAACAGAATCTCGGTCTGGGTGGAGGGCTGATACTGGTCGATGTTGCCGACGACCTGCTCGACCGTATTTAGCCGAGTATGCGCCTGATCCGCCGACTGCTGGGCAGCCTGCGCCTTGTTGCCGGCTTCAATCGCATGCTGGTCAGCTTCATTCGCCTTTGCGGAGGCCAGCTGGATTCCCTGCTGTGCCCGCGCATCGACGTCCTTAATTTGTTTGGTGTTGGCCGCGGTCAGCTCATCGAGCTCGTTGATGCGGTCGCGAATCGGCTGCGTCTGGCGCGCCACATATTTCTTGCGTGCGAACGGGTTTACACGTCCCCAAAAACCTTCCCGCGTCTCGGGTTGCAACGGGTCTTTACCAGTCGCAGTATCGGCCCGGGTAATGGCCGGGGATGCCGTCGCCGGGGCCGCCTGCGAAGTGGAACTCTGGGAACTGCTTTGCGCGAACACTGGCACCGCCAGCACTCCGCTCAAAATCAAACCAACTATGGTGCTCTTCTTCATGTGAAACTTCCTCCAGTTGGGAGTGGCGATTGCACTCCCGGCGCTCTCCGCGCACTTTGATTGCGTCATTCCTAGCTTGAACCTAAACCTGGGAGGCACCCAGTGACGCCGTCGGCGCCTCACGTGATTGGACTTGCACAACTCGATCTTTGTGTAAACAGTTTGGATGCCAAATGCAAGGCCCAAAAACAAACGGCCAAGTGTCTTATTTTCATAAACATTCTAACTCACTCTCGCCCAAAAGGCGCATCCGCAGGGCGGTAATTTTGGGCGGATGATATAAAAACTGCGTGCACTTCTTTATGCCTGAGAACGCGCAATTACAATCTTGCCGCCACAAGTTGATCAGCTTTCAGACCGTGCGGCCGACTCCGATAGCCCTGATTCTTTCTTCGATCTTTCTCCTCCTTATTCCAGCGCACGCGCAATTGACTCGGCCAGCCCTGGCCTCGTCGGGTATTCCGGCTGACCGCATGCAGCAATATTCCGATTTGGCCGTTGACTGGATGCAGCAGTATCTCCGCATCGACACGACCAATCCGCCCGGGAACGAAATGCGCGCGGCCGAGTTCTTCAAGAAGATCCTCGACCAGGAAGGCATCGAAAACCAGGTTTTCGAATACGCACCGGGCCGCGCCGATCTGTGGGCCGTTCTACCACACTCAACCGACCATCCAAGGCGCCCACTGATTTTCCTCAACCACATGGATGTCGTCACCAGCGACGCCTCGCACTGGCGAGTTCCCCCTTTCAGCGGAGAAATTCGAGATGGCTACATCTGGGGCCGCGGCGCCCAGGACATGAAGGACGAGGGCCTCGCGCAACTGCT
>Ga0187782_10004347_pt1 | contig 10619 bp, 9 predicted proteins | sample 0715_SJ02_MP15_2_FD_132454 | JGI IMG/M metagenome (GOLD analysis project Ga0187782, IMG submission 132454) | Tropical peat soil microbial communities from peatlands in Department of Meta, Colombia - 0715_SJ02_MP15_20_MG | ecosystem: Environmental > Terrestrial > Soil > Wetlands > Peat | place...
GAGCGTGATCAACTGCTGCTGCATTCAGCCGTCGCTTCTCCAACTGGCGACATAGAGCATTAGGACCTAAGCCGGACTGTCGCGGTGCACTACTTTGACCCTGTAGCCGGCTTTCCGCAAGAGCTTACCGACCTCTTCAGCGATCATGACCGAACGATGCTGGCCGCCAGTGCAGCCGAAAGAAATTGTCAAGTAGCTTTTTCCTTCCTGGATGTAATGCGGCAGCAGGTAGATCAAAAGCTCGGAGATGCGTTTGATAAATTCCCTGGATTGAGGAAATGAGCGGATGTATTTCGCCACTTTAGGGTTGCGACCGCTTAAGGGACGAAATTCCGGTACAAAGTGCGGATTGGGAAGGAAACGAACGTCGAACAGCAGATCGGCGTCCTGTGGCACACCGTGACGGAAACCAAAGCTCACGCAGGAGACCAGAATGTTCTTGTCAGACTCTTGTTTGTGGAAGCGTTCCGTGATATAGGCCCGCAGCTCATGCACGTTGAATTTGGAGGTATCAATCACCAGGTCGGCCATGGCACGAATCGTACGCAAGCGTTTGCGTTCGGCGGCCAAGGATGCCGTTACCGGAGCATCCGTTCCCAGCGGGTGGGGGCGGCGGGTTTCGCTGAATCGACGCAGCAACACCGGATCTTCGGCCTCAAGAAAAATCATCCTGGTTGGCAGTATGCGCTTAACCGATTTCACAATGTTAGGCAGATCCTGCAACTGCTCCCCTTCACGGACATCCACTACCAGCGCTGTGCTCTTGATCTCAGCCGACTGGCCTACCAGTTCCGCAAACTGAGGAATCAAACCAACCGGCAAATTGTCGACACAGTAATAGCCCAGGTCCTCGAAGGCTTTGAGCACGGAGGCTTTCCCTGAGCCGCTTATACCGGTGATGATGACTAGTTCGCCAAGAGGTCGCGACGGCCGTGTGCCATCGAATACGTTGGTGCGTTTTTTAGGCTGCCTCGAAGTTTGGCGGGAGGGCATCTGGGACGGATGTTAACAGGCAAGCGACCTTGGTCGCTAGTGTGGCCCCAAAATGCCGCCGGTCACAAAATCGTACAGGCGCGTTCGGCACGCTCTTTATGTGAAAAACCGGTTACAGCAAGCACCTGATGGTCAATTTACACAGGCGTCGCGCTGTGGGCTGGGTACGCTCCGCCGGAGAGCCGAGTGCGCCTGTCCTCACATTGTCCGCACCGCTCCTGTCGTTGCAACCACCCCAATCCTATGTTAGCTTCAAGTAACGGCAAGAGGTTAAGTTGCGAGCAACGGTTCCTGCCGGACTGGACCGCAAAGAGACTGAAGTATATCAGCGGCTGGATCCAGGACGGCTCCCAAAACACATCGCGATCATTATGGACGGCAACGGCCGGTGGGCGCGGCGACGCCATCTGCCCCGCATTGCCGGGCATCGCGCCGGTGTTGCGGCAGTGCGCTCCACGGTGGAGACCGCCTCGCGCATTGGTATTCCTGCCCTCACCCTTTACGCATTTTCAGAAGAAAACTGGAAGAAGCGTCCGGCCAGCGAAGTCAATTTTCTGATGGGGCTGCTCTGCCGTTATCTCAAGGCGGAAGTTCCTACGTTGAATAAGAACAATATCCGTTTGGAATATATTGGACGCCAGCACGAACTGCCTCCGGTGGTGCAATCGAAAATGCAGTGGGCGCGCGAGGCAACGGCACAGAATACGGGCATGTTATTGACGCTTGCGCTTAATTACAGCGCGCGTAGCGAACTGGTGGACGCATTCCGCTCGCTGATAGAGGCAGCGGCGAATAACGGTGGCCTGCAACATCTGCAAATTGACGAGGAAAGCGTTAAGACGCACCTCTACACGCGTCATCTGCCTGATCCCGATCTGGTGATTCGCACCAGCGGGGAAATGCGTTTGAGTAACTTCCTGCTATGGCAACTGGCATACGCAGAAATCTACGTTACTCCTACGCTGTGGCCCGAGTTCCGCGGTATGCATCTGCTCGAAGGCATCGCAGAGTATCAAAAGCGCGAGCGTCGCTATGGCGGCCTGGCGGATGATGTGTCGCAACCGCATAATTGCAATCACTCCAAGCTGGCCCGGAGCTGAGGCCGTTGAACCTGCTGAAGAGGGTCCTAACAGCAGTAATCCTGATTCCCATTGTTTTGTTGCTGATCCTGCGTGCACCAGTGCCGGTACTGGCGATGGTCGCAGCCCTGGTCGCACTGTTGTCCGTGCAAGAACTGCTGAAGCTTACGGAAGCCTTCGGCATCCGTCCTTTCCGCTGGCCAACGTACACATTCGTGGGTTTGTTATTTATCTACATCGCGCTCAGTCCTCCCACCAAACCTTTGCTCGATACCGCAATTTTCATCTACACGATCGGATTCGCGGCGGCGATCGCACCATTTGTTTTTTTTCTCGTGGGAATGCGCCGACCTGATCTCAGCAGCGCCTTCCCAGCCGCTGCAGTTTCGGTCCTGGCATTTGCTTACATAGCCCTGCCCTTGGCCTTTCTGGTGCAGATTCGCGAACAGTGGTCGGGCGCGTTCATGTTGCTTTATCTACTGCTCGTAGTGTGGGCGGGAGATATTTGCGCCTATTTTGTGGGACGATCGCTGGGCCGCCATTTGATGTCTCCGCGAATCAGCCCGAAGAAAACCTGGGAGGGTGCGCTGGCTTCGTTAGTGGCCAGCGTAGGCGTGGGAATGCTGTTGTACAACTACGCTTTGCCCATCAGCTCCGCGCTGCTGAGCGCAGGGTTAATGCAACGGCGGGATGGATATTTTGCGCTGCAAGGCCCGCCATGGTGGTCCACGATGTTACTGTCGGCTGCGATCAACATTGCCGCACAGTTGGGAGATTTGGCCGAATCACTGATTAAGCGCGGGGCAGGCGCCAAAGATTCCGGCAGCCTGCTTCCCGGGCACGGCGGCATGCTGGACCGCATTGATGCCCTGCTCTTTGCCGCTCCAGTGCTGTGGTACTATGCGGCTTGGCAAGTGATGCAGTAGATGCGGTGCGTCCGTCTTTCTGTGACCTGGCAGTATTCGAGCGATGTTGGAACGATGGCTGGCCAGCAGGATGCCAGCACTAGTTTTTCGTGATGAAACGTCTTGCCATTCTTGGTTCTACAGGCTCCATCGGCCAAAGCACACTCAGCGTAGTTGAATCTCATGCCGGGCGCTTCGAAGTTGTCACAATGGCGGCAGGCCGAAATGTGGACGCGGCCTTCGAGCAGGCGAAGCGCTGGAAGCCTCGACTTGTTTCTATCGCCGACTCATCCGACGCCGAGAAACTGCGTAATCGGTTACAGGCGGCTGGAATTCGGGACGTTGAAGTCGTGCAGGGCTCGGTCGGCGCGGTGGAGGTTGCTACTCATCCTGAGGTAGATTTCGTGGTCAGCGCGATCGTCGGAGTGGCCGGACTCGAGGCAACCTATGAAGCTGTGCGAGCCGGAAAAACGGTTGGGCTGGCGAATAAAGAATGCCTGGTGGCCGCGGGAGAACTGATTACAGCGGAAGCACGCAGGCAAGGAAAGCCGCTGTTGCCGATTGATAGCGAACATAACGCGGTTCATCAGTGCTTGCGGGGTGGTCGCATCGAGGAGGTCCATCGCATCTGGCTGACCGCGTCCGGCGGTCCGTTTCTAAACACGCCACGGTCAAAATTTTCCTCTATTACCGCCGAAGAGGCTCTGAATCACCCTACCTGGAAGATGGGGCGTCGCATCACCATCGATTCAGCAACTCTGATGAACAAAGGATTTGAAGTAATCGAGGCGTGCAGATTGTTTAACTTGCCTTCGACCCAAGTCAAAGTGCTTGTCCATCCACAGTCCACAATCCATTCCATGGTGGAGTTCGTGGATGGCAGCATACTTGCACAATTCTCCGTCACCGACATGCGCCTGCCCATCCTATACGCGCTCACGTACCCGGAACGGATCGCATCTGATATGCGCTTCCCGGTCATGGACTTGCGGCAGCTGGAATTCTGCCCGCCGGACATGGAAAAATTCCCTTGTCTGCGGCTGGCGTATGAAGCGGCGATGGCTGGAGGTGCAAAAACCGTGGCGCTCAATGCGGCCGATGAAGTGGCCATTGCTGCATTTCTGAATGGCTGCATCCGTTTCGACGAAATCCCTGAGATAATTGAGTCGGTATTGGCTGAAACAAAAAGCACGAAAGTGGAATCTATAAGCAAGGTGCTGGAAGCGGACTCCGAAGCCCGCCAGAAAACGCGTGAGAAAGTGGAGCAGCGAAGCTATTCTGCCAAATCGGCCTCGCCGTTGAGGAATTAAGCAAAATCTATGTCAGGTTTTTTTACGGCTGTTATTGCTGTTGCGGTGGTTCTGGGGTTCATGATCCTGATTCACGAATGGGGCCACTACGCCGCCGCCAAGCTGGTGGGGGTTAGGGTCGAAATCTTTTCCATCGGATTTGGCAAACGCCTGCTTGGCTTTCGCCGCGGCGACACGGACTACCGCATAAGCGCTCTGCCGCTTGGCGGCTACGTAAAGATGAGCGGTGAAAATCCCATGGATGAGCGAACCGGCGATCCCGCCGAATTCATGTCTCATCCACGGTGGCATCGCTTCATCATCGCCATTGCCGGGCCGGCGATGAACATCCTGCTCGCCATCGGTTTGCTTACCGGGGTTTACATGGTGAGATATGAGTATCCGGTCTACCTTGATCAACCGGCCGTACTCGCCTGGGTAAAACAGAGTTCGCCTGCGGCCAATGCCGGTTTGCAAGCCGGCGACAAGATCGTGCGAATCGATGGCATTGACAATCCCACCTGGGAGCAGCTGGAGCCAAAGATCTGGCTCAGCCCTAACCAGCCCGTGCAGGTCACGGTTCAGCGCGGCAATGAGACCTTCGAGAAAAGCATCACGCCTAAGGCAATTACCACCTCGGAAGTTGGCTGGGCGGGCTGGTTCCCCGAGAGTCCGGTGACCGTGGGGGTACTGGAACCCGGCATGCCCGCGGCTAAGGCAGGAATTCAACAAGGCGATCGCGTGGTTGCCGTCAACGGAACGCCGGTGCCGCACATTGAGTCCATGATCGAGCAGTTGCAGGAAACCAAGGATAAGCCGGTAGAACTTACGATCCTGCGCGATGGCCAACAGTTCAATGTGCGGCTCACGCCAGTGCTGGCCAAAACTGAAGATCTAAACGAGAAACGGTACCGCATTGGATTTAGCAATCAGCAACAAATAAAAGTAAGCCGATTGCCCTTCGCCGCGGCAGTCCATCGTTCTCTGGTCGACAATCGAAAGGACTCCCTGCTGATTCTTGAACTGATGAAGAAGCTGGTGGAAAGAAAAGTGTCGATCCGAGCGATTTCCGGGCCGATCGGAATTGCCCAAGACGCTGGAGAAGCCGCCGAGGCGAAGGGGTGGACTCCGCTGCTCATGTTGAGTGCCGCAATCAGCTTGAATCTGGGCATTTTCAACCTTCTTCCGATACCGATCCTGGATGGAGGAGTAATTCTGCTGCTTTTGATCGAGGGATTTATGCGCCGCGATATCAGTCTGCGCATTAAGGAACGCATTTACCAGGCCGCGTTCGTATTTCTGGTGCTGTTCGCGGTGATGGTAATCTACAACGACCTCGCCAAGACCTTGCCAGGCTTGGCGGGAAGACTGCCATAAAACAGTTTCAAGTTTCGAGTTTCCAGCAACGGTCCGCCAATCGGTTTCGCACGGCCTCTTTTCATCCTTCTGCTAAACTAGATTTCACATGGCAAATCTGCCGCGCAGAAAAACCATAACTTGCAATATTGCCGGTGTGCGGATCGGTTCGGATGCACCAATTATGGTGCAGTCGATGACTAATACCGACACCGCTGATGTCGCTTCCACCGTTCAGCAAGTTGCGGCCCTGGCGCGGGCGGGATCAGAACTGGTGCGGGTGACGGTGAATACGGAAGAAGCAGCGGGAGCCGTGGCGCCCATCGTCGACGAACTTGGCAAGCAAGGCATGCACGTTCCGATTGTCGGCGACTTCCACTACAACGGACACATTCTGCTCAAAAAATATCCCGAGTGCGCTCGCGCGCTGGCGAAGTACCGCATTAATCCGGGGAATGTCAGCGTTGGGCGGAAAGACGATACTAATTTCCGCACCATGATTGAAGTCGCAGTCGAGAATCAAAAACCTGTTCGCATCGGAGTGAACTGGGGATCACTCGATCAGGCGCTGCTCACCCGCATGATGGATGAGAATTCCAAACTGTCTGAGCCGAAGGACGCGCGCGAAGTAACCATGGAAGCGATGGTGGTTAGCGCGTTGAATTCTGCGAAACTAGCCGAGAAGTACGGATTGCGTCCTGACCAGATTATTCTCAGCGCAAAAGTCAGCGGAGTGCAGGATCTGATTGACGTTTACCGTTCGTTAGCGGCGCGTTGTAACTATCCGTTACACCTGGGATTGACCGAAGCGGGGATGGGTGCAAAAGGCATTGTGGCTTCGAGCGCGGCGATGGGCGTTCTGCTGCAGGAAGGCATCGGCGATACCATCCGCGTTTCTCTCACGCCGGCGCCGGGCGGGGACCGCACGGAAGAAGTCCGCGTGGCGCAGCAGATTCTGCAATCTATGGGGATTCGGAGCTTCACCCCGCAAGTTACCGCTTGCCCCGGATGCGGCCGCACGACCAGCACGTTCTTCCAGGAAATGGCCGAACAGATACAGTCCTACCTGCGTGAACAGATGCCGGTTTGGAAGGGGCGTTACGTTGGCGTCGAAGAGATGAAAGTTGCGGTGATGGGATGCGTGGTCAATGGGCCGGGCGAATCGAAGCACGCTAGCCTCGGCATTTCCCTTCCCGGCACATTCGAAGAACCCAAAGCTCCGGTTTATGTCGATGGCCGCCTATTCACTACTCTTCGCGGCGATCACATTGTCGCCGAGTTCATTAAGATTCTGGATGAATATGTGGACTCGCACTACGCGACAAAAGAAAAGGAAGAAGTAGCCACATAATAATTTCGTTGTCATCCTGAGCGAAGCTGTCCTTCGCTACGCGAACGACAGCCGAGTCGAAGGACCTTATGCCTGCGTGCAGCGGGCGATCCAAACAAGTGAGGAAATGCAGAGATCCTTCGCGTTCGCGACCGCTTCGCTTTGCGAACCGGTCACTCCGCTCAGGATGACAATTCAGGAATGAGTTACGCCAGCAGGGGCAGGGTTGAACCCGAGCCTTCATCCGGCAGGGGATCAGCGATACTGTTCAGCTCGGGATAATGTTTGAGCAGAGGTTCGGGCGCTTTTTGTCGCTCCCCGGTAAGCATGTATTTCAGCTGCAAGCCATTTACTCCGCCCTTTGCTTCAAAGTGATTGTTGGCGATCACGTATGTGACTTCGGCTTTGTGGGCGATGCGGTCGATTTTGGCCTTCCATCCCGCCAGCTCGGCTTCCGAATACAAATAGTTGTAGCGATCGTGTGGTTTTTCGGCTTCGAACCATTGGTCATAATTACGGCCGTGCAGGCGCACATAGCCAACTGGCGCAGTGACGTGCTCGGTAGCCTCGAGCGAGCGCCCAATCAGTGGCTGATCGATGTTGCAGAACGCCACATTTCTTTGCGCCAAGTCACGAATCGTTTCAGGGTTGTCCCAGCTCGAATGGCGAACCTCCACCACTCGCGGATACTCGATGAACTGCCGCAATAAAGTTTGGATGTACTCGCGGTTGAGCGAGGTATTTTTGAAGGAAACCGGAAACTGAATCAGCAGGGCGGCAAGTTTTCCCGTGGATGCTAAGGCATCCAGTCCCTCGCGCGCCAGTTTTTCGTCCTCATCATTGGGCTTGATGGTGGCTGCCGAGGTGGGCTCCATAACGGGGAGAGGGGAATGCGTGAAAGAGCGGTGCAGCTTGGCGGTGAACAGAAAATTCGGATTCACGCTCGATGCACGCCGCACCCAAATCTTGGCCAACTCCGGCTTGATGTGGCCATAAAAGGAAGTATTGATCTCTACGACATCGAAACAGCGCGCCAGAATCTCCAGCGGATGTTGTTTTCTGCGCTGCATTCCGAGCGGATAGAAAATACCCTCCCAGTCTTTGTAGGACCAGCCCGCCGTGCCTACGCGGATTTTCCCGGCTAGTTCCATATGCTATCGACCCGTTTTGTAAGCTGCAGGTTAGCACGCCGGATGAGGCGGTTGTGTGACTTGCATCAAACCAGGCGCGAAACCAGCAGCGAAAATGTAGGCGCGGGCGTCCTCGCCCGTGCGGAACTGTTTTGAGCTCAGGTCTCAGCTGCGCTTCAGGGTACAGCTGGGGATGGCAGCTCTGGCCCAAGGGCCGGCTCAGACAGGGGACTGGGTGGAATGCCTTTAACGTTCAAAATCGCCCAATGCCACTCCTGATCGGGAGCCAGGCTGGCGTTAAGTGTTTCTCGAAAAATTGTGGTGGCCATTGGCGCCGCTGTTCCCTTCAGGTGTAAAACCAGCGTCAAGTCAGAAGGCTTTTCGCCGGAGGTGGAATTTTCTTGTGAGGACGCGTCCTGCGCAACGGCAGGCAGAAGTCGGGCCACGCCATTGAGACTCGCACTTTTTTCGGTTCTCCGTACGATTGTTAGCCCGATGGTAATTTCTTTCAGATTCCACTCCGTACCGTTAAAAAGCGTTAACTGCAAGCGGTCGCCATCGATTTTTGCAGGCCCCTCCAACTTTGCCATCTCGCTTTGCGGCAAATCCTCAGCCACGTAGGGCGGCACAAGCAACGAAGCTGCCTCAGCGTTGAACGATAAACTGCAAGTTCCATCCGGGGAAGACATGCGGAACGTCTTTTCCGTGCTGTCGAGTGACAGCAGCGGTTTCCCATTGAGCCGGTGGTTCTCGACATCGTCCATGATTGTAGAAAGGTTGTCATTATCGATGACAACTGGAGCGGCTGGCTCCGCAGTCGGCTCCTTGGCCTTGCGTATAGCTCGAGCCAGATCGCCCAGCGAGACGCTATCATCGGACTGGGCGAGCAGTGGCAATGCCGCACCAAAAACCAGGACCGTCAAGGCAAGGCGGAGATAGGCGCGACATCGCATAACGATGCAGAAACTTCTTCTGCGATTGTAATTACAACGGTTGGAAGAAATCAGCGAGTCAAGGACAAACCTCGGTGTTAGAACCTTCGATCAGGAGGGTAGCTAGGGCATGCGGGACGAAGTAACACGCAACGGGGTTCCGCACGCCCCTGCCTACAACATTCACAGCAAGCCAGAGGAACGAAGGCGAGCTACTGGGTCTGAAACTGGAACGGGTTCACGCCGAAAGAGCCAGCGAGCCACCGCAAAACCCAACGCGACATAGCACAGATGCGCTAACTTCATGATCCACCCCCGATCACTGCATCGGCATCCTGGGGGAGCTTCGTTAGAAGCACAGTAGCAACGCCGCACCGAGGTATCAACCCTCAATCGTGCTATAGACGTAGCACGAAAGAGTTGCAGCACAGAAACCAAAGTAATTTCAGAGGAGCGGACGGGAGGAATCAGGCCGTCAGCATTTGCGCATTGGCATGCGCGAGCGGCATGAGCTCGCTCGACAGAGAACATCGTTCCAAGGCATCCGCGAGCACCCGGGGGAAATGGCAAATGAGTAAATTGAGATCGAGTTGCAATTCACGCGCGGTGTATTGCCGGTATACAGTCATGGAACCGCATTGTCGGCCCCTGCTGCTCACCAGATCGAGCCTTAGGCTACAGGCGCCAGTCAGATTCAGTGAATAGAAACGCGTAGAATCTGTCCATCGCAAACAAGGATTCTCGCCATCGGCGGAAACTAGCTGCAATCCGCGCACCTGGGGCAACTCGCTGGGGCCAAGGTGTAATCGCAAGTCAAAGCCGTCGAAATCATTATTGCTGAGCGCCGCCATCAGCACTCGGCACACCTGGTTGAAATCAGTGGCAACCTTGAGTTCTTCGATGGCCCGGCGCAGAGCGAGATTGTTAATCAGGATTTGCCGTTCAATCGTGCGTTGCGCGACCCTTTTTAATTCACCAAATTCCAGATAGCCGAGATGCTGCACCCCGATCCAAACCCCGGTGCCAAGCACGGCGAGAACCAACCCCAGGCTTCGCTCCGTTGGCCAGAGCAGAAACAAGCTCAGCAATGCAAAGATTGCGGATACGGCGTATAGGGTGATAACCACCTGGCGCTGCGAAAGACCACGCTGCAAGAGTTTGTGATGAATGTGCTCGCGATCCGCAGTGAAAACCGGTCGCCCGCTCAGGAATCGACGCAGCACGGAGAGCGCGCTTTCAAGAATCGGAAGACCGAATGAGACGACCGGAATCGCGACAGCGATGATCGTGGGAGCCTTCTGTGCTCCTTGCAGCGCTAGCGCACTAAGGATGAAACCGATAAAGAGGCTTCCGCAATCACCCAAAAAAATTGTCGCCGGGCTGAAGTTAAAGCGCAGGAATCCTAGAACAGCGCCCACTAGCGCAATGGCCATGATAGAGACCAAGCCTGCGCCATTGACCAAGGCTGCCGTGAAGACGACGAGAGTAGAAAAGAGAGCGGATCCCGCAGCCAAGCCATCCAACCCGTCAATAAGATTGAAGGCGTTGGTGATGGCGAGCACCCATAGGATGGTCAATGGCAGTCCGAGAAACGATGGAAAGTGA
>Ga0187782_10004350_pt1 | contig 10611 bp, 9 predicted proteins | sample 0715_SJ02_MP15_2_FD_132454 | JGI IMG/M metagenome (GOLD analysis project Ga0187782, IMG submission 132454) | Tropical peat soil microbial communities from peatlands in Department of Meta, Colombia - 0715_SJ02_MP15_20_MG | ecosystem: Environmental > Terrestrial > Soil > Wetlands > Peat | place...
GCGAAATCGGCCTTGCAGAAGCCCGATCACCCGGCCCAGGCCGATTTCCCCCGAAGCGTTTCCCCTTCCGGCTTACTCAACTCAATGCCGGAAAATCGCGACTTACACCACAGGCTGCTAAGGGCTGAAGTGGCGAGCTGGAGCTTTGCGCCAGATCTGGTCAACTATGATGAGTTACAGCCAATGAAACTCCTTGACCGCTTCTTCTCGCGCAAACCTGCCATGTGTGCAGCGTGTGGGTCTCCAGCGGGATTCGGATACTCTCTTTATGCGGAGTCGGACCGGAATGACATCTCCAGCATGTGCCTAAGTTGTCTTAAGGCAAAACTGGCAACAGACTACGCGCAGTTCGACAAACGCGCGCTAATCATTGAACCGGCCGCCAATTTCCCATGCTACGTTTTCCAGCCAGGTGGCAGATGGGAAGGTAACAAGCTAATGAGAGACGCGCGGGACATGCTGTCAAGGATGTGGGATTCCTGCGACCGCTGCGGAGCCATAGCAAGATTTCTCTGGTTGACCTCCAGCGGGCTCCAACCGGACAAACAAGACGAGTTGTTCTCGAAGGGGATTGAGGAAACATTGCTCCGTTGGGGCAACCGTCCACCTAATTCTGTCTGTGCTCGCTGTTGCCTAAGCCTTATATGTGGCAGCATCGAGACCCACCGCCTGACGTTCCTTGAAGTGTGCGGCCCGCGTTCCGAGGATGGCCTTGTTCTGCCTATGGGCTATTGATCCCAGTGGGTGCGAACAGGCCCTGAGCGCGCCTTCATCCCCCCCGCCGCGCCTCGCACAAAATCTATAAAGAAGCCATAGCATTTTCGAATTTCTTCATATCATCTTTATGCGTCGCGTGAAATAGTCAGGCGAAGCACACCCCCTAAGGAAAGGGCAGGCGTAAACTGTGCCTGGCTGATCATCTAACCCTCGTCCGGCGGCCGTTGCCGATTCTGCCTCATGACGCCGGCGCATCCTAAAGCAACTTGACCGGCGGCCGAGCCGCCGAAATCGCATGGCGCTCGAACGTCCATGCACCGTGGGAGTGGAAACGTATGTTCGCGAGAGCAATCAAGGCGCTCTTACTGATTTCGTTGCTGGCAATTCCGGCCGTGGCTTTGGCTCAGCAGGCTGCCGGGGCAACTTCCGAATCCGGCACGCAGGCGCGGATTGCGGCGCTGGAACAAGCCATGCACAACGCGCAGGCGGCAACGGCCAGCGCACAATCGGCGGGCGACAATGCCTGGATGCTGACCTCTGCCGCGCTGGTGCTGCTCATGACCGGCCCCGGCCTGGCCCTCTTCTATGGCGGCCTGGTGCGCAAGAAGAACATCCTCGGCACAATGATGCAGAGCTTCGCCATGATGTGCCTGGTGAGCGTTCTGTGGGCTATTGTGGGCTATTCGCTCGCCTTCGGACACGGCAATGTCTTCATCGGCGGATTCGAGCACCTGTTTCTCAAGGGGGTCTCGCTGAATCCCAATCCCGACTATGGCGCCACCGTTCCCGAGCAGACCTACATGATCTACCAGCTCATGTTCGCCATCATCACACCGGCGCTGGTCTGCGGCGCGTTTGCCGAGCGCATGAAGTTCAGCGCGATGGCGGTCTTTCTCTCCCTCTGGCTGCTCTTCGTCTACTGCCCCATGGCGCATATGGTTTGGGGCGTGGGCGGCCTGTTCAACTCCGCCGGAAATCATATCCAGAGCTTCGATTTTGCCGGCGGCACGGTGGTCCACATCACCAGCGGAGTCTCGGCGCTGATCTGCGCGTTGTATTTGGGCAAGCGCATCGGCTACCCGCACACGGCCATGCCGCCGCACTCCCTCACGCTCAGCTTTGTCGGCGCATGTCTGCTGTGGGTAGGCTGGTTCGGATTCAACGCCGGCAGCGCCGTGGCGGCCAGTTCGCTCGCCACCAGCGCCTTCGTCAACACCCACTTCGCCACCGCCGCCGCGGCCATCGGCTGGACCATCTTCGAGTGGCTGCACAACGGCAAGCCCACGGCCCTGGGCGCCATCTCCGGAGCGGTCGCCGGCCTCGTCGCCATCACGCCAGCTTCGGGCTTCGTGCAACCCATGTCGAGCCTGTTCATCGGTCTCGCCGCAGGCTTTGTCTGCTCTTTCATGGTTTTCAAGGTGAAGGCCATCTTCGGCTACGACGACTCGCTCGACGCCTTCGGCGTTCACGGCGCCGGTGGAACGCTGGGTGCGCTGCTCACCGGGGTCTTCGCCACCTACCTCATCAATCCGGTCTACGGTCCGGGGAAACCCACCGGCGGGATCGACGGAAATTGGGGTCAAATGGGTCATCAACTGGCCGCCGTGGGTATGGCCTGGGGAATCTCCATCGTGGGCTCGTTGATCCTGCTCACGGTTGTGAACAAGATCATCGGCCTGCGCGTTGCTCCAGAGCAGGAGGTCGAAGGTCTCGATCTCTCGCAGCACGGCGAAGAAGGATACGACTACGAAACGACTTAAGGAACCTCTGAACAAGGTCTGTTTTGAAAGGGCACGACTTTAGTCGTGCCGACAGAGGCAGTAAAAGTGATCGGGCTTTAGCCCCTGAGGGACGGGTTTCTCCTCTGTGGCTACTTGTTCAGAGCTTCCTTAAGGCAGGGACTAAGGGACTAGTATCCTTTCAGTCGAGACTCTATTTGGGCCGGTCGGAGTTTTCCGATTTCTGAACCCTGATCCCTCACGCGGAACCGGCCAAGAGTTTTTGAAGCGGAGGCGGCAGTAACCCCGCCCCGCCTGATACGCTAGCGAGCGAGGAATTTCTGCATATGGTTAAGATTGAAGCCATTCTCCAGCCCTCGAAGCTGGACGCCGTTAAGGATGCGCTGCTCGAAGCAGGCATCGAAGGCATGACGATATTGGAAGCCCGCGGCCACGGCCGCCAGAAGGGCCACACCGAGTTCTACCGCGGCCGGGAATATACGGTCGATCTTCTGCCCAAGGTCAAGATCGAGATGGTGATTCACGACGCCATGAAGGAGAAGGCGATCCAGGCCATCGTGGGCGCCGCCCGCACCGGCCGCATCGGCGACGGCAAAATCTTCATTAGCAAGGTCGACGAAGCCATCCGCATCCGCAACGACGAGCGCGGCGAAAACGCGCTATAAGCGATAGGCGGGGGCGCACCGTCCGTTTATCCTGCGGAAGGGACTACACTGTTCCAAAGGAGGCCGGGCATGAGTGTCCTCGCGGAGGCCGTGATCGCTGCGTTCGACTCAAACACCGAACTGACCTGGGTGACGGGCGAAGCAGGGCAGGCGATTGCCCGCTTCGATGTCTCCGGGACTCGCGTGGATACGGTGTTTACAGAAAGCGGCAAGAGCCAGTGGCGAGTGGCGTTCGAGGTCACATCGCAAGCGAGCGCGTCGGAGAACATTCACGCTTCGATCCGGGTTTTTAGCGGAGTCTTTCAGGCGGTGCGCGAGTTCCTCGAGGTCCGCCAACCTGAACGCCTTGTCTTCGCCTCCAAGGAAGAGGCCCTCGGCCGGCTCTATGAAGAATACCTGGCCCGGCAGAATACAACCCTGCGCGGGCTCGGTTACCGCATGGCTCCCGCGGTTAGGATCTCTCCTTTGATGGAATTCGCAATCGAAAAAGTAACTCCCTCGGAGTGGCGGGATTACCGGAAATAGAGAAGCTGAGCCGTTCCCGCAAGACCGGCAGCCGTCAGCGGCCTGCCATTTCCCGATTCAGCGGGATGCGCAGCACGATCCGGTCGCCGGTCCGCACCAGCAGCCTGGAAAAGGAGTCTCCCGAGACGTTGGCGAGCGAGACGTACTTCCCGTTGAGCGCGGTCACGCTGCCATGGAGCGGCGTTCCTGGATCGGCAGGCACAGCGAAGCTGACGCGCACGTCGGGCCGGCCGTCTCCGTCCAAATCGATCTCGTCGCTGACCTGAGCGGGGAGCGCATCGGCGGGCTCAAAGGCAACCTGGACAAAGGGCTCACTGCGCTGCAAGAGGCGCGGTTGCACCGGCTGATAAACAACGATCCGGTAACCGTTGCGCTCGATGGTGCGGGCGACCGTGCCGCCGGAGTACGTGGCGTCGATGTGAAGGCCGGCATGGCCGATCGCGTTGGCGAATGCCCCGATGAGCACAAACGGAACCGCAACGGCGATGAGCAGCGTCAGCGCCGCTCCGGTGTAGGCCAGAATGGCAAGAATGCGTGCGCGCATGATGTCCTCCTTCACTTCCAGGGCAGAAATCCGATGATGGCGGCGATAGAACCCGCCAGGATGTTGCCGCCGAACATGACGGCCAGCGCCCAGGCGCCGTAAAGAAACAAGAGCCGCGCACGCTCGGGTTTTACGGCCACCGGAGTCCCTTTCAGGTGCCACACTGCCGCATCTTTCTTGCAAACGTCTACGCATGCGCCGCACTTCATGCAATTGAGCAAGGTTTTTCCCTCGCGAATGGAATCCTTCGACAGCGCCACTGTGGGACAAGCCGTCTGGCAGAGCGTGCAATCCACGCATTTCTCGCGGTTGAAGCGGATTTCGAAGAGATTGATCTTGTTGAAGATCGATTGAAATGCGCCGAACGGGCAAAAGAAGCCGCACTGCGTGCGTTTCTTGGTCAGTAGCGGCAGCGCCACCACCAGCCCCGCGAACAGCGTGACGAACACGCCGAATTGGATGGCCGTCTCCACGTTGCGCACCGCGGGAAACTCCGTCACAGTTTTGAACGGGCAAAGCCACATGCAATAGACAGGCTCGAGAATTGCCGCCGAAAGCAACACGACGAAGACCAGGATGGCCCACGGGATGAGCCGCAGGATTCCGCCGTATTTCGTCACGAAGCGGTGCAGCCTGCGCCGTTTGGGGAATGCTGCGAAGCCCTCTTCGATGCCTCCGAAAAAGCACGCGTAGCTGCACCACGCTTTGCCCAGCACCAGCGTAAATGCGAACCAGAGCCCGATCATGAATGCAATCGACCGTGTGTTGGTCGCTGTGGGCAGAATGGCTCCGGGGAAAATGATGGTGCGCGCGAACGCCGCGGGCAGAATGATGGTCGGCGTCACCATGAAGCAGAACGGCGTGTCGCCCGAGACCATGCGGCTGAGGGGAATGCTCATGGTGCCGCGCTCGGCGACGAGCGAAGCGATGAACCCGACCGGAAACAGGAACCCCAGCGCAACAAAGAAAATCCGCCGCCAACGGTAAGTCTCGCCGGTGCGCATCATCAGAAAAAAGAGCGCGGTCATAAAAAGAATCACCACCGCGGCAGCGATGTGAAGATCCCGCCCGGCCCGCTGAAACGACGGGGTGAACATCAGCAGCGTCCACAGCGCGATGGGCAGCGTTAGAAGCAGGGAGCGGCCCACGCCGCGAAAGACTGCGGGTTGCGCAAGGGTAGAGGAACGGCTAGCCATAAAATGCCCTCTCGATCAGGATGGAAACTCCGGATAACCCATACCAGCAGGCCAGCAAAATGGCAACCATGCGGGCAACGGTGACGACGGCCGGCGTCCGCTGCACGAATCCCAAAGAAAGATACGGGAAGAACCAGACCGCCGTTCCAACAAAGAAGAAGGCAAAGAAGAGCAGCGCCGCCCACAGATGGGCAAGTTGCGCGGCGCGCACGCCGGCCACCAGAAACGGCGGGCAAAGACTGATTCCAGTCAAAAAACCCAGGGCCAAAGCTCCCGAGGTCCGGGGCCGGGGCGCCTCGCCGATTTGCACCAATTGGCTGGATGGTTGGGCCAGAGCACATCGCCTGCGCGGCCATCCGGCTGCGTACACCACCAAGGCTGCGGCCAGTAGTACCTGGATGCCGCCGACAAGCCATGAGCGGCGGGACCAGGCATGCGGGATCGACGATCCCACCAGCCACACCGCGGCGGCGAACACCAGATAGCCCGCCAGACGCGCCGCGAGAAACAACAGCAACTGACGGCTGTGCCACCGCACTCCCTGCGGCTGAACCAGCATCCACGGCAGCACCACGGGCCCGCACGACGCCAGGCACACGGGGCCGGTCGTCAGCCCGAGCACGAGCGCCTCGGCAGCACTAGCCGGTAGAGACCATACGGCCATTTGGATGGAAGTGTAGCCATTGCTTTGGCAAGCATCCCGTGACTGCGGTCACGGCCGCATTTCAAGGGAGCGACAGGCCCACTGGGTCCGATTGCCCGGGGCGAGAATGCGCGCGGCAACCTGCTTGACACTGCGCATCGGCCCGTCCGGCTCCTCGCCGCACAAATCCTACCCCGCGCGGCCAACATCGCTTATGCTTGTAACAATTCCTTCTTGCTGCGGCGGGTCAAACCAACAACACTATGGGTGCAGTCGTTTTGAAGGTTGACGATCTTCGGGAGCAGTATCTCAAGGAGATGGCGCTGGTGCGCCAGACCTGCGAGCGCACCGGGGATGGTACGGCCGCCATTCGGCGGCGCTCGGCCGTCGTCGATCGCATCCTGATCGAAATGTGGCGCCGTGCGTTCGCCGGCCTGCCCCCGCTAAATGCCGCCCTGCTGGCCCTGGGCGGTTACGGGCGCAAGGATCTCTTCCCCTACTCCGACATCGATGTGCTGTTCGCCTTCGCCGACGACAAAACCGAGCAACAAGCCCACGAGGCGGTTCGGGGCGTAATCCAGGGTATGTGGGACATCGGCCTGCGCGCCAGCCCTAATTCGCGAACCGTGCGCGAGGCCGCCCGATTCGACCCCGACAACCTCGAATTCACTCTCGCCACGCTCGACCGCCGCTTTCTCGCCGGCCAGTTTCCGCTTTACCAGCAGCTCCATCAGGTCACCTTTCCCGGTCTCGTCCTGAGCGATTGGAATGGAATCACGCAGAAGCTGGGCGAAATCGCCCGCGCCCGCCATGCCAAATACGGCAACACCATCTTTCATCTCGAGCCCAACCTCAAGGAGTGTCCCGGCGGGCTGCGCGACTACCACCTGGCGGTTTGGTTCGCCGTCCTCTTTCATTTGAAGGAGACCAAGGAATGGCCGCGCCAGCGAGGCGGGGTCTTCCAAAGCGCGCGCGGCGACGCCGAAGCGGCCTTCGACTTTCTTGCCGCGGCGCGATGTTTCCTCCACTTCCGCCACGGCCGCGACGACAACATTCTCGATTGGCAATCGCAAGACGAGGCCGCCGCCCGCTCCATCGGCCTGGAGACGCGCGGCACCGCCGATCCCTCGTATTGGATGCGCACCTACTACCGGCATGCCCGCGTCGTCTATCGCCGTGCGGCGCTGCTGATGGAGCACTTGCCCGCGCCGGTTAGCTTCTATCGCCAATTCCGCCGCCGCCGCACGCCCATCGCGGGAACCGACTTTTTGCTCGACCAGGGGCGTATCGACATTCAGCCGGGGGCGCAATTCAACGACACCGCCGCCATCCTGCGCATCTTCTCGCTGATGGCCACGCACGGCTACACGCTCTCGCAGGCGGCCGAAGACCGCATCACCGACGCGCTGCCCGTTCTTGCCATTTCCATTCCCGAGGGGCCGTACCTGTGGAATGCGCTGCGCGAGGTGCTGCTCGGGCCGCACGCCGCGCACGCCTTGCGCACCATGCATGCCCTGGGAGTGCTGGAGATGCTGATTCCCGAATTCCACGGCATCGACGCATTGGTCATTCGCGACAGCTACCACCGCTACACCGTCGACGAGCACACCTTCCTGGTGATCGACAACGTCCACGGACTGCGCCAGCCGGCCAGCGAGCAGGAGCAGCGGTTGGCGCAACTGCTGCCCGAGATCGACCGCCTCGATCTCTTCATCCTTGCGCTCCTGCTGCACGATACCGGCAAGGGGCGCCGCTCAGGGGAGCACGCGGCACAGAGCGTGGATCTCGCCGACAGTTTTCTGGCGCGGCTCGATCTCGACGCCGAGGAGCGGGAGTCCATCCTCAAGCTCATTCGCCTGCACTTGGAGATGTCGGCGGCCATGCGCCGCGACATCTTCGATCTCGACAACGTGCGCACATTCTCCGACAAGATCGCCAGCCCGCAACTCCTCAAGATGCTCACCCTGATGACCTTCGCCGACATCAAGGCCGTCAACCCCGACGCGCTGACGCCGTGGAAGGCCGAGAACCTCTGGCAGTTCTACATGTCCACGTCGAATTTCATGGACCGCTCGGTGGATGAGGCCCGCTATCACGCCGCCATCGATCCTACGCTGCTCAACCGCATCCGGTCGATGGTTCCGGCCCCGCAGCACGACGCGCTCAAGCAATTTCTCGAGGGATTGCCGCAACGTTACCTGCAAACCCGCCTGCCCGAACAGATCCGCAACCATTTCCAGATGGCTCTCGACCTCCAAAAGGATCCGGTGCAACTCGACCTGCGGCCCAACCGACAGCTCTTTGATCTCACCGTGATCACCCTCGACCGCTCGCGCCTCTTCGCCGATGTCGCCGGCGTGCTTGCCGCCTGGGGCATGAACATCGTGCGCGCCGGCGCCTTCTCCAACGACGCCGGCGTCATCGTCGACAGCTTCCATTTCACCGACGTCTTCCGCACCATCGAGCTGAACCCCAGCGAGAAGGAGCGATTCCTCTCGAACGTGCACGACGTCGTCGCGCAGAAGCTTTCCGTGCAGCAGCTTCTCCAGGCCCGCCGGCATCTCTACCACCCAACCAATCTCAAGGTCGAAGTGCCGACCAAGCTGGAATTCGACTCCGAATCCTCCTCCCACTCCACGCTGTTGCAGGTCGTGGCGCAGGACCTGCCCGGCCTGCTCCGCCAGATTGCGCTCACCTTCAGCGCCCATCAGTGCAATATCGAAATCGCCATGATCGATACGGAAGGCGCGACGGCGATCGACGTCTTTTACCTGACGATTCGCGGCCAGAAGCTCAGCCCCGATGAACAGCACAAGCTGGCCACCGACCTGACCGCGGCCCTCGAAGCCATGCGCGTTCCCGCCGCTTAGGTCCCCGGCCGCATGAAGACGTACCGGTTGCCGACATCCGTCCCGTAGGGACGAACGAGAATAGCCCAGGGTGAAACCCTGGGATGAGGTCGCCTTTCACACCACAAGCCCCGGACGGGGCGGCCGAACCAGTGATACAAATTCATGCAGTCGGAGATCTAGAGCAAAACCAGAGTCGCTGTAGACCGGCCAAAGCCTTGTAACAAGGGCACGGCTTCAGCCGGGCCGAAAAAAGCGACGAACAAACTCTCTGGCCTTCAGGCCCTGCTGGGCTACACCAAGTGCGGTTTTGCTCTAGCAGGCGCTCCTATCGGCATTTTCACGGATGCGTTTCTCTGCAACGCTGCAGCCAATCGGAAAGTCTTGGGCGTGGAAGAGGAGCGCTCCGGCGAAGAGGCATTTCCACCGAAGGCTTTGAGTTTTACCAACAACGCAGATCCGGGAAAAGGAGTGCAGCGGAAATGGGACGTCTATTAGTATTTATCGTCCCCAATATCAACGCGAGAGTTCGAAGCAACGATTGCTGGGGCTATGACCATTCCAATAAATGCCAATGCGATCAAAAGGTCGTGCACCGTCGTTCTCCCGCTGCGGCGTCCTTGTGCTCGCGTCCTGCATCCGGCTCGGTTCTGTCACTGGCTGCCGACACCTTCCAGCCGGATGCACCGATGAGCATGAAACCTAATCTCGGCGTTTTCTACTGTGCGAATGATGCACTGCGGGAACCACAGGTTGAAATAGCACCAAAACTCTGTTGTGCAGACTGGAGTGTGATCGACGCCTACGACCTTGGTGCTTGAAGCACGTTACCGATGAGCAAGTTAGAAAGGCATTAACGTAATATTACTTCGCTAACTCGCTGCAAGAATAAGCGATTTGCGAAGCGCCGATCAACGCTTCGCGCCGCCCCTTATCGATCGCCATCTCCAGCCCAGCCAGGCCAGATAGCCAAGCTGAATGACCCAGGTGGCCACGTAGGCTGCAATCCGGAACTGGTGATCGAGGATGGCTGCTTGATCCATAATTTTCCTTTTTTCTGGCGTTGGACGAAACCACTGCGAGTTAAACGCTAAGCGCCGCCCGCGCCTCCGCATCGGCGTTGGCCTGGCTTCGGCGTTCCACGCGGTAGCGAATGGCGAGAATCAAAACTCCCCAGGCAAACCAGGCCAGCATGTTCCACAGGAACGGGCCGAGCATCGCCGGGGCCATTCCCGAGCCTTGCGCGCCGCCAAAGACAGGCGCAGGGTGCTGCGTGCGCCACCAGCGGTTCGACATGTAGACGATCGGCACGTCGAGCGCGCCGAAGATGCCGAGAACCGCGGCCAGCGTTTGCATCTGCGGTCCGGCGGCGAAGCGCCGCAGCAGCAGATAGCTCACGTAGATCAGCCACAAGACCAGCGTCGTCGTCAGGCGCGCGTCCCACGTCCACCAGATTCCCCATGCGCGGCGTCCCCAAATGGGGCCGGTGACGAGCACTACGGTGCAGAACACCACGCCGACCTCGGCGCCTGCCACGGCCCACGCATCGGCTGCCTGCGCGCGCTCGGGACGATTGCGGCGGAAGGCCAGATAGCCGATCGACCCGGCCAGGCTGATGGCGAAAAACAGGAAAGCAACCGACGCCGACGGCACGTGATAGTAAATGATGCGGAAGATCTCACCCTGCATGGCGTCGTTGGGCGCTACATAGATGGCCTGGTAGTAGCCCCAGA
>Ga0187782_10004352_pt1 | contig 10610 bp, 7 predicted proteins | sample 0715_SJ02_MP15_2_FD_132454 | JGI IMG/M metagenome (GOLD analysis project Ga0187782, IMG submission 132454) | Tropical peat soil microbial communities from peatlands in Department of Meta, Colombia - 0715_SJ02_MP15_20_MG | ecosystem: Environmental > Terrestrial > Soil > Wetlands > Peat | place...
AGCCGGTTGGCAACCGGGATTCGCGCATCGTTGAAGTACAGTTCCGCAGTGTCCTGGGCGTGCAAACCTATCTTTTCCAGTCTGCGGCCACGCTCAAAACCCGGCGTGCCTCGTTCCACCACAAGTAACGTAATGCCTTCATGTCGGGCCTGTGGATTCGTCTTGACGGCTACCACCAGGATGTCGTTAAGAAGCCCATTGCTCACAAACGTTTTCTGGCCGTTGACCACATAAGTGTCACCTTCGCGTTGTGCCGCCGTGCGGAGGCCAGCAACGTCACTTCCGGCATCGGGTTCGGTAATCGCAATGGCCCCGATATATTCTCCAGATACCATTTTCGGGAGCCATCTTCGCTTCTGCTCCTCGGTGCCGTACTTTGCCAGATAGGGAGCCACCACATCGGTGTGCAAAGGGAAATACACGCTCGTGGCACCGGCGAATGCGAGTTCTTCAATCACGATCGCGGAGTAGCGAAAGTCGGAACTTCCGGCCCCTCCGTATATCTCTGAGACATCCATGCATAGGAACCCATTGGCCCCTGCTTTCAGCCAGAGATCGCGAGAAACCATACCCTCTCTCTCCCAGTCCCGATAGTGCGGGAGAACTTCGTTTTTCACGAAAGAACGGAAACTGGCCCGAAACAGATCGTGTTCCGACTCAAAAATCGTTCGCTGGGAGTTTGTCTTGATGACTGCAGAGATGGCGTCCATATCTTGATCATCCGTTTGACGGACATCGACTCACGTTGCGGGCGTTCACTTTGCCGCCATGCGGATGGCCCCATCGAGGCGGATGGTTGCACCGTTGATCATGTTGTTTTCGAGTATGTGTTGAACCAGAGAAGCGTATTCAGCCGGTCGTCCCAGCCGTGACGGGAACGGCACTTGCTGACCGAGCGAGGCCAGTGCGGGCTTGGACAGATTGCCGAGCATTGGCGTGTTGAAGATGCCGGGAGCAACCGTAATCACGCGGATTCCATGCCCTGCCAGTTCGCGGGCCAGCGGGAGCGTCATCCCAACGATCCCAGCCTTGGAGGCGGAATATGCGACTTGGCCAATTTGCCCTTCAAATGCTGCCACGGACGCGGTATTCACAATGACACCCCGCGCACCATCCTCCTCCGGCGCATTCCGCATCATAGCTGCGGCCGCCCGGCGGATCATGTTAAAGGTGGCCACGAGATTGACCTGAACGACGCGTTGGAAGCGCCCGAGGTCATGGAGGCCAGCTTTGCCGATGAGCTTCTCTGCAATCCCGATCCCAGCGGCGTTCACGACAACATGCAGACCTCCGTGACACTGGACCGCCTCGCCGACGGCCCTTTCCACCTCAGCGTCATTGGTCACATCCGTTCTTACAAACTTGACAGGTTCGCCGAGTTCTAAGGCCAGATCGGCGCCTGCCTTGTCATTTATATCTGCGATAACGATTCGCGCTCCGCAACTGGCAAGAATGCGAACCGTCGCGGCTCCCAGCCCGGAAGCGCCCCCGGTGACCAGCGCACTTTTTTCGGAAATCTTCATGAACACTGCAACCTTGTTTCAGAGAAATATCAGCTCAAACTTCAACGCTACGCAGCTACTTCTGCTTTTCGGTACATTGCAACGACAGCTGCCCCACCCAAGCCGAGGTTGTGTTGCAGCGCAAGCTTTGCCCCCTCCACTTGCCGCCGCTCGGCTTTTCCGCGGAGTTGCCAGACCAACTCGGAGCACTGGGCAATACCGGTCGCCCCGAGAGGATGGCCCTTGGAAATAAGTCCGCCCGAGGGGTTTATTACCCATCGTCCGCCGTAAGTGACAGCACCCGAGTCGATGAGCTCGCCACCCTTGCCTTCCGCGCAGAGGCCCAGAGCCTCGTAAGTGAGCAGTTCGTTTGTGGAAAAGCAGTCGTGTAACTCGATGACATCCACGTCTTCCGGTCCGAAACCGGACTGCTCAAACACCTGTCGCGCAGCGTTACGCGTCATATCGAAGCCGACCACTTTGATCGCGCTATGCTCTCCGAAGGATGTGGGTAGATCGGTTGACATCGCCATGCCCAGGATCTCGACAGCCTGGTTTTCCAGCTTGTGTTCTCGGATGAATGCTTCACTGGCAATGGCGGCGGCGGCCGCTCCATCCGAAGTCGGGCAGCACTGCAGCCGCGTCAGAGGCGGATAGACGATGGGGGCAGCGCAAACCTGCTCCAACGTGAACTCAGTCTGAAACTGAGAGTAAGGGTTGTGAACCGAGTGCCTGTGATTCTTGACGGCAACCTTGGCGAATTGCTCGGCGGTCGTCCCGTGCTTCTCCATGTGTTCGCGGCCTGCTCCGCCGAACATCTGGGGAGCTAGAGGTGCCTGCTCCCGTCCCCGCAGTTCGAAGATCCTGTGCACATGGCGATAAAGAGGAAGAGTCGCGTCCTCCAGATTCGCATCGGTTCCGAGCGAACCCCGCTGCATCTTTTCCCAGCCGACCGCGAGCACGCAGTTTGCAGCGCCGCCCTCGACGAGCTGCTTGGCAAGAAACAGCGCTGTGGATCCAGTCGCACAGTTGTTGTTCAGGTTGTAGATCGGTATGCCGGTTAGGCCCAGGCCATAGATCGCCCTTTGCCCGGCTGTGGAATCCCCATACACGTAGCCGGCGCATGCCTGCTCAACTTCTTCAAAGGCAATGCCCGCGTCCCGCAGGGCCAGGGTGCCGGCCTCTTTCACCATGTCGAGATAGGTCCATTCCTTTGAGAACGGCTTCTCGAATTTGGTCATCCCAACTCCGACAACGAACGATTTCCTGCCCATATAGCCCTTTCTGAGACTTCATAGCCCGCGTCTTCAGGCTTTGTAGCTCACAGCGAGAAGAGATTTCTTAACCGCATCAACGAAAATATCCAGGTCCGCGGTCGTCATGGGAGTCGAGAGGGAACCCCCAACACCCCGAGGCGAAATTACGATGCCCCTGGCCAGCAATTCGTGGCAGAGCTTGTCGCTCACGGAGGGTGTATGCGAACACAAGACGAGTGAACGAAAATCGATGAGAGCTTGAGAGGTCAGATGAACGGCAAACAGCGATCCCTCGCCGCTGACTTGGGATGGGATGCGGTGATCCGCGAGCATTCGTGTCAATTGTTCGCGAAGGTAGTCGCCCATGCCGTTCAATCGATCGTACGCCTCTGGCGTCATCACCTTGAGAGTCGTCGCTCCTGCAGTCATGGTGACAGGATTAGCGTTGAAAGTTCCCCCGTGATGCACCTTTGGATTGCTGGTGTGGTCGAAGACGCTCATGATTGAGCGAGAGCCTCCGATGGCGCCGACGGGAAAACCACCACCAATGATTTTGCCGAGACACACCAAATCGGGACGCAGACCATTTCTCGAAAACGCGCCATGATAAGAGAGCCGGAGGCTCATCACCTCGTCGGCAATTAGAAGGATGTTGTGGTGAACCGTTTCGTCCCGGAGAAGTTCCAGAAAGCCTTGGTGTGGTGAAAGGAAGCCGATACCGGCAGGTAGCGGGTCCACGACCACCGCTGCCAGGTGACTTGCGTTTTCCGAGATGAGCTGCCGGCAGGCCGCGAAGTTGTTCCACGGCAGGACGATGACCTCGTGCGGTACATTCGGAGAGATGCTGGGTTCGATGACACTGGCAGGCGCTTCGGGCTTTCCCCAACGGTCTGGATGGGGCAATTCGCTCACCTGCACGTAGTCGTATAGGCCGTGATAGGCTCCTTCGAACTTGGCGATCTTGGTCTTACCTGTAAATGCCCGTGCGGCCCGAACCGCCAGCAGCACAGCTTCGCTGCCGGAGTTACAGAATCGCAACTGCTCAACGCCAGGAATCCTTTCCACCAGCAATTCCGCCAGTTCTACGTCTGCTTCGGTGGGCATCGCGAAAGCGGTACCCAGGTCGACCCTTGAACAAACTGCCTTGCTCACCTCCGGGTGCGCATGTCCCAGAATGAGTGAAGTGAAGTTATTGATAAAGTCGATTCTTTCTTCTCCCTCAGCGTCCGTTATGCGACAGCCCTCGCCGCTCTTGGCATAAATCGGATAGGGCGCAAGAGCAATCGAATGGCGGCTATTCCCCCCCGGCATTACTTGTAGTGCCCTTCCGTGGAGCTCACGCGAGAGGGCGTCGCCGGACCGATAGGCAACGGTTTCCGCCGTCTGTACCCGGCCTTTCTTGGAATCAACGTGAAGAGTCATCGCACCGCCTCTCGACGAGGCATCGCTTCCTTTCGCTCCCAGGTTCCGGGTGTTCGCCAGTTGGCACGGAGCACATACTTCTGGATCCTCATGGTGGCCGTCCGCGGCAGATCCTCCGCGAATTCGATGTAGCGTGGCAGCGCATAGCGGGGCAGGCGCGGCACAAGATAGTCGACAAGCGCTTCGGGAGTAAGCTTAGAACCGGGCTTCAGGACCAGGACAACCTTCAGATCGTCTTCCGTCATCTCCGAGGGCACTGCCACCGCCGCCGAGTCGACAACGTCCGGATGCGAATTGACGACCGTTTCCACTTCCCAGGAGGAGATGTTTTGCCCCCGTCTCCGGATAGAATCGCGCTTGCGGTCGACCCAGTAAAAATACCCGGCTTCATCGCGCTTCATAAGGTCGCCGCTGTGAAACCAGAAGTTGCAAAACGCATGCAGGGTCTCTTCCGGCATCTTGTAGTAGCCGGTCATCATGGAAAACGGTTGGGTTGGACGGAAGACCAGCTCCCCAAGTGTGCCCGGCGGCACCTCCCGGTCATCCTCATCCACAACCATGGCATCGAAGCCGCAGATGGGGAGGCCACAGGAGGTGGGCTTGCGCGCCTCAGGTGAGTTGAACAAGACGGGGACCGCCTCAGTCATTCCGAATCCCTCCACGATGGTCACGTGGAATCGTTGTTCGAACTCATGATAGATCTCCGCTGGCACAGGAACGGCGATGGTCAGTCGTGCACAATGATCGGCATCTTTCGTGCTCGGTGGCTGCTTGTAAAGAGCCGTCATCATGCTACCCATCAGGTTGAACTGGGTTGCACGGTAACGCCGGATGTCATCCCAGAACTGGCTGACGCTGAACCTTTCCGCTAGCGCCAGCTGTGCGCCGCAGATCCATGCGGTCGTAGCGGTTATGAACTGGGCATTGTTGTGAAACAGCGGCAGGCAGGTGTACAGAACTTCGTCCCGGGCAATCTTCATCCTCTGCTGGCGCTGTTGGGCAATATAGAAGACGTGATGGTGGGGCAGCATCACGCCCTTGGGAGGACCTGTCGTCCCGGACGTGTAGATAATGGCGAAAAGGTCGCTATGCCGAACCTCCACCGCCGGAGGATCGGCGCGGTGTTCCATTAGTTCGTGCAGGCAAGTAGTGGAGAATCGCCACGCCGGTTTTTTCGTCCGCTGTAGGCTGTCGCCGCGCAGAACGATGTGCTCCAGACAAGTGAGGTCCGGGGCCACAAAGCAAATCTGGTCCAGAAACTCTTCGCCCAGCACAAGCAGGCTGGCGTCGCAATGGTTCAGGATATATTGCAGCAAATTACCGCGGAGCCCGGTGTTCAGCGGCACTTCGACCGCTCCGAGTTTGGCTGCGCCGAAGACCGTGTAGAGGAATTCCGGGCAATTGGGCAGCATGATGGCGACCTTGTCACCCTTCTTCACGCCCCGCGCCGCCAGTCCATTCGCAACGCGGTTCGCTGCCTCGTCGAACTGGCGAAAACTAATTTCCTGGTCGCGGAAGTAAAGGAAAGTGCGGTCACCCTCGATGCGCGACCGCTCTTCGACGATCGCTCCCAGCGGACTTCGGGTCCAAGGCGCAAGAGGATCGATGGCGGTTGCCACTTCGGGCATGTTGAAACTCCAGCGTGCAAATTCGGACATCCGCTAAGGCGTCAATTGCGCAGGATTCTATCGCAGTACTCGCAATTAACATCTGTGCTTTTCCGCCAAAACATTGACCAGATGTGCCAGGAAAAGGGGAACCGTCGGGTATAATTTGGGGAATTTCCAGATGGCCGACAGGGGCGAGGTTAAACGTTTACGGCGCGCTTATACACAGTTCCTCTACGTGCGGTGAGCAAGATCATTGACGCTGCAGCCCAATCTGGCGTCACCCCGCAACAACTTTGCGAGGATCTACCCCTTGCGCCCTCTCTTTTGGACAAGCCTGACATTTCGAGTGCTGACTGCCGGGTTCCTTTCGGGCAGCTCGTTTCACTTTATGAGCGCGCCGCCAAGCTCACCGGCGATGAAGCCTTCGGGTTGCATGTTGGAGAGCGCACGCGCCATAAGATGTTCGACCTTTACGGCTATGTTTTGATGAACTCCCCGACACTAGGTGTGGCGCTCAATCGGGCTGTCCGTTATCAGTCGATCTGGACGGACGGCGCCGTCTTCCGCCTGACAGTCGAGCGTTCGAAGGCGCGCTTCATCTACGAGTACGTTGACGTGTTGACCCCACTTCGCCGCCAGGATTGTGAGATGACTCTGGCGGCCACGACGACGCTGATCAGACTCATAACGGATGCGGAGAAATGGAACCCGCTGGAAGTTCACTTCCAGCATGGGCGTCCGACGGACGTTTCGGAGCACCATCGCCTCTTTCGCGCGCCAGTTTTCTTCTCGAAGCCGCAAAATGAGCTCATCATTGCTCTCTCCACGTTGGATCTGCCCGTAACCAAGGCGGATTCGGGTCTGTTCAGCGTGCTCGACCGTTACGCACAGGATCTGGTTTCGAAACTGCCTCCTCAGAACGAGCTCGTTGATCGAGTTCGGGAAGTGGTCCACTCCACCATTAGTTCCGGCGAAGTAAGTTTGGAGTTAATTGCCAAGCGGATGGGCATGAGCTCGCGGACGGTGCAGAGAAAGCTACAGCAGGAGGGAACGTCCCTCCACCAGCTTCTACAACAAATCCGCCGGGAGCTGTCCTTGTTATACCTGCGCAACCCCAATGTCGCGCTCTCGGAGGTTTCTTACCTCCTGGGCTTCGCTGAGCCCAGCGCCTTCCATCACGCCTTCCGCAAGTGGACCGGCAAGACGCCGATACAATATAGAAAGGGCCTTTAAGTTCTAAGTTCGTGTAGCGAGCTTTAGGCTCCCGATTTCACTGCGCTCGGCTAACCCAAATAAAACAGGTCAACCAGGCGCACAAAACCGCCGCTGGAATTGTCGGCGCTGTTCCCAATCTCGCGGGCGACCTTGGGACGGGGGTCCGGCGCACATGGTCAATTGTTTGGCGGAAAAAACCATGCACCAGCCTTCCTTAAAGATGGTAAATTCCGGCCGCCGGGTAAGAGCGTGCTGGAAACCAGTTTGAGCAAAAGCTTCAGCCAGGGATTAAAACTCCCCGCCTCTTATGCCGCCGAGGGGCGCCGATCTGGCTAGCTGGATATACCAGGAGTCCTGCACCGTGCCAAAACGAACAGGAAGGACGAATACGTCCAGGAAGGAAGAGGATCTGCTCGGCGAAATTGACGTACCCGCGAGTGCACTGTATGGAGCGCAGACTTGCCGAGCCATTCAGAACTTCCCACTCCAGTCTGCGAAAGCCATAGGGGATTACCCGGAAATGATCCGGGCACTCATGGTCATTAAGAAAGCTGCTGCTCAGTGCAATGCCCGCGCCAGACTTCTGGACAAGCGCAAGTCTTCGGCCATCGCTGCTGCCGCGGATTCTGTTATGGAGGGGAATCATCAGGACCAGTTTCCCGTCCATAGCCTTCATGGAGGCGGCGGTACCTCCGCTAACATGAATGCGAATGAAGTCCTGGCCAATCTGGCGGAGGAGTTTCTTGGCGGCCATCGTGGCAGATATGCGCTCGTGCATCCCAATGACCACGTTAACCTCAACCAATCGACGAACGACGTCTATCCGACGGCCTGTCACATCGCGGTTATTCTCAAATGGCCGCAACTCGAACAAAAACTGCATGGGCTCCATGAGTCGCTTCTCGGGAAGGCGCGGCAATGGCGCCAAGTGAAACGGCTGGCGCGCACCTGTTTGCAGGATGCAGTCGAAATTACCTTCGGAGACCTATTCGGCGCGTACGCAGGTTTCGTGGAACGGTCCGCGGAGCATGTCGAGGCCGCCATCGACCGCCTCCACGAAGTCAATCTCGGAGGCACGATTGTCGGCCGGAAGGAGGATGTTCCAAAGCGGTATCTCGAAACCATTATCAAGAATCTGCGAGAAGTGGCCGGCGACAACCGATATCGGCAGGCGCACAACCTGTTCTTGAGCGCCCAGAGCCCGGACGATCTGGTTGCGGTCTCCTCTGCGCTGGACCAACTGGCGCGCGGTCTCGTCAAGATCGCCCAGGATTTCCGTTTGCTCGGATCGGGCCCTGAAGGCGGCCTGGCGGAGATTCATCTGCCTCCGATGCAGCCCGGATCTTCCATCATGCCGGGAAAAGTCAACCCGGTAATCCCGGAGTTTCTGATTCAACTCTGTTTCAAAATCAGCGGCAACCATTCTGCCTCCGCTATGGCACTTGACCATGGCGAACTCGATCTGAACGTCTGGGAGAGCGTGCTGGTGTTCAACATCCTGGATTCGATGGACTTGCTGGCCAGCGGAGTTTCGTCTTTTCGGCAACACTGTGTTGCCGGGTTGGACATCGATGTCGCGCGAAACCGCTCGAATGCGGACACCATCATCCCGCTGTTGACCGAACTCATGAAGAGACACGGCTACTCGCGTATCAGCGGCCTCTGCAAGCAAGCCGCGGGAGACCCTCAGAAGATTCGAGCGCTCTTGCGAGAGCAAAAGCTGATTTAAGAGGAACAGCGAGTGAAGAAGATCCTGCTGATCTCGACCGGTGGAACCTTCGGTATGGCTCCACTCAACGAGCCTGGAAGCCTGGCAACGTCGGAATCGAATACCGACATTCTCGGTCAAATACCCGAATTGGCAAAGCTGGCCGAGATTACCTGCATTGCGCTCTTCAACATCGACAGCACGAACCTGCAGGTCGGACACTGGCAACAGCTCGGAAGAGCGATCTACAGCCGGTACACGGAATACGACGGTTTCGTCATCGTTCATGGCACAGATGCCATGACCTACACGGCCAGCGCGCTTTCCTACATCTTAAGCGGGCTCGGCAAACCAGTCGTGCTGACCGGCGCCGTTCGTCCGCTGACGTGTGTGGGCAGTGACGCGAGAAATAACGTGATTTATGCGGTCGAAATGGCACTCCGGGAGATTTCCGAGGTCGTCATCTTCTTTGGGCGCCGCCTTTTTCGCGGGAACCGCGCCGTCAAGATTAACGCTGGCGGGTTCGATGCCTTTACCAGCCCCAATTACCCGCAACTTTTCGAAGCCGGTCATAGGGCAACGAGTCTGGGGGCAAGTGCTCTGGCTCTGAGACCGCCCCGGTCGCGCGTAATCGAGTTGCGAGAGCGTTTCGACGATCGCGTCTTCTGTTTCCGCTTTCATCCCGGCCTGGATCCGAAGTGCCTGGAATATCTGGTTGCAAGTGATTTCAAAGCCGTGGTTGTGGAAGCACTTGGTCTCGGCAGTGTGGCCTACGAAGACCGGTCTCTGCTCCCCTGGATCGAGCGAATGACGAATGCCGGGAAGCTGGTGGTGCTTGCTTCCCAAAGTATGTACGGAGGAATTGATCTCGCGTGCTATGAGTTTCAAAAAAGATTGAGATCGGCCGGAGCTTTATCGGCGGGCGACATGACCATCGATGCGACCATCGTGAAATTGATGTTCCTCCTGGGCCAGTATCCGGACGATCCGAAGAAAGTGGAAGAACTCATCGGCACCTCGATCGCTGGCGAAATCTCGGAAGACCGGGAGACATTACGGGCAACGACGCTGAACTGAGTTCAGTTTCATTCCACGAGCAATCTGTGTTGTTCTCGTAAGCTAACCTAACCTAACCTGAACTGACGCAACCCCAAAGTCGAAGAGGAACGGCGATCAAACGCGCTATATCCGCGACCGAACGATTTTGATGGCTACCGGTTTCCTAAGCTGGTGTCCGGCGCACATTGTCAATACTTTGGCGGGAACGGCCATAGACCCGAGGTGCTTATTGATGGCAACATGACAGCCTCAGCGGGGCGGGCCCGTCGCCCGGTCGCGCCATAAGACCCGGAAACTTTACGGAGGATCGTCATGAGGAGTCCACGTCACACCGGAACGAGCAGGTTTGAGCCGTCCATCATCCGACAACTTCCGCTGGCCGAGAACAGACTTGGCTGTAGTCGGAGAGCAGAAGCACGAGGACGCCTGCTCTCTCTCTTGCTCATATTGCTGACCACTGCCATTACTCTTGCGACCCCAGGTTTTGCGCAGACGGCTGGTACGGGCGCTCTCGCTGGTACAGTGACCGATCCTACCGGAGCGGTAATGCCACAAGTCCAAATCGCGGTGAAAAGTGAAGCCACCGGAGAAGTGCGTACGGTAATGTCGCAGCAAAACGGGGACTACGTGGTGCCGCTCATGCTACCCGGTAGGTACACCGTCGAGGCTTCGAAGACTGGATTCAAAGTCAGCGTATTGACCGGCATCCAGGTCAACGTGACCGAGACCGCCACGCTGAACATCCGGTTGGGCGTCGGAACAGAGAAGCAATCAGTCACCGTGCAGGGTGCGACCGAGCAATTGGAGACCGAATCGAGTGCTTTGGGGTCCGTCGTGG
>Ga0187782_10004353_pt1 | contig 10609 bp, 4 predicted proteins | sample 0715_SJ02_MP15_2_FD_132454 | JGI IMG/M metagenome (GOLD analysis project Ga0187782, IMG submission 132454) | Tropical peat soil microbial communities from peatlands in Department of Meta, Colombia - 0715_SJ02_MP15_20_MG | ecosystem: Environmental > Terrestrial > Soil > Wetlands > Peat | place...
CGCAACTGCGGTCAGAAGGAGACGGTGATCTTCTGCGACCGCATCATGGCGCTCGGCTTCCGCGAGGCGTTCAAGGCGGGCATCTCCTTCGGCAAGGACGACATGGTCGTGCCGGAGACGAAGACGCGCATCGTCGAGGAGACGCGCGCCGCGGCGAAGGAGTATGAGCAGCAGTACAACGACGGCCTCATCACGCAGGGCGAGAAATACAACAAGGTCGTCGACGCCTGGTCGAAGTGCTCGGAGAAGCTCGCCGAGGAGATGATGAGCCGCATCTCCGCCGTGCGCAAGGACGAGAAGGGCCGCGACCTGCCGATCAACTCGATCTACATGATGTCGCACTCCGGCGCGCGCGGTTCGCCCGCGCAGATGCGCCAGCTCGCGGCGATGCGCGGCCTCATGGCCAAGCCGTCGGGCGAGATCATCGAGAGCCCGATCATCTCCAACTTCAAGGAAGGGCTGACAGTTCTCGAATATTTCAACTCGACGCACGGCGCCCGCAAGGGCCTCGCCGACACGGCGCTCAAGACCGCGAACTCGGGCTATCTCACGCGTCGCCTCGTCGACGTGGCGCAGGACTCCATCATCGCGATGAAGGACTGCGGCTCCACGGGCGGCATCCGCATGCGCGCGATCATCGACGCCGGCCAGGTCGTCGCGTCGCTCGCCACGCGCATCCTTGGACGAACGGCCGCGGAGGACCTCACCGCGCCGGACGGCTCAGTCATCGTGCGCGCAGGCGAGATGATCCAGGAGTGGCACCTGGATCCGATCACGCAGGCCGGCATACAGGAGGTCAAGATCCGCTCGGTCCTGACCTGCGAGGCCAAGAACGGCGTTTGCGCCGCCTGCTACGGTCGCGACCTCGCGCGTGGCGTGCCGGTCAACATGGGCGAAGCGGTGGGCGTCATCGCGGCGCAGTCGATCGGCGAGCCGGGGACCCAGCTCACGATGCGGACCTTCCACATCGGCGGCGCGGCGCAGCTCGCCGACCAGTCCTTCATCGAGTCGAATTTCGACGGCCTGGTGCACATCCGCAACCGCCACGTCGCGCGCAACTCGGACGGCGACCTCATGGTCATGGCGCGAAACGTCGCGGTGGTCATCCAGGGGCCGGACGGCCAGGAGCGCGCGGTCAACCGCGTCCAATATGGCGCGCGGCTCAAGATCGATGAAGGCGACAAGATCAAGCGCGGCGACCGCATCGCCGAATGGGATCCCTATACGCGTCCGATCCTTTCGGAGGTCGACGGCGTCGTCGGCTTCGATGATCTCGTCGAAGGCCAGTCGATGGCCGAGACGACGGACGAGTCGACGGGCATCACCAAGCGCATGGTCATGGATTGGCGCCTCAACATGCGCTCGGTCGGGCTGAAGCCTTCGATCGTGATCAAGGGCGCGGACGGCAAGATCGCCAAGCTGGCGCGCGGCGGCGACGCCCGCTATCCGCTGCCGGTGGACTCGATCATCGCCGTCGAGCCGGGCCAGAAGATCCAGGCGGGCGACATCATCGCGCGCATTTCGCTCGAAAGCGCCAAGACGCGCGACATCACCGGCGGTCTGCCGCGCGTCGCCGAGCTTTTCGAGGCGCGCCGTCCGAAGGACCACGCGATCATCGCCGAGATCTCGGGCACGGTGCAGTTCGGGCGCGACTACAAGAACAAGCAGCGCCTCAACATCATCCCGCATGAGGAAGGAGCCGAGCCCGTCGAATATCTGATCCCGAAGGGCAAGCACATCCACTTGCAGGACGGCGACGTCGTCGAGAAGGGCGACTATATCGTCGACGGCAATCCCGCCCCGCATGACATTTTGGCGATCAAGGGAGTCGAGGAGCTCGCCGCCTATCTCGTCAACGAGATCCAGGAGGTCTATCGCCTGCAAGGCGTGAACATCAACGACAAGCACATCGAGGTCATCGTCCGCCAGATGCTGCAGAAGGTCGACATCGTCGACGCCGGCGACACGCCCTTCCTCGACGGCGAGCAGGTCGACCAGACCGATCTCGAGGAGGCGAACGCCAAGTGCCTCGAGGAGGGGAAGAAGCCCGCGACGGGGACGCCGGTGCTGCTCGGCATCACCAAGGCCTCGCTGCAGACGCGGTCCTTCTTCTCGGCGGCCTCCTTCCAGGAGACGACGCGCGTGCTGACGGAAGCGGCGGTTAACGGCAAGATCGACCCGCTCGTCGGCCTCAAGGAGAACGTCATCGTCGGGCGGCTGATCCCGGCCGGAACGGGCGCGGCGATGGCGAAGTTCCGCCAGATCGCGACGAGCCGCGACGACCTCATCATCACCCAGCGCGCGGAGGCCGCCGAGGCCAAGGCCGAGGCCCCGCAGCTGCCCGCGGCGGAGTGAGGACCTGAGCTGGATCGGGTTGAACCACAGGGTCGTCCGTAGGGGCGACCCTTTTTGCCGTCGTCGAGCGCGGCTGAGGCCGAGCCGCTACGCTTGGGGTGAATAATGCGGGCGGGCGGATGTCGCCGACGCCTCCGTCCGCTGTCGAATCTGCCGGGCTGACAACTCCGTAGAATGCAGACACTTTGGCGCTGCCGGCAACAGTCGCCATGCGTATCGGGCGATGGGGCGGCGCCGAGCTTCCGACCCTGTGCTCGGCGCCGCCTTGCCGCGGTTCGCCTTGAGGTTGCCGAGCTGGCGCCGCCGACGGCAAATTTCGGGAAGCCGGCCGATCCGCCTAAAATCAGGCTCGTGACGCGCTACGCCGTCACTCGCCGCCGATCCGCCTGACGATCCAGACGATGAGCAGGAAAAGCAGCGCAAAGGTCAGGCTGGCGAAGCAGACCTCGACCAAAAACAGATAGGCGTCCGTCGCCCGACGTCGCAGCGAGCGCTTGGGCGACATCGCCATCTGCGCTTGTCGAGCCGCCGCGGCGCGCGCCGCCTGAGCCGCGCCGACGCCGCTCGCATAATCGGAAGCGAGCGCCTTCTCGCGCTCGACCAGCCGGTGCGCGATATAGGCGGTGATCGCCTCGACGAGCGCCTCGGTCCTGGGATTGTTGCAGATCTCGATGCGACCGTGGCGGGTGTCCTGCACGAAGCGATAGGAGCGCCGGTCGTCCGCGAGCTCGACGAAGCCGATGGCGTCGATGAACAGCCGCGGGCGCTCCGAGGGCTGGATCGCCACGTCGAACAGATCGCAGTCCTTTGGCAGCTGCTCGAGAATCGGATCGAGCTGCTCGCGCAGGATATCGAGCCTTGCGATCTCGGCGCCGCGCAGATCCTCGACGCCGCTCGCGCGCTCGGCGTTCTCGAGCCGCGCGCGGCGGATCGCCGTCGACAGGGTCGTGACGCGCCGATCCAGACCGCGTTGTCCGGCGATGCTTGAAAGGCTTGGCGGAACCGGCCCGTCGGCGGCTGGGCCGGACTCCCGTCGCGGAGCGCCGAGACCGGCTCTTGACCGCTCCGTCGCGGACCAGTCGCGCCCGCTATCGTCGATCTCGCTCACGCGCCTAGGCCCCCACATTCACATTTTGTTTATCATAGACGCTTTCGCGCGCGCTGCGAAGGGGCGCGCGCCACCTCGAAGGTCCCAGGCTCGACTTTTCGCTCCGCCTTGGGCAAGGAGGGAAACCGTCGGGGCGGCGGACGCCAAGGGAGCGAGATGTCGAGCTTGAACGTTGTCGGGAACCTCGCCAGAAACATCGAGCGCGCGGCGCTCGGGGCCATCATTGTCGCCGCGGCTGTCATCGCGGCGGGCGGCGCCAATCCCCTCTTCGCCGGTTTCCTGGGCGCCGCGGCGCTCCGGCTGCTCGACGCCGAGCCGCGAGACCGCCGCGCGCAGGCGCTTTATGCGCTCGGCGACTTCTCGGCGGTCGCGCTCTTCGCTTTTCTTCGCAATCCCGCACAAGTCTTGTGGCGCGCGCCGGCTTCTCTCCCGGACGTCTTCGTCCTCTCGCCCATCGGCGCGGCGACCGCGACCCTGCTGTTCCTGTCGGGCGCGCTGCTGCTCAGGGGCCGCGTCGCGTGGACCCTCCGGACTGGGTTGTTCGCCCTGCCCGCGCTGTTCTGCCTGCTCGTCGCCTTGGGCTCCAACGCGGAAGTCGAACTCGGGCGTTGGATCCTCTTCGGCTCGACCGCTCCGGCGCCCTTTCCTACGCTCGCCGCGCGCGTCGTCATTCTGTTTCTGCTCAATGAGGCCGTCGTCGTTGGGGCGCCGCTGGCGCTCGGGCGCTTTCTGCCTCGCGAGTGGCGCCCGCACGGCGTGCTGTTCGCGGTGGCGGTCGCCGCCTCCGTCACGCCGCTCGTCGCGAGTTCCGTTTCAGCCTATATCGCGCCGCACCTGCCGCCGCCGCTGGCGCAGATCGGCGCGACGCTCGCGGCCGCCCTCGCGCAGGCCGGCCTGTGGGGCGAGACCTATCTCGTCACGCAATCGCTCGCCGGCCTTTTGCGCGGCTCGCCCTCGCTCGCGGTCGTCGTCTACGGCAATTGGCGCAGCGGCGCGACGAAAGGCTTCGTTTACGGATTCGTGTTCATGGGGCTGCTGCTTGCGGCCAAGCTCGTCCTGAGCCTCGGGCCGCTCGTCACGGTCCTGAGCGCGCTCGGGCCCCTCAGCGCCGCCCTCATCGGCGCGCTGTTGTTCCCGCTCGCGCGAACGATCGTCGAGAGCACCGATGCGACCCCGCCCTTCGTCGGTCGCGTCGAGCAGGCCTACGCCCGCAACTCCAACTTCCTGCGCGGACTCGTCGCCGGCATCGGCGTCTGGCTGGCGCTCCTGATCGATCTTCCTGCGGCGGAAGGATCGGCGCGTTTCTTCTTCGGCGCCGCGATCGGCGCGCTCGCCTATGCCGGCGTCGACGCCGCGATCGACGGCTACGATCTCTCGAAAGGACGGCGTCAGCACTATCGCAGCTGGCGCGTCTACACGCTCGGCGGTTTGCTCGGCGGCGGCGTCGCGGGCGCGATCGCCTGGTATCTCGACCGCGGCCAGATCGACGTCATCGTCTCGAAATTCTTTGCTTACGCATCGCTCGACTATGCCGCCGACGGGCGCCCGGTCAACGCCTATATCATCCGCCCCCTGTTCTCGAAATGGGGCGCGACCGACCTCGGCTTCGGCGACGGCGGCGTGCGCATCTTCTACGACGAGTCGCTTTCTGGCGTCATCCAATGGGTGTTCGCGGCGCCGCTGTTCTCGATCAATCTGTTCTTCCTGACCGCGCTCATGCAGCGCAGCCTCAAGCCCCTGCGCCAGCTCGCGAGCTTCGAAGGCCTCGACATGCTGATCGACAACGCCGTGCGCGTGCTGCGCTGGGGTCTGTGGATGGCGCCGGTCATCTACTCCTTCTTGAAGGCGTCGCCGGATCCGAGCTGGTACAACCAGGATGGCCTGGTCCGCTCCGGCGTCGCAACATGGATGAGCTCGACGCTGCCCGAAGGCGACTTCCGCCAATGGAGTCTCGAGATCTTCACGGCGCTGCTCGCCTTCGACGCGCTGCGCGTGCTGATCTGGTTCGACCATATGGGCCTGCGCGTCGCGACGCTCGTCAATCTGTCCTTCGTCGGCGGCGACGCGCTCGACGAGGAGGCCGCGCGCTTCCTGGGCAAGGCGCAGATCAGCCGCGCCATCCCCGAGGGAATCCGGCGCTTCGGCACCTGGGCGCCGCTGCTGCTGCCCTTCTATATTCCCCGCGGCGCGGAGTGGGACAAGGCCTGGTCGACCGCCGAGCAGATGACCAATCTGCGCCCGCCCTCCTACCTCTATCTCCTCAGCGGCTATCTCGTTTACGCCGGTCTGCTGGCGCTGGCGCTCGTCGTCTTCCTGCTCGCGAAGCTCGCGCGCGCCGGCCAGATCGTGATCCCGGGCGTCACCGGCCCCGGCGGCGCGCCGGGCTCCCGACCGCTGACGCTGACCAACGGGCTTATGACCAGCGAGTGGTTCGAGGACGGGCAGGGCGCCTGCCGCGTCGAGGGCGTCGCGCGCGGCGGACCGCCGATCGATCTCACGCGCCGTCCGGACGACCATGCGCATCCGCGCGGCCGCTTTCTGTATCTGCGCGAGGACGGCGGGACCCTGTGGTCGCTGGGACAAGCCGCGACCTGCGGGATCGGCCCCAAGGCCGAGCTTCGCTCGGTTGGAGACGATGCCCTCGCGCTCTCCTGCGTGATCGAGGGCGTCGAGGTTGAAGCCAATGTGACGCTCGCCCCCCAGGAGGCGGTGGAAATCACCCGCCTGCAGCTCAAGAATCGCGAGCCGCGGGCGCGCATCATCCGCATCGCGACGCTGCGCGAATGGGTGCTGAACGAAACGGGGGTCGAGCAGCGCGACGCCGCTTACAACGCTCTGCACATCGGGACCTGGTTCGTCGGTTCGCTCAACGCCATCTTCGCGCAGAACCGCCTGCTGAAGGGCGGCGCGCGCCGGCCGGCGGATCGCCGGCTTTCACCGGAGATCGGTTTCCACGCAATGGGCGCGGGCGCCGCGACGACGCTCAACGTCATCGGCTACGAGGACGTGAAGTCGCGCTTCTACGGGCTCGGTCCGATCAACGCGCCCGACGGTCTTCTGGGACTGGGCGAGGCGCCGCGGGACCCGCGCGACGAGGGGCTGCTCTATGGCTTCGAACCCTGCGCCAGCCTGACCGTCGAGGTCGAGATCGCCGCCGGCGGCGCGGCCGAGATCATCATCCTCGACGGCTGGGCGCGCGACATGGGCGTCGCCACGGAAACCGTCGCTCGGCTGCTGCTGCTCCCGCCCGTCGCGCCGACGACTCTGGACCGGGCGCTCTCTCGCAAGCGCGCGCTGCTCGCCCCGCCGACGCCTGCGGCGCATCGCTTCGCCTTCGCGCCGGACGGACGGAGCCTCTCGACGAAACCCGGGACGCCGAGACCCTTCGCGCATGTGATCGCCAATGAACTGGGCGTCGGCGCGGTCATGACCAATGACGGCGACATTTTCTCCTTCAGCGGCAATTCGCGGCTGAACAGCTTCACCCCGTTCCGCATGGGCGAGGGGCGCATGGCCCCCGCGGGCCAGGCGATCTATGTCTACGACCTCGCGCATAAGGAGCTGTTCGCGCCGACCTTCGTGCCGTTGCGGCGACGCGACGCCGCTTATGACGTTTCCTTCGCGCCGGGCGTCGCCGTCTTCCGCTCCGAGCGCGACGACCTCAAGCTCGAGCTCACGGTGTTCGTTTCCAAGACCCTGCCGGTCGAGTTCAAGCTGCTGCGCATTCGCAACGAGACCGATCACGAACGGCTGCTGCAGATCGCGCCGATGCTCGAGATCGTGCTGGCCGAAACCCCGAATGACGCCCTGGGTGAAGTGGAGACGGCGAGCGACGAGAGCGGCAAGGCGCTCTACTTCAGAAATCTCAACAATCGTTTCGTGAATGGCTGGGCTTTCGTCACGACCTCGCTCGACGCCGAGTTCGCCGAGACCTCGCGCCGGCGGTTCCTGGGCCAAGAGTGCCGCGATCCGGCGCTCCCCTACATGGTGGAGCACGGCCATCCCGACGCCGGCGCCCCGGAGCATCAACGCAAGGTCGCGGCCTTCTGCGGGGCGATCGACGTCGAGGCCCATGGCGAGGCGCTGGTCGTGCTCGCCCACGGCCAGACCGGGTCGATCGAGGAGGCGCGGGCGCTTGCGGAGAAAGCCCGCGCGCCGCAGTTCGCGCGCGCCGCGCTCGAGGAAAGCCGCGCGGCCTGGGATGCCGAGACCTCTGTGCTGCGCGTCAAGACGAATCAGCCGGAGTTCGACCGCCTTGTCAACGACTGGCTGCCCTATCAGCTGCTCGCCGCGCGCCTTTGGGGCCGCACCGGACCCGCGCAACGCTCTGGCGCGACCGGCTATCGCGATCAGCTGCAGGACGTGATTCCGCTGATTTATCTCGCGCCGCAGCGAGCTCGCCGCCAGATCCTCCTGCACGCCGCGCATCAGTTCTTCGAAGGCGACGCGGTCAAATGGTGGCATCGGGCGCCGAATGGCGGCACGGGACTTGCCGACCGCACCCACGCCTCCGATCCGCATCTCTGGCTCCCCTATGTGACGGCGCGCTACGTCAAGGGCGCGGGAGATACGGCCATTCTCGACTGCGTGGAGCCCTTCCTGGAGGCGCCGCCGGTCCCGAAGACGCAGGAGGGCGAGGCGACTGTGCCCTTGACCTCGCGCGACAAGGACACGCTGCTCGGCCATTGCGCGCGCGCCATCGACTACACGCTCGCGCGCTTCGGCGCCCACGAATTGCCGCTGATGGGAACCGGCGACTGGGATGACGGCATGGATCGCGTCGGCGCCGGCGGGCGCGGCGAGAGCGTATGGATGGGCTTCTTCCTGCACGGCATCCTGGTCGACATGGCGCCCCTGTTCTCGGCCAAGGGCGACGCTGCGCGCGCCGAGCGTTATCTTGGCGAAGCGGCCAAGCTGCGGAAGGCGCTCGACCGATGCTGGCGCGGCGATCGCTACGTGCGCGCCTTTGCGGACGACGGGGGCGAGGTCGCGCCGATGAGCGCGATGACGGCGTCCTGGCCGACGCTCTCGCGCGCCGTGGACGCGGCGCGCGGCCGCGAGGCGGTCGAGCGCGCGCTCGACGTGCTGGCGCGTCCGGACCGCATCCTGCTGGTCTCCCCAGCCTTTAACGAACACTCGCGCCCCTACCCCGGGCGAAGCGCCGACTATCCGCCCGGCGTGCGCGAGAACGGGGGCCAATATTCGCACGGCGTCTCCTGGTTCGTGGACGCCCTCGCCGAGCTTGGGGCCGAGGCGCTCGGGCGCGGCGATGAGAAAGCCGCCGCGGCGCTCTTTGCGCGCGCCTATGCAAGCTGGTCCGCCATATCGCCGCTCTCGAAGCTGCGCACGCCAGCCGAAGCCGACATCTATGGGCTCGCCCCGCACCAGCAGCCCGCCGATGTCTATGAGGGCCCGGGCTATGAGGGGCGTGGCGGCTGGGCCTGGTACACGGGCTCGGCGGCGCGCATGCTTTCCGCGGCCTATGCGCTGTTGGGCCTGGAGCTCGAGGGGGGCGAGCTCAAGCTGCGTCCCGACGCTTTCCTGCAAAAGGGCGAGCTCAGGCTTGAAAGCGTGACCTATCGCGGCGTCGTGCGCGCCGCCCAGCCGGCGCTCAGCTGCTGACCGCACCGCAGCAAGAACGCCGCGGCCCATTTGCCGGCGCGGCGATGTTTACGATCTTTTGATTGCATTCGCGTTTTCCCGCAATGCACGCGAACGCGGCTTGAATATAGGATTGAAGCAGGGTATTTTTCGACGATCGCCGCACTCGTGCAGATTAGTCACGCTTTTCTCACGAAGGCGAGCTAACGCACGCGGCGACAGGCGTCGGAGACTTGACCAGCCCGCGCAACAGGCCCGCGAAATGAACTCAGAGCCACTGCTGGACAAAATAAGGAGCAGCGCGTTTCGCCGCAACGACAACGCTATACTGAAGGATATTGCAGATTTCTATGGTTTTCGGCATATGAGTTATTTGGGTCTCTATCTCGGCGCCTCTACGGCTCGTGAGGGACCCCTCTGCCTCTCGACCTACCCCTCGGACTGGCTCGATCATTATTTGAAGATGGGCTACGTCAAAAAGGATCCGACGATCAAGCTCGCGCTCGAGTCCTTGCTGCCTTTCGACTGGCGGACGATCACCCCGTCAGCCCCAGTGGTCAAGCGCATGTTCGGCGAAGCGCGCGAGTTCGGAATAAGCGAGACCGGGCTCAGCTTTCCGATCCGCGGCTACAATGGCGAAGTCGCTCTGATGACCATGACTGGAGACTTCGGCCTGCAGGAGTGGACCAAGTTCAAGCAGGATAACGTCGGCGACCTGCTGATGGTCGCCATCCACCTGCATCTGATGGTCATGGGCTCGATCGAGCAGAAGGTCGAGCGGCCCTCGCTCAGCCCGCGCGAGATAGAATCCCTGTCATGGGCCTCGCAAGGCAAGACCTACAGGGACATCGCCGGAATCCTGCGGATTTCCGAGCGTACCGTCAGGTTCTACCTGGAGAACGCGCGCCACAAGCTCGACGCGCTGAGCATCACGCATGCTGTCGCGCGGGGCATCTCGATGCGGATCATTCCGCCGAGCCTGTAGACGCGCTGTTGATGCAAGGTCTGCGGCGGCCCTCGCGGCGCCGCCCGTCTTCAGTGCAGGCTTACTGTGAGCAGCTTGTTTTCCCACGCGTTCGCCAAGGCGCCTTCTTTCGAGTCCGCGAGCACGATGGGCGAGCCGTCCGCGGAAAGCAGCGCAAAGACCGTGAGGCCTGGCGAGATCGCCGGCGCCTGCGGATAGAGCCTGGTTACGTCTTCGGAGCGCATCGAACGGACATAGGCGATGGCCCCATCGCCGAGATGGGCGAATTGCTCCGGCGTCAGACGGGGCGTCCCGGTCGCTGATTTAGCTTCCATTATCATTCTCCTGGGCGGTCCCATCTGGAACCCGCCTGCGGGCGCCTGCCCCCGCAGCGCGCCTTGCAGATTAGATACGAATGTTTGAGGAATTTTAAAGACCCGTAACGCCGATCCGCCGAATCGGCGTCCGAGCTCGGCGCAGCCCATTGCCGAAAGCCCGCCCAGCTGGCATATCGCAAGAAAAGCCGCCAAAGCTGTGAAAGAACGAGCCACAATGATCGGCGTCAACCAGATCCGCCAGAC
>Ga0187782_10004355_pt1 | contig 10608 bp, 10 predicted proteins | sample 0715_SJ02_MP15_2_FD_132454 | JGI IMG/M metagenome (GOLD analysis project Ga0187782, IMG submission 132454) | Tropical peat soil microbial communities from peatlands in Department of Meta, Colombia - 0715_SJ02_MP15_20_MG | ecosystem: Environmental > Terrestrial > Soil > Wetlands > Peat | place...
GGGGGTACGTCAGTGGAGCGTCACGGCCCCATACGGCAGGAACACCGCGACGGCCGACCCGGCGAGGAAGAGCGTGGACATGACGAAGTGCCAGCGGAACGGCGTTCGGGTCTCGGTCGGCCGGGCCGCGAGGGCGATATCGGTGAAGGTGACGATCACGGCCATACCGACCAACCCGAGGTAGTACGGTCGGGTCAAGCCGTAGGCCAGGCCGAAGGTGAAGAGGAGCCCGAGCGCGAGGCCGTGCAGGACGGGCACGATCCGGACCGAACGGCGGACTCCCCAGCTCCGCGGCAGGGAGAAGAGGCCGAGCTCGCGGTCGGACTCGACGTCGCCGAGGCTGTGGATCGTCTCGAACGCGGTACCCCAGAGCAGGAGCCCACCGACCGCGAGCAGGACGTCGGGGGGCAACGCCCCCTGGACCGCGATGAACATCGCCGCGGGCGTGATCGCCTCGACGAGCCCGAGGAACGGCGTCGTGAGCGACGTGAACCGCTTGGTGTAGCTATATCCGAGGATGATCGCGAGCGCGACCGGGCTCAGCGCGAACGCGAGCGGATTGAGGAAGTAGGCGGCGACCACAAGGATCACGGCGTTGGCCGCGCAGAAGGCGAGGGCGAACCCGGGGGAGGCACGGCCGGTGACGAGGGCGCGTTGCTGCGTGCGCGGGTTCGCCGCGTCGTACCTCCGGTCGGCCCAGCGGTTGAAGCTGTGACCGGCGTTGCGCGCCGCCACGAACGCGATGATCACGAGGACGATCGTCTCCCAGCTCGGGAGACCGTCCGCCGCGATCAGGAGGAACGCGATCGCGAACGGCAGGTTGAGCCCGAGGTTCTGGATCTCGAGGAAGCGCCCGATCCCGGCGAGCCCTCCGGGCGTCGCGTTCGGGGTCTCGCTCACGGAGCGGACCGACCGAGGAGGCGCGCGAGGGCCGGATCCTCCCGGAGGATCCGCTCGGCGGCGCGCGCAGCGTCCGGATCGGAGGCGATCTCCGTCGGCCAGTCGCGGGGGAATCCGTCCTCCCGGCGCTTGCGGGTGGCATCGATCCCGACCTTGTGCCCCAAGTTGGGGACGGGGTTCGAGATCGAGAGCTGATCGACCGGCCCCTGGGAGATCTCGAAGTCATGGCCGGGGTCGGCTTGCAGGCCGACCCGATAGAGCACCTCCGAGAGATCGTGGACGTCGACGTCGTCGTCCACGACGATGAGGTACCGGACGAACATCATCTGCCCGAGCCCCCAGAGCGAGTGCATCACCTTTCGCGGATGGTGGGGGTAGGCCTTCTTGATCGAGACGATCGCGACGTTGATGAACAGCCCCTCGAGCGGGAGGTTCATGTCGACGATCTCGGGGAGGATGAGACGGATCACCGGCCGGAAGATCCGCTCGACGGACTTGCCGAGGACCGCGTCTTCGGTCGGCGGTTTTCCGGTGACGGTCGTGAGGTAGACCGGCCGGGCCCGGTGGGTGACCCGTGTGACGTGGAAGACCGGGAACGGCTCGGGGGCCGAGTAGTAGCCGGTGTGATCGCCGAACGGGCCCTCGACCTTTCGCTCGGTCGGGTCGACGTATCCCTCGAGGACGATCTCGGCCTCAGCCGGGACTTCGAGCTCGATCGATCGGGCGGGCACCAGGTCGACGGGCTCGGACCGGACGAAGCCCGCGAACGCAAAGTTCGACAGGCCCTCGGGGACTGGCGCGAGGCCCGAAAAGACCGTGGCGGGGTCCGCGCCGATCACCGCGGCGATCGGCATCCGCTCGCCCCGCTCGGCCCACTTGCGATAGTTGCTCGCCCCGACCCGGTGGATCTGGAAGTGCATTCCCAGCGTGTCGGGACCGTACTGCTGCAACCGGTAGATTCCGGTGTGGGATTCGCCCGTGTCCGGATTCTTCGTGATCACGACGGGGAAGGTGATCGTGCGGCCGCCATCGCCCGGCCAGCACTTCAGGATCGGCAGGCGATCGAGATCGACGGTCGGCTCCTCGACCTCCTGGCACGGACCCGAGCGGACGCGGTGCGGGGCCAGCGACCGCAGGGTCGAGAGGGTCTCGATCGTGCCGGAGAGGTCGCGCATCGCCCCCAGGAGGCCGGCGGGCGGTCGCAAATGGGTCAGGGCCTCGATCCGATCCGCGACGTCCTCGACCTTCTCCGCTCCGAGCGCGAACGCGATCCGCCGCGGTGAGCCGAGGAGGTTCGTCACGACGGGCATCGTCGCCCCCGGGACGTTCTCGAAGACGAGCGCCGGCCCGTCCCTCCGCAGCACCCGCTGGGTCACTTCGGTGATCTCGAGGTCGCGGGACACCGGCGAGTGGACCCGGACGAGGTCGCCCCGGGATTCGAGGGCCTTGAGGAACTCGTCGAGGTTGCGGAATGCCACGGCTCGGGCCGAGCCCTCCCCGTTATTAAACGAGGGTCGGGCGGGCTCAAGGTTCATATCGGAACCCCGGCTCGGGCGGACCGCATGCAATCCGTGACGCTCGAGTTCCGCACCGAGGACCTCGCCCTGCTCGGGGTCATCCCGCCGGGACTCTTCGACAAGTACGAGGAGATCGAGCTCCTCGAGACCCTGCGCCTCGAGGAGGGCTGGCGCCTCCAACTGCTCCGGGTGCGCCGCCGGGGGCCGCTGCGGACCGCGGCCGAACTGGAGCGGGAATCCCGGCGGATCCGAGCCATCTACGGCCTCGAGAGCTTCGAGTTGGTCGAGCGTCGACCCCGTACCCGGGACTACATCCTCCTCGTCCGCCAGCGCAACCCTGAACGCCTGCGGCGCTGGCTCTCCCTGGCCGGGGGGGGCATCAGCCCGACCGCGCCGTTCCGCCTGACGCCCGAGAAGCTCGTCGCCTCGTTCCTTGGCGAGGAGCGCGCCCTTCGTCGGGTGTTGAAGCGTCTCGATCGGGAGGAGTTCCCTTACAAGGTGCTGCGCGCGAGCGGTCGACCGCGCGTACCTGAGCTCGGCAGCGCGTCGCTGACGCCCCTCCAGGCCCAGCTCGTCGCCCGGGCGTGGCTCCTCGGCTACTACACCGTCCCCCGGCACGTCACGCTCACCCGTCTGGCCCGACAGTCGGGTCGCAGCGCCACGGCGCTCGGCAAGATCCTCCGACGAGCGGAGGGGCGGCTCGTCGCGCGGTGGCTTACCGCGGAAGGGGCCTCGCTCGAAGCGCCCGGCGTCGCGACCCTCGCGCCGCAAGAATCGTAATGTGACCTGTCGCTTCGGAGGACCCGTGCCGGGCCGGGCGCGACGGATCATCGTCGAGCGCCTGCCGGACGCCCCGGCGATCCCGCTACCCACCCGCGCGACCGCAGGGTCGGCATGCTTCGACCTCGCCGCCGCGGAGGCGGTCGAGCTCGTGCGGGGTCGCGTGACCCTCGTGCGGACTGGCCTGCGGGTGCGGTGTCCGAAGGGCACGTTCCTCGAGGTGCGACCGCGCAGCGGTCTCGCCACCCGCGGGGTCCTCATGGCCAACGCCCCGGGGACGATCGACGCGGACTATTCCGGCGAGGTGCGCGTGCCCCTGACGTTCCTACTGGACGGGGCGTACCGGATCGAGATCGGGGACCGGATCGCCCAGGTGCGACTGGTGGACGATCTCCCGGCGTCGTTCCGTTCGGGGAAGGTCCGGCCCGTGGACTCCCGGCGCGGTGGCTTCGGGAGCACCGGCCGGTGATCAGCCGTACTCGTTGAGCATCCGCTGGACCCGGCGGGGCTCGGGGGCCGACGGGGCCCGGCCGTGCTCGACGTCGGATTGGACGCGTTCCAGCATGTCGTGCATCCGCCGTTCCCGGGCGAACGCGGCCCGCTGCAGGCTCACGTCGCGCGTGCCTTCCGCGACGAGGACCACCGCCCGGCCGACGCGCGCGCGTCCGGTGCGACCCCGACGCTGGATTGTCCGGATCACGTCGGGGATCGGCTCGTAGAACACCACGAGGTCGGTCGCCGGGATGTCGAGCCCCTCCTCCGCGACGGACGTGGCGACGAGGCAGTTGATCTCTCCCGAGCGAAATCGGTCCAGCAGCGCGACCTGCTCCCGCTGCGAGAGGCCGCGGTCGTCCCCGTGGGCCGACTGGCCCACGAACCGTGCCGCGCGGACGCCCGTGGAACCCTGCGCGGCCAGCTCGGAGATCAGGCGGTCGACGGTGTCCCGGTACTGGGAGAAGACAATGACCCGCGCGGAAGGGTTCCGTTGGAGCTCGTCGGCGACGATGCGGGCCGCCGTGGCGATCTTCGGGTGCTCGAGGGTCAGCCCGGCGAGTCTCCGGCGCACCTCCACGACGTCCGGGTCGCCGAGAAAGGCCCGGAGCGACGGGGTCCACCGCTTCCCACGGGTCGGTTCCTGGCGCGCAAAGTACTCGCGGAGCGCATCGACACCCTGGCTCTCGATGAGCTCGAGCGCATGCAGCCCTTTCATCGCCGCGGCCTCGGCAGTCACGGCCTTCCACAGGAGCCCCGTCGAGGCATCTGGAGTCCGCCGCTCGACCTCGAGCCGACGGTGGAGGACGGCGCCCACATCGAGGAGAACGCGACGGGTCGCTTCGCCGGGAGGGAGCAGGTCGAACCCCCGCAGGACCTCGACCTGCCGTTGGACCGCGGCCCGCAGGAGGATCGCGAGGTGCCGGACCTCGACCGGGACCGGCACGACGAGCGTTTCGACGCCGACGCCGTGGATGTAGGGGGCGACATCCGGGTCGCTCTCCGTTCGGTATTCGAATCGCTCGATGCCGAGGTTCGCCCAGACCTCCCGGATCCGGGCAAGGCTCCCGCCCGGAGACGCGGTCATCGCGAGCACGCGGGCCTTCCCTCCCGCCAGGTTCGCGCGTCCGAGTGCGACGTACGGGTAATCGCCCACCGCCCGGTGCGCCTCGTCGAAGACGAGCAGCGAGAACGAGTCGAGCGGGAAGCCTCCCTCGGCGAGATCGTTCGCGATCACCTGCGGCGTGGCGACGACGACCTGGGGCGGGTGGAGCAGCGCGGCGCGCCGCTCGGGCGCGATCGCGCCGGTGAGCACGAGCGGTTCGGGAGCGAAGAGGGTCTCGACGACACTGCGCGCGTGCTGGACCACGAGCGGCCGGGTGGGCGCCAGGAAGAGCACGGAGCGGGTCGGTTCGCGTCGCAGGCACTCGGCGATCACGCGGAGCGCGATCGACGTCTTGCCGAGCCCGGTGGGAAGGACCACGAGCGTGTTGCGGTCGACCGCGTGGTCGGCGATATCGGCCTGGTAGCGACGGTCTTCGAGGGTGCCGGGGCGAACGCGGGGGTGCTCCACCGTCGCCATCTCGGACCCGGGGGCGTGGAGGTAGCACCCCTTTATCTGGGGCCCCCTACCGCGGCCGATGATCCCGATCTGGGCCGCGGTGGCCCTCGTGCTCGGGAGCGTCGTCGTCCTCGTCTACCAGGGATGGGCGATCGTCCTCGCCTACCAGATGCGGAAGCTCGGGCCGACGGACGCCCGGGCGCCGGCGGTGACGTCCCGCCCGACCCTGAGCGTCGTCATCGCCGCGCGGAACGAAGAGGACGCCCTTCCCGCGACCCTCGCGACCCTGCTCGCCCAGGACTATCCGGAGCTCGAGATCGTCGTCGTCGAGGACGGCTCGGTCGATCGGACCCGCGCGGTCGCCGAGTCGTTCGCCCCCCGGGTCCGCGTGGTCGAGCCGCCGCCGCTCCCGCCGGGGTGGACCGGCAAGAACTGGGCGTGCTGGACCGGCGCCGGGGCCACGACGGGCGAGTGGCTCCTTTTTCTCGACGCGGACGTGCGCACTCACCCGAGCGCGGTCCGCACCGCGATCGACTGGGCGCGCGCGGAACGGGCCGATCTTGCCTCGCTGGCGACCCGCATCGACACGCTGGGGTTCTGGGAGCGGACGGTGCTGCCGTTCTTCGTCCAGCTCACGCTGCTCGCGTTCCGGGCCTCGCACGTCAATCGCGACGATTCGAAGACCGCGATGGCGAACGGCCAGTTCTGGCTCACCCCGCGGTCGACCTACTACGAGATCGGCGGCCACTCCGCGGTCCGGGGCATCGTGCAGGAGGACGTGGCGATCGCCCGGCGGTACCGGGCGGCCGGCAAGCGACTGCGGGTGGCCTACGCGCCCGAGCTCGCCATCACGCGGATGTACCGCGATCGCCACGAGATGTTCGAAGGGCTGCTCAAGAACCTGAGCGGGCCCGAGCACCCGCCCCGGCGGCTCACCGCGGACATCCTCGGGGTGATCGGGTTCTACCTGCTCCCGCTCGGTCTTCTCCCGTTCGCGGTCTGGGCCGGCGACCCGGTGCTGATCGGGCTCGGCGCCTTCCTCTACGTCGCGCTGTTCGGAAAGCACCTCGCGTTCAGCCGATCGCTCGGCACTCCCGGACGCTACGGCCTTCTGTATCCCGTGGCCGCCGGGTTCTTCGTCACGCTCTTCGCGACCGCGATCCACCGTCACCTCCGGGGGCAGCCGATGCAGTGGAAGGGTCGCGCCTACCCGTCCCGGGAGTGACGGCCGCCCGAACCGCTAAGTGGGCCGCGTGCGCTACCGAGCGCACCATGGCGAGCGTCCTCGAGGCCCCGTTCGACCAGATCATCGGAGGCAAGGAAGTACCGGGGGCCCGGGGCGAGCGTCGCGCGGTCCTTGATCCGGCCACGAACCGCCCCCTCGCGGAGGTCTCGATCGGAGGGCGGGACGATGCCCGGGCCGCGATGGAGGCCGCGGACCGCGCGTTTCGCGAATCGAACTGGTCGCAGGACGACGGCGCGCGCCGGGCGAAGGCGCTCAACCGCCTCGCCGGCCTGCTCGAGTCCCAGCTCGAAGGGTTCGCGCGACTCGAAACCCAGAACATGGGCAAGCCCCTGCGCGAATCCCGCGCGGACATCGGGTTCGTCGTGCGGACCCTCGAGTACGCTGCCGGCCTCGCGGACAAGGTCGAGGCCGAGACCGTCCCCGTCCCGGGTCCGCGGTTCGATTACACCCTCGCCGAGCCGCTCGGGGTGACGGTCCACATCGCCCCGTGGAACTACCCGCTCCTCCTCGCGATCCGATCGGTCGCCCCCGCCCTCGCCGCGGGCAACGCGGTCGTGCTGAAGCCGGCGAGCCTCACCCCGCTCACCGCGATCGCATTCGCCCGCCTCGCGAAGGAGGCCGGGGTTCCCGAGGGGATCTTCAACGTCGTGACGGGCGCCGGTGGGGAGATCGGCGAGGCGCTCATCGCGGACCCGCGGTGCCGCTCGGTGACGTTCACCGGGAGCAGCGAGGTCGGTCACCACGTCGCCGAGCTCGCGGCCCGCCGGCTCCTGCCGGTCACGCTCGAGCTCGGGGGAAAGGGGCCGGTCCTCGTGTTCCCCGATGCCGACCTCGATCGGGCCGCCCGCGGGATCGGCTACGGGATCTTCCAGAACGCGGGTCAGATGTGCTGGGCGGCCTCGCGCCTTCTCGTCCACGAGAGCCTCCGGGCCCCGCTCGTCGAGAAGGTCCGTGCGATCGCCGAATCGCTGAAGCTGGGACCCGGGGTCGAGGACGGGGTCGAGATGGGACCCCTCGTCTCGGTCGAGCAGGTCGACCGGGTGCTCGACTACGTGAGTGTCGCCCGGTCGGACGGCGGTTCGGTCGTCGCCGGCGGGGCCCGTTCGTCTTCGCCCGCGCTCCGGGCGGGGAACTTCGTCCAGCCGACGATCCTCGCCGACGTTCCGGCAAACTCGCGCGCGGTCCGGGAGGAGATCTTCGGGCCGGTCCTCGCGGTCTCGACGTTCACCGACGCGGAGGACGCGATCCGCCAGGCGAACGATACGAGCTACGGGCTCCTCGCCGCGCTCTGGACCCGGGACCTCGCGACCGCGCATTCGGTCGCGCGGCAGCTCGAGACCGGCATGGTCGTCGTCAACGAGGCGCCGATCACCTTCCCGCAGACCCCGTTCGCGGGCGTGAAGGCGAGCGGCCTCGGGTTCGAGCAGGGACGCCGCGCGATCGAGACGTACACGCGCCGCAAGAACGTGCTCGTCAACGTCGGGGTCGCCCGCAAGAAGGCCTAGCGCGGTCCGGGCGGGCCGCGCCCGAGTTCGTACGATACCTCCAAAGATGGTCCTATGGCTGCTCGGCCACGGCCGTGTTCGAGTCGCCCGATGACGCTCCGGGGACCTGGGGGACCTGTCCGTTCTGCGGGGTGGCGGTTCCCGCGGGCGCCGCGAAATGCCCGGAGTGTGACGACGCGCATCCGCTCTCACCGAGCGAGCTCAGGGCGGCGCCGAAGAGCGTCCGCCGTCGGGTCAAGCTGACCGGGCTCCTGCGCACGATGATCGTCGTCGGGGTGATCGTGGGCCTCGCCTACCTGATGATCTCCGCCGTGTGGCAGGGACCCCCGGTCCTGACGGGCGACCCGCTGACCACGTCGGCCGCCTACCTCGTCGGCCCGGGCAACTACACCGTGATCTCGGGCGAGATCACCGGGGGCGACTACGTGGTGGGCAACTACTCGTCGTTCGACCCGGTCGGGATGGAGGTCGACTTCGTAGTCTACAACTCGAGCGAGTGGTCGGGATTCTACGCCGGACAACATCCGACGCCGGCCTTCTCGGCCGCGCCGGGCTACAGCGGGCGCATCGTGTACTCGGCGCCGGTCACCGACACGTACTACTTCGTGTTCACGAACCCGTACGCGTCGACGACGCACCTGACCTTCGAGATCTACGTCGCGACCGAGTACGAGTCCAACGTCGGGGACGACGGGCTCGGATAGGGGCGAGGTCTAGGCGTCGCGCGGCGGCGCGGGGGTTTCGACCCGTTTGAGGAAGTCGGACGGCACCTGGTCGACGAGGTAGACAGTCTTCCCCGCCTGCTTGATGACGATCCCGCCTTCCCGGGCCCGCACCGTGTCGACCTCGAGGATGATCGGCTCCGGCGTCCGGACCGATCCCGCGGCGCGAGCGTCCTCGGCGGTCTTCGAGAGATGGACCTTCTTGCGGTCGGAGGGGCGGAGCCCGACCTCGAGCACGATCGCGGCCTCCTCCGGGGTGACCGGATAGTACAGACACTCCGGTATGTTCTCGGTGGGGAGATCGAGGTCGACCTCGAGCGTGTGGCCGTACGTCGCGCGGATCTTCTCCTCGCGGACCTCGTAGCGGCCCTTCGCATCCGTCTCGGCGATCGCGACCAGGTGCTGGACCCGGAGCCAGTGGTAGGCGGGGTGTCGCTGGGAGATCGCGCGGACGATCTGGGGGAGCGCGACCCACCCCTGGGGGTCCATCGTGAGGTTGTAGCGGTCGGGGAAGTGCCGCAGGATTCCGGTCAGGATCCGGCCGAGGTGGTCGAGCTCGCGATCGTTCATCAGGAAACGACCGGGCTGGGCGCAGACGGGACAGGTCTCGGCGCGGAAGTAGCCGTGCTGGGCGCATTCCTTCAGCATGGGTTCTGGCTTCCGAGGGACGTGATGTTACGCCTTGACCTTGTCCGCCTTCTTCTCGAAGTCGACCAGGAGGTCGGCGTAGAGGTCCGTGAGCTCCTTGAGGACGCGCTTCAGGACCTGCTGGGGCTTCTCGCCCTTCGTGCGGACCATGAGCGTGGGGCGCTCGAGGTACGGGTGGCCCAGGTAGTACCGGGCCTCCACGACCTTGTCGTCCTTCTGGAGCGCTTCGACGAGCGGGATCAGGAGCGTTTCCTCTCCGCGCGGTAGCTCCACGCGCAGGAGATCATGCTCCTTTTCGACGACCCGAACGTCCATCGGTGGCCCCGGAGGACGGGCCACCTGAGCCCCCTTCTTAAGGGTGACGATGCGGAGATCCCCTCGAACCCTCGGCGGTCCGACGCGCCTATAACCGCGGTCGCTCCTCCGCGCGTACCCATGCGATTCCTCGTCCTCGGCGGCGGCGCGCGGGAGCACGCGATCGGCCTCGCGCTCGAGCGCGCGGACGCCGAGATCGTGGTGGCGAGCGCGAACGCGAACCCCGGCCTCGAGATGCTCGCCCACGCCTCGACGAGGCTCGATCCTACCGATCCGACCCGGGTCGTCGCGTTCGCGAAGGCCCAGGGCGTGGACGTGGCCGTCATCGGTCCCGAGGCCCCCCTGGCCGCCGGGGTCGCCGACGCGCTCCGCGCCGCGGAGGTGCCCACCGTCGGGCCCGACCGCGCGGCCGCCCAGATCGAGTCGTCGAAATGGTTCTGCCGCGACCTCCTCGCGCGGCACCAGATCGTCGGGCAGCCGAAGTGGGTCGCCCCCGAGACGCCCGAGGCGGTCGACCGGGCGATCGCCCACTTTGCGGGCCCGTTCGTCGTGAAGCCGAGCGCGCTCACGGCGGGAAAGGGCGTCTGGGTGCAAGGCCCGGACTTCACGGACCCGAAGGACGCCGCGGTGCACGCGAAAGCGCTCCTCCTCCAGGGCGACCGGGTCCTGCTCGAGGAGAAGCTCGAGGGCGAGGAGTTCAGCCTCATGGCGTTCGTCACGGACTCGGGGATCTACCCGATGCCGGCGGTCCAGGACTTCAAGCGGGCGCTCGAGGGCGACAAGGGCGGCAACACCGGCGGCATGGGAGCGTACGCGCAGCGGGATCACCTGCTGCCGTTCCTCCCGGCAGCCGACCGCGACCGGGCGCTCGAGGTCCTGCACGGGGCCGTCGGCGCGCTCCGCGCCGAGGGGCTCGGCTACC
>Ga0187782_10004356_pt1 | contig 10606 bp, 8 predicted proteins | sample 0715_SJ02_MP15_2_FD_132454 | JGI IMG/M metagenome (GOLD analysis project Ga0187782, IMG submission 132454) | Tropical peat soil microbial communities from peatlands in Department of Meta, Colombia - 0715_SJ02_MP15_20_MG | ecosystem: Environmental > Terrestrial > Soil > Wetlands > Peat | place...
GCCTCTGTCGGCGCGAAAAGAGGACATCAAGGAGCTGGCCATGTTCCACATGGCCAGGGTTTGCGAGCGATACCAGATAGGGACGAAGGGCTTTTCCCCTGAATTTCTCGATGCCTTGTTGGCTTACGATTGGCCGGGGAATGTTCGTGAGCTGGTGAACGCCATAGAGCGTTCCATCACGGCAGCATACAGTGCACCGACCCTCTTCCAGAAGCACCTGCCCCTCGACATACGGGTGAAGGTCGCACGCTCCGCCATCAAAAAGGAGCAGCCCGCTTACCCTTCCGGCGGCCTGTCGATGCCCCCCCTCACCGAGCACCGCCAGACGGCTGAGCGCCAGTATCTCCAGGATCTCATGTTCCAGACGAAGGGCAACATCAGGGAGGCGTGCCGCGTCTCCGGCCTTTCCCGCTCCCGCCTCTACGCTCTGCTGAAAGAGCATTCCATTACGCCAGGTCGCTAGGTTGGGGCTTAAGCGCCCCACGGGGACACCCCTCGGCAGAGGAGTGTCCCCGTTCAAAGCCACTGGAGTCTCCCCCCTCAGAGCCTCGCTTCGCTCGGTCCTGCAATCGGTTCCGGGCCGCAAGCAATTAATGGGGCTCAGCGCCCCCTCCACAGGCATAAGCCTGCGGAGCCTCCCCCCTCAGCCTCGCTTACGCTCGTTTAGCCGTCGGCTTAAGCGCCCCCTCCACAGGCATAAGCCTGCGGAGCCTCCCCCCTCAGCCTCGCTTACGCTCGTCTTGTCGGGTGATACCCCCTCTGCAGGGACCATCCCCGCTTTCGGTTGTTTCGAACGAGGGGCCGGAGGTTCCGGTCCTGTTTCTAGGACTTAGTCCTGCGTTCAGAGATAAAGCGCCCTCCCCCTTCCCGAGCAAAGCCTCCTTAAGAAAGACTCAAGACCATTGCAAAAAGGGCGAAATCAAGGAAATGATCACAATTCGGTCAATTGGCACGGTTCTTGTTAGTACCCCGTCATCATCACTGATGCGGAATTGGAAAGAACCGAAAGCCCAAAGGAGGCAGGCTCAATGAACGGGTACGCACTGAATTCGACAGGAAGGGAAAACGGACAGGAGGCATCCGAAAGGCTCGATCCTTTCAGGATGTATCTGTACGAGATATCGAAGCACCCCGTGCTTACGAAAGAAGAGGAAAGGGAGATTGCTGACCGCATACGCCGCCTGGGGGATAAGCAAGCCGAGCAGAAGCTGGTCGTAGCCAATCTCAGACTGGTGGTCAAGATAGCTCTCGACTATTACAGCTATCACCTCAACGTCCTCGACCTTATCCAGGAGGGGAACGTAGGGCTCCTCCGGGCTGTCCGGAAGTTCGAGCCCGAGCGCGGCACCCGGTTCTCCACGTATGCCTCTTTCTGGATCCGCGCATACATCCTCAAGTACCTTATGGACTCCTGGAGTATCGTGAAGGTCGGCACCAAAGACAGCCAGAGGAAGCTCTTCTACGGGCTTAACAAGGAAAAAGAGAAACTGGAAAAGGCGGGGATAACGCCTTCCGTCGAACTCCTCGCCGATCACCTTGACGTGAGCGCCGCTGACATCGAGGACATGGAGAAAAGACTCTACAATGGGGACGTCTCGCTGGAGGATCAGCTCTTCGGCGGGGGTGAAGAGATCATGGATACCATAAGCACCGACGAAGATATCGAAGAGACGGTGGCGGAGAAGGAACGGAGGGAGATGGTACAGCGGAAGCTCGCCGAGTTCAAGATGCTGCTCAACGAGAAAGAGCGTTACATCCTCGAGCACCGAATCATGGCCGAAGACCCGATCACACTGAGAGAGATCGGTGAGCGCTTCAACACATCGAGAGAGAGCGTGAGGCAGCTGCAGACGAAGATCACCAAGAACCTTACGAGAAACTTGAGATCAGGGGTGGCCTGGTCATAGGAAAAGAGCCGTTTTTCTCGGGACGAGGGGGGTGACGATGAGCATCTGCATCGAGTGTGCCCTGGCGCACCACGAGTTCAAGGAGATCCTGCCGGCCTTCAACCGCGATATCGTCGTCTCTCGCCGGGAGACATCACCGGAGGCATGGATCGACGGGAAGAGGTACAGGCTGGGCCACGTGGCCTCGTATCACGTTCCCTGTGACCAGTGTCGGAGAGTAAAAAGCAGCCTCTTTGTGCCGGCCGACGACTGAAAGCTTTCCTTCAGTGCAATCGGACCGGCGGGGCAAGGCATGGGAAAAGAGATTCGCCGGACCGTTTTCCCGCAGTTTCGTCAGCTCCTTCGGCATTGATATGGGCTTTGTCAGGACCGACCTCTGTCCTGAGCTGTGGGGAAACCGTACAAACACTCGCGGTACCGGCGGACTAAGCTGAATTAACGACGTCAACGCACGAAACAAAAGGGGCAGGTACTCCATAAGCGAGGCATGTGCTCGCTCGCCCTGGAGGAGGAGAGTTTGCCACAAGATGCGCTTCTTTACGAAACGGAGGAAAGGGAAAAGGAAACGATTGAAACCCCGGGGATGCCGTTCGACTTCCTGAAGACATATCTTTCGGAAATATCGAGGCATGCGGTGCTCACTCGGGAAGAAGAGCTGGAGGTGGCGGAGAAGGCCCATCGCTACAAGGACCATGAGGCATCGCAGAAACTTGTTACCTCCAATCTCCGGCTCGTGGTAAAAATTGCCCTCGAGTACTATACTACGTATCTCAACGTGCTCGACCTCATCCAAGAAGGGAATGTCGGGCTGCTTCACGCGGTTAAGAAGTTCAATCCTTACAGGGGCACGAGGTTCTCGACATACTCCTCTTTCTGGATCAGAGCTTACATCCTCAAATACATCATGGATTCGTGGAGCATAGTCAAGGTGGGAACTACCCAGAGTCAGCGGAGGCTCTTCTACCGGCTTAACAAAGAGAAGAGGAAGCTCGAGGCGGCCGGCGTCTTTCCCGCTGCGCAGCTTCTCGCGGAGACGCTCGACGTGAAGGTCGCGGAAGTCGAGGATATGGAGAAAAGGCTTTCGCACTCGGATGTCTCTCTGGAGCATCCGGCTTACGCCGAGGGGGAGGAGACATTCCTCGACATGATCGCGAGCGATGATAATGTGGAGGATCTGGTCTCCGACAAGGAGAAGAAGGAGATCGTGAAGCGGAAGATAGGGGAATTCAAGGATACCCTGACCGACAAGGAGTCATTCATCTTCGAGCATCGTATCATGATCGAAGAGCCCCTCACCCTCCAGGAGATAGGGGCACAGTTCAGGATCTCCAGGGAACGGGTAAGACAACTGGAGAACAGGGTACTCAAGAAGTTCAACGACACGTTCGAGCAGGAGTTCAGACAGCTCGAGCTCTATTAATGGGGCTCAAGCAATTAATGGGCTTCAGCAGCCCCTCGACCGGCAAAGCCGGTCGAGCCTCCCTGCTCAGAGCCTCGCTTCCGCTCGGTCCTGCCATTGGATCAACAACCCAATTATGCTGGGAATCGGCTCAGCAATTGATGCGCTTCAGCAGCCCCTCCACCGGCATCAGCCGGCCGAGCCTCGCTTCCGCTCGGTCCTGCAATTAGTTCCGGGCCCCAAGCAATTGATGGGGTTCAGCACCCCCTCCACAGGCATGAGCCTGCGGAGCCTCCCCCCTCAGCTCGCTTCGCTCGGGGGTCGATGGCTCAGCACCCCCTCCGGCAGCATAAGCTGCCGGCGCCTCCCCCCTCAGAGCCTCGCTTCGCTCGGTCCTGCAATCGGTTCCGGGCCGCAATTCATGGGGCTCGGGTCGCCCCCGTATTATTTCTTTTTCCCCTTCTCGCCCTTCTTCCCCCCTTGCTGCCGCAGGGCCTCGCGCAACTGGACTTCCATCTTTTTGGATGGCGTGATGTCCGTGAACGTGATCACCACGCCGTCGATCCGGTCCTGCAGGGTGCGGTAGGGCATGATGCGCGTCGCATACCAGCGACCGTCGCGGGTCGAGATCTCCTTTTGCGTGGGCACTAACGTCTGAAGCACGCTCTTCGCGTCATCGGCCATTTCCGGGTAGTCCAGGTCAGAGGCAAGGTCGGTGATAGGCCGGTCCACGTCGCCCGGAATAAGCTTGATGATTTGGGTCGCCTGGGTAGTGAACCTCCTCACGCGCAGCTCTTTGTCGAGAAACAGGGTGGCAATGTCCGTGCTGTTGAGGAGGTTCGACCAGTCATTCTGGGCCCGCGTGAGCTCGTCCACTTTCGACTGAAGCTCGGCATTCACCGTCTGCAGCTCTTCGTTCACCGACTGCAGCTCTTCCTTCGAGGTGGTCAGCTCCTCGTTAGTCGACTGCAGCTCCTCGTTAGTCGACTGCAGCTCCTCGTTCGCCGATTTCAGCTCCTCCTGGGAGGTATGCATCTCCTCCCTCGTCACCTGTAGCTCCTCCCGGACCTCCTGAAGCTCCTTCTCCATTGCCATTGTCCTGGCACCCCGCACGGGAAACCCTCCCTTCGTGGAGGCAGGCTTGATATCGGCCCGTAATTGGGAATCCGAAAAGACGGTTATCACCATGCCTTGCAGCTCGTCCGGCTTATCGATGGCTTGGACGAGGAGGTCTACTGACTGTGTATCACCGTTCGTTCTTACCTCCAGGCCGGGCAGGACAACCTCTTTCTTTTGCCCTACCGCCTTCCGAAAGGCAATTGCCAGCTCGTAGCGGAGCCCTTCGCGCGCCATGGCAAAGATATTCCAGTTGGCCTTGCCCGCCGCCGGCTCGAGGTAGTTGCCCGTCCTTCCGCTGATGTAAATGATGTCGCCCTTCGTATTGGTGAGCACCGCCGAAGGTGAAAACCGCTGCAGAACGAGCTGGTCCGCAAGCGTTTGGAGATTGACCGCTGCCTTCGGCAGCTGTCCGTTGGCAGCCTGCATGCGGGAGGCCAGGGTCGAGGGAAACTCCACCGGCTCGATCCGCACGGCCGAATCGAGCCTCCTGTACAGCCGCGATTTGCCGTCCACGGAGGTGTAGAGATCGGTGAAAGAGCCGACGGTCTCGGCGTTTCCTAGAAACAGGATGCCCCCGGGGTTCAGGCTATAATGGAAGAGAGGCAGAAGCTTCTTTTGCAGCTCTGGGGACATATAGATGAGCAGATTGCGGCAGGTGAGGAGATCGAGCTTGGTGAAAGGGGGGTCCATGATGACGTTCTGCTGGGCGAAGACCACCATCTCCCGGATCTCCTTGCCCACCCTGTAGCCGTGCTCTTCCTTGACGAAGAACCTGGTCAGGCGCTCCGGTGTCACGTCGGCGACGATATTGTCGGGATAGATCCCCTGGCGAGCCTTGTCGATGGCTTCCCGGTCGAGGTCGGTGGCGAAGATCTGGAGCTGAAACCTCCCTCCCAGCTTCGCTTCGTCGAGGACCTCCCTCAGGATCATGGCGAGAGAATAGGCCTCTTCTCCCGTGGAGCATCCGATCACCCACGCCCTCAGCGCGTCGCCGCTCTTCTTGGCGGCGAGGAGAGGCGGCAGGGCCTTCTGCTTCAACTCCTTCCACATGTCCGGATCGCGGAAGAAGCTCGTGACGCCGATGAGCAGCTCTTTGAAGAGCATTTCCAGCTCCACGGGGTTATCCTGGAGAAAGCGGACATACTGCGCAATCTTGTCGATCTGGTGGATGCCCATGCGCCGTTCGATGCGGCGATACACCGTGTTCTTCTTGTAGAGCGAGAAGTCGTGGCCGGAGCGGGCCCGGAGCAGGATAATGATCTTTTCGAGGGCGCTCTGGGCCTTGGGCTCGAGGGAAAGGGCCGGCCTTACGACGAAGGAATGGGCGAAGTAGGAGGCGATCTTTACCGGCAGCTCTTCGGCAGGGGCCACGACGTCTGCCAGCCCGGCGTCTATGGCGCTCCTGGGCATGCTGTCGAATTTCGCCGATTCAGGCGCCTGTACGAGGGCCAAGCCAGCCTTCTCCTTGATGGCCCGGAGCCCGACAGTGCCGTCTGAGCCCATGCCCGAAAGGATCACGCCCACGCTCCGGTCCTGCCGGTCGTCGGCGAGAGACCGGAAAAAGAAGTCGATGGGCAGGCGCAGTCCCCGGGGCGCGCCCGGATTGAACAAATGCAAGTGTCCGTGCAGGATCGACATGTCCTTGTTTGGCGGGATAACGTACACGTGGCCGGGCTCTACTTTGAGGCGATCCTGGGCCTGGATGACCGGCATGCGCGTGCCGCGCTGGAGGAGCTCCGGCATGATCCCCTTGTGGGTCGGATCAAGGTGCTGGATGATGACGAAGGCCATGCCGCTCTCCGCCGGCACGTGGGCAAGGAACTGTTCGAGGGCCTCGAGACCCCCGGCGGATGCCCCGATGCCCACGATGGGAAATAACCCCTCCTCCTGCCGTGCAGAGGTTTCTTTCTGCAAAGCGCTGGCAGGCTCCTTTTTCCCTGACTTGGCCTTTCTTTTCATGGCATTAATTCCCCTCCTGAACCGATTGGTAAGCCCTCTTCATCGACGAGCTTCGCGAGGCCCGCAATCATTATACCGTGTCGTCTCACGGAAAAGGGAAAGAAACTTGAGTTTTCTCGCGGTCTCAAACCCCGGGTACGGCAACACCTCGCGCAAGGAGGGCTTCGAGCTCCGCCTGGTGAACGGTCAATTCATGGAGCGGTTCCATCACGTCCAGGGTATCCGGGACGGAAAGTTTGGCCTTTGCCCTTCTTATGAGTCCTTCCGCCTTCTTTCTGAGAGAGCCGTTCTTGCGGTGTTGCCCTCGCCATGATTGCGATCGTTGAGATGAGTGTAAGACTTTTCGCATGTCGCGGCAGGTCCTCAAAACGGGAGAGGGCGAAAGGGCCCTATTCGCCAACCAGGGGTCAAGCTCTTTCGGTTTGCTTCGTTTCCCGAAGATGTATATGCTAGTGGCGACAGGTCAGCTTGGTCGGTTCGAAGGGCGCAGATAGGGAAGGGGGTTCGGGATGGGACCAATGGAGGAGCTGGTTCGTACGTTCGAGGAGAAGCTTGCGGCCGTCCGCAGTATGATCGATCAGTACGACGAAGCCATGGACTACGCCTCCCATTGCACGCTCCAGGGGTTTGCGGAAGGGATCGCATTCGCAATCGATGAGGTGAAGAATCGCCTTAGGGCGGGGAAAAGAAAAAGGGCCAAAACCGGCTAGAGATGACGCCAAGACAGCAGAACAGGGCGAAACCGGAACTTGCTGCGCGCGTTGAGGAGGGGGTGACCCGCCTCTCCCTGTCAGGCCGCCTCACCCTCGACGACCTGGACGTCATGACAGAGGAGATGGGACTGCTCTTCGAGGGGATAGGCCCCGGAAAGCTGACGGTTGATCTCCAAGGGCTCGATTACATAGACAGTGCGGGCGCCCTTTTTCTTCTCCGGATGGGAGAAGAGGCAGCGAAGCGGTCCATCCCTTTCGAAATCACCAACATGTCCCCGAAGGTCAAAAGTGTCGTCGGCATCATCGACCGACGCGCGGTCGCATTGCCTCCGGAACAAAACAGACCCCGTTCTGCCGGTCTTGTCGAAGAGCTGGGAATGACGAGCGCCGGTTTCGCCGGCGACATCGCCCGCTCCATCACCTTCTTGGGGTCTCTCATCTCGGAGGTGGTCCTCTCTCTGCTCCACCCTTCCTCGGTGCGATGGAAGGACGTGCTTCTCTACATGAAGAAGGTGGGAGTGGACGGCCTTCCCATACTGGGCCTCATCAGCTTCCTTCTCGGCCTTATCATAGCCTTCATGTCTTCCCTTCAGCTCAAACAATTCGGGGCGAATGCGTATGTGGCATCCCTCGTGGCAATCGCCATGGTGAGGGAGCTGGGGCCCATCATCACGGCGATCCTCGTGGCCGGACGCTCAGGATCTGCCTTTGCCGCGGAGATCGGCACGATGAAGGTAAATGAGGAGGTTGATGCCCTCGTCACCATGGGGTTCGACCCGATGCGCTTTCTCGCCATCCCGAAAGTGTTCGCGAGCATCCTCGTCGTGCCCCTTCTCACCTTCTTTTCGGATCTCTTTGCCATCCTGGGCGGCATGACCGTAGGAATAATCGGCCTCGGCTTGACCCTCCACACGTACGCGGAGCAGACCTCGTGGGCCCTCGAGGTGTTCGACATCGTAGCGGGCGTGGTCAAGTCGATCGTCTTCGCCATTCTCATCGCGGGAATAGGCTGCCAGCGGGGCTTTCAGACGAGGGGAGGGGCCGAGTCAGTGGGCAACTCCACTACCTCGGCGGTGGTTGCCGGCCTCTTCCTCATCATCGTGGCGGACTCTATCTTTGCCATCATCCTGAACTACGTGCGGTGGTGAAGTCATGAGCGAAAGGAAGGGCGGGGACGAAAAAGTGGTAGAGGTGGAGGGCCTAGGCGCCCGCTATGGAGCTGACGTCGTGCTCCAGGACGTGAACCTCGACGTCTGCAGGGGCGAGATTCTCGTCATCGCGGGCACGAGCGGCTGCGGCAAGTCAACCCTCCTCCGCCACATGATCGGTCTCTCCCTGCCTTCGGAAGGGCGGGTGAAGATCGACGGCGTCGATATCACCCTCGCGTCGGAAGAGGCGCTGAAAACCGTGAGAAGGGGCATCGGCGTGCTCTTCCAATCGAGTGCTCTCCTCGGCTCCATGACGCTGGCGGAAAACGTCGCCCTGCCGTTCACGGAGTTCTATGATTTTCCCGGGCCCGTCCTCGACACGATGGTAAGGATAAAGCTCTCCATGGTGGGACTCGAGGGCTACGAGGACCATTTTCCCGCGGAGCTGTCCGGGGGCATGAAGAAAAGGGCGGGAATTGCGCGGGCCATGGCGCTCGATCCAAAGGTGCTCTTTTTCGACGAGCCCTTCGCCGGTCTTGATCCCATCACCTCGGCGGAGCTGGAGATGCTCATCAAGAAGCTCAACAATGGAATGGGTACCACCATGGTGATCGTGAGCCATGAGCTGGATGCAATTTTCAATATCGCCGGGAGAATCGTGATGCTCCACAAGGACAAAAAGGGTATAATTGCGGAAGGCGATCCCAGGGTCCTGAGGGATCGGTCCCCGGATGAGCGCGTGAGGCGGTTCTTCAGCAGAAAGATCGACGAAGAAGAGCCGGACGGGACTTAAGAATGGCAAAGGGGAGATCCTATTTTCTTCTTGGGCTCTTTGTGATCGTCGGTGTGCTCATTGGCGTGGCGGCCATCATATGGCTGGGCGCGACAAAGTACTTTCAAAAAGGGTCCATGTATGCGACCTATTTCGATGAATCGGTTCAGGGGCTTCAAGTCGATTCGATCGTCAAGTACAGGGGGGTCGACATCGGCAGCGTTCGGAGGATCGGCATCGCCCCCGACCGCCGGCTCGTGGAAGTCCTCATGAAGATCGACGTCGAGAACTTTTCCGTAGGTGGGGTGGCGGCGAAGCTCTCGCTGGCCGGCATCACAGGCATCGTCTATGTGGAGCTTGACAGGATAACACCGGGCGAGATGACGCTTTCCCCCAAGGACAAGGATTTTCACTCTCCCTATCCCGTCATCCCTTCGGCATCTTCCGATATCAAACAGATTGAAGCTTCCGTCAATGAGGTGCTGAAGAACCTGAAGGAGATTGACTTGAAGGGCATCTCCGACCAGGTGTTGAAGACGACGAAAACCATTGATGAATTCGTGAGCGGTGAGCGGATGAACCACATAGTGGCGAACCTCGGCAAGGCTTCCGTCAACCTGGCGTCGCTCACGCAGAAGATAGACGCCACCATGTCGAGCGGGTCGGTGGACGAAGTGATCTTGAGCGCCAGAGATGCGATCAAAGAGACGAGGGCGCTCATAGCCCAGGTGAAAGGCGAGATCGAGAGTATGAAGCTTCAGCAAACCTCCGAAAAGTTGAACGAGTTCGTAGATGGGACATCGAGAAAGACGGATGTCACGCTTACGGAAGCCGGGATAGCCGTGGAGTCCCTAAGGCGGGCCGCCGATTCTCTGAACGCCCTCATCGACCGCGTCAGCGTCGACCCTTCGGTCCTCATCTTCAGCAAACCCCCGAAAGGAGATTAGCGTGTCGTTCACGAGGCTCGTGCCGATCATTTTCCTCTGTCTTGTTCTGCCTGGCTGCCTCCCTACCGGTGGTACCGTCCGGCCCATCGAATTCTACACGCTCGAGTACGCGCCGCCGGCACCGCAGGGAGCGGAGGTCGATGCATCGGTGAAGGTTGACCGTTTCTCTGCCGGCCGCCTTTACGACAGCACCGCCATGGTCTATAGGCCGGAAAGGTACAGGGTGGCCTCTTACAACTACTACAGATGGAGGGCGATACCGGGGGACATGGCGAGCGACTATCTGGCCAGGGATTTTCAGGATTCCCATCTCTTCCGGGCGGTCTTCTCCTACCACCAGCCGGAAGCCGCGAGGTTTGTGGTCACCGGAACGGTGGAAGAGTTCGTGGAAACGAAAGAGAGCGGGACCTGGAAGGCACGCCTCAGCGTGCGAATTACCCTTCTCGACATGAGCCGGCAGGCGCTGCCTGAACAGGTGGTGGCTCAAAAGGAGTACAGGGTCTCGAAAGACTTAGGCGAAGAGTCACCGGAGGCTTTTGCAGCGGGAATGAGCGCTGATTTGGCCGAGGCATCCGCGCAAGTCATTAGCGATGTGAGAAGCGCCATAAGCCGGCGGCTGGCAGGAGAAGACTCTTGGCACTA
>Ga0187782_10004357_pt1 | contig 10604 bp, 9 predicted proteins | sample 0715_SJ02_MP15_2_FD_132454 | JGI IMG/M metagenome (GOLD analysis project Ga0187782, IMG submission 132454) | Tropical peat soil microbial communities from peatlands in Department of Meta, Colombia - 0715_SJ02_MP15_20_MG | ecosystem: Environmental > Terrestrial > Soil > Wetlands > Peat | place...
AGCGCCACTCGCCGTCGCAAACGCGCATCAGCTCGCCGCCCCACGCTTCGCCCCGCGGGCCGAGGCCATGTCCGTCGAGCGCAAGCCCAAGCGCCGGGCCTCTGACTCGATGCTCGGCAAGGACGGCGGAGAGATGCGCCGCGTGATGTTGCAACTTCAGAATCGGGAGACCCTGCGTCTCCGCAAACCGCGTCGAGGCATAGTTGGGATGGAGGTCCGAGGCGACGGCTTGCGGCTTGACGTCGAGGAGATCGACGAGACGGCTTGCCGTCTCGCGGAAGAAGCGCGCGGTCTCGACGCTCCCGAGATCGCCGATGTGCTGCGAGACGAAGGCCTCCGCGCCGCGCGTCACCGTGACTGTCGATTTCTCCTGCGCGCCGACGGCGAGGATGGGAGGGCCCTCGGCGGAAAGCGCGATCGGATCGGGGACGAAGCCGCGCGACCGCCGCAGAAAGGACGGCGCGCCGTCAATGACGCCAACAACCGAATCATCGACGCGCGCCGCGATGTCGCGATCGTGGACGACGATCAGGTCTGCGACGTTCGCCAACCGCACGCGGGCTTCAGAATTGTCGGCAATCAGCGGCTCGCCGCCGACATTGGCGCTGGTGACGACGAGCGCCAGCGATTGCTTCGCCTCCCGCCAGCGCGGGTCCTTGGGCGCGCCGGCGGCGGCGTGAAAGATGAGCCAATGCAGCGCCGCATAAGGGAGCATCACCCCGACCTGCGGGACGCGCGGCGCGATCATCGGCCCAAGCGCCGGCCCCCGCGCGACGAGCACGATCGGCCGCGCCGGGCTTTTCAGCAGCGCCTGTTCCTGAGCATTGGCGTAGGCGACGCCGCCGAGCGAAGCGCAATTGGCGATCATGATCGCCAAAGGCTTGGCGTCGCGCCGCTTATGACGCCGCAGCCGCGCCACGCTCGCCTCGCTCTGCGCGTCGCACACAAGATGGAACCCGCCGACCCCCTTCACGGCGACGATTTGACCGGCGCGAAGCGCCTCGAAAATCTCGGCCGGCGCGTGGCTGAGCCGCGGCCCGCATCGCGGGCAGGAAATCTGCTCGTCGTGGAAGCGGCGGTTCTCGATGTCGCGATAATCGCGGGCGCACGCTTCGCAGAGCGGAAAGGGCGCCATTTTGGTGCGCGCCCGATCGTAGGGCAAACGCAGAATCGCGCTGTAGCGCGGCCCGCAGCAGGTGCAGGCGGTGAACGGATAGAGGTGAAAGCGGCTTTGCGGATCAAAGAGATCCTCGAGGCAGGCCTCGCAAATGCCGGCGTCCGAGGGGATGCGCGTAAGACTTCGCCCGGCAACTGAGTTTTGGACCTCGAACGAGGCTTCGCCGCGCGCCGGCACGGATTGAACCTCAAGCGCGTCGATCGTCGCGCGCGGCGGCGTCTCGCGTTTCAGCGCCTCGACAAAATCGTCGACCCTCTCACCCTCAACCTCCGCCAGCACGCCGGCCGCGTCGTTGCGCACGAAGCCCACGAGATCGAGACGCCTCGCCAAGCGATGAACGAAGGGGCGAAAACCGACCCCCTGCACGACGCCCCGCGCGCGCACCCTTAAGCGGCGCGGCGAGACGCTCGTCACCGCCGCGACTCGGCCGCCGCCAACGCGGCGCGCGCTTCGATCCAGGCGTAAAAGGCGAACATGCCTTCGCCGGTCAGCGCGCTTAACGACAGCGCCTGCAAATGCGGATTGGCGCTGAACGCGGCCGCCGTGCAGGCCTCGACGCGAAAGTCGACATGCGGCAAGAGATCGACCTTGTTGATCAGCATCAGGTCGGCGGCGGCGAACATGTCGGGATACTTCATCGGCTTGTCGTCGCCCTCGGTGACGGAGAGGACGACGACCTTGTGCGCCTCGCCGAGGTCGAAGGCGGCGGGGCAGACCAGATTCCCGACGTTCTCGATGAACAGCAGGCTATTCTCTTCCAATGCGAGCTCGTCGATCGCATGGCCGACCATGTGCGCGTCGAGGTGGCACCCCTTTCCGGTGTTGATCTGCAAGGCCCGCGCGCCGGCGGCCCTGATGCGCTCGGCGTCGAGCGAGGTCTGCTGGTCGCCTTCGATGACCGCGATGGCATGACGGTCCTTGAGGTCGGCGATCGCGCGGGCGAGCAGCGACGTCTTGCCCGAGCCGGGGCTTGAGACGAAATTGAGGGCGAAGACGCCCTTTTGCGCAAGCCGCGCGCGATTGGCCCGGGCGTAGGCGTCGTTCTTCGAGAGAATGTCGCGCTCGATGCGCAGAATCCGCTCCTGATTGAGATGAGGCGCGTGAACGTGGGCAAGATGCGCGTCGCGATCAGCCTCGCCATGCGCGTGGTCATGATCATGAACGTGATCGTGATCGTGCGGGTGGTCGTGATGGCGATAGGCCGCTTGCGCGCCGTGGGCGTGGCCCTCTTGCGAGTGATCCGTCGCAAGCGTGGCGCCGCCGCAACCGCATGTCGCGCACATTATTCGATCTCCAACTCAAGAAGCCTGAGAGCGTCGCCGCGCGTCGGCGTCAGCGGCGCGCCGCCGCAGCGCCGGCAAGGCTCGAACCTTGTCGTCATCGGCGTCTCGGCGCCGCAGCGGCCGCACCAGCCGGCGGCCTCCGTCTCGACGATCTCGAATTGAGCGCCCCGCGCAAGCGTCTCTTCGGCGACGGCGTCGAAGCAAAAGCGCAGCGCCTCGCTGTCGATTAAGGCCAGCGCGCCGACCTCCACCCGCACGATCCTGATGCGCTCGGCGTGATGAGCGCGGGCCTCGGCCTCCGCCAGCTCGATCAGCGACTCCATCAGCGACAATTCATGCATGGCCGCGCTCGCGCGTCCCTCGCAGCGGGCCGGAAAGCCGAGTCCGCAGCGTCTGGACGATGATCGGAAGGTCCATCGGCTTTAAAAAGATGCCGGCGACGCCGAGCTCGTGCAATCCGGTTCCGCCGACCAACGCGTCCGCGGCGGAGCTGACGATGTAGACGGGGGGATGATTGCCGATGGCGTGGATGCGCGTCGCCTCGGCGACGCCTTCGATGTCGTGCTCGTGCAGGAGGTCGAGGATCACGGCGTGCGGGCGGATGCGCGCGACCGTCCGCTCGCCTTCGGCCGCCGTCGCCGCCTCGCCGACCGTGAACCCGGCGGCGTCGAGCGCGTCGCGCAGAATCGCGCGGGCATGCGCGTCGCGATCGATGAGCAGGATCACCCGGCGCCGTTCGCGCTGACCGATATTCATGCGGCGCCTCCTTCGAGCGCCCGAATGCGCTTCAGGAGCGCGGCAAGCGCGGCTTCGAGATTGGCCGCGGCTTGCGCGCTCAAAGCCTCCTCGAATTCAAAGCTGTAGCCGCGCACGCCGATGAGATAGGCCCGCGGCGCCTTGCCGAAATGGCGCTTGGCGAGCGCTAAAAGCGTTTGCGGGGAAAGGCGATGGCTGTCGAAGTCGATCGCTTCGGCGGCCAGAAGTTCCTCCTCGAAGAACGGCTCCGGCCCAACATGCGCGGCGTCGACGAAGACGACGGCGTCCTCATTGGCGATGTCGAGCGCGTCTTCGGGCGCAAGCTGATAGGGATCGCTGACCGTCACGCCCGGCAGCTTGAGCCGCGACAGCTCGGCCGCCGCCGCGGGCCCCAGACCGTCGTCGCCGCGGCCGGGATTCCCGTAGCCGATGACGGCGATCGAGGTCATTGCCGCGTCCTTCGCGCGAGCAGCGCGCCGTCCGCGCCTTCCAACGTCACCTCGAGCGGCATTTTGCCGAGCGCATGCGTCGCGCAGGAAAGGCACGGGTCGTAGGCGCGGATCGCCACCTCGATGTGGTTCAGCAAAGGCTCGGTGATCTCGACGCCGGAAAGATAGCTCTTGGCCACGCTCTTAACCGAGCGATTGAGCGCCTCGTTGTTGCTGGTCGTCGAGACGATCAGGTTGGCGCGCGTCACCTGGTCGTGATCGTCGACCTGGTAATGATGGAAGAGCGTCCCGCGCGGCGCCTCGATGACGGCGACCGCCTCATGTCGCCGCTCGCCTCTCGCCAGAAGATCGTCCCCCTGCAGTTCGTCGTCGAACAGCAGTTCCTTGACCTTCTCTGCGCAGTGGACGAGGCAGATGAGACGCGCCCAGTGGTAGGCGAGCGTCCCGTGGACGGGGCGCGATCCGCCGCTCTTGGCGAAAACCAGCCGCTCGGCTTCGGCAAAGGGCGTGTCGATGAACGCCGCGCAATTGACCTGCGCCAGCGGGCCGACGCGGTACCACCCCTTTTCGCGTCCGAGCGAGCGGAAATGGGGAAACTTCATGTAGCTCCAGGGCCGGACCTCTTCGACGATGTGGTCGCGGTAGTCGCGCGGCGCGACGTGGTCGAAGATCGCCGCGCCCTCGGCGTCAATGGCCCGCAGCGCCCCATCGTAAAGGTCCATGCGGCCGTCGGGCGCGACGAGGCTCATGTAGCTCGATTCGAGATAGGCGAAATTGCGGTGCCGCGCCTCGACTGCGGCGACAATGCCTTTGAGGCTTTCGGTCGCCTTGAGACACCAGGCGAGAATCTCGTCGACTTGGCTCCTCAGCGCGTCGCGCGAAGCGACGTCGAGATTCTGGTTGACGCCGCCGGGAATGGCGCTCGTCGGATGGATCTTCTTGCCGCCCGTCGCCTTGATGACTTCCTGCCCGAACTTGCGAATGAAGATCGCCCACTTGCCGATCTCGGGGAAGCGCTCGATGACCGCGACGACGTTGCGCTTCTCGACGTCGGCGTCGAAGCCGAACAGGAGATCGGGCGAAGCGAGGTGGAAAATGTGCAGCGCGTTCGACTGCAGCACCTGTCCGTAATGCATGAGCCGGCGCAGCTTCTCCGCCGTCGGCGGGATTTTGTCGACGCCGGCGATCTGATCCATCGCCTTGGCGGCGGCCAAATGGTGGCTGACCGGGCAGATGCCGCAGAGGCGCTGAATGATGACCGGCGTCTCCCAGTAGAGCCGGCCCTGAATGAAGCGCTCGAAGCCGCGAAACTCGACGACATGGAAGCGCGCATCGATCACTTCGCCCGCGTCGTCGAGCCTGATCGTCACCTTGCCATGGCCTTCGACGCGCGTGACCGGATCGATCACGATCTTGCGCGCGACGCTTCTTTCGGCAGCGGCTTGCTCGGCGCTCATGCGGCTCTTTCGTCAATCGTATCTTATCAGCGCCGGCGGCAGGCTAAGGTCGGCGCCGGCGATCAACGCCTTCAAAAACGTCCAGATGGCTTCGGCGGAAGGCGGGCAGCCGGGCAGGAAGTGGTCGATCTTCACGATCTCGTGCGAGGGATAGACGCGGTCGAGCAGCAACGGCAGGTCTTCGTCGCTCGGAATGACGCCGCCTCCCTCGACGGTCGGTCCGTTCAAATAGGCCTCTTCGAGGCAGGCTTTCAGCCCCGGCATATTGCGCATCGCCGGCACGCCGCCGGTCAGGGCGCAGGCGCCGACGGAAATCAGCACCCGGCAGTTCTTGCGAAACTCGCGCAGCACATGGACATTGTGCTCGCTTGAGCAGCCGCCCTCGACCAGCCCGAAATCGACTTCGCGGTCGAACGCCTTCTTGTCGGTCAACGGCGATTTGTCGAGATCGACGAGGTCAACGAGCTCGACCAGGCGCTCGTCGATGTCGAGCAGCGACATATGGCAGCCGAAACAGCCGGCGAGCGAGCAGGTCGCCAGACGCGGCTTGACGAACTCATTGTCCATCGGCGTCGTTCTCCCCGCGCTCAGCGCGGGCCTCAATCTCCGCCCCGATCAACGCGGTGTCGAAGCGCCGCTCGCCATAGGGAACGCGGTAACCCGTCCGTTTGATGACGATGCAGCCGACCGGGCAGAGGCGCGCCGCCTTGTCGACGGCGGCGAACTCGGTCTCGCCTAAGCCGACGGTCGAATCAACGTTGAGCCGCACGGCGCGGCCTCGGCCCGAGAACGCGAACAGCGACTTGCCGTCGAGGTCGCGCGAGGCGCGGATGCAGCGCGAGCAGAGAATGCAGGTGTTGCGGTCGATGAACACGTCGGGATGCGTCGCATCGAGATCGCGCTTCGGCCACGCATAGGGAAGCCTGGGTGCGCTGACCGCGAGGCGGTAGGCGAGCGCCTGCAGCTCGCAGTCGCCGCTTTTTTCGCAGGTCGGACAAAAATGATTGCCTTCGACGAACAACATCTCGAGCAGCGCGCGGCGATCCTCGACGAGATCCGCGTTCTCGCTGACGATGACCATTCCGGGCTCGGCCGGCGTCGTGCACGCTGAGGCGCGCCGGCCGTTGATGTCGCAAACGCACATCCGGCAGTGACCGGCGGGTTTGAGCTCCGGATGATGGCAAAGGCGCGGGATATAGACGCCCGCCGCGTCGCAGGCCTGGATGACGGTCTCGCCCGGCCGCGCCTCGACATGCGCGCCGTTGACGGAGATTCGAAACGCCTCGCTCACGCCTGCTGCTCAGGCATCGTCTTGTCGGGCCTCTGTACGCGCCGCGATTCTTCGAGCGCGTCGTTAAGATCGACCCGCGGCGTGAAGTCTTCTTTGACCAGCGCCGCTTCGTAGCGTTCGGGAAAATTGCGCATCGTGCTGACGATCGGATTGGGGGCCGTCTGGCCGAGGCCGCAGCGGCTCGTCCGCTTGACGGTGCGCGCCAGGTTGTGGGCCGCTATGACGTCTTCAAGACTCGCGCGCCCGCCGACGATCTTGCGCATTGTCTCGGCCAGGATCGTCGAGCCGACCCGGCACGGCGTGCACCAGCCGCAAGATTCTTCAGCGAAGAATTCCGTGAACTCGAGCGCGGTTTCGAGGACGTTCCGCTGAGGTCCGAAAATCATCACCGAGCCCCCGGTCGAAAGATCCTCGTAAGCGAGGCGTCGGCCGTAATCCTTGGGCGCGACGCACTCTCCGGAGGGACCGCCGACCTGGACGAACCGAGCCTCGCTCGCCCCGACGCGGTCGAGAAGCTCGTTCAAGGTGACGCCGAAGGGAAGCTCGTAAACCCCGGGCCTCTCGCAGTCGCCCGAAACGCTGAACAGTTTGACGCCCGTCGATTCCGGCGTGCCGAATTGAGAGAACCACGCCGACCCGCGCTCGAGTATGCGCGTCGCGCAGGCGAAGGTTTCGACATTGTCGACCGCCGTCGGCCCGCCGAGGTAGCCGCGCTCGGTTGGGAAGGGCGGGCGATCGCGAGGCGAGCCGCGCTTTCCCTCCAAGGATTCGATGAGCGAGGATTCCTCGCCGCAGACGTAGGCGCCGGCGCCGAGCTGGATACGGATGTCGAAGTCGAAATTGGAGCGCCCTAGGATATTTCGGCCGAGCCGCCCCGCGGCGCGGCGGGCGCTGAGCTTCTCCTCGAGCGACGCGAGGAGATAAGCATATTCCGCCCGTAGATAGACGACGCCGGATGAGGCGCCGATGGCGTGGGCGGCGATTGTCATGCCCTCGAAGACGAGATCGGGCGCGCGCGTGAGCAGGACGCGATCCTTGAAGGTGCCGGGCTCGCCTTCATCGGCGTTGCAAACGACGAAGCGTCGATCGCCCTTGCCCTGCCGGCAGAGCTTCCATTTCAGTCCGGTCGGAAAGCCGGCGCCGCCGCGCCCGCGCAGCTTCGCCTTCGAGATTTCCTTGACGACCTCGTCGGGGGGACGCTCGAGGGCGCGACGCAAGCCGTCTCCTGTCGCCTCGGCGTCAAACAATGCCGGGCCCGGCTCGACGAGACTGTCGGCGATCCGCGCTTGCGGCAGGCTTTGAGCCGCCCCGTCGCCGCCGAACAGCGGCAGGCCTGAAGCTTTCCCGTCGGCGCCCTTCAGCGCCGCGACGATCCCCGGCGCGTCGGCAGGAGAAAGCCTGACGACGGCGGCGCCATTGACGAGCGCCGACGGTTCCTGGTCGGCCATGCCGAGATCAGCGGCCCAGGCGAGACTGAAGGCGCCGTCGGGCGAAACCGCGCCAATCTGAGCGCCCGTCGCGGCGGCGAAGGCCGCCGCCACCTCGCGCGCGCCTTTCATCAGCGAAACCGGCGTGCGCGAGAAAAAAATGTGAAAGCGGCCGCGCGGTAAGCGATTGAAAAACGCATAAAAGGACGCCGTGTCTTCGACGGCCGCCGCCCGGATCCCGAGCGCCGCGCCGATCGCCGCGAAATCCCCGTGGTCGAGATGACCGTGGCCGCGGTGCGTGTCCTGCAAGATGTCCATGAGCCGAGTCCGGTCGGCGCCGACGCGGCGGACTGCGTCGTCGATGATTGCCTGCATCTCCGCCGTGCCGCCCATGCCACGCCTCCTTGGCGAGCTTACCTTCGCTTGTCCGTTGGCGCCTAGACGTTGACCTGGCTCAGAACCATTCGCGACTGAGAGCGACCAAGAGCCGCGCGCCCGCGCCGTGCGCGACGGTTCAGCGCCGGCCTTCGGCGGGGGCACAGGTCTCAAACGGGCGTCACCGCTATTTCCTCGGTCGAGAGCGCCCCGTCGGCGATCAGCAGGCCGGCGCCGCCGCTCTCGAAGGCCTCCGGGGTCTCGTCCGTCGCGCTTAAGCGCTCAAGCCCATCGACAAGCCCGACGAGCCTTCGCCCGACGACCTCGAAAGTGAGACGATAGGCAATGTCGAGTTTCCAAGGCATGGGCGCCTGTGCGAGCACGGTCTTCGCATCGTCGCGGGTCTTGACCAGGCGCAGGAAACCATCTCGTGCGAGCACGAGCGCATAATGCCGCCTCAGGCCTCGAGCGCGGGCGACGAGCCCGGCTGAAGACCCAAGATGCACGACGATCGCGGCGGAAACGCGATAGTCCTTCCAGTCCCGCGCGCCTGTGATCAACAATCCAAGGTCCCGATCCTGGGAGAGGCGGAAGGCGGCGCCCGGCGGACTGTCGAAGCCGCTCGCCGCGTTGACGAAGGCGCGCCGCCAGAACTCTCCGGGCGCGGCCGGACGGCGAAAGCGGACGTCGGGCGCGCCGCCCCAGCCGAGGCGATCGAGCCAGAGGCGCCCCTCGGCCCTTTCGTCGCGCGCGCTCAGGGCGACGCCGACGGCCTGGATCGGCCGGCCTTCAAGATCAGGCGCCGTCCACTCGATCTCGCGCGCTTCGCCCGGCGCGACGTCGACGGCGGGGCCGTCGATCGGCTCAAGGCGGTCGTCGCGTCCATAGACATTGACCCGCAGCCGCGCCGCGATTGCGCCGCGATTTGGCTTATCGCCGATCAGCCTCGCGGCAATCCGCTGCCCAGGATAGAGCCGAGGGCTCGCTTGCAAATCGTAGGTGCGCATCTTGACGACATCGGGCGGCGTGAAGACGGGCGTCATCGCCGCCGCGGCCTCGCCGGGCTCAAGCCCCTCGAGGGACAGAGACAAGGCCGGCACTCCGTCGATCCGGCCATGCGCGACGGAAAGCTCGGCGCCGTCGGAATCGCAAATCGCCCCAAAGCCCTGGACGCTTCCCGGCAGCGAAAAATGGAACTGCGCGCCGCCTTTCGGCGGCTCGATCGGCGCCGCCTGCGCCAGCGCTCGTCCGGAATTGGCGATCTCGTAAGCCAGACGGACGGCGTCGTTGACGGCGTAGCCGCCGTCGGCCGACGAGATCAGCGCGCGATCGGCGAGCGGGCCCCGCCAGTCGCGCCCCGCATCGAGCCCGTCGAGGCCCAGCATTATGGCGAATAGGCAACCGACATTGCCCGAATTGCAGTCCGTGTCCCAGCCCGACGTATTCACGATCGTCAGCGCGCGGCCGAAATCGCCGTCCGCGTAGTTGAGCGCGAGATGGATCAGCGCGTGGTTGGGCACGACATGGCAATTGCCGGGAAACCTGTCGTAGCCATAGCGCGCCTCGATCGCCGCGCGCGCATCGCGCCAGTCGGAAAACTCGCCGCGCCAGGCGCGAACGTCGTTTGCGACTTTGGCGATGAGACAATCCGCCGGCACGACCGAGAGGCCGGTTTTCAGAAGACGACCGACGTCGCGCGTCAAAAACGCTTCTGCCTCCATCGCGGCCAGCAGGGCCGCCGCGTGCACGGCCTCGCCGTCATGGCTGACGCTTGCCGCAGCGCGTGCAAGTCGAGCGGCGAGCTGAGGCTTGCCCGGCGCAACGAGCGCCCAGCCGTCGATGAAAATCTGCGCGCCGATCTGCTCGGCGACAGTTGCGCCGTTGAGGCCGATCGAGCCGGATATCGGCGCCTTAACGCCCCGCTTCAGGGCGAGCCAGGCGGTGTGCTCGGTCGAGACGCCATTGCCGCCCCACCAGAGAATCGTCCGCCGCTCGATAATCGCGTTGAGCCAGGTTTTTGCGACATCCTGCGGCGAGAGGTCCGCGCGCGGCCCATGCTCCTCAAGCGCGCGGATGAACGTAAAGGTCCCTGAGACGTCGTCGTCGGCGACGACAAGCGGAACGCCGAGGCGCTCATGCACGTAGTCTTCAATCGGTTCAAGCTCCTCAAGGATCCGCCGATAGGTCCACCCCTCGAACGGCCGGCCCAGATAGACGCCGATCAGCTTGCCGAGCACGCCGGCATAGACGCGCTCGAGATAGTCGGGAGGCAACGTATCGACGCGCATCCGCCCCGCGGCCCTCACACGATCTCGAGATAATCGCGGTCGGGAAGCGTCGGGAACGGCGCGGTCGGAAGCTCCTGGTACCAGAAGGCGACGGAGGCGAT
>Ga0187782_10004358_pt1 | contig 10604 bp, 8 predicted proteins | sample 0715_SJ02_MP15_2_FD_132454 | JGI IMG/M metagenome (GOLD analysis project Ga0187782, IMG submission 132454) | Tropical peat soil microbial communities from peatlands in Department of Meta, Colombia - 0715_SJ02_MP15_20_MG | ecosystem: Environmental > Terrestrial > Soil > Wetlands > Peat | place...
ACATGACTTGGCGCTGTGGAGCGAATCGAGCAATGGCTATCAGCTTCCGTATCCAACGTTGTCTGGAAACGAAACGCAGATGACGGATGAGTATATGATTGACTATCAGGCAACATGTAACACCGGTGCTACACCGAAGGGATGCGCCCAGACATACCTTGACAATTCCGTCGGTGGTTCCCAGGCGGGAACTGGTCCTTACACCATACAGAGCGTCAATACCGCTTCTAACATAATTACGATGACCGCGAATCCGAACTACTGGGGCGGACCATCCGGAAATATTCATGCTCAGATTAAGACGATTATTTACAAGTACGTGCCGGATCAGACAACCAGGGAGATTGATTTGCAGAATGCTGCCGCCTCAGGCCAAGCCATGGTAATAGACGTCGCCCCGACCAACATCTACGACGTTGCCAGTAGGAGTGATTGGATCAATCAGAATAATCTCGTCTCGACCATACCCGGCGTTACAATATATGGCCCGTACACACAATATGCAACGTGGTTCATCCCTCTGGATACGAACGTAACCAATCCTTTTACAGGCACCTACTACTCGTTCCAGCCTTTTGCGGACTACAGACTGAGGTTGGCATTTGCTGACTCCGTCAACCTAACTCTGATCAACGAACAGGTGAACAACAAGCTTGGCACGGTAGCTAACAGCATTCTCCCGCCGGGCATCCCCCCGTCCGGGACGAATGTGACGTCGACTAAGGTAGCATACTCCTACAATCCGGACGTAGTACAGAGCCTGCTCCTGAGCGCTATGGAGAATCCTATCACACACTTCACTTATGAAAATGGGACTGCGGCTCCCTCAGGTGCGTTCAGCAACAGCTTCGGCTGCACCACTCTCAACAGTGCAGGAACCTGCAACCACCCAACTCCGCAAACTATCCCGCTCGTCTATTCCACCGGTGATACCATAGACGAGGCGATACTGAACCAAATCGCAGGTACGATAAATAACGTCAGCACTACCTACAACATGGGCCTTTCAGTCCAAGTTACGCCTCTGCCATGCGGTCAAATGACCAGTGAGGCGTTCTCTGGCGAAGTATACGCGTGGGCTGAGTCTTGTTTCGGCTGGTATGATGACTATCCGTGGGCACTAGACTTCTTTGAGCCCATAGTTGCTCCCGGCGGAGTATACGCTGCGCCAGAGGGATGGAACACCGCCCAGATGGGTGAATATTGGAATGCTGCACTGCAGGCCAGTTCACAAGGGGACATGACTACGCTGATAAGCTCGATCAACTCGATGAACGCCCTTGCGAATGAGCAGGTATCGAACTTATGGACGTTTTACCCGGACATCTACATGGTGATGACGTCCAACATCAAGGGGTTCGCTTTCAATCCGGGCTTCTATACTACGGGCGAACCATCACAGATGGCTCCTCTATACTAGTTGTATACGCTATGGGATCCCTCCTGTGAGAGCGGCTGTAAGAGCACCCTAGATCGAGCGGCTCACGGCAAGGCGTGACCTTCGCGTGAGACTCTACGAATACGTGCTAAGGCGGATTCTCTTCATGGTATTCGTCCTCTTCGCACTGAGCGTTCTGATATTCTACTTGACGAGGGGATTGCTACCTCCCACAACCGCACTGGCTCCCTACATTAATCCGAGGTTGACCGACGCAGGCAAGTTATCAATCGCGCGTGCCGTTGGCGTTGCCACTTCATCCTGTCCCTCCTTCACAGACTTCGCGGCGCTGCAGAACGGATGTGTAACGCCCCTCTGGACGCAATACCTCTATTGGCTGAAGAACGTACTGGTGGGCAACTGGGGGTACACCCTCCTGCCAGGAATCTCAGGTACCGAATCGACTTGGAGTGTTTTCTTCGGCAGATTCCCATACACGGCCGAACTCGATATCGTGGCGGCGGCACTCACTTTCTTAATTGCAGTCCCACTCGGAATAATATCGGCGACTCACAACAACAAGGCACCTGACCACCTTTCGAGGATAGTCTCGCTTGGAGGGTATTCGATTCCTCAGTTCTGGTTCGGGGCGATGCTGCTGTTAGTCTTCGTATTGTACGTGCGAATAGGGGGTCTTGGCCTTTTGCCCGCGTCTGGCGCCCTTGGGACCACCTGCGCACTTTGTTTCAGTAACCCAGGGACCATAACCACCTACACTGGTGCTCCGCTATTGGACGCTCTGCTTTCTCGAAACATACCGTACTTTTGGGATAGCGTTGTCGCCATAATACTCCCTGCCATGACGCTTGCCATCACTTCCCTTGGTCTTCTCACCAGAATAGTTCGCTCTAACATGATGGAGGTGCTAAGACAAGACTACATCACGATGGCCAGATCGAAGGGATTGAAGGAGCGCACAGTAATCTACAGTCATGCTCTTAGGAACGCGATTCTGCCAGCCATAACCGTCACTGGGCTTCTTGTTACTTACCTTATCGGCGGCTCCGTCATCGTCGAGATTGTCTTCTCGTGGCCAGGCGTCGGGAGCGCGGCCCTCGTGGCTGCCGATGTCCTAGACATCAACTTCTTGGAACTCTTTGTCCTTGTGGCTGGAGTGATAATAGTCGTGACGAACTTGGCCGTAGATATCCTCTACGCCGTACTCGATCCGAGGATCAGATATTGAGTCACGAAACGGAACAACTTGAGAAGAACCGTGCGAAAAGTCGAAGGCAGCACTCCGACCTCCGATTTGCCCTTCACCTACTCAGGCAAAATCCGATAGTGATGGCTGGATTGGTCATCTCAGTGACAACGATAGTGCTGGCTCTTCTCTCTAATCTTCTCGTGAATGGAGCATACTGGCATCAACAGAACCTGAACCTTAGGCTATGCTGGAACAATCCTGCCTTCGGCTGGCCCGTCACAAACTTGTTCAACTGCGGGGGCTCGGTCTATCCCCTCGGGACGGACGCGTATGGTAGAAGCCTCCTCCAGATGATCATACTAGCAGTTCCGATTGACCTGCAAATTGCTCTCGAAGTTGTCGCTTCGGCCGTCGTCATCGGGGTCGTATTCGGTAGCCTAGCTGCTTACATGGGGGGATTGATTGATGAGATTATACTAAGGATAACGGACATCTTCTTGGCCGTCCCTTGGATACTTCTAGCGATAGTTCTGATAGTTGTGCTGGGAAGATCGCTAACGACTCTCACGCTAGCCATTGTCATAACCTGGTGGCCGTGGTATGTTCGCCTGATGAGATCCCAAGTGATTGGCGAGAAGGAGAAACTGTATGTCGAGAGGCTCAAAATGATGGGCGCCGGGTGGCCGAGGATACTCTTCAGGCACGTGATACCCAATTCGATATATCCGATTCTCGTACAATCCACCCTTGACATTGGTTCCGTAATACTCACTGTTTCGGCGCTGACGTTCATTGGCCTGACCCCAAACCCGCTGCTTCCAGAGCTCGGGAACCTGTCCAATCAGGGGATTGAGTATTTCTTCACGGCTCCCTGGCTGATAATCTTCCCTGGTCTTACAATACTGGTAATCTCATTAGGCTTCAACCTCCTCGGCGATGGGGTAAGGGATATTTTCGATCCGCGGCTGAGAAGATGAGCCAGTCCCACACTCAGGAAGGAGGAGACGACGTCCTAAGCATACAGGAACTCAAATTGAAATTCCACACCTATGCTGGAGAAGTGAGTGCGCTCGACGGAATTAGACTGTCTATCAAGAAGGGTGAACTCTTCGGTCTCGTGGGCGAGAGCGGGTGTGGAAAGTCCGTCACCGCCCTAGCCATTGCCGGACTCCTACCGCCGAATGCAGAGATAACTAGTGGTGATGTCTTTCTCGATGGGAAGAACGTTCTGAAACTAAAGCCGGAGGAGATGAGGCTTGCAAGGCTGAAAGACATCGCGATGATATTTCAAGATCCTATGACCTATCTCAACCCCGTGCTCACCATCGGCAGCCAAATGGCCGAGATAACCCGAGCCCAGCCAGAACTCTTCGTGTCAACTCTGGTGAATCACAGGCTCCGACAGATTGACAGGCCGGTGGATGGCACAGTGCCCGATCCTGGACTACTGGCAGAGCGCGAGAGCCTCGCACATGCGCTCAAGTCCCAGGGCCTAGGGCGAAAAGAGCTGAACCAGTTGACAAAGTCCTATGCAATCTCCTTGCTCAAATCAGTTAGGCTCCCCGAGCCCGAGAAAGTCTACGAGATGTATCCCTTTGAATTGTCTGGGGGTATGCGCCAGAGGGTGATGATTGCGATGGCCATGATGAGAAGGCCGAAATTGCTGCTGGCAGACGAAATAACAACGGCTCTCGACGTCACAGTTCAGGCGCAGATACTTCATCTCTTGAAGGACCTTAGGAGCGAGATAAACTCCTCGGTCCTGTTGATAACTCACGACCTCGCCATTGTGGCAGAAGTCTGCGACAGGGTAGCGGTGATGTACGCAGGCAACATTGTCGAGATAGCTGAGGTGGACGAGCTTTTCAGAAACCCGCTTCACCCCTACACGAAGGGACTGCTCGCCTCGGTGCCAAGAGCCGATCTGGCCAGGACGCCAGACTCGATAGAGGGCTCTGTGCCTGACCTTATCTCACCTCCCAGCGGCTGCCGGTTCCATCCCAGATGCCCCAAGGCCTTCGAGACATGCCCTTCGAGGAAACCCTCGATGATTGAGGTTGGTCCGAACCACTACGTATCATGCTTCCTCTATGGTGGGTAAAATGGACGGAACAACGATTCTCGAGACAACCGGGCTTGCCAAGTGGTACCCCGTCCGTGGGGGACGCCTGTCTGGGAAAGCGTACCTGCGTGCAGTCGACGGAGTGACCCTCTCCATTCGACGAGGAGAAACTCTTGGGCTCGTCGGGGAGTCTGGGTGCGGCAAGACAACCTTTGGGAGGACGATCATGAGGTTGACCGAACCCTCCCGCGGCTCAATAATTTTCGACGGCGAGGAGATATCAAAACTCCATGGAAGGAGTCTCAAGCGCGTCAGGAGAAAAATGCAGATGGTCTTTCAGGATCCCTACGCGTCTCTCGACCCCAGACAGAGTGTCAGGTCCACGCTCCTGGAGCCGATGCAGATTCATAAAATCACGTCCTCGAAGCCCGAGGCCGAGAGGCTTGCGGAAGACCTGATAGAGAGGGTGGGTCTGAACCAGGACCACCTCTCCCGATTCCCTCACGAGTTCTCGGGGGGCCAGAGGCAGAGGATAACAATAGCCGCCGCCCTGGCGGTCAAGCCCACGTTCGTGGTTCTGGACGAGCCGACCTCCTCACTGGACGTGTCTGTGCAGGCTCAGATACTCAGGCTTCTGAAGAGGCTTCAGGATGAGTTTGGGCTCACTTACCTCTTCATTTCCCATAACATGGCCGTAATCAGGCAGGTGTGCGACAGGACCGCCGTAATGTACCTTGGTCGCATGGTGGAGCTCGCCGACACCAAGACTTTGTTTGAGAACCCCAAACACCCGTACACTAAGGCACTCCTCACCTCGGTTCCCACTCCGGACCCCACGAGACGGAAGGAACTCGCTGTCCTGGAGGGGGACGTACCGAGTGCCGTGGGAATTCCTCCGGACTGTCGGTTCAGGAGTCGTTGCGCCTTCGCCACCGAAAAGTGCGGGGTTTCCCCTCCCCTGGTCGAGGTGGAAAAGAACCACTGGATCGAGTGCCACTACGACATAGATTTCGATTCCCACGCTCGACGAGAACTCGGACAAGGAAGCTAGGATTCACAAAGCAATCTATTCCTAAGTTAGAGCATCCTGCGACACGCTCGTCCCGTACGTGCCACGTTTCGGGATTCTGGACGTCTTCTACTTCCCCTTGTGGGGGAACAGGTCTAGAGAAATCATTGTGCCGACAACCCAGTTCGGTTTGTCGACTATTTCGTGGATCCTCAGATCGGCCGCCACGCTGCACAGAATGTACGCGTCTTCCCTGGTGAGCCTGTACTCTTTGCAGAGATGCCTAATCATGTGCCTGACCGACTGCTTCGCTGCATCCCATAGATCGGACGAGATTCCAGTAGTACCATAGAATCCTCTTCTTGTCTTCTTGTCATCAGGGACGATATACTGCGGAGACGAGAGCCCAGCATTTTTGATGACATCGAATTTGACTGTCGCTTCGCCCGGGCATTCGATGGCAGTCACACAGACTTCGCCGTCCCCCTGAGCGGCATGGAGGTCCCCGAGGGAGAAAAGAGCTCCTTCCGTCCAGACCGGGAGTATCAACCTGCTCCCCCCGGTGATATGCCTGTTGTCCATGTTCCCGCCATGGGGGCCGGGAGGCATAGTCTCGAGGTAGCCTGGCTCCCTGGGGGCAACGCCGTAAACTCCACAAAAGGGGCTAATCGGGATGCTTATTCCATTCTTGAACGGGACTCTGGTTCGGTCGCTAAGGTCCCAAATGTGTAGGTAAGGCCTCTTGAACTCCTCAAGGAGCCCCGAGCCTGGAATTATGGCGGACCACCCCCACTTTGCGGGGGTGACCTTCAACACATCAACCACTAGGGCGTCCCCTGCCTTTGTCCCCAGGACTTCCACAGGGCCAGCCAAAGGGTAAAGCTTGTCCCAGTCTAGCTTCGATATCACATCGGCCCTGCTCTCCTCGGTAATCTGGGATGAAGTGACTTCATTGACCTTGAAGGTCACCGTTTCCCCCGGTCTCACCTGGAGGACTGGTTTGTGATGTCTGCTCCACTTGTAGTGGAACGAGTCCAGGCCTACAATATTCCTTCCGGGCACGTGCACTGGCGTACTGCCTAGAGTATTGAACATTTTGGGACCAGCTGGGACACCTCCCATATTCACTATGGTCTTCACGCAATGTGAGGTCAGGAATGGGTCGGCTCCAGGGAGAAATCATCGATTCTGCGCTTCATTGGAACGCGAGGCGTCCCGCAACGGTGAGCAACGCCCTGGGAACCATTTTAACCGTCATTCATAGCTGGACGGGCGGTTAATCCTTGGCTGCGCCTGAAATCTGGAAATCGAAGGGCTCTGGGTGGAAGCTACCAAAAGGGTGGACGCAAATCAGGACGATAGAATCCCATACAGGGGGAGAGCCGCTTCGACTGGTGATTGAGGGATGGCCCGAGATCCCTGGGAACACGATGCTTGCGAAACGGAGCTATGCGAAGAAGCATCACGACAACCTAAGGCGGTTGATAATGCGGGAACCAAGAGGACACTGGGACATGTACGGGGCGATTCTCACCGAGCCGGTAAACAAGGAAAGCGATTTCGGCGTTCTGTTCATGCACAACGAAGGATTTTCCACCATGTGTGGGCATGGGGTGATAGCGGTGGTCACATCGCTGCTGGACATGAAAATCGCCCGCCTGCCTGGAGGAAGGAGGACACTGCGTCTGGACACGCCTGCTGGCTTGGTCATTGCCGAGCCGCACATGGTGGGAAGAAGGGTGAAGAGCGTGGCCTTCGAGAACGTCCCGTCCTTTGTCCTGGCAAAAGATCAGTTTGTTGATGTCGAGGGACTGGGTCCAGTGAGGTACGATCTTGTCTTCGGCGGGGCTTTCTACGCATACTGCGATTCGAAAGATTTGCGGGTTGGTCTGGCACCAGGCGATTCGCGCCGCCTAGTCGATGTGGGGATGCGCGTCAAGCGAGCTGTGATCGCAACAGCGAAGATACGGCACCCGAGGGACCGTGAGTTGGGCTTCCTTTATGGGACCATCATAAGTAAGAGGATTGAAAATTCTACGTCAGACTTCAGAAACGTCTGCATCTTCGCGGACGGCCAAATAGACCGGTCACCGACTGGGACGGGCGTGAGCGGTCGGGTGGCACTGGAGCACATGCGGGGCAACCTCCCGATTGGTCGCACAATTACAGTAGAGAGCATTGTAGGATCCGTATTCAAGGGAACACCAGTGCGCGAGACCAAGGTGGGCGAGTATGACGCGGTCATCCCTAGGATCGAGGGCTCAGCGTGGACTTCAGGGCAGTGCGAGTTCTGGTTGGATCCCCACGATCAGTTCAACGAAGGCTTCCTCGTTGGATGAGGCGGGAATTTATCCGTCTCGCTAGCTATGGCCAACTGGAACAAACCTCCTTTTGCGGAAACAGGCTACGTTTACATAAGCTGTGGTCGGTCATTTAGTGGGACAAATGGTGCGAGTTACCCAAATCACCGTTTATCGGGTCGACCTCCCGCTCCATGAGGGGGCGTACAAATGGTCGGGAGGGAACGAAGTTCGTGTTTTCGATTCTACGGTTGTAGCAGTTTCGACTGACGCGGGGGTCACTGGATACGGCGAGGTCTGCCCGCTTGGGCCTGCCTACCTCCCCGCCTACGCCGAAGGGGCACGAGTCGGAATGGCAAAGGTGGGGCCGACTCTGATAGGTCTAGACCCAACACAGGTCGGCGTAGTTGACCGTGAAATGGACAGGGCATTGCGTGGTCATCCGTACGTAAAATCGGCGCTTGACATGGCCTGCTGGGATATCCTTGGAAAGACAGCGAACAAGCCGATTACTACGCTGTTGGGAGGCAGATACGGAGAGGATTTTCCCCTGTACCGCGCTATCTCGCAAGAACGCCCCTCTCTTATGGCTAAGATGGTGGCCAAGTATCGGGCGGAGGGATACACGAAATTTCAGCTGAAGGTGGGGGGGATGCCCGCCGATGACGTTTCTCGGATTCAGGCGTGCAGGGCGGCCCTCCAGCCTCGGGATGTCCTGGTAGCGGATGCGAACACCGGATGGTCCCAACACCAGGCGCTCTGGGTGGCCGACGCTGTTCGCTCAACCGACGTCTACCTCGAGCAACCGTGTCAGACGTACGAGGAATGTCTGGCCGTGAGAAGGCACACCGACAAGCCGATGGTTCTGGACGAGATCATGGACAGCCTTTCCAACGTTTCAAGGGGGGTTCATGACCAGGCGATGGACATTGTGAACCTGAAGATTTCGAAGGTCGGCGGCCTCACCAAGGCAAGGGAGATACGCGACTATTGCGTCAGATCGGGCATCGCCCTGACCATAGAAGACACGTGGGGAGGGGATATAGTCACCGCGGCGATTGCAGCCTTGGCCCACAGTACTCCTCCGGAATACCTGTTCTCGACAACCGATTTCAACAGCTATGTGACCACAAGCATAGCTGAGAACGCCCCTGAGCGACACCACGGGAGATTGAAGGCTCCGACAGGCCCGGGGCTTGGGATTACTCCGCGGATGGAATTGCTCGGCAAGCCGATTTTCGTCATCAAATGAGATTCCGGCGACGGGCCTATCTATCTTGGTGGGTTCATTGCGCCCCCGCTGGGACAACTACGCATCACAGTGTGCGTGATGATGGAAGCGACCTTGTTTGTCATAGTCGTCAGGGCACGCCCCACCCATCGATAGCGTGAAGATGTCTTAATGCCACGTCTTCACCCTCTGACCGATTTCACTTGCTGACCTGTACAGCCTTGAGTCGACGAGCGACTGCTCTATCATCAGGTTGACTTGTCCTCCAATGTCCCCCAAAGTCCGGAAATCGGTTCGCATGCCAAACACAGGCTTGTACTTGGAATATCCATAGCCGCAGTCCCAGCCGGTCTCGCTGTTGCAATCGGGACCTTCAAGGAGGGCGACCACGGCATCGCATTCATCCAAGCAACGAACCTTCTCCTTGAAGAGGGCCGGCGACACGCCCTGACGCCCCGACGCAAGACCCTCCCTGACGTCTTTCGCCCCCGGAGGAAACATGACCTCGAAGCCCAGCCCCGAGAGGTCCCTCTCGAGTTCTCTTGCGAATGCGTCTTCTGCAGCCGTGTAGTAGGGAGCGGAAAGAAACACCCTGTCTATGCTTCGAAGTCGAGCCGGAGGGTCGTAGGAAGTCGGAGCTGCTCTCGCCTGCATGAGCCTTTCTATCGCGCCGGCTGCGTGCTCTCTAAGAGCGCCAAGGTCGCCGCAGATTCGGCCCTCGAGCAGGCATTCCTTCATCATCAGGTTCAACTCGCCCCGAAGGTCCGTCCTCATGCAAATGATGGGTTTGTTTCTCGCGTAGGCGTAGCCTGTTTCCCAGGCGGTCCCTGAGCTCACCTCGCCCGCGGCGCCTTCGCCAAGCATGATTACGCCCTGCGAGATGTCGACCCCGTTCCTGTCCATGGTGAAAATCTCCTTCCGCAACTCCTCGGCTGGGACATGGGTCCGCAGCTGTTTTTCTTTCGATTCTCGCCAGGGGTTGTAGACTTCGGCACCAAGGTCGCTGATGAGCGATTCGACCTGGTCGTCCCACCATCTCCCCTGAACGGTGAATAAGCCGCCCCCGTTCAGGTAGAACTTGACCTTCGCAGGCACCGATGGTTCCGCCTCCTGAGATTATTTCAGCGTTGTCAACTGCCAGTCTGGGTACGTAAGTGAAGGCCCGACGATGTCTGGCACTACTAAGTGTGCAAGATCACGAAACCTCGTCCCTCTAACCCCGTGCCAGAGCCTTCCAACACGACCTCTATCCGCGCTACTGGGGGTGCTTTCGGCAACCGACGGAGATAGTTTGAGTCGGTGAGAAGAAGGCGTGAGGTCTCTGCGTCTTGAGCCGAGTAGGCTATCTAGCAGGCCGGAACCACTCTCCGGCGATGCTTGTCAGACAGATAGCCGTGGGGCCGATGCAGAACTTCGT
>Ga0187782_10004361_pt1 | contig 10600 bp, 7 predicted proteins | sample 0715_SJ02_MP15_2_FD_132454 | JGI IMG/M metagenome (GOLD analysis project Ga0187782, IMG submission 132454) | Tropical peat soil microbial communities from peatlands in Department of Meta, Colombia - 0715_SJ02_MP15_20_MG | ecosystem: Environmental > Terrestrial > Soil > Wetlands > Peat | place...
ACGCGTTGGTCGGCATCGTCACCACGAACGCCACCACGGTGGTCGCCGTCCAACAAGCGACCACGATCTACGGGGCCATAAACCTTGCCCCCAGCGCCCCGGGTAATGGCTCGGTGCCGCATTTGCTCGGCCGCGCTCCCCTTTGTGCCATTATTCAAATGACCAGCGGCGGCGCCATCTGGTTCCAATCGCCAACCAGCTACGACGGGACAAACATCTATTTTGTTGCCTCCGACGCAGGAGTCACCGGCAGGGTGATCGTATGGTGATGAGTCGCGCGGTCCAGGCGCCAGGTGCCTGGTATCAAGATGAGGCTGCCAGGAAGGGCACCTGGGGTCTGCTACTGCCTGTCGTGGCAGACCACGGAGAGGCCGAAGAGCCAGCACGGCAGGGTCGCTTGCGGTATACTTGTGGGCGAGGATAAAACCATGTTTCGATTCCGCGCCGCTCTTTTTTGTATACCAGTGATGACATTCGTGGCGAGCTATGCTTGGACGTCCTTCTCAGAGGCGCAAGCTCCCGAAGCTTTGCGCACCGGGCAGGCCATGAATTTTACTCTGGAAGGCAAGATCAATTCTCTGGACCACAACAAACTCACCGTGCACACCGAAGAGAATATAATTTTCCACGTCAGTTACGATGACAAGACGGAGTTCAAGGGTGATGACGGTAGCCCTGCCAGCAGCAAGGACATGCGCGTAGGTATGAAGATCAAGGTGGAGGGAGATCTTACCGAGAGTGGTGAGATTGTGGCGCAGAAGATTGAACTGGAAAAAGCGCCGCCTAAGAAATGAAAAATCCGGGGTCCAGGTTAATGCGGGAGACCGAGCATTTCAGCGTGGAGGTCCAAGGCTTGGTTAATCTCGTGCAAGAAATCCTCCCGCAGACGCGAGGCATTCGTGGTCTCCACTGAGCGATTCAAGGAGAGAAAGGCGATGCGAGTCTGATGGCGCATCAGCCAAGAATAACGCCATAGGTACAGGCCTGAGAGAGGGAGGGTGGGCAAGTAGAGTCCCGCGCCGCGCCGACCCCAAAAACGCCCAACCAACAGTACCTGGAGGGCATAGCACCCCAATACCACCAGCCCGCGCCAGAACCATTTCGTGGTTTTATCCTGGCCGCTTTCCTTCTTAAGCAAACCTGCCCAATAAAGGACTGCCATGGGCACAAGATGATTAACCAGTCCGTAGACGGCCAGGGGAAACCCAGCAACTGTTTCCAGCAAGACGACGCCGCGACCCAGCGGCCCCCTCAACCAGGCGCCCGCCCCTTCAGTTTCGAGCCGGCGAAGTGCGCCCCGACGACAGGCTTCGCGCCAAGCCGCAAGCGACTCCCGCAACGAAACTAGCAGGCCAGGATCCGAACAATTCATTTGCTCCGCCCACTGGACTACAAACCGGCTGAGTTCAAACCCCTCCAGCTTCTGTTTCCAGGCCGGATGAGAATTGAGTTCTTCCTGAAGGCCCTCACGTAACGCTTGTTCGAGGTCGGCCAGGAATTCCGAGAGGGCCGCGGGTTGGAGCCGGAAGGAGTTCTCCTTGCATCTTTTTTCGAGGTGTCGGGCAAGTTCCTGCACCTGATCTTGCTCACCGCCCACAGCGCGAGAGATAAAATCTTGCACAAGGTCCGGCTGATCGATGTCGATCAACAACTCTTTCGTGCGCGTGTGCCCCACGGGCAGAAAAAGGTGCACGGGGAACAACCTGAGCCCCGCACCCCCGGAATGCCTCGACGCCGCATCTACAGCTATAGAGGCTGCAGCCGTGGCGAGCCCGGTATTACCCGTAAGATTCAGCGGGCCCAGCTCGACGAAGGTTGCCAGAGCAGCATTCTCCGCCAAGATGGCACGACACGCTTCAAGCGCCGACCGGCGGTTCTCGGGAAGGTAAGTAATCATGCCCAAGCCTCGCGCCAAAAGAGTGTGAAACACTCCTCGGACTAATCTTGCGGGCATAAGGCACCGTACAGGACGCTCGAGCCCCGCCACTAGAGTAAGGGCGTCAAGAAAGCTTTCCGGGTGGCTTACCAACAGAAGGGCAGGGGCCGGCTCCTTCAACCGTTCCTCGTGGAGTACGCGAATCTTGCGAAAGGTGAGACCAAACCACAGCCGGACCACTCCTCGCCAAAACCTGTAAATCACAGGACTGGCTGGAGGCAGATCTGGAGGAAAAGCGTTTGATGAAGTGGAAACTTGCATCCGAAATCCTCTCCGGTGATCTTGTAAAAGTCAGCGCGGGCCGACGCTTTTGAAGTCCACGATATTTGTCTTGCCGCAAAACCGCGGACCTCAAACGCGAGGGTCCGCGTCCTTAACGTCGGCCTCGCACACGCCGCGTGGGAGGCCGAGTCGGCAGCGCATTGCTCTCCCAGCCCTCGACGAACCCTAACGGGCGCGTAATGGTATCAAACAGACCATACACCTTCTGAAGCTTGCGCCCATTTTCATCCAACAGGTTGAGGCGAAAAATAGGGACTTTCCCTGTCTGCACCACGCGAATGGGGAAGTACCCTTGAAGGCCGCTTTCGGCGTAGGAAGTGACGTATTGCTGATTTTTCACCCACCAAGTGAAGACACGAATGTGAGTGAAATCCGCCTCCTGGTTGCCCATACGGTCCGCAGCAAGGTATTGCGGAACTTGGCGGCCACTATCAGGCACAGTGCTAAGCACCAACCAAGCGACCAAGTTATAACCTTGGGCGTTAGCGCCAATTGCCTCCGGTATGTCGAGCGAGACGAACCGGCCCAGGACCCAGCCCGCACGAGTGTCCGCCCGGACGAGATACCACGCCTCTTTCACAGCAGGTGAGGAAGGATCGGAAGATTGCGAAGGCCGCTCTACCATCTTCCGCCCAAACACCTCGAGTTTCTGGTTGTTGGGAAGTTGAGCCAGGGAGGTCGAGTCCCGAGAGGGCTCAAGCCTCAAGTTGATCGACTGCGGCGCATGCCCCTCAGCCTGGACAGGGACGCTCTCCAAGTCTTTCAACAGCTTTTGAGAAGCTTCGTAGGCCTGCGAGCCCAGTATCTCCCTGCATTCCACCCAACCTGTACGGCCGTCTGCCAGTTTAACTTTTGCCCAGTTGCGCGCCTGGAGAAGCACTTGCACCCGGTCACCCGCCTTAACAGATTCGACGGCAAGGCGGATTTCTCCCGGGGCATCCACCACTTCCAGCGAATTGGGCAGTACATAGGCCACCTGCGCGGAGGAAACCGCCTTGTGCCAGGATGCATAATAATGATAGGCAATGATCCCGGCTGCAATCATCAAGACCAAGGCAAGGAGCTTGAATCGGATAGGAAGCCTCCCTAAATTGAGAATTCAGCCCACACGCGAGGCGTGAGGCGCCTTGGAGTGTGGCAGCGCGAACTGCCCCCTTGTCATTGACAATTGGAACGCGCCGGCTCCCTTCCCGCACTCCAAGAAGTTTCCGAAATCTTGAGGCATATTCTACACTATTATGGAGGTGAATTACGAAACTCGAGCATCTTCTCATCCCGAACCACCAGGGGACACTCGAAGCCATTCTTGAGTGGGATCCCCGTGCGAAGCCACGCTTCGCGGCGCTAGTGTGCCATCCTCATCCGCTCTACGGAGGAACGATGCACAATAAGGTAGTCTTTCGCGCTGCGAAAGCCGCCGTTCAAGCCGGGATGCCCGCACTGCGCTTCAATTTCCGGGGAGTCGGGAAGAGTACCGGCAGATACAGTCACGGGATCGGCGAAAGCGAAGACGTCAGTGCAGCGCTGGATTTTCTCGCCGCTCGCTTCCCTGCTGCTCCGGTCTGTCTCATGGGATTCTCTTTCGGTGCGAGCGTTGGACTACGGGTTGGAGCGGCCGACCCGCGTGTGGCCGCTCTCGTGGGCCTGGGCGTTCCGGTTAAATCCATGAACCCGGATTTTCTGCGCGAGGTAGTAAAGCCCAAGCTGATCGTTCAGGGAACTCGCGACCAGTTTGGGCCGCGCGTCGAGGTGGAATCGTTTTATGCCACCTTGGCTGACCCTAAACAGATCTATTGGGTTCAGAACGCGGATCATTTCTTCACCGGGAAACTTGAGGAGGTTCAGCGCGTCGTCCGCGATTTCCTGAGGTCAGAGCTGGTTCCGCCAGCCGGAAAGTAGACCCCGTTGTCATTCCGAGCGTAGCGAGGAATCTCGCTCTGGTTTGCGAGGAGGGATCAGAGCGAGATTCCTCGCTACGCTCGGAATGACAGTTAGGCTCGAGATGATAAGCTGGTGCTGGCGGGGCGTCATATATGCGCCAGCCGCTGGCGTCCTCAGGCAAATCCTTCCTTAAAGAGGCGAACTGATGGACCAAGACGAAACCCAGGAAGCCAACCGCTCTATTGCCCCCGCTGCGCCGAGGTGGCAGAGCCGCTGGTCTGCGGCGATTGCGGCGCGGTCATTTGCCCCAAGTGCGGAACCCCGCTCGAGAAGGTCGATGAGTTGGGAATTGGGTAGCGAGTGCGCGCCCAAAGGAGTCGTCCGCGCTGCCGTAAGATCCCTCTTCAGCCCCCTTCTAATACGAGGCTAGTGATCTTGCCGCGCGGACTATATCCGCGGGCTGAGGGAGCACCACGTCCTCGAGCACGGGGTGGTAGGGAATGAAGACGTCCTTGCCTGCCAGCCGTCGCACCGGGGCATCGAGAAACTCGAAAAGCTCGTCCGCGATGCGGGCGGCAATCTCCGCTCCATAGCCCCAGGAGACATTGTCCTCATGCAGGACCAATACGCGGTTGGTCTTTTTCACGGAGGCAGCGATCAATTCCCAGTCGTAGGGATTGAGCGAGCGGAGGTCGAGGATCTCGGGCCGGATCCCTTCCTGCTCGAGGGCCTTTAAGGCCTGAACGGCGCGGTATACGAGCGATCCATAGGTCACAATCGTCAGCGTGGTGCCCTCCTGAACCAGCTTGGCCTTGCCAAAGGGAATCATGTAATCGCGTCCGGGATAGGGAGCGCGGTTGTGGGTCTGTCGGTAGAGATGCTTCGGCTCGAGGAACAGGACGGGATCGTCGCAACGTATGGCGGTGCGCAGCAGGCCATTTGCGTCCAGCGCCGTGGCGGGCATCACCACGCGCAATCCCGGCAAGTGGGCAAAAATCGACTCTCCGGATTGGCTGTGATAAATCGCGCCTCCGGCCAGGTATCCTCCGATGGGAGCGCGAATGACGAAGGGGCAGGAAAAGGTGTTGTCGGAACGCCAGCGCAGGGTGGCGGCTTCGTCGCGAATCTGCATCATGGCGGGCCAGATATAGTCGAAGAACTGGATTTCGACCACGGGTTTCAGGCCGCGGGTGGCCATGCCCATGGCGCGGCCTACAATACTAGCCTCCGCCAGGTGGGAATTGTAGCAGCGGGCGCTCCCGAAGTGCCGCTGCAATCCGTGCGTCACCTTGAATACCCCGCCCTTCCCTTTCACTTTGGGCAGCTCGTCTTCGTGGCTGCAATCCGCCACGTCTTCGCCGAACACCACCACCCGAGGGTCACGGGCCATCTCATCGCGCAAGGCGGCGTTGATAAGATCCACCATGGTCCTGGGCTCGCCGTGGAATTTCGGCGGCTGGTCGAACTGTTCCGAAGTGGGGTCCAGGGTGGGCGAATAAAGGTAACGCAAGACCGTGCCCGGCGCACCGGGCTCGGCGGGCAGAGCCTGGTCCACCGCTTCGCGGATTTCGTGGTCCACTCCGGCTTCAATTTCCTTCAACTCTTTTTCGCTGACCAACCCATCCTGCCGCAGCAGATTGGCGAGTCGCAACAGAGGGTCACGCCGTGCTTCCTTTTGGCGCACCTCTTCTGATTTGTAGAGCCGTTCATCGTCTGACAATGAGTGGGAGTAAGGTCTCACCACGTGGGCATGAATCAGCGCCGGCCCCTTTCGCTGCCGGACGTACTCCACCGCTTTCCCGGCTGCCTCGTAGCTCTCGAGGAAATCCGTCCCGTCGCACTCGATGGCCAATAAGTAAGGAAAACTCTTTACCAGGCGCGAGATGCTGCCTCCGGCGGTTTGTACATCCACCGGCACGGAAATAGCGTAACCGTTGTCTTCCACCACATATAACACCGGCAACTTGCGAGAACATGCCCAGTTGAGCGATTCCCAGAATTCGCCCTCACTCGACGCACCGTCTCCAAGTGAAACATATACGAGTTCGTCGGAATGAAAGCTCGCGGCAAGGTCCGCAGCTTCTTTCACCCGCTCCAAATACTGGCTGGCTTCCGATGCTCCCACAGCTTGCAAGATTTGCGTTCCGGTGGGACTGGACTGAGAAACAATATGGAGCTTCTTATGCCCCCAATGCGAAGGCATCTGGCGCCCGCCGGAGGCCGGGTCGTCTTTTGCCCCCACGGAGCCCAAGAACATCTCGTAAGGCGTTACGCCCAATTGCAGACAAAGAGCTCGGTCGCGGTAATAAGGATAAAACCAGTCGTAACCGGCTTTCAGATGCAAAGCCGCCGCAACGCCTATGGTTTCGTGGCCGACGCCGCTGATCTGAAAGAAGGCCCGGTTCTGGCGCTTGAGCTGAATCTCCTTGTCGTCGACGCGCCGTGACATGTAAACCATCCGGTATGCCCCGACGAGCAATTCCTTCGTAAGCTTCGCAGCTTTCACCTCATGGTTGGTGACAGTGGACATGTGCCCTCGCAGGAAGGACGTAACAACCACACCGAATTGTGCAGCCACCAGGCGCCAGGCGCCAAGTTACAGAAGTAGGATTACCGAAGTACTGCCCCGGGCCTGACCGACGATCCGCTCGAGTACGCGTGGCGAGGGACTGTACCGCGCTCCCCCGCCGCCTTGTTTCCGCAGAACTAACCATTATATAAGCCGCTTGAGAATTATCAGATTGCGCAGGGGTAATGTCAACCCGTAAGGCAGGTTCCCGGTGTCAGGTATCAGGTGCCGGGTCAAGGCTCTCCCGGGAGTCACGTCATTCCCACGAAAACGGGATCCTCAAGTCCGGCAATGGACCACCGCTTGCGCGGGTGTGACGAGGGCTGGATCTCATCTGGACGAGTGGGCCACGGGCCCCTGGGCACTGGAATGCCGAAGCTTGTCTAGCCGACTTCTTGTCACATATCGCGCCTCAACTTGGAGTTCGGCGCTTCGGTTCGTTTTTGCAAAATCCCCTGTTTATGCGCCACCCGCCGCGTCATGAGGGCCCGTGCTCTAATTGCTGGCCGGAAGGGCTGCTACCTGACCTTGCACCTCTCCGGCGGGAGCACTGCCGAGGCGGCCCCAACGTGTCCTCGACAGCTACTGTCTTTCCGCCTGAGCTGTGCGCCTGTGGCAAATAACGAGCACATGGCCTGCGGGAGCGGGCGTCCGAAGGGTCATGGCAGCGGTATGCTGTAGAGGTTGTGATGAACGGACTTGCGTGTGAACGTGTGGGTGGACTGGGTGAACCCCGGAGCGATTTCATGATCAATTACGTCCATGCCGGGCAGTTTTCCGGGGTCAATAGAAGAGTTGATGCCGAAGTCCGGTAGCGGTGGGAGATTTCGCCCTGCCTGGAGGTGAAATACAAGAGATCGTACGGGGACTACGCCATGGCTGCGGTCATAGAGGGTCAAGCAGAAAAGCTTACCCGCTCGGTCCCACTGCCCTGTGCAATACCCCTCACATAATTTGACTGAAGGACCTCCGCCCACAGGGTAGGCCCACGCGCCGATCGGTACTTCGGAACTCTGCAAGGGGGCGATAGCGCAAACCCATTCGTCGTCCGGTGAGACGCTGAAAAGCTCCAAGATGGGATTGGGCGTCACCTTTTGACGCCCACTGCCATCCTGCTTCACCCGGAAGACAAAGTTCGATTTGCCTTCCGCCCCGCGGAAGAAAATAAAGCCCCCAGGCCCGAAGAGGGGAGTGTCATCGTTCGTGGAAGAGGGAATCTGGCGGGGAGGGAACCGGCGGTCCAGCGAGGCAATCCACAATCGCGAATCGCCCTGTCGGCCCTGGGCGGCAAACACAATCCGATTGCCATCCGGCGATATGTCGTACCCGGTGATTGCAAATCCCGGAAGAAGGTGCTCTGGCCGCCCCCCTTTCAAGTCGGACACCCACAGCTCACCGCCCGTCAGGCCGGGAGAGGATACCAGGTAGTAAGCCTTGGTACCATCTGGGGAGAGGGAAGGGGACCAGGCAAAGCCTTCGGACGAGAGTTGGCGGTCGCCGTTCGAGTCATGGATCCAGACCGCGCTTTCTTGCAAGCCCACCGAGGTTATAAGAGACTTGCCGTCGGGTTCCATTGCAATGCCTTCCTCCTCGGTAGGCCCGAACGTTATCTGCTCCGGGGTACCATCGGGGAAGCGCTGGCGCCAGATGTGGAACTGCCCTCCTGAATCCGAAGTGAGAAACATCCACTTGCCATCGGATGACCAGGCGCCACCTGTGCAACCCGCGCCTTGGGGACCCACTGGTTTGCCGGGCGAACTGCCATCGAAGGGGACTAACCGGCAGGGCAGCCACCCGCTGTTATCCATCTCCACCAGCAGAACCCATTTGCCATCGGGAGAAAGATAAGAACGATGGGCCATACCGCGTTCCCGTGGCGGCACATAAATGTCACGTTCCTCGCTTCGGCTCTCGGTCGAGGTCACCACCGCCATGTGCATCCCGCCCTTGATCTCTGAAAACATCATGTGCTGGCCGTCAATCCAGGTGAGCCCGGAAGCGTTGGGTAGCGTAAGGCGCGGCTCTCCACCCAGGACGGCGACCACCCAGGTGTCGAAGTTAGGCACTACGGTGTAGGCAATGCGTAAACCGTCAGGAGAGAAAACGGGGCTCATCTTGTTCACAGCGTCGTGCGTCAGTTGGACCGGCTCGCCGCCGGGAAGCATCTTGACGTAGATTTCTCCCCGACCAAAGAAGGTCTCCGGCCCGCGGATGAAGGCGAGCATCCGGCCGTCGGCCGAAAGTGCGGGCGAGGTGGCGGAATCGGTGAAATTGGTAAGCTGCACCCACTCGGAGGGAGCGCTTGGCCGCTTCTGCTGAGAACGGAAAACGGCGAGGCCGGCAAGCAACAAGGCAATCACAGCGACTGCAGCACCCCACGCCGGCGGATGAAACCGAGAACGCAACGGCGCGGATCTAGATTCCCCGGTTGTCGAACCGAGGCGTTCTGTCGCATGCCCGCTTTCGGAGTCGCGCCGCAGTCGCCTCAGGTCTGCCTTCATTTCGGAGGCATGTTGATAACGCAAGTCGCGGTCTTTTTCGAGAGCCTTATTGATAACTCCTTCCAGGGCTGGCGGGAGGTTGGCATTGGAGCCAAGGATCGGCTCCGGGGAGGCGTGAAGAATCGCGGCAAAAACCTCCGCCGCGCTTGCGCCTTTGAAGGGAGGTCGGCCCGTTGCCATCTCGTAGAGGACGGCCCCGAAGGAGAAGAGGTCGGTTCTCGAATCGAGGTTTTCCCCGCGTGCCTGTTCGGGCGACATGTAGGCCACCGTCCCGAATACTGCGCCCGTGCTGGTTAGCGAATCCTCGCTTGGCTTGGCGCTAGCCGTCGCTCCCGGACCTGAGCCTCCGGTTTGAAGCCCTCGCTCGACGGGCGCCAGCTTGGCCAGCCCGAAGTCCAGAATTTTGGCCTGCCCGCGAGCAGTGATGAAAACGTTCGCGGGCTTGATGTCACGATGCACGATCCCCTTCGCGTGCGCGGCCTCCAGCCCTTCGGCTGTCTGAATACCCAGGTCCAGCAGTTCGTTGGCAGTGAACTTCGGGCCGGCAATGCGCTCCTTCAGCGTCTGTCCCTGGAGGAACTGCATCGCAATGAACGGCTGGCCTTCGTGCTCGCCAAACTCGTGAACCGTACAAATGTTAGGGTGGTCGAGCGCGGAAGCGGCGCGGGCTTCCCGCTGGAAGCGCTCCAGCGCCTGCGGCTGCTCGGCTAGGGCCTTGGGCAGGAACTTCAAAGCCACGAAGCGGCCCAGCTTGGTGTCTTCTGCCTTATAGACCACACCCATGCCGCCGCTGCCCAGCTTCTCCAGGATACGGTAGTGGGAAACCACTCGGCCCAGCATTGCCTCCGGGTTCGCCATTCCGGCCTCCCCAGCCTGATCCTGCTGCGCCAGGACCTGCGCAGCCACCTCAAGAGCCGGCTTTCCCAGGAAGCTTCCGGGCTCCTCTTCCGCCAGCAGCGACTCGACTTCCCGGCGCAACGACTCATCTCCGGCACAGGCCACGCGGAGGAACTCCGGCCGCTCGCCCGCTCCTCGCTCCAGCGCGCTGTGGTACAGAGTCTCGACTTTCAGCCAGCGCTCACGCTCCACTCTGACTCTCCCAGCGCAACTCGCGCCGCAACCAACTCCTGGCTAACTTCCAGTCGCGCGTCACCGTCTCGGGTGAGACCTTCAGCACCGCGGCCGTTTCCTCGACGCTGAGCCCACCGAAGAAGCGCAATTCGACCACTTGGCCCTTGCGCGCGTCCTGGTGGGCGTTCAAGGCCTTCAGCGCATCGTCTAAAGCCACCAGGTCGCGCCCCGGCTCTCTCATAAGGACTAAGCCTTCCTCTAGTTGCAGCGGCGCTGCTTCGCCCCCCCGCTTCTGGCCTTGGCGAGATCGAGCCCAATCCACCAGAATCCGCCGCATCACTTGCGCGCACACGGCGAAGA
>Ga0187782_10004362_pt1 | contig 10600 bp, 10 predicted proteins | sample 0715_SJ02_MP15_2_FD_132454 | JGI IMG/M metagenome (GOLD analysis project Ga0187782, IMG submission 132454) | Tropical peat soil microbial communities from peatlands in Department of Meta, Colombia - 0715_SJ02_MP15_20_MG | ecosystem: Environmental > Terrestrial > Soil > Wetlands > Peat | place...
CACCGTAGAGTTCGGCGAGATCCTGGTCGAGCATTACCTTCTGTCCACGAATGAGATATATCCGCCGTTCGATCACTTCCAGCGGCACAACGAGATTTTCAGTCATCGGTCTTTCCTGCTATCTGGCCCGCGCTCTGCCCAAACATTGCCCCCTGCTGGGCGAGAGCAGGGACCCGCTTCGCGAGGTCCAGGGTCGGTTCACTCGTCACTTGCCACCGCTTTTCGGCCCGCGGCTTTCATCTAGCTGAGGGATTGGACGTCTATTTCCTCAAGAAGAGCCGCAGACCGTGGGGCAGCGCTCCTTCCTCCCCGAGTAAGCCTAACACTTGCGAGCGAGGAGCGTGGTGGTCTCGCGCGGATGCTGCATGCGCTGTTAGGCCGCTCCCCGTCGAATGACATCGAGGCACAACCCATAGTAGGAGCCCGTGCGCTCTTCCTCCTCCCACGCGCTTCGAAAAGGCTCGCGTTCGAAATACAAAAGCATACCAGCACACCATGTCCACCAGACTTCACGGTGAATGTATCCCTCTTTGAAGAACAGGTACTCTTCGCTGCAGAGGTTGAAGTAGTTGATGATAGTTTCTTGCGCGGAATGGTCGGGAGGCTTGCTTGAATTAGCGATCTCGCGCAGCGGACCGTTCATGTTGTCAAAGCGATGACTGAATTCTGTGAACAACTCCTTGAAAAGGGGTACTTCTGCAAGCTTCTGCTGCTGGGCGAAATAGCAGAAGGCCAAGGCCGCTGCGATAATCGACTCGACAAGCGGGGCTTTTTGGCCTGTTCTGGAAATGACCACGAGCGCAACAGCGACGGACGCACTGAGAAGCGCGATCCATCAGTAATTCTTGAAAATGAATTGGCGACCCATGGGTGTCCTCAAAGTCTCATACGCTGTTTGATCGGCATACGGGGGCGGCAATTATAGCGCGCTACCCGCTGCCACACCACCCAGCCGGTTTCTCCCTTGAGGCGGTAACTGGAGACTCATTCGGGCATCTTGGCGCGCCCACCTCCAACGGAAAGGTGCGAAACCCAGGCTCGTAGGCCCAGCTTGCGGCCTCGATTATAACCGGAAAAGCCGGCGTGTGGCTCAAGGAAGTGGTGACGGCAAGGCGGCTTTCACTATCGAAGAAACAGGCTATGGAGTGCGGCAGCCTGTGCATGCAGTGAGCCCATGCTCGTCGGTCTGGGGCGATGTCTGATTAGTCGCCGGGAAATTATCCCTCTTGACAAATGTCGTTATAACGTGTACCCTGGAAGCATGCGAACAGGAGAGGGTACCACCAAGGTACCCAAAGCGCCGTGCTGTCTGGAGCAGGAAGCGTATCTCAGCCTCCAGCGGACGGCGGACTTTCTGGCCCGCGGCGCGGAGGAGGCAATTAAGCCCTTTGGGCTTTCCGGCACTCAGTACAACATCCTGCGCATCTTGCGGGGCGCCGGGCGCGACGGCCTGTGCTGCCGGGAGGCGTCGGAGCGCATGGTCACTCACGACCCGGACATCACCCGCCTGCTGGACCGGCTCGAGCGACGGGGCCTGGTCGTCCGAACGCGCGCCAGTTCGGACCGGCGCGTCATCACGGCGCAAATCACCTCGGAAGGTCTGCGCATCCTCGCCAAATTGGATGAACCCATCGCGGAGTGCCACCGGCGGCAGCTAGGACACCTGGGGGCGCGCCGCCTGGCGCAGTTGATTCAGCTTCTCGATTCCGCCCGGAAGGCCCTCAAGGGCATCAGCGAAACTGCCAACTTGGAATCCAAACCAAGAGACGGCCGCTGACGCTCTGCTCCTTACCTGCATCTTCGTCGTGCCCAGGGCCTGCGGTAGTCCCTGCCAAAACGCTCAAAGGCCCCCGTTACAGCCGTAACCTTGGGCGCCGCTCTGCATCAAATAGTCGTTATGACGATTATCGTGATGCGTTAGAAATTGTCGGGATGCTCCCATGCCGACCCCCGGCGGGAACGCCCGGTCCATAAGAGTCTAAGGAGGACACCATGCCGGTGATGGAAATGCAGCAACGAACGCACAATACGCAGGCGAGCGTGCCGGAGCTTTTGGAACGGCGCTTCAGCCCGTACGCCTTTTCCTCTCGCCCGGTCGAGCCGGAAAAGCTGCGCAAGCTATTTGAGGCCGCCCGCTCGGCGCCCTCAAGCTACAACGAGCAGCCTTGGCGTTTCGTGGTTGCCAGGCGTGAGGATTCCGAGGGTTTTGGACGGCTGCTGGACACGCTCGTCGATAAGAACCGCCAGTGGGCGCGGAACGCCCCGCTGCTGGTGCTTTCCGTGGCCAAAACCGATTTCACTCATAGCGGCCAGCCCAACCGCCACGCCTGGTACGATGTCGGCCAGGCAGCGGCTTACCTTACGCTTCAAGCCACTGAGCTTGGTCTGTACGTCCACCAGATGGCCGGTTTCGACCCCGCGAAGGCGCGACAACTTCTCAACATCCCGGAAGGTTACGACCCCGCGGCGATGATGGCCGTGGGGTATCCGGGGGACCTCGAATCGCCTGCAGACGCCCTGCGGCAACTCGATCGCACTCGACGCCCGCGCAAGCCGCTTGATACACTTTTCTTCGAGGGGACCTGGTCCAAGCCATGGTCTCCGGCAGCGGCCGATAGCTCAACAACCGCAATCAATTGATTGAGGAGGATGGGGCTATGCTTGCGAACTTGCTTCAGACCGACGCGAATTGGGTAATGACGCTATTGAGGGTGGCATTGGGAGTGGTGATGTTCGCCCACGGGGCGCAGAAGATGCTCGGCTGGTTTGGCGGGTACGGCTTCCGCGGCACGATGGCCTTTTTCACTAAAAGTATGCGGATCACAGCTCCATTCGCCTTCCTGGCGATTTGCGCCGAGTTTTTCGGCGGCCTGGGGTTGATCCTGGGCCTCCTCAGCCGCATCGCCGCCTTTGGCATCGGTGTAAACATGCTGGTCGCCATTATAATGGTGCACCTTAGGTTCGGACTCTTCGCCAACTGGACCGGAGCCCAGAAGGGCGAGGGATTTGAGTTTCACCTCCTGGCGCTCGCCATGGTCGTCGCTATCATCGTGCAGGGCGGCGGCGCGCTTTCTCTGGATCGAGTGATCTATCAATTATTGGCTTGAACAGTTCCCTCCCCCGGGACGGCAATGGCAAGTTGGGCCCTGCCACTTGCGGCGCGGCATAAAGGAACGCGGGACCCGGCCGGCGCCGCCCTCTCCCTACCAGGGTCTTCTTGTCTCTTGACAGACCCCACACTATAGGCTAGCATTGTGTCCTTGAGCAGGGCTGAGCCCCCGCCTCGCCCGGGACGCCATGCGGCATCGACACCCATACCCATTTCTTAAAACACTCCAGGCTAAAGGTGCCCCCGAAGCGGAGAAGTCGTGGGCTGGCGCAGACGTTGCTTTTAAACGTCTGCGATGCGCCGGAGGCGCATGTTGTACCGCTTCCCTGCTATGTCCCTTCGGGACATCGCAGGCCCCACACGTCGGGGTCCGCGCCATCCTGGGCGGTGTGCTGATGGCTGAAATTTGAATGCTGACGCCTGTTTTTGAACGAACAAAGCGAGAATGTCTATGAAAACAAAGCATCGGCCCGGAAATCAACCACCCTGACCCTATTTTATCCAAGGCGGGGAATTGCGAACTCCCCTCCTCGGACGAGGAGGGGTTGGGGTGGTGGGACTTTGTGTCCTAAGTGTGCCTTGCGCTTTGCCGTGAAACCGGCTCTGTGCGACCGGGAAATGGAAAAATATGTTTTTAGAGCAAACGAACTATACCATCTATGGCAAAGAAAGGAGTTGGCATTCCCGGAGCAGGCAAAACGGACTGGTTTTTGTTGTGCCGAGGTGCGCAATCTGTTATGGTTCGGCTTCTTATTTCCGCATAATTCCGCCCAAGGAGTACAGCCGATGTCAGAAGAGTTGAAGTCCTCAAGCGGTGAACCGCAGCGTCGGACGCTGGACCGCCGAGAGTTCATAACCGGCGCCGGAGCGGCGGCCGTTTCTTTTTCGATCATGAGACCCGAGTTGGTGCGCGGGTCGCAAGCCAACTCGAAAATCGCCCTCGGCATGATCGGCTGCGGCAGCCGAGGGACTTGGATCGCCGATCTTTTCCGGCAGCACGGCGGGTATGAAATCGTGGCCGCGATGGATTACTTCCCGGATAAGGTGGATCCCTTCGGGGAGAAGTACAACGTGCCGCCCGAGCGCCGTTATTCGGGCCTGCTGGGATACCGTCGAATGCTGGAAGGGAAGCTTGACGCCGTGGCCATCGAGAGCCCGCCGTATTTTCATCCCGAACAGGCCGCCGCTGCCGTGGACGCGGGTGTGCACGTCTATCTCGCCAAGCCGGTGGCCGTGGACGTGCCCGGGTGTCGAAGCATCGAAGAAAGCAGCGGCAAGGCTTCGGCCGGGAACCGATGCTTCCTGGTGGACTTCCAAACCCGCACCGACCCTTTTTACCAGGAAGCGATCCAGCGCGTGCACAACGGCGACATCGGCCCGATCCTGTGCGGGGAGGCGGCTTACTGGGCGGGGTCGCCCTTCACCCGCCAAGTGGAGCAATTGCAGGTCAACCCTGCGGACCCGGAGCGGCGCCTGCGCGCCTGGGGCGTGGACCAGGCCCTTTCCGGAGATATTATAACAGAGCAAAATATTCACTCGATAGATGTTGCTACGTGGATAATGGACAGCCATCCGCTTTGCGCCACCGGGAAGGGCGGCTTGAAATCCCGCCTCGAGGGTAGTTGCTGGGACCATTTCTCCGTCGTCTTCACTTTCCCCGAAGAGGTAATGGTGACTTTCGCCTCCAAGCAGTTCGGGGAAGGCTACGACGACATTCTCTGCCGCATGTATGGGACCAAGGGCGTCATTGACACTCATTACGCCGGCAGCGTGGCCATCTGGGGTAAATTACCTTACGAAGGGGGGAAATCGCCGGGCTTGTACAAGGACGGAGCGGTGCGCAACATCGCCACTTTCTACGACAACGTCACCGGGAGCCGATTCTCCAATCCCACCACCCCGCCCAGCCTCCGGAGCAACTTGACCACTATCCTCGGCCGCATGGCTGCCTACGCACGCTCCGAAGTCACCTGGGAGCAATTGATGAAGTCCGAGGAAAAGCTGGACCCCCAGCTTTACGGCTTAAAGGAGTAAAGGGTTGAGTAGGGTGGTCCGGGCAAGTCGGCGGGAGGAGTGGGGCAAATGGCTTCTGAAAAAATCGTGGTGGTCGAAGGTGACATCACAAAGCAGCAGGTAGACGCCATCGTGAATGCCGCCAATACGAGCTTGTTGGGCGGGGGAGGAGTGGATGGAGCAATCCACCGGGCCGCCGGTCGCGGGCTTGTGGAGGAATGCCGCAAGCTGGGCGGTTGCGCCACCGGCCGGGCCAAGATCACAAAAGGCCACAACCTGCCGGCGAAGTGGGTGATTCACACCGTGGGGCCGGTTTGGCAAGGTGGCGGCCGCCGCGAAGATGAATTGTTGGCGAGTTGCTACCGGGCCTCTCTGGAGCTGGCTGTCGAAAATGGCGCTCGCACCATCGCTTTTCCCGCCATCAGCACCGGCGTGTACGGCTTCCCCTACGAGCGCGCCGCGACGATTGCGGTCCGCGAAGTGAAAAAGTTTCTGGAAGAGACTCCCTCCCTGGAAAAGGTGGTTTTTGTTTGTTTCGGCAAATACGCTTATGAATGCTACTTGGGTAATATCTGAGTTTGATAGGGCGGCGGCTTCAGTCCGCCGCCGGACAATCTCGCCGAGGCGGAATCGCTGCTGCAATTATTTGACTTTTAATTGACCTCTAAGGTAATTTCATGGACGGGGCAACTAGCTCCACCCACAGCTTATGATTTCTGAACCCAGCGTTGTGGAAGTGACGCTTGAAAGCGATCTCAAGAATCTCGAGGTCGCGGAAGAGATCGTGCGCAGAGTCGCCGGGACAGCAGGTTTTGGCGAGGAGTCCGAGCACCAGATTGAAATGGCCGTGCACGAATCGATGATCAATGCCATCTGGCATGGAAACAAGAACGACGCCAGCAAGCGCGTCTGGCTGAGGTTCGAGATTTACAAGGATCGGCTCGAAATCCATATTCGGGACCAGGGTGGCGGCTTTGACCTCGCAGGTGTACCCGATCCTTGCTCGGGCGATAACCTGCTGAAAGTATCCGGCCGAGGAATATTCTTGATCCGTACTTTTATGGATGAATTCCACGTGAAGCACCTTCCCGGCTCGGGCACCGAAGTTACCCTGGTGAAGCGAATTGATCCGGCACACCAATCCAAATGAGGAGGAACCGACCGTGAGCATGAAAGCCACAATTCGGCAAGTTGATTCGGTGATGGTCGTTGACGTTAGCGGCAGGATCACCCTGGGAGAAGGCTGCACGCAGTTGCGCGAGCTGATTCGCGACCAGTTGAGCAAGGGAAACAAAAACATCTTGCTCAACCTTGCGGATGTCACCTACATCGACAGTTCCGGCATTGGTGAACTGGTCAGCGCCTACACGGCGGTTTCAAACCAGGGCGGACAGTTGAAGCTGCTGAATCTTACCAAGAAGGTCCACGACCTTTTGCAGATTACCAAGCTCTACACCGTCTTCGACATCCACGACGACGAGGCCAAGGCCATTGCCAGCTTCCAAAAAGCCTAAGGGCAGCCGGATGAGGTGCCCGGTTGGGAGGCGGGGCGGGCCGCGGCTTGGGGGGGGTCCGCCTTTATCGCCTAGCCAGATAGGCTATCATGCGGCTGCGACGCCTGCCCCTCGCCGCGATTCCCGGCCTACGCATTCGGGCGTTTGATCGCGAATTTCTCCAGCCGATATTGCAGGGTGCGGAAAGTCATCCCCAACAGTTGAGCGGCCCGGGTTATGTTCCAATTGGAACGCTGTAGGGCCTCCAGGATTTTGGCCTTCTCGTGTTCTTCCCAAGACCCCTCCGGGATGATGGGACGGAGCGCTTCATCGGAGAGCGCGCCAGGGGCGGCAGTGATCGCCGGGGAATGCTGAAGGACTTCCGGAGGAAGATCCCGGAGCTCCACGCACTCCGTCTCTCCCAACACCACGGCCCGCTCCATCGCCCATTCGAGCTGGCGAATGTTTCCGGGCCAAGCATAGCTCCTTATGGCCTGGAGGGTTTCCGGCGAGATATTCTCCACCCTTCGGCCGTCGACGAAGGCGGCCTTCCGCATGAAATGGTAAGCCAGCGTATCGATGTCATCTCCCCTTTCCCGCAAGGGCGGACAAACGATGGGGATGACGTTCAAGCGATAGTAGAGGTCCTCGCGAAACTTGCCGTCTTTGACGTTCTGTTCGAGGTTCTTGTTGGTAGCGGCGATAATGCGCGCGTCCGTTTTGATGGCCTCGGTGCCGCCCACCCGCATGAACTCGCGCTCCTGAAGCACTCGGAGGATCTTGGCCTGCATGCCCAGGCTGGTGTCTCCGATTTCGTCCAGAAACAGAGTGGCTTGATGCGCCCTTTCGAAGAGGCCTTTCTTCTGCTGGTGAGCGTCCGTGAAGGCGCCTTTCTCGTGGCCGAAGAGCTCGCTTTCCAAAAGGGTCTCGGTGAGCGCCGCGCAGTTGATGGCCAGGAAGGGGCGCTCGGCGCGCGGGCTGTTGCGGTGAATCTCGCGGGCCACCAGTTCCTTGCCCGTTCCGCTCTCCCCCAGAATGAGGACGGTGTGAGCCGTGGGAGCGACCTTCAGGACCATGCGCATCATCGCCTTGGTGGCAGGTGAATCGCCCAGAATGGCGCGCTTGAGCGTCGCCAGGCGGTCGAAAACCTCCGCTACGACCCTCAGCAGTTCGTCACGGTCGACGGGTTTCTCCAGGTACTGGTAAACGCCCCGGCGGGTCGCTTCCACCGCCGACTGAATAGAAGGGTAGCCCGTGATGAGGATGACGGCCACAGTCGGGTCCTCGGCCACGATCTCGCTCAATAATTCAATGCCTGTCATACCGAGCAGATTCAAGTCGGTAATGACCAAATCGAAGCGGCGATGCGCAAGCAGTTGGAGGGCCGCTTCGCCGCTGGGGGCGGTGTCGGTGGCATAGCCTTCGTCTTGCAAGATGTCGTTATAGATTTCGCGCTGCCGCTGCTCGTCATCGACTACGAGGATACTTCCGGAGGCCATTGAGCAATATCCTCACGCTGCGGGAGAAGCAGCCAGCGCGGCGCGCTCGGGCTGCGAGGGTTGAGGAAGGGGAAGCTGCACTACCAGGTCCGTCCCAGCGTGGACCCCATCATCGACGAAGACTCGCCCCGCGTGATCCTCCACGATCTTCTTGGCGATGGCCAGACCCAAGCCGAAGCCGGTCGCTTTGGTCGAGTAGAATGGCGCAAACACCCTCTCTCGGTCGGCGAAGGGTATGCCGGGACCGGTGTCGGCAAAATGCAACTGGAGGCATTCGCCTTCGTTGGTCGCCTTGGTGGTGACCGCGAAAATGCGGATCTGGCCTCCCCCTGGCATGGCCTGAATGGCGTTGGTAAGAATATTCAAGAAACAGGTCTTGATCTGGGCAGAATCCAAACGGAAAGTCGGCAGCTCCAGCGCGAACTCCTGCTTGATCTGGATGCGCTGGTTGGCCGCCTGCCGCCCCACCACCGCCAACGCTTCGGCCAGCGTGGCCTTCAAGTCACAGGGCACTAGCGTGGGGGGAGCCTGACGTCCGGCGGTCAGCACATCATTCACAAGATGATTCAGGCGGCTGATCTCGTCCTTGATATTGGCCAGGTTTCGCTGGAGGTCACGCGCCGCGCGGTCATTGCCGTCCTGATGCTTGGCGCGGATCTGGTCGATGGAGAGGTTGATGAAGTTCAAGGAGTTGCGAACTTCGTGCGCCACCGTAGCCGCAAACCGCCCCAGCAGCGAGAGCTTTTCCGCCTCGTTCAACCGCTCCTGGAGCGCCCGGTTCTCGCGCAGCTTTTCCACCATCTGGTTAAACGTCTGCGCCAGGAGTCCGATTTCGTCCTCGCCCGTGGAGGGCAGCGAAACATACAGGTTTCCCGCAGCCACCTGGTGGGCGCCTTTCACGAGTTGGTCCACGGGCCTGGTGAAACCAAAGGCAAGGTAAAGCAGCACGCCGAGAGCCGCCAACATCGTCCCCAGAATCCAGTAAAGCCGTTGCTTGTACCACCTCCGGGTTAGGGTTGTAACCCGGTCGCTTTCGCCCCGTATGAAGGCGTATCCGATCACTTTATCGCCCAGCACCAGAGGATATTGAATGACGAAGCCGGTTTGGTCGGTCGAGGATGGCTCGAGGTCTGGAAACTCCGCGTCAAGACGGACTGGGTCCTTCCGCGTTTCGAGACGCCGCTTTTTGATGATGATCTTCTTTCCCACCTGGAAGGTGGGATTGGTGCTCGCCACCACCTTGCCTTCCGTGGAAGTGATGGAAACGCTGGAGAGCCCCAGGTCCTCGTACTTTTTCTGGTAGATTTTCAGGGCCTCGTCCACGCTCGTGTTGGGAGGAATTTGGACTTGGGTCTGGGCAAGCTGGCTGACGGTTAATAGCCGTGAGGTTTCCCCCGACACGTAATTCACGATCTCGCGACGGTGCTGGACATAGTTCCAGGTAAGTATCGCCCCGGTGCAGGCCATGGTGACAAACATCACCAGCGCCAGACGCGTACGAAATCGGAGATTGAGGTGCAGAGACTTCAACGCCACTCTCTCGGGACTTCCCGACCTCCACATCTTAGCGGAATGCCGGCAGCTTCGCAAGCTCGGCGGTCCTCCCAATCGGATTCTCGCTTTTCCGGGAATGGCGCAGGTATGAAGTCAGAAACCGCAACCTCCCACCCCCCCTGCCGCATCCAAAAAAGGGGTTCGCAGGTATTCATAGACATTTAAAGTAAGTAAGGGTACCATTGCCGGCCGTCGACGCCCTATGCGCCAAGCACCTGCTCTATTTTGCGCCCTGCTTGCCCTGCTCGGGCCCGCACCCAACTGCCAGTCTGGGGTCGCGCTTTCCTCCTCCGTCCCGCTCGATTTGGGATTCCGCCAAATGTATAATCTCCAGTTCGAGGGGGCGCACAGGACTTTCGAGGGCTGGGAGAAATTGCATCCTGATGATCCGCTGGGCCCTGCGTCGGATGCTGCGGCTTATCTCTTTTCGGAACTCAACCGCCTGGGGGTGCTGCAATGGGAGTTGTTCTTGGACGATGAGAAATTCAAGCAAAGCCAGAAGCTGGCGCCCGACCCCGTAACGAAAAGAGCCTTTGATGCGTCAGTGACATTGAGCGAGCAGATGGCGGATCGTGCCCTGGCGCGGTCACCTCGAGATGCGAACGCCCTCCTAGCCAAAGTCATGGACCTGGGGCTGCGCTCGGATTACCTGGCCTTAATCGAAAAGAGGTATCTAGCTTCCCTGCCAGACATGAAAAGCGCCGGAATTCTTGCCCAGAACTTGCTGGCCCTCGAGCCGTCTTGTTACGATGCCTATCTGGCCGTTGGGGTCGAGAACTATATCCTGGGGTTGAAGCCCGCCCCGATGCGCTGGGTGTTGAGGATTTACGGCGCGCAGACCGACCGGGAGCTTGGAATCCAGAAACTGAGGCTGACGGCAGAAAAAGGGCACTATCTGCTCCCGCTCGCCCGGCTATTGCTGACCGTTGCTG
>Ga0187782_10004363_pt1 | contig 10599 bp, 7 predicted proteins | sample 0715_SJ02_MP15_2_FD_132454 | JGI IMG/M metagenome (GOLD analysis project Ga0187782, IMG submission 132454) | Tropical peat soil microbial communities from peatlands in Department of Meta, Colombia - 0715_SJ02_MP15_20_MG | ecosystem: Environmental > Terrestrial > Soil > Wetlands > Peat | place...
CCTCGTTGAGTGCTCGAACTTCCTCGACGCATCGCTCGGTGACGTGGTCGATGCTGCGGCCGACCGAGTGGCTTGATCGCCCTCGGTCCAAAGAAACACGTCGTATCGCAGCATGTGTGGAAGTCCTCTACGTCAGCTCAACGCCCGAAGCGCGTTCGATGCTCTTGATTGTGCCGATGGGCAGATCCTTCTTTGGGTGGGGGGGCCTCACGGTTGTCGGGGGTTGTGCATCACCGGCCGCCGAAGGACGGCGTCCAGATCCAGCCTTTCCGTGCGCAGCGGGCGAACCGCGGCGTCCTGCTCGAGACGTTCCCAGTCCTCGTCGCGAAACCATCCGATCCGGACCGAGCCCTCGGCGCGCTGCATGACGTCCGCACCGTCGGCCCGAAAGAGCTCGCCGCGCTCGGGATCGGCGAACGCCACATGAGTGGCCCCGAGGCCCCCGTCCTTCATGACAATCAGGAGGACGGTGCGCCCGCTGCGCGCCGCGAGCGATTCGACGCGCTCGATCTGAAAGTACTCGGCCATGAGCTTTCGGCTCTCCTTGTCTCCGGGCGCCCAGAGATAAAGTGATTGGCCCTCGTTCTCGTACCCGCCGGCGCCGTCGGCCCTCGCGAACGTCACGGCTCTGGTCACGCGATGGTCCCCATCGGGGTGCTCGTCGATCGGAATGGGCCAAAATCCGTCCACTTCGTGCGCGATCGGTACCTTGCGTCCGTCCTGCGTCACCGACAAGGTTCCGGACTCGACCGCGAACTGCGGCTCCGCCGAGGGCGTTCGGGAACCGTCCGTCGAGGCATCCGCCGACGACGGCATTCGGAAAACGTTCGCCGCATCGGGCGGCGCCGCGGCCGACGACGCCCGCGCGCTCGGGGCCGATGGGCCGGGCGGCGCCTGACTCTGTTCAGGACGCGCCGCGAAGTTCCGACAGGCTGAAATGCCAAAGAGGCACACGGCGACCGTGGCGCTTCGCAGCGGGCGGGCTACGCACGATCGGGACGGCCTGCCGAGGGCCATTCTTCAGCACGAAACCGGCCGGGTCGGCGGACGCCAGAATCCTGCGCGTTCGAGGATGAGCATGCGTTGCTCCACGATGCGCGCCCCGGGACAAGCGGTGTGGCCGCCCCAGGGGCGACCTCCCATCGCGTGAAAGCCGAGGCCGAATTCAGTCGGGGAATTGGCAAGCCTGAGCGGAACGCTTCGGTACCACCGCAGCCAGCCGAGCAGCCCCGCCACGTTGTTCACCTGGCTGTTGGTCAGGGCGTCACCTGCGACCCCTTCGTTCTCGACGCTGATCCAATCGCGATTGCCTCGAGCTTCTGCGAACGCCACGTCGTCGATCCTCACGAATTGTTCCAGCGCGCCCCTTTTCGGGTTGCCGAAGTGAGCGGATACCTTGCTCCTGGGGTTGTTGAACCAGCGGAATGTCCCGCCTTCGGTGCCTTGCTGGATATGGAGAACCAGGCCGTGCAGCGGCTTGTGCATTCCCCCGCGGATGAAGTTATGCGCAATCGGTCGCGCGACGGCGATGGTCGGCAACCAGGTCATGTCGGCAACCAGGTCATGGCAGCTCCGCGGGCTCGAGGGCCAACGTATAGCCTCGGCAGCACGGTAGATCGACGGGGCTCGGGGCGGCGACCGTTCGGCAACGTTCGGCGGTCGGCTCGGCTGTCGTCGTCGTGTGCAATTGCATGTCATTGCGCTTTGCGCTCGGGCGTCAAAAGCCCGTCCGCCGCCCACGCTGCCCTTGCATTCGCGGGCCGACGGTCTCACATAGAAACTTTCCAGTGACGTCCACCCGTCCCGAGTTCCCGGCTCAGCTCTGCCCGCAGCCCGTCCCCGGCTTGGAGGACGACCCCGAAGGGTCACTCATTGTCGGTGAGGAGCTGAAGCTCCTTGCCACCGTGCAGCTGGCATTGTCGTCCGCCGATCGTGCCGACGTCTCGGCGATCCGCGACCGGGGCCTGGACGAGGAGCGGATGCTCGAGCTGCGCGATCACGTTGCGGTCGCCAAGCCAGAGGACCTTCCCGCGCTTTTCGAGCAGATGCATCATCTCGGCGCTCTTCGCGCGCACCGAGGGCGGGGGGTCCAGGGGTGCGTCGACAAGACGAGCCCTTACTTCGGACACATGCGCCTCGAGGAGCAGGGGACATCGATCGAATCGGGCGGAAAGGCCCGGGGATTGGTCGGTGGGGAGGTCTCGGCGCGCGGCCGTCGAGGCGCGGCGCTGCGGCGTGACGTGCTCATCGGTGCTCGTTCGTATCTGGGCGACGGCGTCCGGATCGTCGATTGGCGGCACGCACCCGTGAGCCGCATCTATTACCGCTACGTCGAAGGCGACGAGTACGAGGAAGAGCTCGGCGATCGGATCGTCGAAGGGACTGTCGTCGCGCGGCGCGGAGTGCGGATCGTGGGCGGAGAGCTGGTGCGGGTGTCGGCGCCCCAGGGCACCTTCGTTCGTGGCAAGGAGGGGATCTGGAGGCGGGTTCAAGTGCAGTCCGCCAAGCTCGAGACGGAGAAGCGGTGGACGGCACGGCTTGGGGCTCCGGCCGAGGCGCGCCTCGGAGTGGGCGTCGACGGGCAGCTCCGTTCCGACAAGCACCTGCCGTCCATCGCGGCTCTGCTCGACGAGCGGCAATACGACCTCATCGCGCGCGAGCCGACCGGCCTGGTCGCGGTCCAGGGCAGCGCGGGGAGCGGGAAGACGACGGTAGGCCTGCACCGCATCGCATACCTGGTGTTCCTTGACCCGCAGCGGTTTCGGCCCGAGCGAATGTTCGTCGTGGTCCCGAACGACGCGCTCGTTCATTACGTTGCGCGGGTCTTGCCGTCGCTGGGGGTCGAGGGGGTGCCCGCCGCCACGTTCGGTCGTTTTGCGTCCCGATTGGTGGGGCACCTCTTGCCCCGACTGCCGGGGCGAATCAGCGACGCAACGCCTCCGGTCGTTTCGCGGGTCAAATCGCATCCGGCGATGCTGCGCGCGATCGATGCGGCCGCGGCTCGCTTGACCACGGACGCCGACGCGAAGGTACGGGCGACCATGGCCAAATGGCCGACGGGCGATCGAGTCGTGACCGCGTGGCTCGGCGCGGGCGCGCACGAAGGGGCGCACCCTCGGGGTCACCCGCGCGCCCCGCTCGATGTCCGCGTCTCGACGCTGGCCCACTGGCTCGGAGGCAAGCGCACGGTTTCGGGGGTCGAAGCGGCGGATCTGGCCCCGGTGACCCGAAGCGCGGCCGAGCAGCTCGTCGCCGACCTGCGCCTCATCTCGAGGTCCGTTCTCCGTCTTTGGGACGAAATTCTGACATCCCGCCATGCGCTTGCCGAGGCGTTCGCGTCCGACCCGACGGTAGGTCCGACCCAGCTCGACCAGGTTCACGCCTGGTGCGTCACTCAATCGCGGGTGCGCTCCGAGGGCGATCGGGACGGGGAAGAGCCGACCCTCGACGCCGAGGATCTCGCGCTTTTGCTGCGTGGCTGGCAGGTGCTGCGTGGGCCTCTCGTCGATCCCGGCGGCAAACCGGTCCGCTTCGCGCACGTCTTCGTCGACGAGGTCCAGGACGCGAGCCCGATCGAGCTGCGCGTCCTCCTCGATCTCACGGGGACCGACCGGTGCATGACGCTGGCCGGCGACGTGGCGCAGCGGATGCTCGACGAGGCGGACCATCGGGGCGAGTTCGACTGGAATGCGCTGCTCGACGATCTGGGCCTCGCCCATACCCGGATCGAGCCGCTCCGGGTGAGCTACCGCTCGACTACCGAGATCACCGTCTTCGCGCGTCGTGTGCTCGGATCGCTCGCGCACGACGAAGTGCCCGTGACGACGCGACGGGGCCCGCCCGTCGAGCTTTTCCAGTTCGGTTCCTCGGGCGAGGCGGTGGCCTGGCTGGCCGAGGTTCTGAAGCAGCTCGCGATCGACGAACCGGACGCCAACGTGGCTCTCGTGGCTCGGTTTCCGCAGCAGGCGGACCTGTACTTCGACGGTCTGGTCCGCGCGGAGGTGGCCGGCGTGCGAAGGGTCGCCAGGCAAGATTTCTCCTGGGAGCCCGGGGTCGATGTCACCGACGTCCGCCAGACGAAGGGCCTGGAGTTCGATGAAGTGATCCTGCTCGAGACGACGGCAGCCGCGTACCCGTCGACGCCGCACGCGCGTCACGCGCTGTACATCGGGGCGACCCGCGCTTCGCACCAGCTCTGGTGCACGGCGAGCGGCAGCGCGTCGAGCGTCGTGCTCGACGCGCTGGACCTCCCTGGACCTCCCCGGCGAGCGAACGCCCCCGGCGAGTTAACATAATGCCTCTTAGGTGATTTTCGCGCGCCCCGGGGGGGATGCCGCCTAACGCGCCAGACCGAGCGGAGACGCCGAATGCGCCAGACCGAGCTGAGAAGGACCGATCTGCAGCGCCACCAGGGTCCCCGCATTCGTCAGCATGAACGCGCGGTCGCCGAAGGCGGCCGGTGTCTGCGAAAAGCCGGTGCCGAGGTCGAAGCCGTCGATGGGCCGGCCGTCCCGCGGCGACAGCAAGAATGCGCCGTACCGACTGGTGCCGACGAGCAGCGCTCCGGCCACCGGTGCGGGCGCGGTCACGCCGCCCTCCGGGATCGGAATGCGCCACACCGCGCGCCCGGTCGCTGGATCCAGTCCCCAGAGACCGGTCGATGCGCTCGACGCGAGCAGGAGCTCACGCGCCGGGATCGGTGGACCGCCCTCGGCAAAATCGGAGGAGCTCGCGCGGGGCCGGTGGGCTGGCTCGCGCCATAGCGTGAGGTCCGTCACCCCGGTGACCCGGTCGTTCTTCCAGACCGGGACGCCTCGGTCCTCGTCGATGGCGAAGAGACCGCCGGCGTAGCTGGCGACGAAGATGACGCGGCCCTGCGCCCCGAGATCGTCGGGGACGGGAGTCGTGTCGACATCGAGATACCGCAACGCTTCCGGCCCTCCGGACTGCTCGGCTTCGACGGAAAGGTCGACCGCCGGCCAATGCTCGCTGCCGTCGCGTGCGTCGTAGGCCCCGACGTGTCCGTCGGAATACGCAAAAAACACGATGCCGCGATCGAAGGCCGCGCCGGCGTAGCCGCTGATTTCCATGCCGAGTGCCGGCGTACGGTGCACGTGCCACAATGTCCGGCCCGTGCGTCGGTCGATCGCGAACAGGTTGTCCGCCGCATTGGCGAAGTAGATCGATTCGCCCACCAGCACCGGCTTGCGAGAGACCTCCGCTCCGGTGTCGTACCGCCACACCAGTCGGCCGTCCAAGGCGTGCACGGCATACAGCGCTCCGTCGTTCGATCCGAAGTAAACGGCGTCGAGCTCCGGGTCGTAGAGGGGCTCGCACTGAACCGCCCCCACGGTTTCGAACCTCCACAGCGTGCTTCCGTTGCTCGCGCGCAGGGCGTAGAGGCCGCCATCGCTCGAGCCCACGAAGACGCGGCGGCGCGAAGGATCGATTTCGGGCCGACCTCGTTCGTAGGCCTCGCCCGTGACGCGGGACGGCGCAGTCAGTGACCTCGTGAAGATCACCTGCATGGCACCGCTCGACCGGTGAAACCAGAGCGGCTCCTCCGGATTGATGCGGTCGTTCGCCGTCTCGACGGAGGCGCAGCCGCCGCCGCAGAGGCCCATTGCGGCGGCGATGACGGCCGCGAGCCTCACGGCTTGGGGCCCGGTTGCGAGGGCGCCGCTGGTGGTTGCTGCGCGGGTTGTGGCGCGGGCCTCGGGGGTTGCCCGGCGGGCGCCACAGCGGCTTCGCCGGGCGCATGGCCGGCGCCTTTTTCCTGCTGCAACCGGCGCAGAAGCTCCTGAATTTGGGGATCGCTCATGTCGACGTTGTTGGCCACGCCCCCGGGCCGCCCCCGCCCCGGACCTCTGGTCGAGGACGATGGCGACTTCGGCGGCACGGCGGCCGGGTCGAGCTCGCGCAGGCGGTCTTCGACCACGAATTGAAGGTACGAGAATTTCTCGCTCCCGTGGGCCTCGGTGATCCGCTGGTAGACGTTCTTCAATCGATCGAGTGCCCCCGTCTTGTCGCCCTTTGCGAGGAGTACGCGCGCCTGGTGGTAGATACCGAGCTCCTTGAAGCCGTCGACGTCGACCGCTTCGAGAGTCTTGAACTCGGCGAGGGCGGCGTCGAGATGCTTGTCCCGATTCGATCCATCGGATTGCGCGAGTAGCTCCTCGCCGAACCCGATGCCTTCGAGCGCTCGTCCAAGCACCTCGGCGTCCGCGCGGGCGAGCGGCGACGCCTTCACCTGCTGGTAGGCCGCGACGGCACCGTTCGTGTCTCCGCCGTCGAGCAGCAGAGAGGCCTCGGCGAGGCGCGCCAGGATCGCCGCTCCCGTCCCCGAGTACTTGGACTCGATCGTGCGATACTTGAGGAGCGCGGCATCGCGGCGTTCGGCGGCCGATTTGAACGTCGGATAGAGCTCGCTCGTCGGCGTGTCGTCCTCTTCCGTCGTGGAGGCGATGTGACCGTGCTCGTCGGCAAGCCCCTGGGCGAGAAGCACCGACGCTTCGCTCGTACGCTTGTCTTGCCAGTAAACCCAGCTCAGCGCGCCCCCGACGCACAGAACCGCGGCCGCGGCGACTGCCCCGAACGTTCCGCGATGGGCTGCAATCCACTTGTTGGCCCGAGCGGCGCGCTCGAGCAGCGGAACGGCCTCGGTGACCGCACCGGTCGCGATCGACGGGCGCTTGACGCTCCCCTCGCCAATCTTGGCCAGACGCTTCGACGCGGCGGCCTCGAGGCCCGTTTTCCGGCGGTCCGTCTTGCGCTCGAGAAGCTTCTGCTCCTCCTCGCGCGCCACGCGCTCGGTCTCCGTCTCGGAACCCAGCTTGTCGATGCGGGCGGCAATCGCATCGGGACGAAACCTGTCCTCGGGTGGCTTCTGCTCGTCGTCCGGCACAGTCGGGCTCCTCGGCGCTGCGGCGGAACGTACGGGCGCCATCGGGCCTGGTCAACCGGCCGGCCGCAGTGCGGGCGCAGAGTATGGGCGCGATCGCGGATGGTCAATCCGCGGGTCTGCGGGCAAACCAAAGGGCGACCGCACCTCCGGTCGAGGTGTGAAGCTCGAAATGGACGCGCCGCGCGCGGTCGGACACGGCCGGCAGCTCGAGGATGCGGACAGCGCCCTCGAAGAATTCCGAGGGAGCCGGCGTTCGGTCGATCGTGACCGTCAAGGTGGCGTCGGGATCGGTCAGGAGCACGACGGCGCTCGTGGCGCCCGGCGAGATCGTCAGCGGCGCGTCGACCTCGCCTGCTGGCGTCTCGGCTGCCCAATCGCTGGCCCCGAGCGCCAAGAGCGCGCGCGCCTCGTGGGTTCGCGTCGTCAGGTAGGGCTCGTCCGCGAGGTGGTCGAGCAGCGCCGCTCGTGCACGCACGTCGCCAAGCCCGCCGAGCGTGTCCGAGACGAACGGACGGGCTCGCACGTCGTCGAGTGCGCGGAGGAGCGCCGGCAGGGCGGACCGGCACCGCGCCTTGCGCGTGGCATCGAGCAATTCCCGAGTACGCGACAGGTCGATGGAGAGCTGCCTCGGCGCGCCCTCCCCGCCCGGCGAGGCGGGCGCCGCCTCGTCCCACCACGCCGCAATTTCCGGGCAAGCTCGAGCATCCTCGTGCTGCGCCAGCGCCAGAGCTGCTGCGCGACGCCATTCGCGCTTCTCGTCGTGGAGCAACACCTCGACCACCGGGCTCGGCGGTTCGCCGATCCGGGCGAGCGCCAGCGCCGCCCAGCGTCGCACGTCGTCGTCTTCGTCCCGATTGACGGCCCTGCGAAGCTGGGCGACGGTGGTCGGACTGGCAAGGCCAAAGCACACCTCGGCCGCCTTTCGTCGAATGGCGACGTCGGCATCGTCGAGCAACGATGCGACGTCGGGCGCTGCTTCGGCCTCGCCCTGCAGGCCCCGTCGCAGCGCTTCCGGCCATGCCGCCGCCGCCGAGGCCTCGTAGCGGCCGTGATCGCGCTCGGTCGCCCGGAGCAGCGCCCTCAACACGTTTGCCCGGTCGTCCTGGGATGCGAGGTCGTGGCGCTCGAGAGGGTCTTCGGCCGGGCGGTAGAGGGCGCATGCGGCGGCGCGTCGCTGGCACACCAGCCGGTCGTCGCCCTTGGCCACGAGCGCGTAGTCGTCGGTTTCCGCGAAGGCGAAGCCGTCGTTGTCGGCATGGCCGCCACCCGCCAGGATGGGTCCGAGATCGCGTCCGCGCAGGCGCGCCGGGCGCGGGATGCCGAGGGCCGAGAGGCTGGTCGGCAGCAGGTCGATCGTCTGGACGACGGTCGGTATGCGGATGCCGGGGCGGACGCCGGGCCCGACGACGACGAGAGGCACCCGAACCTGCTCCTCGTACACGCTCGTGCCGTGGTAGCGGCCGCCGTGCTCGCCGAATTCCTCGCCGTGGTCCGCGGTGACGATGACGGCGGTGCCCGGGCGCATCGCGCGGACGAGTCGCACGATCCGGCCGATGCCGTCGTCCGCCGTTGCCACCTCGCTGTCGTAGGCATCCAGGTCCGTCGAGGCGCCTCCCGAGAACGGGTGGTCCGGGTGCATAACGTACGGCTCGTGCGGCTCGAAGAAGTGCACCCAGAGGAACAAGGCCCGATCCGGGGTCGCGCTCGCCAGGTATTCCGCCACCTGCTTCTCGCGCAGAGTCGGATCGGCAAACTCCACTTTCGAATACTCGAACCCCAGCCGCTCGCGCTCGAGCCGCGAGAAGCGGTTCTCGTCGATGTAGAACACGGCGGGCGGATAGAATGCCGCGGTGCGCCACCCGTATCGTCGCAGGTACTGGGGCCATGTCTCGGAGTCCTCGCCCAGGCCCATGGACAGGAGCGGACGCATGTACTTTCCCGTCATCATCGACGAAATCGAATACGACGTATGGGGCGTCGGACAGTATGCATTCTCGAAGAGTGCGCCTTCGCGCGCGAGGGCGTCGATGTTGGGCGTCGTCGCGCGGCGATAGCCGTAGCCGGAAACGTGATCCGCCCGGAGCGCATCGACGGTCAGGAGCAGCAGGTCATGGCCCGACCACTCGAGCGACCGCGCGATCTCCCCGGGCGTCGTCGCGGTCGTCGCCGCGCTGGCCACGGCGATGCCTCCTGGATCGGGAGCCTTCAGGCGGGTCGCCAGGGATACCGCCCGACCGAGAAGCGGCGCGTGCTCGACGAGGACGAACCGCAGGTTCGCCAAGCGATCGAGGTCGGCAAGATCGCGTGGAACGCCGACACCCCATCGGACGAGGCCGAGCGCGACGATGGCGGCGACCGCGACCTGCAGGATCTCGGGAGCCTTCGCTTCGCCCCGCGCGGCGAAGGCCACGAGGGCTCCGCCGAGCAAGGTCGTCGCGAAAAGCGCGAGGTGAAATGCCGGATAAAGTCGAGGTAGAACGTAGGCATCGCCGACCCATGCACCGACCGCGAGGCCGAGACCGAGCAGGGCGAGCGCGAGCGGATGGCGCCTCAAACGCGCAACGTGCACCGCGAGGTGCGCCGTCATCACGGCTCCGAGGACGGCGAGCGCGACGACGAACCATGCGCGAAGGCCGGCGGTCGCGAAATGCCGGCCGCCCGAGACGCCGAAGCCGAGCGCCGCTCCGGCGAACGCGCCGCTCAGCCGGACGGTCCATCGGGCGGGCGCCGACCGCGCGAGAGCCAGTCTCCACCCCAGGGCCGCGACGAACGCGGCGGGCACCGAGCCCAGAACCGCCAGGGGTACGACCGCACGCCGGGCGCCCGCGATCTCCCAGATGCCGGAAAACTGCTCACGCTGCAGAAACCCCAGGGTCACGGTCTCCGCGACGAAGAGCCCCGCCCACGCGGCGATCACTGTCGCCGCGTCGACGAGATACGCAACAACGCGTCGCGAGCGCAGGCTCATCACGCCTCCTCGGCGGCTTCCCCCGAGCCGTTCAGCCGAACGTGAGATCGAGCACTTCGTAGGTGCGCTCGCCGCCGGGCATCCTCACGGTGACCTCGTCGCCCACCTGCTTGCCCACGAGGCTGCGAGCGAGGGGGCTCGTGATGCTGATGCTCCCCTTTGCGAGATCGGATTCGTCCGCTCCGAGAATGCGATACACGACCTCCTCTCCCGTGTCGGTGTTCGCGAGCTTCACCGTCGCCCCGAATGCGACGCGATCGCCGGCAAGCTTGCTCGGGTCGATGACCTCCGCGCGAGCGAGCTTGTCCTCGATTTCCTTGATGCGCCCCTCGATGAACGACTGGCGGTCGCGGGCCGCGTGGTACTCTGCGTTCTCGCTCAAATCGCCGTGCTCGCGCGCGGTCGCGATCGCCTGGATGATGGCCGGCCGCTCGACGCTCTTGAGCTGATTGAGCTCTTCGCGGAGCCGATGCGCTCCTTCCGGCGTAATGGGGTTTTTCTGCATGGCCAGGCGGTTTTATCGTGGCGGAGTTAACGTGTCATCTTGGTTCGGCAAATTCACGCGCGGTCGCGATTTCGCGAGCCGCCTGCGATGCTACGCTGCCGCCCATGGTGCGTCGTGACGCGACGGAGAGGCTGACCTCGCAAGAGGCGAAGAGCTCCGTCGCTCGCTGCGCGTCTCCAACCGGTGCAAGTCCGGTCCCGGTAAGCGCCAGAGCGCCGGGTA
>Ga0187782_10004365_pt1 | contig 10598 bp, 12 predicted proteins | sample 0715_SJ02_MP15_2_FD_132454 | JGI IMG/M metagenome (GOLD analysis project Ga0187782, IMG submission 132454) | Tropical peat soil microbial communities from peatlands in Department of Meta, Colombia - 0715_SJ02_MP15_20_MG | ecosystem: Environmental > Terrestrial > Soil > Wetlands > Peat | place...
GAGCGCTTGCTGGCGCTGGCGGAGGAGGAACTTCGCTCCGCCGGGCTATGGCAAGACGCCTTCCACGGGTCGGACCGAGAGCGGTTCGAAAACGCCACGCGACTGCTCCAGACCCGCGCGCGCAGCCTCAAAGACTTCTCCCAATCCGGGCGCGCGTTTTTCAGCGAGACTTTCGAATACGACGCCGAAGCACAGAATAAGTTTTGGAAAGATGCGAGATTACCGGAACTGCTGGATGAGCTTGGAGCGCGGCTGGCTCACGCCGAACCCTTCGGCCTCGCGCAAACCGAAGCTTGCCTGCGCGCGCAGGCGGAAGAGAGAGGCGTCAAGGCGGGGCTGCTGATCAATGCCACGCGCGTGGCGCTGACGGGCCAGGCAGTGGCCCCCGGATTGTTCGAAGTGATGGTGGCTTTGGGGCAAAGCCGGGTGGCGGAACGGTTGCATCAAGCCGCGGCCTATTTAAACGCCGCGACGCGGGACTAGCCCCGGTTTCTCACTCGGGTTGGAAGGGCGCATCCGCCGACGACCCCCTCACCCGGCCCGCTCCGGCTGAAGAAAGCGCCGGCTGCGGTCCACCCTCTCCCCCAAGGGGGCGAGGGACGGTACGACGTGGGACGCTAGGAATGGCGCACTGTCTCGACTTTCTTACGAAGAGCTTCGTAGGTCTCCACCGCAACGATCGCCGCGGCGAGCACCGCCCCGAGCGTGACGAGGACTTCCCTCGTTTCCCGCAAGAATTTCAGGACATTCTGCATCGCTGCTAACCTCCAAGGGTTAACCGCACTTTCTCCGGCAGCTTCCTATTATACTGTTGCAAGCTGAGAATCGTCGCCTCAATGCTCTCTCGAGACAGTTCCAAGAGGCCGCAACATCGTGGCAGGGAAAAGCGCTGTTGGCCGGCGCTGCCGGGATTGAAGAAGAGCTTGCCGCCGAGCGTCACCGCGCAAGGCACGTGGCTATGGCCGAAGATAACAACGCGCGTGTCGGGTTCAAATGCGCGCCGAAAGAGGTCCGGCACATGGGATGTGTCCCCTTCCTCGAGCGCCCGGATGGCCCATTTTTGCAGGTCCGTTTGTGCCGCCGGCAAGACGTGGAGGAGCTCAACTTGAACTGGCTGGCTGGGCTCCGCACCGCCCTCCTGCGTCGTCGTGGGTTCGGGGTGCAGGCCGCTGGGGCCCTCGCCAAGCGTCAGAGTCAGGCTGAGAGGAAGCCCGAGATGCGCTGAGTCGATGTTACCCTGCACCGCCCGCACAGGCGCGATTTTCTCGAGGTCGCGCATGACTTCCTCGTTGCCGACGTCGCCGGCATGCAGGATCAACCCAACGCCCGCCAACAATTCCTCGAGGCGGGCGTCAAAGAATCCGTGCGTATCTGAAACTACGCCGATCTTCATCTCTGATTCTCTGTAGGGGCCGCCCTTGTGGCTGCCCGTCGTCGCGGCGGCGCGACCACAAGCGTGGCCTCTACAAGACCCTCAACGCTCTTCTGCAATGATCTCCTTTGCCCGATCCTTGCACCGGGCGCAAGCGGTGTGGCTAACCAGACAGGCGGCGACGCTGCTGTTGCACCCGCACGGGCAGACCTCCATGTTCAGCCTGAGGAGCACTCTATTCCGGCGCTCTTTGCTCAGCGAGGCCAGCTCGAGGCCAGGCACGTCCGTGAAATTCGTGGGCGTAAACTGGCCGCCCATTCGTGGACAAACACCCGCCTGGGGACGGAGCGGAGCAGGCTGAACGTTGGGCCGGGCCGGCCTCAGCGTCCAAACGAAGACGGCTAGCACCCCGAGCGTGACCAAAAGGTACAACACCGGCCCGGCCGACGGACCCGGCGACCTGTCAGGCGTTGGCTCGGAACCCGGACGAGACTCCGCCGGCTTTTCATCCCGAGTGGGGATTGCAGGATCGTTCGACTCGCGGGATTCCATGAAACGGCCGATTCCCCTCCTTCTGAAAAAGGGGTAGGGGGTGGCTGCCAAAACCTCATAGGCTGCCGCCCGCTCCGCGGGCTGAATTATTCAACGAACTTATGACTCGGGACACTAGCGTTTGGCCGTCGCCCCACCCCGCGCCACTTTGAACGAAAAGTCCAACGGCACACTGGTCGGCGGCAGGCAGGCGTGGTCGTTGCACGCCTGATAACCCAGCTTCCCCTTGATCTCATAGTCGCCAGGCTGAGTTTTGTGGTCGAGTTGGAGCGCCAGGTCCACATGCACGGTCCCCTCGTAAACGGAGAGGGGCGCATCCGCAAAGGCAAACTTTTTCAGCTCACCCTTGGGATAAATGATGTTGCTCCCGCTCACTTCCTTAATGGGCTCAAGCTTCACTTCCGTGGGAATCAAATAGTCCAGGGTGGGATGATGATCATTAATGTGGTAGCCGGGGAGCACTTCCACCTCGACCGTCGCTTTCACGATCGAGTCGGGATGCGCCACGCCCGGCGCTACCGCTACCTTGGCCTTAACCACCTGCCCCGGCGCCTGCGCCCAGACCGCTGCCGACGCCACGCCTAAGAAGCATACGAGTACGATATGAGTCTTCATAAATCTGCCCTTGGACCCCCTCACCCGGCGCTGCGCGCCACCCTCTCCCCCAAGGGGGAGAGGGCTAGAATCTCAGGTTGGGCTCCCTCGCCCCCTTGGGGGAGAGGGTGGCGCGCAGCGCCGGGTGAGGGGGTCGATTTTTTCCCACTTTCTCACGCTCCAGGCTTCGCACTTTTCTCCAATTGCTGCTTGGCGAGTTTCAAACTGGTACTGCAAGACCGGTCCACCTTCCGGCACTTCAACACCGTGAGGTTACATCCGCACGGGCAGTGCTGCGTGGTGAGTTCCTTCTTCAAAGCTTCCTTCTGCTCCGCAGTAAGTTTAGTGAGGTTCAAGCCAGGGATCTCGGAATCGATGGTTGTGGGATCGCCCACCTCGACCTTGGTTTCGGTGCCCGCCACCAAGGCAGGCTTAAAATCTGACTTCTCGGAGGTCGGGCTCATGGCCAGAAGTTCCTGGACTTCTTCTTCAATCAGGGCGGGATTCACTCCCCCCGTGTGCCTGACGTAAATGCGCCCATCGCGCCCGATCAGGAACGTGGTCGGCAGCCCGAGGATTCCACCATAAAGCTCTGCGATTCGCTCCGTGCCGACCGCCACCGGGTAGTTCATCTTAAATTCTTTATAGAACTCCTCGACCGAAGGCGCCTCATCCTGAATAGCGATGCCGAGCATGGAGAAGCCCTGGCCGGCGTATCTTTTTTGCAATTCGATGAACCCCGGAATCTCGGCCCGGCAAGGCCCGCACCAGGTGGCCCAGAAATCCAGCACCACCACTTTACCCTTGTAGTCAGCCAAGTCCAGCCTCTTGCCTTCAATGTCGGTCAGCGAAATTCCCGGCGCCTCAGGGTGATCCCCGCTGGTCATGGCCTGGGTTTTCAAAGCCGGGCTGATCCAATACCGATTGAGAAGATAAAGACCCGCCACCAGGATGACCACCAACACCGCGCCGACCAGCAATTTGCCTCGACTCACCGGGCGGGGCCCCTGGGCTGGAGGCTCTGCCTGTACGGTCGCCCCGATCTCGGCCGGTTCGGTTGTGCCGCTCTCCGCGGGCTTTTCAGGTTCTTTCAGATCCATAGACTCCCCCATCATTCCGAATCCTCTAGTTCCGGCCTCGTCTGGCCGCGTGAGGCATAGGAGCGGCCTTGACTCCGGCCGACCGGGCCACCTGCCTGCGCACTTGCTGGTGCTTGGAATCTTCGGGCCCTTCGCGCTTGTCGACTTCAGAAGCCGCCGCTCGCGCCAGGGCGGGTTTGCGGCGGAGGACGAAAGCCATCCACACCGCCGCCGCCAAGGCCAGAATCGCAATGAACTGCGACGTTGACAAGAGATGATTGAAAACGAAGCCGCGGTCCTCATCGCCGCGCAAGAATTCGATGAAATACCGCGCGCCCGCATAGAGCGCCAGATAAAGCACAAAAATCTCGCCATCGCGAGTCTTCTTCGGATATCTCCATAAGAGGATGGCAAAAATCGAGAGCGATGCGAAACACATGATGGGCTGAGTGGGGTAAAGCGGAACATTCAGCGGCGTTCCGGCCACCTGGTGGGCGATCGGATTAGTGAACACGATGCCCCACGCGGAGGTGGTGGGCTTGCCGTAATCGCATCCGGCGGCAAAGCAACCGATGCGGCCGATGCCGAGCCCCAGGGAAATCGCCGGAGCGTAAGCGTCCACCACTTTCCAGAAAGGAAGACGATGCAGCCGAATGTACCAAATTGCAAACAATAACGCGGCGATAAAGCCGCCGTAAAACGCCCCGCCCGCCAGGAAGGTATTCCAACTGAAGATCTCTCCCGGGTATTGCCGGTAGTAGGACCAATCCGAAACCACCATCAGCACCTTGGCGCCCAACAGCCCGACCAGCAGCAGCCAGGTGCTGAAGTCGAGCAATAGGCCTGACTCCAGTCCTTCCCTCCGTCCGAGCCGCAGAATGGTGTAAATCGCAGCCATCATAGCCATCACCATCACGGCCCCATAAGTGGGGAAGTGGAAGGAACCGATGCTGAATAAGATCGGGTGCAATATCTCTCCAATACGAGCCCAGACTTGTAGGGGGACGGCTTGCCGTCCCCTCTCAACTGGGTAGGGCAAGCCCTACCCCTACGCTCACAACGTGAATCGGTTCAGAAACGAAAAATAGTGCGAAATGATGGTGAACTTATTTGTAGCCATCAAAATGCCAAGAGCAATGAGGAGCACTCCGGAAGTCACTTCGACGGTTTGCAGGTGCTTCCGGAAGCCTCCGTAGAGCTTTAAGAACTGACCTAACCCGACGCTGGTGAGAAGGAAAGGAATCGCCAAGCCCGCCGAATAGATAGCCAGCAGAAACATCCCCTGGAAAACCGTATGCCGTTGCGCGGCCAAGGCGAGAATGGCGGTCAGGATCGGCCCGATGCAGGGCGTCCAGCCGAAGGCGAAGGCAAATCCCAACAGAAAAGCCCCCACCAGCCCTCTGCGCGGCTCCCCCGTCGCCAGCTTGGCCTCCCGGTAGAGCAGCGGGATCTTCACCAGGCCGGTCAAATGCAGGCCGAAAACAATCACCACGATGCCGGCCACGAGGTTGAAAATGTTCCGCTGCGCCAGCAGGAACTTTCCCACCGCCGTGGCGGAGGCGCCCAGGGCCACAAATACGATGGAGAAGCCCACGACGAAGGCGATCGAGTTCCGCAGGATTCGGCCCATCAGCTCGGGGCTCGCGGAGCCTTTCAACTCTTCAATCGTGGCGCCGGATAACATGGAGATATAGCCCGGCACCAAGGGAAGCACGCAAGGCGAGAGAAAAGACACCAAACCCGCCACCAACGCGATCGGGATGCTCAGTTCATGGCTCATGGTCGCAGCCTGCCTTGAATCTGTCCTCCAATTTAATGGATGCAAGCGCCAGTCGAGAAGTTAAATAGTCGAGAAGTCGAGGAGTTGAAGAGCTGAGGAGTTCGGAAGCCGCGATTGTCTCGAATCCTACACCCCCCAACTCCTCGACCTCTCAACTTCTCGACTTCTCGAATCCCCAAGTGTATCATGACGACAGTCCAACAAGTCAGCATTAGGGAGACCACCTTACTTGCTACGCGCCATAGTTTTCGATTTTGACGGCATCCTCGTCGACAGCGAGCCTGTCATCATGAAGCTCATCCAAGAAATGGCCGCTCGACAGGGCTGGCGCCTCTTTGAGGAGGAGTATTTTCGGGACTACCTCGCGCTCGATGACCGCGGCCTCATCGAACGACTCTGGCGCACCCACGGCCGGCCCCTCAGTCCCGCGCAACGCGACGAATGGCTGACCTGGAAGATGCGCGCCTATGAGCGAGCCATCCAAAACGGCCTGCCGCCTGTTCCCGGCGCCGCCGAATTCGTCCGTCGGGCCGCTCAGCGCTTCCCGCTGGCCATCGCCAGCGGCAGCCTGCGGGCGGAAATCGAACACCTGCTCGGGAAGTTGGGCCTGCGCGAGCAATTCGCGGTGCTCGCCACGGCCGACGACTGCGAGCGTTCGAAGCCGGACCCCGAGGTCTATCTCCAAGCCCTCAGCCGCCTGAGGCAACTTCCCCAACTGCGCGAGCCGCGCCTCGAAGCAGGCCAATGCCTGGCCGTTGAGGACGCGCCCCTGGGCATCGTGGCCGCTCAGGCCGCCGGCATGAAGTGCCTGGCCCTAGCCCACAGCCGCGTGCAAGGCGAACTCCAACACGCCGACTGGGTCGCATCCGGATTCGCCGGCGCGGACCTGGAAGCCATCCGCGCCGCCTTCGCCTGAGACCGCAAGTTCTCGGAGCGCGGGCTTCCAGCCCGCACCGCTTGCGGCCAAAGCTTGCCCCGCGCGCAGCGAAGGGATGGCCGGACTTCAGCCCGGCTAGTGGGAGATACGCGTGCTCGCCGAGTCAACCCTAACCCGCATTTACGACCGCAGCCAAAACTCCCTTGACAAAACCTCTTCCCCGCGTTAACTTTATAGAGAACGAAGAAAAGGCGAATATGATTCCCGCGCCCCCTCAAAACGCTGTCTTGGTTGGGCCCGCCGGTTGGTCGTACGCCGATTGGGATGGAATCGTTTACCCTCGCCACAAGCCCCGCGGTTTCCACCCCGCCTCTTATCTTGCCCGATTCTTCGACACCCTCGAAATCAACACTTCCTTTTATTCTCCGCCGCGCCCCGAGATGGTGAAAGCCTGGGCGGCAAGGATCTCTTTTAACCCCAACTTCAAGTTTACCGCCAAGCTCTGGAAACGCTTCACACACGAATTCAACGCCAACCTTCAGGATGAAAAAACCTTCAAGATGGGTCTGGCGCCCTTGCTGAGCGAAGGACGATTGGGCGCGCTGTTGATTCAACTGCCTTGGTCGTTCAAGAATACTCCCGAAAACCACGATTACTTGTGCGGCCTCATCCTGCAATTCATGGAATACCCGCTGGCGGTCGAGGTGCGGCACAGCTCGTGGAACAAGCCGGAGGTCTTCGAGTGGCTAGCCGGGCAGGGGGTGGGCTTCTGCAATATCGACCAGCCGGTGATCGGGCCGTCGCTCGCGCCTAGCGCCCGCGCCACGTCGGCCGTCGGATACGTTCGCCTGCACGGGCGCAACTATGAGCACTGGTTCACATCCAACCAGAATCCCGCGGAGCGCTACAACTACCTCTATAGCCCCAGCGAGCTCGAACCCTGGGCCGCGCGCATTCAGACGATCGCCCGGCGCGCCGAGGTGACCTACGTGATTGCTAATAATCATTTCGAGGGCAAAGCTATTGTCAATGCCCTCGAACTCATCAGCCAGCTCAGGAATCAGCCGGTGCGCGTGCCCGAATCCTTGCGCCAGACGTATCCCGAGCTGAATAGAATCGCTCTCCCGGAAACGCCGCTCTCCCCTCCCGTGCAGCCGGACCTTTTTCTTCAGGCGAGCCCGCCGGAATAGCTGCAGCTTGGTTTTGCATGGAGAATGATTGACAGTCTTCGCTGCCCGCTGGTAGCATGTTGTAAGTTAAGCAGTCCCAGTGGTGGAGAAGGTGCGAGAGAACCTCTTCTTGACTTCACCTCGCTGCGGCAACCCTTGAGGTTGCCGCCGGGTGGCCACAAGAGCTTACCCCCAGACTGATTTTATTCGCAGTCCCAGGGAGTTGAGTTTGCGTTTGCATTGCATCTGTCGGTGCTTTCTGCCTTCTGTTTTCCGCCCTCTGCTTTTGAGGTCCCCGTCGTCTAGCCCGGCCTAGGACATCGCCCTTTCACGGCGGTAACGCGGGTTCAAATCCCGCCGGGGACGCCAACATTCTAAAGCACTTGCCGGATTCTCTTCTTGTAATTGCGCGCTTTCGGTGACGAATGGGTGACTAACGATGGTTCAAGGGTGGGGCCGTACTGAGTGTTTTACGTTTGAGGAGGTGCGATGTGAATATGGACGGAGCTCTTCTCCCATTCGAAGATGAGCATTTTCACGGGTCATTCAAGAGCTACTTTGCCGCCAAGCGCGGGGCCGCGTTTAACACGATCAAGGCCTTTCCGGAAATCTGGAGCGGGTTCGAAATGCTCGACGCGCTCTGGAGCCGATCTCTGGACATTCTGACACCGACAGATGACCAGAAGCGGATCTTACCTGCTCTCCTATTCTTCAACGCTCATGCAAGAATGCGGATCGCTTTCGAGTTGGCCTTTTCGAGGTGCTTTCCTGAGGCACTTGGCACTTTGCGCAGTGCAATCGAGTCGGCGGCCTACGGGTATCAGTTCACTTATGTCCCCTACGAATTCCCCAAGCTAAGTTCGCCGTCGGACCCAGGGGTTACCCCAAAAACGGAACAAGAACGTAAGAAGTTGACCCGACAGATCAAAGCGGAGTTTAACAAAAGAAAGAAACGCCTTTTCGAACCGGAGTGCAATCTCGGGCAATTGGAAGGTTTTTGGCGTATGTGTTCCGAAAGAGGATCGCATTTAACGTTCCAAGCCGTGACCCTGCGCGCTCTGCGACAAGGGGAAACTGTGAACGTGACTGACCGCCACTTGACTTTCCTATATTCCGACGCGCCCAGAGATGTTACGCAAGCCCTGCTTACCTGGTTTCTTGAGTGTGGCTACACAATGCACGTCCTGCTGTATAAGAGTTTTGAAAGCCGACTCAAACTCGATTACGAATTGCCCCGATTGTCCGGCGAGTTCCGGCAAGTTAGAGAGAACGTCGTCCAACAGTTGAAGGCTTCTGTAAGCGACAAGCGTCATCTCGGTGCGCCAATAGCCTCTCGATAGGCTAAGACTTAAAGTCTGGACCTCTCGGCGGTTGGAAGAGGACAGGCGTCTTCTCCTTTTGCGGTATGTCCCCGAGCATCAGGTCAAGGCCACTTACCGCCTGGTGCACCTGAGAACTCGAAATTCGCGCATTTTGCTTGGTCATCCTCAGGCCCCGGTGACATCATGCGGTGACTGGCGGCACGGCAAAGAAGTGTTAATATTGCCAGTCGCCCATGCCTGCGTTCAAGTCATCCCGTGCCTATCGCAACTTCGCGCTCAGCGTAACTCGCTCGAATCGGTATGTCATGGTGGGGGAGGCTCAGGATTTTTTAGACACGCTGCTTCGTGAGGCGCAGACACACGTCGAGTCAATTTCGCTCGGCTCGATATTCTGGAGAGCTCAAATCGGGTATGAATGGACGCCACTCTTGAAAGGCGAAGGCGGACAGCATGCTGATGAGCCCTTTCTCTGTCCCCTTCCTATAGAACGGATGAAGCCTCTTCGGGATCGGGCGCGAGAAGGCCGTGCCAACCCCAAGGGGATACCCTACCTGTACGTGTCCACTCATCGTGAAACAGCGCTCGCAGAGGTGCGGCCGTAGCTCGGGTCCCTGGTATCGGTGGGGCAGTTCAAGCGAGGTAGCGCAGACCTGCTTTTCAAGGTCTGCGGCTTTTTCGTTCGGGTCAGCAAGGTAGCGCGACCTGCTTTTCAAGGTCTGCGGCTTTTTCGTTCGGGTCAGGGCAGCATTCAATCGAAAGAACCGCAGACCTGAAAAGCAGGTCTGCGCTACTCGCTCTCGCTGTGCGCCGGCCACGTGCCGTGGTAGAATTAAAGTAGTAGAGAGGTTGAAAGCTACAATGGCCTTGAACATCAAGAGCGAACGGACCCAAAGGCTGGCAAAAGAGTTGGCGAAGCTGACCGGGGAGTCCATGATGGCCGCCGCATCGCCTTTGGGACGACGGGAAGCGCAGGGCGACCCATGCTGTGGGTGCAGCCTCTCAATTCGGGCACGGCCCAGCCGCTGGCCGGAACCGAGGGCGCCACGTTTCCATTCTGGTCGGCGGACAGCCGTTATCTGGGGTATTTTGCCGACGGCAAGTTGAACAAGATCGACGCGAGCGGCGGCACGCCCCACCCAGCCGGAATCGGAAGAGAGGCTCCTGCTGCATCAACTCTACCCGGCTCTGCTGTCCCAACCGGCGCCAAGAATCAAGCCGGCAGAATCCGTCCCACCGACCACGGTGCAGCTAGACATATAGTCTAGCGCTCGGGGATCGCTGCCCTGAACGCAGCGAAGGGGCCGCCTCTACGAGCGCGGCGGAACCAGGCTGAGTGCGGCCAGCAGGACGGCGTTCGAGGGGATGATTTCACCGAAGTTATTTTCGTAACCCTTTACGGCACCGCGGAAGCGGTGGGAGCCGTGCAGTCGGACCTTCTCGATAACCTTGCCGAGGCGCGGGTTCATCCACTCGAAGGCGAAAAATGTTATGGGCCCATCCGGGGTTTCGCCGCAGACCACTTCCTGGGCAGAGGGGCAATAGGCTTGAGAGGGCCGGCCCTTTCTCCAATTCCACTCGAGAATATTTACGCCGTAGCGGATGGGGATGATTTCCGGCAGGCCATCCTCGTAAACGACCTCATACCAGGCAAGGAGGTCGGCGGAATCCGCTTCATCCCAGATGAGGCGGAAGGCCTGTTTGTTGGTGGCGGGGCGAGCGCAGGCGTGGAGAAAAATGAGGCTGGTGGCGTCCCGGCCAATCTTGATTTCCGGGACCTCGCGGGGCAGCGGGTTGGGCTCCGCGCCGTGCGTTCCCGCCACTACTAGGGCCTCACCCTGCGCTGAGGAGGGGCC
>Ga0187782_10004366_pt1 | contig 10596 bp, 10 predicted proteins | sample 0715_SJ02_MP15_2_FD_132454 | JGI IMG/M metagenome (GOLD analysis project Ga0187782, IMG submission 132454) | Tropical peat soil microbial communities from peatlands in Department of Meta, Colombia - 0715_SJ02_MP15_20_MG | ecosystem: Environmental > Terrestrial > Soil > Wetlands > Peat | place...
GGCGCTCGCGGTGGCGCTCGCGGGTGCGGTCGCGGCAGTGCTTGCCGCCCCGCGGCCTGCAGAAGCGCAAGGCACGCTCGTTGGCGCCGTCCAGGACGTGCTGAACATCATCAACGGAATCATTCACACCTCGCTCGGCTCCATCCAGAACGCGCGCAGCACGACGAATGGTTTCTGCCAGCGGGTCGCCTGGCCCGAGACCGAGATCAATCAGGCCCAGGGCCTCGCAACTCAGATGATCGCGCAATACCGCAATCCGATGAGCAACATCTTCCACATGAACCTCGCGAGCGCGACACTCAAGCCTGTCCAAAGCCTCGAAAAGGTGACGCGAAATGAGCAGACGAGCGACTTCGGTACGCTCGCTGCCCATTACACGAGCGTCTATGGGCCTGTGCCCGGGACGAACTCGGCAAGCCCCCGGGACCAGGCGATGACCGACATGGACGACGCACTCGCTCAGGACACCCTGAAGACTCTTAAAGAAAGCGACGAGGCCGGGAACCTGACCTTAGGTGTGGGGGATCAGATCGAGAACGCGGCAACCCAGGCGGCTCCCGGCTCGGCGCCTTTTCTGACGGCGACAGCAGTGGTTGGAACTATCGAATCGCAGGCGGCAATGCAAAAAATGATCGCTGCGGAACTGCGGCAGGAGGCGGCCTACCTCGCGCATCAGAACGCGCTTCGGAAGGAGGGAGCGGCGAGAGCGAGCGGCGCGGCCAACGCGCTTGTGAATCTCTTGCACTAGCCAACGAGGGAAATGCGATGAAGAAGAGAATCTGGATGACTCTCGAAGGAGCTTTCGAGTGGGGGAGGTCTCACAAAACGCGTGCGGCCTGTCTCGCGCTGATGCTGGCCTTGCTTTCGCCTAAGCCTGTGAAGAGCCAGTTCCTGGATCCATGTTGCGCGATCATGGCGGCGGGCCTCGCGTCGATCTCAAAGGCGCTTACCAATACGGTGGGCGGCGGGTTAAACCAAATACTCTCGGTCGATCGGAGCATAAGCAGCTTCCAGCAGGGTGTGGTATGGCCGCTCAATCTGATCAACCAGGCGCGGGGATTGGTTGCGAGCCTGGGGGGAACCTACGGGCAAATCGGGAGCGTTATGACACGGCCGGTAGCGAGCGCCACTTTGCCCGCGACGCGGCAACTCGAGCAGAACCTCCTCTCGGGCTCGAGCTCCCAAATCGCGGCTACGGAGACGGCTTATAGGGGAGTTTATGGTTCTGTGCCGTCGAGCTCCCAGTCGTCGCCCGCAGTGCGGAACATGGTCGACATGAGCGACGCGGCGGCCCAGGACGCAATGAAACGGGCGATCGAGATCGACCACCTCGCCAGCCTCGAAATCCAGGCAGCGAACCAGTTAAATCAAGCCATCCAGAATGCCGCGCCAGGCAGCGCCCCCATCATCGAGGCCCAGGCGGACGCCTGGCTCGTGCGCGCCAATGCCTACACGCAAGCGGCGACGGCGGACCTCATGCGTTTGAGGGCGGTGGGGGTTGCAAACCAGGGAGAAAACCTGAAGCTGGGCGCTTCGGCGAGCAGTGCGATGCTGCAGAAGCTCCAAAAACTTCTTCAATAGGAAACCAGCCACGATGTATTACCAGACGCTCTTCAACAGTGCGCTCGCAGGCCTTAACAGCTCGAACCTGATGCCGGGGATTATCAAAGTCTCGTCAGTGATCCTGCTGGCGAGCCTCTTGTATTCTGTCTATACGGCTTACGCTGCGGGGGGCGACGTGAGGCTGATGGGAACTGCGGCGATTAAGTACCTGATCCTTGGCCTTGTGCTGGTGAACTATGCCGCAGCCTTCCAGGACGTGAACAGCATGTTCAATGGGGTCGCGAATTACATCGTAGGTAGCGGACCAGGAATTACTGACGTATTTAAGTCGTGGGGTTCTCAAATCGCTACATATTGGCAGAGTAATGCGACTGGTGTCTCAGGATACCTGTCCGCCATATGGCATTTGGGTCAGAACGCCGCGGCCGGCGTTATAGGGTCAATTCTTATCTTTCTGGCTTTTCTGCTCTACCGCGTCGCGTACCTATTGTTTTGCTTGTTCTACACAGTCTACGGCGCGGTTCTCTATGTCTGTGGCCCGTTAGTGCTCGCGCTTATGCCGGCAACGGGCGTCGGCCAAATCAGCCGCACCTACTTGATCAACCTCATGATCTTTAACGCGTGGGGTCTCATCTATGCGATTTTGTCCGAACTGATTTACGCCCTCAACCTGAACGACATCAACACTGTCATCAACAACGCCACCTACCTGAGCGTCCCCATTGCGAATCCGATGGTGATCTTGGGCCTGGCCAGCCTGCTCTATGCGCTCATCATTGCATTGGTCCCCTACTTTGCGAGCCGGATTGTTCGCGGCGATGTGGGCAGCACGCTGCTGACCGTGGCGGGGACCGCGATCACTGCCGCCACGGTGGCCGCAGGCGCTGCCGGCGCCGCTGTGATGGGCGGCGGGGGCGGCTGGTCGTATGCGGGGCAATCGGGAGCCGGGGCCGGTGGAGTTGCGAGCGGAGGAGGGGCGGGGGGAGGCCTCGAGGCATCGGTTGGACGTAGCGTGGACGCTTCGCAGAATTCCTCCTCGACACCACCACCGAGGCCCCCTGAGTCGGGTTCGGGTGGCATCCCCACGCCCTGGCAGCCTGGTCACAACATGCCGGGCCGCCGGCCGAACTTCAGTTTCACTCATGCGGCGAGCTGGTACGGAGGTTATGCCGCTCGCGCCGCTTACAACCGCGTCGTGAAAGGAAACCAAGGCCATGACGAGTCGTAAGCCTGATCCAGAAAGCTCTGAGATCCGCAAGTACACCAAATATTACGAATACGACGGGCTCCTCCGCGCCCACGCCAACCGCGCCTGGGTGGCGGCGATCCTTTTCGGAGTGATTACATTGGGATCTTTCGCCTTCGCCGTCTACGTGCGCCTCGAGCCACCGACCGTCATCCGCGTCGATAAGGACGGCAATGCGACGGTGGTGGGCGGAGCCCGCGTGAATCCGGCGCGTTTTCAGCTCGCCTTCTCGGCGCAGGCGGCAAAGGACGCGGCCCCGACCGACCTCGAGGGGAAGGCGCTCGTGCGGCAGTTTCTGGAGGACTACCTGATCTACACACCCGACTCCGTCGCCCAGAACTTTTCGAGCGCCCTGAACCTTGAGACCCAGAACCTGCGCGCCCTCACTCTGGACAGGCTGCGGGATAAGGATATTGTCGGAAAGATTGAAGAGGGCCACATCATCTCTGACTTTCGGATCCGCTCGATCGAACACGTCAAGAACACCCCGTGGACATTCCAGGTATTCGGGGTGAACGAAATCCACCGGGTAAAGAACGGGGCGGAGACGACTGCTCGAATCGTGGGCGAGTACACGGTGCGGTTGGTCGAGACGGCGAGAAGCGACTTAAACCCGAGCGGGTTGCTCGTGGCGCAGTACGAGGCTAAGGAGATGGTGGGCGACCGCGAGGATGGCCTCGCGCAGCATAGTGCGCTCGAGATGGGCGCAGGGCCTCCATAGTTAGCGCGCCGCGTTGTGCGGTGAAGCCTGCCAGGGGCTTCCTGGCGATATCTCAATCGAGCAGCTCGCCTGGACCGGAGAGTATCTGGCGCACAGGCGAGAATCCCTTCTAGTCGGGCGAGCCGCAGAAAGGAGCTCGGATGGCAGCAGAAGCAGCGGCGGTAGAGATCAAGGGCCCGCAACCTCTCGCACAGAAGCCTGCGCGGCGCCGGCCGGCGCGGGCCGAGGGGCAACGCGAGGCGCCGGTGCGCTATTTTCTTGGGGCGAAAGACGGTGATAGTGCGAGTCCGTCCCTCGGCCGTGAAGTTGGGAACGAAAACGAGGCGCTCATCGAGTCCCTGAAAAATGGGGCGAGCTATTACGTGGTGTCGGAATTTCGCGCCGTGCCCGATATGACGGGGAAGGCGCCAACGATTAGGAAGGAGGCGGTCAGAAACCAGTGAAGAGTGATGAGTGACGAGTCTTTGTTTTTGCTCATCACTTGTCACTCGTCACTGTCTCTCCGGCTTCATACATGATGAAGCGTTCCGCAGGCTCTTAACTGTGGATGAGTTATAACGTGCGGCTTCGGGTGAATCCCGAGCCGGGATCAATCTCTCCGGTCCGGGAAGGCGAAGCCGCTCGAAACGGGCTCCTCTTTCCGGGCTCGGAAGTACGGAAAGGAGGAGTTATGAACCGAATGGCGATGGTTGCCGTGAGCGTCATCTCGCTCCTGGCGGGATCATCCATCGATCCTGGCAAACTCCAATACTTTATCGCCGGCGCGCTGTTCACACTCGCGATGGAATTGGTGGTCGGGATCATCACCTGGCTGGCACGCAAGGTCTCCCGACCCAAAGTGCACAGCGTCTGAAGACAACTTAACCGTGGCCCGGTCATTGCGCTCGACCCGGCCGAAAACCAACCCCTTTTCGGCACGGACGAGCCATGAGACCGCAAGCGGCCTCCCGCCTGTTCCGTGCCTTAGAACACTGAACAAAAGGAGACGCTATGCCACAGAGAATAACGAGAGGAAATGTTCTGCCCGTGGTCCAGCTTGAGATCGACCGCACGGGCAAGATTCACACCGAGATGACCGATTTGCACAGGGACGCCACGATCTCGAACACGCTGCTCGAAGCCCTTTATCCGGGTATTCGCGTAGCGACAGTGGACGTGCCGCGGGAACCACTCAGTGATTACGAGCAGAACCAAGTGGCGCAGACGCTGGCGCATCTCGAGTTCGAAGGCGTGCGTTACGCCCTGGCCGGAGCGTCGAGCTCGGCCAAGGAAGGGAAGTTCTACGCCGTGGAAGCCGGTTACGAACGGGCTGTCGCCGAGCGATTTCAGAATTGTTCGGAGGCGGCCGTCGTGTACTTCGGCATCCTGGTCGGTCCTTGCAAGTCGAGAATCGAGTTGCCCGAATGCCGGGTAATGGTCGTGGACGACCCGGAACTCGGAACCAATGACTGCCGCGGTTGGATCAAGAGGTCCCTGTTCGGGAAGTTGAATCTTCCCCCCGGACGCTTCTACCAATTCCGCCTGGCGTTTGCGAAGACCCAGGCGAAAGGCGGCTTCAAAGTGATGGAAGACGATGTCGCGGAGCTCGTCGAGGCCGACATCATTCTTCCGAGCTCGTCGCTGAAACCTGCCTACATTGGGCCGTCGCGCCTGTCGCGCTGGATTCATGGCAGCGCCAAGGTATTCGACGGTCCAGTAGTGCTCGGCATTCGCGAGGTCTCGCGCGACCTCGCGTTCCGGTCGAGCTACACGCTGATCGAACACGCGCCGCCGGAATCACTCGAAGAAGAGATCGCGCCTCGCGCCCGAGAGCAGGCAGGAAAGCTCAAGGCGGCGGTCGATGGCGGCGACATGGACGAGTTGCTCGGGATCCTTGGGACGGCGGAAGCCCAAAAGGAGGTTCTGGAGGGCGAAAGCGTCGCGCCGGACCCGGGCTACACGTCGGTAGAAAACACCATCCTTGAAGCGGTCCTCAAGGCGGATGGCAGTGGAAGCCTGGTGAGGTTCCCATGGGTTCAGACGCAGCTTCAGCGGCGCCTGGCCTCGTGGGCGTTCAAAGCGTCGACGGCCGGGGCATTGTCGTTTCCGGCGTTTGCGCTGGCGGACGACGGGTTCCTGGTGGCGTCGGACGGTGAGGTTTACTGCTCCGCCGACTGGATGCCTAAGGAAGCTGCCTGTACGCGCCTTGCCTGTCGCGACCTTCTCGTCGTCCGGTATCCCATCCGGACGAAGGAGGATTTATTGCCGCTCTTCAACCTGGGGACCTCGGAGCTTACTAGCCTTCTGACGCAACGGCTAAAGGATCGAGGCTGCCCGATGAGGGAAGCCGAAATCGTCGACCAGATCGTCATGAGGCAGTTACGCCTCGAGGGAACCCTGCTGCTCCATTCCGAAACGGCCAAGCGCAACGGCGGGGACTACGACTTCGACACCATTTGTGTCGTCGAGGGCGACCGGTTCCCGAAGTTTGTCGCCGACCGCTTCGGGTACCAGGAGCGGCTCGACAACCAGAAGAAGAAGCTCCCCAAGAAACGCAGCCCGTGGTTCACGTTGCCCTACGTGGCGCTCCAGGCCAAGGGGAACCAGATCGGGTCCATCACGGATCTCAAGACCTCGTGTCTGGCAGCAGGGCGCCCGGACTTAGCCGAGCAGTTGGCGGTTGAGCTCCAGGCGGCGCTTGATCAACTGAAGCACGGGACGCGGCCCAACTGGGAGGTGCTCAAATCCGTTCGCGGCGAAGTCCCGAAAGCTCCGTGGCTCGACGCTAAGACCGCGGAACGAGTCGCGGACTTGCCGCAAACCCTGGAGGTCCTGCCCACAGATGGGATCGGACGCTTATACAACTCCATTCGCCCTTTGATTGAGGAGTTGTTTCGGGAGCAGCGCACCATTTCTGATTTCCGCGGGCTCGTCATGACCGGAAAACACTACCCCGAGCGGTACTACGACGAAGCTCTGAAGCTCTGCCGTATGTACGCGGCCCGGGTCGGTGAAATCACGGCAAAACGCGACAAGCTGGAACAGGCGGTAAAGGAAGCTGAGGCCGCGCTCGAGGCGGTGAAAGACGATCGTCGTGAGCGGTCGAAAGCCGGCTTCCGTCTGGGCCAGGCGAAATCCACCCTCCACTCCTGGGAGAAGAGCCGGAAGGAGATAAAGGCCCTGATTTCTCAGATTCAGAAGTGGGGCGAAACCCGAAAAGGGGACCGCCGCCTGTGGCTGCAGGCGCTGTTTGATGCGGCGTCGAAAGGCTCGGGCAACGGGTCGGTCTGTTTCTATGCCTTTCCGCAAGAGATGGTCGATGCGATTGCCGAGCGCACGGGTGGCCGGCGAGTGGTCGTGGCCATGCCGGAGTTGTGCGACGGCGAAGTCGAAGTCGATGCGGAAGGGCGGGTGTACCTGGTCGGCGACCCGGACGGGAGCGGCGCCCTCGCCAAGCGCTTGCTCTATGAAGGGCAGGTGACGACGGAGGGTGACGTGCTGCGGGATTTTGGCCGCAGCGGCCAGCCAGTCGCCGTCGGCAAAGTACATCCTTTTCCCATCGTGCCGGGGCGCGGCGAAGTGCGGGACGGGAAAGTTTACTTTCCTGGCACCGTGCAACGTCCCCAGGTGCATTCGAAAACCAGGGGCCAGGCAAAGCATGTCTGAGCCCCTTTACTCCAGGAAGACCCGCCCGGCGGGCTCCCTGGACTCGAATTTCGTCCGGGTTCTGGGAGGCGCCCATGCGAAGGTTTCTGTTGGTTGTCACGGTCTTTTTGATCGCCGGTCCGCTCAGGGCACAGAACATTGTCTCGGGGGAACCGGGGCAGGACCAGGTCGTGCGCGTGCGAACCGCCCTCAATCACCTGACGGTGATCGAGCTTCGGGAGCCGGTCGAGTCGGTCGCAGCCGGCAGCCAGGCGTTCAAGGTCGAGTGGCGCGGACAAAGAGTGTTTGTCGAGCCTTTAGAGGCGGGGGTGTCGACTAACCTTTTTATCTGGACGAAATCGGGGCGGCAAAACTACGAGCTCGAGCCCGCCGGTCCGGTTGATCAGATGGATTCCGCGATTGACGGCCCCGCGCCAAAAACCGTTGATCCACCCTCGCCCGAGCCCGCGACGAAACCGGATCCGCCGTCCGACCCGATCACAGGCGCGGATGAGTGGATGCTCGAAGGCACGCCGGTCAGGCAAGAGCACTGGAAGGTGACGCACCATGTCCAGCTGATGGTCCGGGATTTGTTTCGAGAAAACGGCGAGCTTTATATCCGCTACTCAGTCGAGAACAACACCCAGAAACCTTACTCTCCGGGAACGCCCAGGGTCTTCGAGGTTACGACTGACACCTCCACCGATGCGCTTCTGGCTCATGCCTATACGCAGCTCGATGGCAGTTCTGCCCTGACTCTGGACGCGCAGACCTCCCTCAAGGTGGTGGGAGCCGAACTGCGCGCTCAAGACGTTCCGCCCGGCAAGCAGACCGTCGGCGTGGTGGGTGTGAAACTGCGGGGAGCCGAGCCCGTGGTGCTGAAGTTGGATCTTGCCGACGACGGGGGCCGCCCGGTCAATGCGGTGTTCGTCATTTAGCCTAAGCGAGGCGGCTTAAAGGAAATGAGCCGAAATGGCGTCAGAGGTTACCTCCCGGACAGATCGCGAAGAGAAGACGGAGGGTACCGGCTTGGTTGGTTACCTGGATCGCAGGCCGGAGATCGGATTGTGGCGGATGCTGGCAAATTGCGCGCTTGAGCCCCGCCCTATTTTCAAGCCTGAGGAACGCCGCAGAGTCAGAAAGGGTTTCGCGGTCCTTGCATTCACCGCTCTCGCCTTGGCGGCATGGTTCGCGTGGTTCAACTTGATTCGCTAACGAGGAATCGTCGTGAAAAGGATTGAAAAAATTCACTGCTACCGAGGCTGGAACACTGCGGGCGGGCAATGCGGGCTCGAGATATTCGATCCACCCGACAGGGTGCCCGTAAAGGTTCTCACCCACCTTCCTTGGAACACGAACACCAGCGTCTCGCACATGAGCTTCCGCCGTGTCCGACAGATTCCACCGCCCACTGAAACCACCATCGAGGCCGTCCGCCTGCTCCGAACCTATTTCGGCCGCCAGGCGCGGCGGCTCGCGCCGCTAGCCACAACTCTCGGGCGCGAGGACTTACCCGGCGTTGATCCTCCTGAGTCCGGCGGGGAGTTGTTTGTCACCGAGCTGGGCGAGTGGCTTTTCTTTCCCAACAGAATCCGCGGCGTGAAGGTGCTCTCCGATGAGGCCGTCGCCTCATATTGGGATATGCGGCCTCTCACCCGGCAGCTTCTAGTCTCGGTCCGGCAGCACGCCGAAATCCTTCTCGCCTATCTTGAGCTTCGACGGGATCATCCTGACTTCAGTTCGGCTCTCGTCGAGTACTTTGCTCACCCGGAAAAGCTTACGGTGGAAATCATTGAGTCACAGAACGAGAGTGCAAGACTCTGGCTGGAAGCGCACCGGCGAGAGACGACGCCTCGGGAACTAGAAGACGGCCGGTCGCGTTACGGGCCATGGGAGGAACAACGTGCGCACGAGGCTTGAGACTTGCTTGCTTTCGGGAGCGGTCGTTGCCCCCTCCGTCATGGAAGCTGCCCTCGTCTGGTGGCTGTGGCGTACCACACTTCTGACATTCAGCCCCTCGGCGTTTTACTTCGGCGATTGGGTAAGTCCTTTTATTCCTGGATTGTCGCTCGCCGGCGTGACGGCGGCAATGATCCATCGGCTGGGCCTTCTCCTCGCCCAGCGCGAGCATTCGGGCGAACACTGGCACCGCTTCCGCCGTCTCGTGTACCCGTTCCTCGCGCTGGCTTCGGCGGGAGCTCCGGCGCTCTATATTTCGTTCGCGAGGTTCGTGCGATGAGAGGGCGCGAGGGCAACCACGAGCCATTGGTTTACGATGCAGCGTTCATCGTTGCCACCATCGCCGTCGTTGGTTTCATTCTGGTTTGGTATGCCATCACGCACCGGTATCATCTCTCCGATGGCCAGTTCATCGAGATCCTGGGATATGTGACGATCCCGGCGACGGGCCTGGCTTTGGAGATTTGGCTGCTGGTAACCGCCCGGTCGCGCCGGGAGAACTCCTGGCCGCACCCTCACAGGGTGGTCTCGCCCAAGAAAGACGAACGCTACATTCGGGAGGCCCGGCAGCAGAATTCGGTCATTCTCGGTTACGACGTTAATGGCAAGCCCTGGCTATGGCCGGACCGCATCCGCGTGATGCAAGGGCTGGTTTTGGGAAAGACCGGCATGGGCAAGACCACACTGCTCACCAACATTATTGCCCAGGACCTGATGCGGGTGGTTGAGACCCCGGAAGGGCCGAAACGTATGCCCATGCTGATCATGGACGGCAAAGGCGAGTGGAAGCTCTTTAAGGCGCTGTTGCCTTACATTCATCGGGCGGGAAGGATGAACGACCTGCGCGTGATCAGTCCCTCTCACCCTGGAATTTCCTGCCGGTACAATCCCTTCCGTTGCACCCAGGACGACTACATGTCGGTCGTCAATATGGTGTTCGGATCCTTCAACCGCTCGTTCAAAGTGCGCGACGAGTTCTTTTCGAAACATCAGCTGGTCTACCTGGGCGACATCGTCCGCGTGTTGGTCTATACGGGTTCGAAGTTCAATTTCTACGACGTCCTGGTGATGGCCATCGACCCGGAGGTGTTACAGGAGCAGGTGCAGAAGGCGATGCACGAAATAGAAAGGATGCCAAACCTCCCCCTGCAGCGGCGGCTGAATTTCGAGATGTCGGTCAAAAACCTTTATCAGAGTTTCCAGGACAGGGAGAGGCTCGAGAAAATCCAAGGGCTGCTCAATGAGTGCATGGCATTCCTGGACGATGAGTTGAGCATCATCACGGGCCCGTATGACGAGCTGCTTTCGTTTGACGAGGTGATGAAGAAAGGGCTCGTCCTGGTGCTTAGCCTGAACTTGAACAGGGATGCGGAGCCGGTGCGGGCGCTCGGAAAGATGCTGCTGCAAAACCTGCAACTGGTGATTGGCAAGAGGTACGATGCCGATGACACGGAGACGGCCAGCCGGACGATGTGCAGCGTCA
>Ga0187782_10004367_pt1 | contig 10596 bp, 8 predicted proteins | sample 0715_SJ02_MP15_2_FD_132454 | JGI IMG/M metagenome (GOLD analysis project Ga0187782, IMG submission 132454) | Tropical peat soil microbial communities from peatlands in Department of Meta, Colombia - 0715_SJ02_MP15_20_MG | ecosystem: Environmental > Terrestrial > Soil > Wetlands > Peat | place...
GGGTCGTCGGGTCAGGCCAACTATGCGGCGGCGAACTCGTTCCTGGATGGGCTGGCGGCGCATCGGCGTGCTCATGGTCTGCCGGCGATCTCGCTGGGCTGGGGTCTATGGGACCAAGCCAGCAACATGACCGGCGGGCTGGCGTCTGTCGACTTCGCCCGGTTCGCGCGCGACGGCATTGTGGCCATGTCCGCCGCCGAAGCACTGCAATTGCTGGACACCGCGATGGTGGTCGACGAACCGTTCTTGCTGCCCGCCCGCATCGACACCACGGCGCTACGAGCCAAGTACGACGCGGGCACTCTGCCGCCGATGTTCGTCGACTTGATCAACGCGCGGGCCAGGCGTCAGGTCGATGATTCGCTGGCCGCCGCCAAGTCGAAGTCCGCGCTGCTGCAACGCCTGGAGGGGCTGCCCGAAGCCGAGCAGCATGCGGTGTTACTGGATTTGGTGCGTTCGGATATCGCGACCGTGCTGGGCAACAGTTCAGCTGAGGCGATCGACCCGGACAAGGCGTTCCAGGAGTTGGGCTTTGACTCGTTGACCGCGGTCGAGATGCGTAACCGTCTCAAAGCCGCTACTGGGCTCACGCTTTCACCCACCCTCATCTTCGACTACCCGAACTCCTCCGCGCTGGCCGGTTACTTCCGTCAAGAGCTCGTCGGCGCCTCGACCGAGCAGACGGCGCACGTTGCACCCGGTGAGGCGGAAATCCAGCGCGTCGTGGCGTCAATTCCGGTCAAACGCCTACGCCAGGCCGGCGTATTGGACCTGCTGCTCAGCCTGGCGAATGAGGCCGACGGAGCCGGCGCTGCGGAGAATAGGGAAAGAGACATCGCAGCAATGGATCTCGACGACCTGGTCAATGCTGCCTTCCTTGACGACGACGACTAACCAGATGAGGTTTGAGGTTAGCCAGTGAGAATCGCCGTCACCGGGGCGAGTGGGGTGATCGGTCGCGGGGTTGTCGCCCGACTGCTCAGCCAAGGTCACGACGTTATCGGCCTGGCCTGCCTTCGACCCGAAAGCTGGCCGAGTGCAGCTGAGTTCGTCCAGACCGACATTCGGGATGCGGACGGTGTACGGCGTGCGTTTGCAGGTACGGACGTCGTCGTGCACTGCGCTTGGGCGGTCGATCGTGAGGTCAACATCGGCGGGACCGCCAATGTGCTTGACGCCGTGGCTCAAACTGGCACCCGTCGCATCGTGTTCGCCTCGTCGGCGCACGTCTACGGGGCCGATCAAGGCGGCCGACCGCTATTGTCCGAAACAGACCGGCTGAACCCGGTTTCGGCGGAAGGGCGCGACATTGCCCGGGTCGAGGAGATGCTGGCGGACTCGGGTGCGGAGTGGGTGGCGATCCGCTCGGCTGCCATCCTCGGCAGAGGGGTCGACAACTGGGTGCGTCGGGTGTTGGCTGCTCCGCTGTTTCCCGACATCGACGGGTCCGCTGGTCGGAGCCTGCAGGTGGTGCACAGCGACGACGTGCATCGGGTCTTCGTCCGAGCGGTCGTCGATCCAGGCGTCGGCAGCGGACCGGTAAACCTTGCCGCGCCAGGGGAGCCGACGCTGCGGGAGATCGCCGCTGTGCTCGGCCGACCTATGGTGCCGACAGCTAAGCGGCTACTGAGTTCACCCGATCTCGATCGCCTACTGAGTGCCCCGTCGATGGACACCGCACTGCTGCGCGGCAAATGGGACTTCACACCGGCCTGGAGCGCCGAGGAGTGTGTCCACGACGTCGCCCTGGCGGTGCGCGGACGGATCAGCGTCGGCAAGCGGGTGATATCGCTGCCCTGGCGGCTGACTCATGCCCAGGACATCCCCTCGGTTGATGTGTCGGCCGCCGACGGAGTTGCTCCGGTGTTTGCCGGCCCGGACGGCGCCAACGGCGAGTTCGACACGCCGATCGACCCGCGCTTTCCGACCTACCTCGCCACCAATTTGTCGGAGGCGCTGCCCGGGCCGTTCTCACCGTCGTCGGCGTCGGTGACCGTGCAGGGGCTGCGTGCGGCAGGCGCGGTCACGGCGGCAAGGCTGCGGCCGGGCGGTTTGATCCAACGCGAAATCGCAACCCGAACCATCGGGGTCTTCGCACACCGCCTGTACGGGGCCATCACAACCGCGCATTTCATGGCCGAAGCCGTGCCGTTTGTCAAACCCGCCACGGTGATTCGCCAGAGCCAGTTCTTCGGCCACAGTGTGACCAGCATGCCGATCTACGGCGAGCAACCGCTGCTGCGCGAATCCGGCCCGGCCATCGGGCCGCTGCGCACGATTCGTAACCTCGGGGTGTTCGCGGCCAACCTGGCGGGCCTGGCTACCGGCGCCGCCCACGACACGCGTGACTTCATCGACGACATCGACCGCTTGGAAGATTTTGCTGCAGGCGATCTTTCGCTGCTTACCGACGGGCGACTGCAGAGTCTGATCCTGCTGGCGCGCGATCACGTGGTACACGGTTGGGTACTGGCGTCGGGGTCGTTCATGACGTTCGCCGCTCTCAGCGTGGTGCTGCGTGGCTTGAGTGGACGTGACCTGGTGCTACCGGTCGGTCAGGAGCTGGCCAGCGCGCAGCCGTTGCGGAGCGTGTACCGGCTGGCGGACGCGGCCCAACGCGACCCCGACGTGGCCCGGATTCTGGCCGGCCCCGGTGACCATCTCGACGAGTTGGCGGACCACGCCCCGGAATTCCACACGGCGGTGCTTGCCGAGCTGAAGGTGATCGGGCACCGTGGCCCCGCTGAGGTCGAAATGCGCTCGGCCAGCTACGCCGACGACCCCGAGATGCTAGTCCGCATGGTTGCCAAAGCGCTGAACGTTCCCACCCGGCCGCAGACGCTTCGTCCGTCAATCCCGCTGCGGGCGCGGCCGGTTGCGCGCCTTGCTGCTGACCAGCTCCGTGACCGCGAAGTCCGTCGCGACCGGATGGTCCGGGCAATCTGGTTGCTGCGCAACCTACTCCGTGAGCTGGGGCGCAGGCTGGTGAATTCGGGTGTTCTCGATACCCCCGACGATGTCTTCTATCTGCTGGTCGACGAACTCGATGCGCTGCCCGCCGACGCTTCGGCACTGGTCGCGCGGCGTCGCGCAGAACAACACCGACTGGCCGGCTTCGCTCCGCCCGCAGTCTTCAGTGGCAGTTGGCAAGCCGCTACCTCCCTGGCGACCGTTCTTGCCCCGGAGGAAACCCTGACCGGCGTCGGCGTCTGTAGCGGACGAGTTCGCGGTCGGGTCCGGATCGTCAGGCCGGATTCCATCGACGAATTGCAACCCGGGGAGATTCTGGTCGCCGAGGTCACCGACGTTGGCTACACCGTCGCCTTCTCCTATACGGCCGCGGTGGTCACGGAGCTCGGCGGACCGATGTCGCATGCTGCGTTGGTAGCGCGCGAATTCGGAATACCGTGTGTGGTGGATGCTCAGGACGCGACGCGACGTCTGCCGCCGGGGGCGCTCGTCGAGGTCGACGGCGACAGCGGCGAAATCCAGGTGCTCGAACTCGCCGTTGCAGACCGCTCGACGGCGCAGACGATCGATAGAGGTCGAAACGCCTAGCGGGAAAGCCACAACTCGATTCTCCGGACCTGCCCAGCGTGACTGCCTCAGGTTCGCTACCGTCAGGTTATGCACGAACACACCGTCCGCGTGACCACGGCCGCCGGCACCGTCGAAGGCTTCACCCGCGACGGCGTGCACCGCTGGCGGTCCATCCCGTACGGCCGGCCGCCGGTTGGTGCGCTGCGCTTTCGGGCACCGCAGCCGGCCCAGCCGTGGCGAGGTTTGCGTTATTGCCACGGCTTCACCAAGTGCGCACCGCAGCGGCGGCGCTACACGATGGTCGGCGTCGGCAAATACCAACCGATGGGAGAGGACTGCCTCACTCTCAACGTCGTCACAGCGGAAGCGCCGAAAAGCGAATCGCTGCCGGTCATGGTGTTCGTGCACGGCGGCGGATACATCCTGGGCAGCTCAGCCACTCCGATCTACGACGGTGTGGGCCTGGCCCGCCGCGGATGTGTCTATGTATCGGTCAACTACCGGCTCGGAGTGCTGGGCTGTCTGGATTTGTCGTCGCTGTCGACAGCCGACGTCACCCTCGAGAGCAACCTGTTCTTGCGTGATCTGGTGTTGGCGTTGCGCTGGGTTCAGCAGAACATCGCGGCGTTCGGCGGTGATCCGAACAAGGTCACCGTGTTCGGCGAAAGCGCCGGCGCGCATGCAGTCGTCACGTTGCTGGGGGTGCCGGAGGCTGAAGGTCTGTTCGCTCAAGTTATTTCGGAAAGCCCGGCGACCGGCATGGTGCGTTCGCGCGAAATCGCGGCGGAGTTCGCGGGACGATTCGCGACGCTGCTCGGTGTCCGCAAGCAGGACGCCGCCCATGCACTGCTGCAGGCCACTCCCGCCGAATTAGTGACGGCACAAAATCGCCTGGTCGACGAGGGCGTGCGAGACATGCTGGGAGCCTTCCCGATCGGCCCGGTTTCCGGTGATGACGTTCTGCCCCTGGACCCCGTCGAGGCGATGCGGCGCGGCAAAGCGCACCGGGTGCCGCTGATCGTGGGTACCAATGCCGAAGAGGGGCGGCTATTCACCCGCTTCTTGCCACTGCTGCCGACCACCGAGCCGATGGTTGAAGCGCTACTTGCTGAGGTGGAACCAGCTGCGCGGGAACGCATTACCGCCGCTTATCCAGATTATCCCGAGCGGTCGGCCTGTGTGCGGCTCGGCGGCGACTTCGCCTTCGGCTCCGCCGCTTGGGAGATTGCAGAAGCCCATGGCAGGCACGCGCCCGCCTACCTCTATCGATACGACTATGCACCGCGGGTGTTGCGCTGGTCAGGGCTCGGCGCCACGCACGCCACCGAACTGCTGGCGGTCTTCGGTATCTACCGGACCAGGTTCGGGGCGATGCTGAGTGCGGCCGCTGATCGGCGATCTGCCCTGCGGGTCACCAACGAAGTGCAAAGGCGCTGGCGGTCATTCAGCCATAGCGGGGTGCCCGGCGACGACTGGCCGGTCTACACCGATACCGACCGCGCGGTCATGGTCTTCGACCGCAAGTCACGTCTCGAATTCGATCCGCACCCGCAGCGGCGGATGGCGTGGGAGGGTTTCACTCTGGCGCGATGACGGCTGATGTGGTTTCGTGGACGAGCCATGACACCGCACACCGACGACGTCGTCGAAAGCCCCGGTGACCTGACCGCCGCCTGGCTGACCGCAGCCATCGGCGCGGGAACCATCGCCGATTTCAGCGTCGAGCGCATCGGCACCGGTCAGATGAGCGAGTGCTATCGGGTTGAGCTGACCTACGCCGACGGCGGGCCCGGCAGCGGCGGACCGGACTCCGTGGTGCTCAAGGTCGCAGCTACCGACCCCATGAGCCGGCAGACCGGCGGAAATCTGGGTCTCTATGAGCGTGAAGTGTGCTTCTACCGGGATATCGCTCCACGCCTGCGCGGACCGGTTGCGCCGTGCTACCACGCCGCTTTCGACGCTTCGGCAGGCATCTTCGATGTGCTGCTCGGCGACGCGAACCCGGCGGCTGTCGGCGATGAAATCCGCGGTGCCACAATCGCACAGGCTCGGCTCGCGGTCACCGAGCTGGCCCGGTTACAGGGCCCGCTGCTCGGCGATACCACGCTCGCCGATGCGCCGTGGCTGCACCGTGACACGCCGGTCGACCAGGGTTTGATCACGGCGCTCTACGCCGGCTTCGTCGATCGCTACGCCGACCGGATCGCACCGCAGCACCGCATGGTGTGCGAACGGCTGGTCGGCGGATTCGACGCCTACCTGGCCGAGGAGGCCGACGAGGGCCGCAGCGGTAACTTTCAAGGCCTTGTGCACGGTGACTATCGGTTGGACAACATGCTGTTCGGCGCCGCCGGCGCCGATCGGCCGCTGACGGTGGTCGATTGGCAGACGGTGACGTGGGGCCCGGCGATGACCGACCTGGCCTACTTTCTCGGCTGCGCGCTGCCGGTGGCGGAGCGCCGCTCGCATTATGACGCGCTGCTGCAGGCCTACCACGCAGCCCTTGGCCCGGACGCGCCGATCAGTCTCGCCGATGTCCGCGAGGGGGTGCGCAGGCAGAGTTTCTTCGGGGTGATGATGGCCATCGTGTCGCCCATGCTGGTGGAGCGCACTGAGCGCGGCGACGCGATGTTCATGACGATGCTGCAGCGGCATTGCGAGCATGTGCTCGACGTTGACGCGCTGGCGACGCTGGCCGCCCCGACGGTCGCCGAGCCGCTGCGTCCGTCAGACGACGACGAGTCGGCCCATAGTGCCACCGGCGAGCCGCTGTGGAGCGAGAGCTGGTATGCCGACTTCGCCGATGTGGCAAGCGGATTCGGCGGTTGGGTGCGCCTCGGCCTGATCCCCAACCAGCAGACGGCGTGGCTGCACGCCCTGCTGTGCGGTCCAAACCTGCCCACCGTCGCAGTCGTCGACGTCGAGATCCCGCTGCCCGCCGAACCGTGGGCGGTGCAAACGGGCGCAGTCGATTTCACGCACTCTGTCGGCGATCCACTGTATACCTATCGCATTGGCCTGCACGGGCGCGGCGAGTCCTACCCGGACCCGGCCACGCTATTGCGGGGAGAACGGGGAGCGCCGGTCGAGGTGGCGATTGACCTGGTGTGGAGCACCGACGGCACGCCATACAAGTATCGGCTGACCACGCGCTACGAAATACCTTGCACTGTCTCAGGAACCGTCGCCGTCGATGGGCATCGCTACACCCTCGACTCGGTACCCGGCCAACGCGATCACTCGTGGGGGGTGCGGGATTGGTGGAGCATGGACTGGGTCTGGAGCGCGCTGCACCTCGACGGTGGGACGCACATCCACGCTGTGGACATCCGGATTCCGGGCGTCCCGCCGGTTGGCATCGGTTATGTCCAAGACCGTGGCGGCACGGTCACCGAGTTGCAAACCATCGCCGCCCGCCAGACATTCGACGCCGACGGATTACCGGCCACCGCAACGCTGGCGGTCGATCCCGGTGGTATCACCGCGACCGTTGACGTGCGCGGCCACGCACCGGTGCGCCTCGTCTCCCCCGACGGGCGGATAAGCCAATTCCCTCGGGTGTGGGCCACCGTCAGCACCGCCGACGGGCGCAGCGGCGTGGGCTGGCTGGAGTGGAACCGAAACCTGTCACAGCAGTAGCGGACACACGTGGGCGCTGAAAACCCTTGTCGGCCAGGCGCGCTGATCGTGGTCATGGGTGTATCCGGGTCGGGTAAGTCGACGGTGGGCGCCGCACTGGCGCGGCGCCTCGGGGTGCCTTTTGCCGACGCTGACGACTTTCACCCGGCAGCCAACATCGCCAAAATGGCCGCGGGTAAGCCCCTCACTGACGATGACCGTTCTCCCTGGCTGGAAGCGGTCGGGCGGTGGTTGGCGGACCATCAGGACGGCGGGGTGATGAGCTGTTCGGCGCTCAAGCGTGGATACCGCGATCGGTTGCGTTCGCACTGTCCGCGGATCAAGTTCTTTCATCTGACCGGTTCACCGGAGCTGATCGCAGGCCGACAAGCCGGCCGGCAGGGCCACTTCATGCCGTCGGCATTGGAGAAGTCGCAGTTCGACACATTGGAGCCGCTCGCGCCCGACGAGGATGGGATATCCCTCGACGTCGGATCGAGCGTCGACAGCATCGTTGAGAGGTTTTTGACGTATCTCAGGTCTTGACGACCTGAGTACCGCCGGCCAACTCGTCGTGCTTGCCCTGCTTGGTGGGGCTGCCGCTGATCGTCACTGCGATGACGATGTAGGCGATGAAGGCCAGCAGGCTGCCGATATAGGGCACCACCGCGAGCAAGGTGAACGAGTTGCGGATGGCCGACTGTGTCGCATTCGGCTTGGGTGCTCCGCCCGGGCCGTGCACCGTCAATCCGAGCAGCCTCTTGCCCGGGCTGGCGCCCTGAGTGACTTCGAACAGCACGAAGTACCCGAACATCAGCACACCCGAGAAAAGCCCGGTCACCAGGAACCAGTAATCCCTGTCGAACAGAAAGATCGACAGAAAAAACGCCACGATGTTGACCAGGATGCCGTCGATCAGCCGGGCAAAAAATCGGGCACCGAGGCCGCCGGGTTGAGCATGCGACCATTGCGGCGAATCGGCCGGCGGGTAGCCGTACTGGGGGGAGTTGGGGTCGAAGTCAGCTGGTGTCATGAGATTCGCTCCTGACCATGTCGGTGGCTGCCAATCTACCCTGCTGACCGCTTTCGCGGCCCGAACCGCCCGACCGCGGTGGCGGCTAGCATGGTGGTCTAATCGGCACGACAAACAACCTGGTACACAGCTATGAGCGACGCGAAAAGCGCTGCAGTCGTATCGCGTTGTTGCGGCGGCTAACGATGTATCACATCGTCGTCGCAATTGCGATCGTGGCGCACTTCGGTTTCCTTTGCTACCTGATCGTCGGCGGCTTCGTCGCGTTGCGCTGGCGCCGAACGATCTGGCTGCATGTGCCCGCGGCGCTGTGGGGAATCGCGATCACCACGGCGGGTCTCGACTGTCCATTGACCTGGCTGGAGCGCTGGAGCCGTGCGAAAGCCGGGATGGCGCCGCTGCCGACGGACGGCTTCATCGCCCACTACATCAGCGGGGTGCTTTACCCCGCCACCTGGGCCGGCGTGCTGCCGGTTGTGGTGTTTGCACTGGTAGGCGCGTCTTGGGTGCTGTATGTGCGGGCGCGTCCCAGAGATCGGCCGGTGAGCGCCAACGACGAGCTTTGACCCGTCCGCGGGCGGCCTCGACCAGCGGTCCGCTCTTTTCGATCGCGGTGCTGGCGAGTTCGCGGCCGCGCTCGGCGCCGATGTGTAGGCCGTGCGCGATTTTTTCGCCCAGCTCGGAATCGAGCACTGTGCCGTCGGATCCATCCAGCGGCAGTGCAGCCGATACCGCTTCCGAGATCCGACCGGCCGCTCGACGACCACGCCATCCCAATGACGGCTCACCCGCCGTGTCGGCCGACGCAATGATCAGGCCGCCCAGCAGGCTCAGGTCGGTGAGGAGATCGCGGCGTTTCTGCGCTTTGCGGTCCGGGTCGTACTCATGCCAAAACAGATGCGCGCCAACGCTGCCCGGCATCACCGTGAACGCCAGGGCCGCCGAGGCGATCCGCGGCAATTTGCCGGTGGCGAGCAACAGACCACCACCGACCTGGACGGCGGCGTTTAGCCGTGCGGCTGTCTCGGGATCCGACGGAACTTTGCTTCCGAAAGGTTCCGGCAGGGTCCGTAATGCCGTGACGGTAGGCTCCGCCGCATCGGCGGTGACCTTTGGGTTTCGCAATGTCTCGACACCTTGGCCGATGAAGACCGCGGACAACAGGGGACGAGCGATTCTGCGGATCAACATGGCCGCTGTGTTCCCGGGTTGTCCACTCTGCAAACCGGGCCTACAGAGCTACGGCGTCGTCCTTATTCGGTCGGTGGGGGCTCATGTCGCACCCAGAGCGGCACCGCCACCCAAAAGAACACCTCAGCCGTCAATGCGCAGATCCCCGCAACGACGCCCGCCGCGGGGCTGGCCACCACGCCGAAAATGATCACGGCCACGCCGGTAAGTGCCAAACCCATCAGCAATAGCCCGGCGTAAGCGAGGCGATGCGCCAGTGATACCACTGAGAGCAGTCGATGCCGACGGAACAACAGGCGGTGTATCCCGACCGGAGCCTCCAGCAGCACTGTGGCGCCGACCGAGCAGCCCACCGTTGCCAGATAAACTATCCTCATCGTCGGGCTTAGCTCGTCGAAGCGCTGCTGGAACGGCAACACCAACAGGAAGCCGGTGAGCAGTTGGACGCCGGTCTGAACCACCCGCAACTCCTGCAGCAGGCTGACCCAATTGCGGTCTAATCGTTGATCTTCGGTCTCCGAGCGCGCCGCGGTGTCCCAGGCTTGGTCGCGTTCAGGGTGATTGACGATGTCCATGCCCGCGATCATGCCAGTTCGCAGCCGCTGCGACCGCCAGTGCCGCGGCTACGGCGTGCCGGCCAACAGCAGTCGCGCCGAGGTTTCTAGCCGGTCGGCGATCTGTGTGTAGGAGGCGTATCCCATGCCGGCGTGCACCAGCGCTCCCGCATAGAGGAGTTCCAGCGATTCGACGACGTCAGCGCAGCCCGGGCCCAAGGCCGCAACCAGGCGCTGATGAATTTCGCGGCCGATGCGCAGCCGCAGATGCTTGACCTCGGGATCTTTACCCAGCAGTGCGCTGGTCACTGCGCCGGCGAGTTCGGGTTCATCGGCCACTAACAGCGCGATGTGCCGCAGTACCGCGATAACGCGGACGGTCGGGTCTGGCGAATCGGTCGTCGGAACCGGAGCAGACGCTAACCGCCGCCAGAAAACTTCGGCAACGAGGTGTTCCTTTGATGAGAAGTATGTGTAGGCTGTCGCCGCGCCGACTCCCGCCTCGGCGGCGACCATGCGAATCGTCAAGCCGGAGAAGCCTTCTCGGCCAAGGATTTCAATCGCGGCATGGCCCAGCCGGTCAACAGTGTCGGCTTGCTTGGCGGTCAGTCGCCGTCTGGTCGATTCCCGAGCTACCGGGTTGGACACGTGTCCGGACAC
>Ga0187782_10004368_pt1 | contig 10596 bp, 6 predicted proteins | sample 0715_SJ02_MP15_2_FD_132454 | JGI IMG/M metagenome (GOLD analysis project Ga0187782, IMG submission 132454) | Tropical peat soil microbial communities from peatlands in Department of Meta, Colombia - 0715_SJ02_MP15_20_MG | ecosystem: Environmental > Terrestrial > Soil > Wetlands > Peat | place...
GAATCCCCTGCCAATCGCCGTGGTGGCGATCGAAAGCTACGGCCGCGTTTACCGGCTGCTGAAAGCGAACGTCCCGGTGACGCTCGAAATGGACATCGACACACAGTTCGGCGGCGAGCACGAGCACGGGTTCGACACGATCGCGGAAATTCCGGGCACGGACCCGAAGCTGAAGGACGAAGTCGTGATGCTGGGAGGGCATCTGGATTCGTGGGCCTCCGGCACGGGCGCGACGGACAACGGAGCGGGAACCGTGGTGGCGCTGGAAGTGATGCGCGTGCTCACCGCGCTGCACCTCCAGCCCCGGCGGACAGTCCGCATCGGATTGTGGACGGGAGAAGAGCAGGGGCTGCTGGGGTCCTACGGTTACGTGGATCAGCACCTCGGGCACATCCCGCGCTCGATGGAGCCGGACCAGATGCGGCTGCCGGAGCGCCAGCGGCGCGCGAGCGGTCCGATCGAGGTGAAACCCGAGCAGCAGAAACTCTCTGCCTACTTCAACGTGGACAACGGCAGCGGAAAAATCCGCGGCATCTATCTGCAAGGGAATTCCGCCGCCGGGCCGATCTTTGCGCAGTGGATGGCGCCGCTCAAGGACGTGGGCGTGACCACGCTCACCCTGCGGAATACGGGAGGAACCGATCACCTGAGCTTCGACGCCGTGGGAATTCCTGGTTTCCAGTTCATACAGGATGACCTGGACTACGAATCGCGCACGCACCACTCGAACATGGACACCTACGAGCGGCTGCAGGCGGCCGACCTAGCCCAGGCGGCGTTTGTGGAAGCAATTTTCGTATTCAACGCGGCTACGCGCGATCAGATGCTGCCGCGAAAGGCCATGCCGCATCCGGAGCTGGAGCGCGAGCGTTCGGAGACGCTCAAGAACTTGATGCCCGGAGCAGAACCAAAGCAGTAGTTATCGTGCGGCGGTGGCGGCGATTTCCTTTTCGATGGGCGCGCCGACGATATTGCCCCACTCGGTCCACGAACCGTCGTAGTTGCGCACGCGGCTGAAACCCAGCAGGTAACTGAGCACGAACCAGGTGTGCGCGCTGCGCTCGCCGATGCGGCAATAAGCGATGACTTCCTTCTCGCCGCTGACGCCTTTGCCGCCGTAGAGCTGACGAAGCGCATCGGCGGTCTTGAACGTGCCGTCTTCCAGGACGGCCTGCGCCCAGGGGATATTCGCCGCGCCGGGGACGTGCCCACCGCGCTGCGCCGTCTCCGTCATGCCCGGAGGCGCGATCACCTTTCCGGTAAATTCATCCGGCGAGCGCACGTCGACCAGATGCGCGTTGCGCTGCCCCTCGAGCACGGCAAAGATGTGGTCGCGGCGCGCGCGCACGTCGAGATTCGGAGCGGGCACTGGATAATTGGAAGGCGTGACGCCGGCCGCCGCGGTGAAAAGCGGCCGCTTCTCTTCGATCCACTTCTTCCGCCCGCCATTCATCAGGCGCAGCTTCGAGTGGCCGTAGTAGCTGAGCAGCCAGAGCGCCCAGCAAGCGAACCAGTTGTTGTTGTCGCCGTAGAGCACCACGGTTGTATCGGGAGTGATGCCGGATCGGCGCATCAGTTCGGCAAAGCCCTGCGGATCGAGAATGTCCCGGCGGACGGGATGCTGCAGTTCCGTCTGCCAGTTCCAGCCGATGGCGCCGTCCACGTGCCCCTGCGCATACGAAGTGGTGTCCACGTCCACCTCGACCACGCGAATACCGGCATCGCGGCTGTGCTCGGCCACCCAGGCTGTGGAGACGAGTACATCCGGGTTTGCGTAATCGCTCATTTCCTGGCTCCTTTGCGGCTCTGCGTCCCGCCGGGCGGGATCGCATGCCCCCATTTTGGTGATTTCGATGAGATGCGCGAAGGCCGGGAGAGGTTCCACGGGCAGACGTGCGGGGAGCTTGGCGCAGGGGCCGAGGCCGAAAGCCGGCCTGCGGCAGGCAAGCCCGTGCTACACGGCTGGTTCTAGAGGTCCCTCGCGGGCTTCGTATTCGACGCGGAGCAGCCAATCGCGGTGCATTTTCTCGCCGTCGAGCCAGCGCTCCAGGGTCTCACGCTCGGGTGCTTCCCATTCCACGAGCATTTTGCCGTCTTGCAGATTCACGTGCGCGCAGCGCAGGCGCATTCCCGGCGCCTGGCGGAAACGCTCCACCAGTTGCGCCGCACCTTGCCGCGTCAAGCATGCGAGAGTGTGAAGCGTCAGATAGCGCGGCATCGATTCCCCTCCAAAAAAGGTTGCACAGGCCCCCATTTTCGTTTCTCAGGTGTCTAACCTAGTGTACCTTCAGCCCAACGGAGGCGCCCCATGCTTCGATCGTTTCTCTCCGCATCCCTTTTCGTTTTTCTGTCGCTGGCCGCGGCCTCGCAGGAAAAACCCGCTGCACGGTCGCCGGCCGCTCCGGCTCCCGCCGCGCGGGAAACCGAGGCCGTCGCCACAGCCGAAACTGTGGGAGCGAAACTGCCCGTGCGCCGCGTGGTGCTCTACAAGAACGGCGTGGGTTACTTCGAGCATCTGGGCCGCGTGCGCGGCAACCAGACGCTGAACATCGATTTCACCAGCGGCCAGTTAAACGACGTGCTGAGCTCGCTGACCGTGCTCGACCTGGGCGGCGGCCGGATTACCGCGGTGAACTACAACTCGGAGGCGCCCCTCGCCAAGCGGTTGAGCGCGCTGCGTCTGCCGCTGGGCGAGCAGACCACGGTGAACCAGTTCCTTACTGCTATGCGTGGAGCGCGGCTGGAGGTGCGCTCGGGCGCCGGGACGATCACCGGACGCCTGCTCTCCGTCGAGCACAAATCGCGCGCCACTAAGGAAGGCATCATGGCGCCGTATGACGAAGTATCGCTCATCACGGATTCGGGCGAGGTGCGCACCGCGGAGCTTGGTGCCGCAACCAGCGTTCGCCTGGCGGAACGAGACCTGAACCAGGAAGTGGGCCGCTATTTGGAATTGATCGCTTCCACGCGCTCGCAGGACCTGCGCCGCATGACCATTTCTTCCACGGGCGCGGGCGAGCGGCAGGTGTACGTGAGCTACATCAGCGAGGTGCCGCTGTGGAAGACGACCTACCGGATCGTGATGCCGTCCAAGGCTACAGCGAAGCCGCTGCTGCAAGGCTGGGCTATTGTGGACAACACGGTGGGCGAGGATTGGGAAAACGTCGAACTGTCGCTCGTAGCGGGCGCGCCGCAATCGTTCATTCAGCAGCTCTCGCAGCCTTACTATTCGCGCCGGCCGGTGGTGCCGCTGCCGGAAAGCGTGCAGCTCGAGCCGCAAACGCATGCCGCGACGCTCATCCCCGGCAATGGAACGCTGACAGGTAACGTGACGGACCCGAGCGGGGCGGCCGTGGCCAATGCCACGGTGCGCGTGTACGACGCGAACAACAATCTTGTTGCCACCGTCAATTCTGACGATTCAGGCGACTATGAGGTCACCGGCCTGCCGGATGCCAATTATCGAATTGAGGTGTCGCAGGCGGGATTTAAGACCTACGCCGAGAATGACGTCGCGGTGACCGGCGGGGAAGAGACGTCGAAGGACGTGGCACTGCAGGTGGGTGCTTCGGCCGAATCGATGATGGTGATGGCAGCGCCCACCACTGTGAGCAAATCCGCGACACGAGAACCCGGCCCTGGTCTCGCGGGCGGAATCGGCGGGGGGACGTACACGGGCGCGCAAAACAACTCGCGCATGATGCTGCAGCCGGGGGTACTGAATAACACGCGGGCGGCGCAGCAGGCCGCGGCGCAAGCGCAGGAATTGGGCGACCTCTACGAGTACAAGCTCAAACAGCCGGTGACCATCCGCAAGAATCAATCCGCGCTCGTTCCCATCCTGCAGTCCGACATCACGGCGGAAAAAGTGTCGCTGTGGAGCGAAGCGGCGGGGCGGCCGCAGCCGCTGCTGGCCATCTGGCTGACGAATTCGAGCGGGCTGACGCTCGACGGCGGCAGCTTTACGGTGCTCGAGGAGGAGACGTTTGCCGGCGAGGGCCTAGTCGACCCGATCAAGCCCGGTGAAAAGCGGCTGCTCTCCTACGCCGCCGACCTCGGTGTGCGCGTGAACGCGCAGTCGCAGAGCCATTCGGAGCCGGTGACTCGCGTGCGCATCTCGCGCGGCGTTATGGTGCTGACCAGCGAATTGCGCGACCAGAAGACGTACACCATCCGCAACGAAGACACACACCCGCGCACCGTGGTGATCGAGCACCCGCACCGCCCAGAATACAAGCTCGCGAAAGACCTCGAGCCTGCCGAAACCACCGCCGCGATGTACCGCTTCCGCGTACACGTGGAGCCGAAGGAGACGAAGAGCTTCACGGTGAACGAGGCGAAGCCGCTGGAGACCCGCTACGTAATCAACAATCTGACGGACGATCAAATCTCCTTGTTCGTGCGCCAAAGGACCATCAACCCGGAAATCGAGGCGGCGCTGCGCAAGATTCTGGCGCAGAAAGGCGTGATCGCCGGGCTCGACCGCGAACTCCAGGCCCGCCGCGACGAGACCAAGCGCATCTTCGACGACCAGCAACGCCTTCGCGAAAACATGAAAGCGCTGAAGGGCAGCGCGGAAGAAAAAGCGCTGTTGCAACGCTACACCAAGGAGCTGGACGACGAGGAAAGCCGGCTGGACGCTATCCGCAAGGAGACGGCAGACCTCGAAGCGAAGCGCGCCCAGGCCCAGGAAGAACTGAACCGCATGATCGAAGAGCTACAGTTCGATGCGAGCATTTAGGGGCTGGCAGCGATGATCAGCGCTGCCCACGCGGCAATCCGGGGCGCGAGTTGACATCGAAAGTAGGGCAGCGCAGACTCGCGCCGGAATGAGAAAGATTCGCCGAATCCTGTTGCCTGCCGGTCTGTCGGCGCTGCTCCTGCTCTCCAGCGCGGGCGCAGGGGCGTCGGAGCTAAAGCCGGAGACTCTCGAAGCCTTCAACCGGTATTCCGCGGCTCGCGACGCGGAGTTCGATGCCGAAGTGCAGCACGACCCGTTCCTGTGGGTGGACGCGCAGGCCGAATCCAAAAAGCAGGACTACTACCGCCAGTTGCGCAACCAGGAGCTCGTGATCGAGCGGCTCGATCAGCGTGTGCAGGGCAAGAAATACGAAGTGCCGAGCGCGCTAGTGCACCACTGGGTGGGCATTGTCTTTGTGCCGGGCGCGAAAGTCGGCGACGTGGTGCGGCTGGTGGAAGACTACGATCACCACTCCAAATATTTCGGGCCGGAGGTGGCGCGCTCGAAGCTCATTTCCCGCGACGACAGCCACTTTCTTACCTATCTCCGCTTCCACAAAAAGCATATCCTTTCCGTCACGGTGGACACCTGGCATGAGGCTTGGTACCGCACGATCAGCCAGGCGCGGGTGGTGAGCCGCTCGCATGTCGCGCGCTCGCAGGAAGTGGAAGACGAAGGGAAGCCGGACGAGAAGCTGCTGCCGGAGGGAGACGACCGCGGATTCCTCTGGCGGCTGAACACTTACTGGAAATATGAAGAAAAAGACGGCGGGACATACGTGCAGTGCGAGTCCGTTACGCTGACGCGCGACATTCCCCTGCTGCTCAAACCGATCATCGAGCCGTTCGTCACCAGCGTGCCAAAGGAATCGCTGGTGGCGCTCCTGAACCATACGCGCCAATTCGCGCTCGCCGGGGTTGCCGGCCCGGCCGGAAGCGAAACGAAGCCATGAGCGCTCCCGCCAGCATGCAAAACGGCGTCGCGGCTCCCGCGGTTGGCAGCAGTGAGATGCGGCAAGCGCCGCAATCCGCCGAGCCCGCGCGGTGGAACAATTTCTGCGCCGCCTTCGCGGCTGCCGCCGCTCGGCACCCGGATCGTACGGCTGTCGAGGTCCAACGGCGCGACACGGTCGAGGCCGTCGCCTACAGCCAACTCGCACGCATGGCGTCGCAGGTGCGCGTGCGGCTCCAGGCCAAGGGCCTGGCGCGGGGCGATCGCTGCGTGATCCTGGCGGAAAACGACGCGCGATGGTGCGCCGCGTTCCTCGGCATCCTCCAGATTGGCGCGGTGGCCGTGCCACTGGACACCAACTACGCGGCAAAGCAGATCGCGCGCCTGCTCCAGGACTCGGGCGCACGGCTCATCGCGGCTTCCGCGCGCATGGAAGCGGTGGCCCGGCAGGCGGCCGCACTCGCGGGCACCGCTTGCACGGTCCTGCCGCTCGGCGGCGAGCAGGAGAGCGCGCCGGAAGCGCCCGAATGCCCCGCGGTCCGCGAAGATCCCGCCGTGATTCTCTACACTTCCGGCACGACCAGCGACCCGAAGGGCGTGGTGCTGACTCACGGCAATCTGCTGGCGGAACTCGAAGGCATCCTGCGCACCATCTGGCTGGACGAGCGCGACGTGCTGCTCGGCGTGCTGCCGCTCTATCACGCGCTGGCGCTGGTGGCCAACCTCATTCTGCCGCTTTCGATCGGCGGGCGCGTGACCTACCTGGAAACGCTGAACTCGACCGAGTTGATGCGCGCGCTCGAAGAACGCGGCATCACCGCACTCTGTTGCGTGCCGCAATTCTTCTACCTGATCCATGAACGCGTGCGGCAACAGGTCGCCGCGGCCGGAGGGGCGAAGCGCGCCGCCTTCCGCCTGATGCTGGGGCTGAACGCCGCTCTGCGCCGCGTTGGGATCAATCTGGGGCCGCGCCTGTTCGCGCGTGTGCATCGCGCGCTCGGGCCGCAAATGCGGCTGCTGGTCACCGGCGGCTCGCGGTTCGATCCCGCCATCGGCGGTGAACTCTACGCGATGGGATTCAATATCCTGCAAGCCTACGGGCTGACGGAATGCACCGGCGGCGCGACGGTCTTGCGCCCCGGCGATTCCGCCGTGGACACGGTCGGACAGCCGATTTGGGGAGTGGAGGTGAAAATCGGCCCCCGCGGCGGCGACGGGGAGGGGGAAAGCGCCGACGGCACAGTCACCGACGGCGAGGTAATGATTCGCGGGCCGGTGGTCATGCAGGGCTACTACAACCGGCCCGACGCGAATGCCGAGACTCTGCGCGAGGGCTGGCTCATGACCGGCGATCTCGGCGTGATCGATGCGCGAGGCCGGTTGCGCATCACGGGACGGAAAAAAGAAATTATCGTGCTTAGCTCCGGAAAAAATATTTATCCGGAGGAGATTGAGGCGCGGTACCTGCAATCGCCTTATATCAAAGAGCTGTGCGTGATGGGCCTGGAGCGGCCGGGCGAACCTGCGGCCGAGCGATTGCACGCCGTAGTCGTGCCGAATCAGGACGTAATGCGCGAAAGAAAAGTGGTGAACATGCGCGAGGTGCTGCGCTTCGAAATGGAAGGTCTGGGCGTGGCGCTGCCCAGCCACAAACGCGTGCTCAGCTTCGACGTTTGGACCGAAGAACTGCCGCGCACCACGACGCGAAAACTCCGGCGATTCGAGATCGCCGCGCGCGCCCACGAGCGCGCCGCAGCGGAATCTGCCGCCGCAGCCGGACGCGCCGACGCCGCTCGGCAGCTCTCCGAATCGGATGCGGCCTGGGCTGCCCTGCCGGAGGTGGCCCGCGCGCTCGAGGTGATTGCGCGCGCCGGCAAAGAAAAATGCCCGGTCCATCCCGACGCGAACATCGAGCTGCAGATGGGCCTCGACTCCATGGAACGGGTCGAGTTGCTCACGGAGCTGGAGGAAATGTTCGGCACCATCGTGTCCGATGAAGCCAGGCAGAAGATTTACACGGTTCGCGAGCTGGTGGAAGCGGTGCTGCCGAAGGAACCAGGCGCGGCTGCCAGCGGCGGACGCACGGGCGATGCCTGGGGACGTCTGCTTGCCACCGGGCCGGGCGGTGTGCCCGAAGACGATACTCTGCTTCAAGGTCTGCTCGAGCCAACCACCGTCACCAGCGCTGCGCTGTTCGTGGGCGCGCGAATCCTGCGCGCGATCGGGAGTGTGCTGTTTGGACTGCGCATCACGGGTCAAAGAAATTTCCCGCCCTCCGGCGCGTTCATTCTTTCCCCCAATCATCAGGGCTTTCTGGACATGTTTCTGCTGGCCGGCGCGCTGCCCTGGCACGTGTTTCGCCGCATGTTTTTCGTTGGCGCGAGCGAGTATTACGCCACGCCGGCGCGCCAGCGCGTGGCGCGCGCGGTGCACGTGATCCCGGTGGATCCGGACGCCAATTTGGTGCGCGCCATGCAAGCAGGCGCCTTTGGCCTGCGCAAAGGAAAAGTGCTCGTGCTCTTCCCCGAAGGCGAGCGCACCGTGGACGGTGAAATCAAGACCTTCAAGAAGGGCGCGGCGATTCTCTCGCTGCATCTGCGCGCGCCCATTGTGCCCGTCGCCATCCGGGGCTCCTTCGAATTTTGGCCGCGATCTCGCGGATTCCAGTGGCGGCATTGCCTGCCGGGGCAGGGACGGATTCGTATCGCCATCGGCGCCCCCATCGCGCCGCCGGAACCGCTCGCCGCGGGCGGCGACGCGCGCGTTGCGGAGTCACGCTATGCCGCCGCGACCGACTCTCTGCGCGCAGCGGTGGACGCGATGTGGCAGAAAATCTGAGAGCACGGAGAACCGATGTTCGAGAAAAATCTGCTGGCGGGACGCGCAATTCTGGTCACCGGAGGCGGCACGGGCCTGGGCCGTTCGATGGCGCTGCGATTTGCGGGCCTGGGCGCAAAACTGCATCTGGCCGGGCGGCGCGAGGAGCCGCTGCGCGAGACCTGCGACGCCATCCGTGCCGCAGGCGGTGCTGCATCATCTTCTATCTGCGACGTCCGCGATTTCGCCGCCGTCGAGCGGATGGCCGCCGAAGCCGACGCCGCCACCGGTGGAATCGACACGCTGGTGAACAACGCCGCAGGCAACTTCATCGCGCGCACGGAACGCATTTCTCCGAATGCGTTCAACGCCGTAGTGAGCATCGTGCTGCACGGCACGTTTCACGCCACGCTCGCGCTGGGCCGCAAATGGATCGCTGCGGGGCGCGGTGGCAACGTGCTGAGCATCGTCACAACGTACGCAGCGGCGGGTTCGGGCTCGGGCTTCGTGGTGCCGTCGGCGTGTGCGAAGGCGGGCGTGCTGGCGCTCACGCGTTCGCTGGCCGTCGAATGGGCGAAATATCACATCCGGCTGAACGCCATCGCGCCCGGGCCGTTTCCCACCGAGGGCGCCTGGGCGCGGCTGATGCCATCGCCCGAATTCGAGAAGCACGCCAAGGATTCGCATCCCATGAAGCGCTTCGGCCGCCACGAGGAGCTGGCGAATCTCGCCGCCTATTTGCTTGCGCCCCAGTCGGAATACGTGAATGGGGAATGCGTGGTGATTGACGGCGGACAGTGGCTTCGCGGCGCCGGCGAATTCAACGACTTGGTGGACCTGCCCGACGCCGTCTGGCAACAGCTCGAAGACGCGCGCAAACGCTGACGGACCAGGGCGAGCTGCTCGACCCGCCTTGACCCCTCCGCAAACCGTCTGTTAATTTTGAAGATTCCCAGTCCAACCGGGAAGCAAGCATGGAAGCCATCGCCATCACATTACCGGACGGCGCCAAGCGCGAGGTGCCCAAAGGCACCACGCCGGCGCAGATCGCGCTGCAGATATCGTCCTCGCTTGCCAAGAGCGCGCTGGTGGCCCGAGTGGATGGCCAGTTGGTCGACCTTTCGCGTCCCCTGCTCGACAACGCGAAACTCGAAATCCTCACCGCTAAAGATCCCGATGCCCTTTTCGTCTTTCGGCATTCCGCTGCGCACCTGCTGGCCGCGGCTGTGCTCGAGCTTTTTCCCGACGTGAAGCTGGGTATTGGCCCGCCCATCGAGACCGGCTTCTTCTACGAATTCCTGCGCCACGAGCCGTTCACCCAGGATGATCTGGCGCGCATCGAGAAGAAAATGCACGAGCTTGCCGCGCAGGACATCCCCAATGAGCGGAAGCTCCTGCCCAAGCCGGAAGCGCTCGCGCTCTACAAAAAGTGGGACCAGGCATTCAAATGCGAACTGGTGGAAGAAAAAGCCGTCGAGCCCATGGTCTCCTTCTATACCACCGGCAAATTCATCGATTTCTGCCTCGGGCCTCACATCCCTTCCACCGGCCGCATTCAGGCCTTCAAGTTAATGAATGTTGCCGGCGCCTACTGGAAGGGCGTCGAAACCAATCCGCAAATGCAGCGCATCTACGGCGCGTGCTTTTTCACCGACCAGGAGCTGCAGGACTACCTGCACCGCCTGGAAGAAGCGAAGCGCCGCGACCACCGCGTTCTTGGCCCGCAGCTCGGCCTGTTCACGATCGAGGAGGAAGCCGGCCCGGGGCTGATCTTCTGGCATCCCAAGGGCGGCCTGGTGCGCAAGATCATGGAAGACTGGTCGCGCGAGGAGCACTTGCGCCGCGGCTACAACCTCGTCTTCACCCCGCACGTGATGCGCCTGGACCTGTGGAACACCAGCGGCCACACAAACTTCTACCGCGAGAACATGTTCGGCCCCATGGAAGTCGAAAAAGCCGAATACCAGTTGAAGCCCATGAACTGCCCGGGCCACATCCTGATTTACAAATCGCGCCTGCGCAGTTACCGCGAGCTGCCGATGCGGCTTGCCGAGCTCGGAACCGTGTACCGCTACGAGCGCTCCGGC
>Ga0187782_10004369_pt1 | contig 10594 bp, 4 predicted proteins | sample 0715_SJ02_MP15_2_FD_132454 | JGI IMG/M metagenome (GOLD analysis project Ga0187782, IMG submission 132454) | Tropical peat soil microbial communities from peatlands in Department of Meta, Colombia - 0715_SJ02_MP15_20_MG | ecosystem: Environmental > Terrestrial > Soil > Wetlands > Peat | place...
AGGAGATCCCCGAGGAGCTCGGCAGCCGGCCGCTCGTTGCAACCCTCGGCACCTCGGTTGACCGTGGGAATGCGGATCAGATCTCGGAGCAGCGCAACGCAAGCGTCGCCCTCTGTCCCCCAATCGATCTCCTCCTTCACCATGGGGGCTTCGCTCCGCTCTTGTCGGGGATCATTGTCGCTCGTCCAACCGTATACTCCCGCGGGCTCATGGCCGACATCCCTCCCGTCTCCAACCCGCAAATTCAGGCGCTCATCGAGCAAGGCACAATGCCGGAGGACATCGCCGGCACGATTCGGGAGTGGTGCACGGAGCTGGGCGCGGATGTTCCGGTGGCGGTGCGCTCGTCGGCGACGGCGGAAGACTTGCCGGGCATGTCCTTCGCGGGGCAACTGGAATCGTACCTGAACGTGCGCGGCGGCGACGCCGTGATCGATGCGGTGAAGCGGTGCTGGGCGTCGCTGTGGACGGGGCGCGCGATCGCTTACCGGCAACGGCAGGGGATCCGGCCGGAAGATGTGAGCATGGCGGTGGTGGTGCAGCAGTTGGTTGCGGCGGAAGTCGCTGGCGTGGCGTTCACCGCGAATCCGGTGACGGGCGCGCGCGAGGAAGTGGTGATCAACGCGGCATGGGGCTTGGGCGAGTCGATTGTCAGCGGGCGCGTGACACCAGACACGATCGTCGTCGACAAGCAAAGTGGCGCGATCGCGTCACAGGAAATTGCCAGCAAAGAAGTGATGACGGTACGGTCACCGGAAGGCACGCGCGAAGAACCGGTGCCTGCGAACAAACGCAAGCGCGTGGCGCTGGAGCCGGCGCAAGCCGAGGAACTTGCGCGGCTCGGCGTGAAGATTGAACAGCTCTACGGCCAGGCGATGGACATCGAATGGGCCATGAGCGACGGGCGGATTTTCATTGTGCAGGCGCGGCCGGTGACGGCCTTGCCGGAAGCGAAGGCGACGCTGGATTGGAAACCGCCGCGAGAGGGACGGAAATACTGGCGAAGCAGCGTTGCCGAATTGCTGCCGGATCCGCTCTCGCCGTTGTTCGCCACGCTGGCCTTGCCCTTGTGGAACCAGGCGATGCACGAGTTGACGGAATCGCTGCGGATCAACTTTCTGAGAGGTAAAGATTTCGCGCTGATGACAATCCATGAGTACGCTTACTACGATTTCACCATGACCGGCTGGCAGACGGTGCGGCTGCTTGTCAGCCTGCCTGTCCTGATTCCCAGGGTGGTCCGGATCCATGGTGGAGGGGAGGCGCGGTGGGCCGATGGAACACGCCCGCGCTATGCGAATGTGGCGGAGAAGTGGATGGGACGGGACCTTACCGCAGCGCCCGCGGCGGAACTCCTTGCCGGTGCGCGAGAGATTGTGGGAGCGGCGGCGGACTACTATGTGAGCATCCAGCTTGTCCTGGGGAGTGTGAATTTAAGCGAAGCCATTTTTACCAACGTGTACAATCGCGTGATCAAGCGCAAAGACGACCCGTCGGCGCTGACGTTCCTGTTGGGCTTCGATAGCACGCCAATCCGCGCGGAGAAGTCGCTCTATGATCTGGCGATGTGGGCGCGCCAGCAGGGAGAGCTTGCCGAATATCTTGGGCACACGAGCGGGAAGGACATTGCGGCGGCCTACGAGGGACAATCGTCGCCTATAGCAGACACCGGGGTCTGGCAGGAATTTTGCAGGCGGCTCGGAGAACATTTGCGGCATTTTGGTCACGCGGTGTACGACCTGGATTTTGCCAAGAGTGTACCGGCGGAAGACCCGGCGTCGCTGCTGGAAACGCTGAAATATTTTGTCGCGGGACAAGGCCGAAACCCACACGAAAGGCAGGCAGAGACTGCGGCAGCGCGGGAGAAGGCCGCGGAAGCCATGCTTGGGCGGCTGGGCGGGCTGCGGTTGCGGTTGTTCCGGCGCATCCTGCGTTGGGCGCAGCATTGGACGCCCCTGCGCGAAGAGGCGCTTGCCGATGTGGGCCTGGGATGGCCGGTGCTGCGCCGGATGCTGCGCGAACTAGGACGCCGCATGGCAGCGGCGGACGGTATCGCGGAACGAGACGACGTGTTTTGGCTGAACCGGGAAGAGGTGGAGGAGACCGTGCGTGCGCTCGATGCGGGACAGCCTGCGCGAGACTATCGCGGCGCCATTGAGGGGCGGCTAGAGACCTGGAAGCAGGCGCAGAGCGTGACGCCGCCAGTAGCGCTGCCGATTAAGGACCCCCGGATCTTCGGCATCGACGTCACTCGTTGGATGCCCGCGCGCAGCAGCCAGGCAGCGAGCAACGTCATACGAGGTTTTGGCGCGAGCCCGGGACGCGTCACCAGCGCGGCGTGCGTGATTCACGGTCCGGAAGAGTTCGACCAAATGAAGCCGGGAGATATTTTGGTGGCGAAAATCACCACACCCGCGTGGACGCCGCTGTTTGCGCTGGCCTCCGGCATCGTTACGGATGTGGGGGGGCCGCTGAGCCACAGCTCGATTGTGGCGCGGGAATACGGAGTGCCGGCGGTCCTGGGCACCGGCGTGGCAACGCAGCGCATCCACAGCGGGCAACACATCACCGTGGATGGCAACGGCGGCGTCGTGACGATGGGCGGCTAAGCTCCAGGCATCAACATTCTTCTCTAGTGATCGTTTCCGCGGGGGACCTTCTCGTCCCAGATGATCATCTGCTGGCGGGCGCTCCCTGGAGCTGTTTTGTCACCATTTTCTCTATCAGAGAAGGCTTGGTGGCTTGCGGCGCGGAAAGCGGCTGCAGTGGGCCCGACTGCTGGGATAACGCCTTGTCGTCCCAGATGACGAGTTGCACGTGGACACTCTTGGCGTCGGGCGCGTCCGGTAACAGATCCACATAGCGGCGCATGCAGTCGGCGGCTCCGGCAAAATCGCTTTGCTCGGCCAAAAGCACCGCGAGGTTGTACCAGCCCGTGGGCCACATCGGCTGAATCTGCACCGCAGCCACATAGTGGTTGATAGCGGCCGCGATGTTCTTCTCGTTGACAGCGTTTTCGGCCAGGATCCGGTGGCGGTCGACCTCGGGGTCGAGCGGCGGCTTCGTAGGCAGCGCACGCCACGCGGCGGCCATGGGCTGAAAATAAGTGCGAAACGCGACCAAGCGCGCGGGCGGAAGCATGTAGGTCAGCTGGGTAAACTCGCGGGTTGCCTCCGCGAAATTCTCCAGGGCCGTAACCAGAAAATCTCTGCAGGGAGGAAACCAGGCGGTCTCTTCTTCCGCGCCAACATTTGTGAAGAATTGAAGCTTGTGGCGGGAAGTTTGGAACTCCAGGGTTCGCCAAGTGCCGCCACTCTTCCACTTCACGGCATCCCGGCTCTCATCAAACGATTCGCTCTGGTCCGCGGCCTGAAAGATGATACGGTCCGACGTAATGAGCAGAGTTGCTATCGCGAGAGGACGGGAGCGAGGGTGACCCAGCGCTTTGAACGCAGGCTTTCCGTTCACGTCAACCTGCTCAACCACCCAAGTTTGGCTGTTCGCTGGGAATCCGGTGTCAACATTTGTGCAGCCCAGCGCGGGATGTCCGTTGCTCATGAGCGCGTGCAGGGTGGCGTGGGGTTCCGCGAAAGCGCGGGGAGTCAAAGCAGCAAACAGAAATAGAGGTAGATACCAAGAGCATTTTTTCATGGCACGCTTGCATCCTTTGTCTGGGTGGGGTTCGGCTGGGTGGGCGGCTGCGTGTTGCGCCGCTGCCATGAGACGCTGCTGCTTCTCAGGCGGAACTTGCTGAAGACCGCGAGGGGCCCACAGCCGGTGCGTTTCATGCGTGGAGATCCTCTCCGCTGCCTACTGCACTACGGAGAACCTGGCAAGGAGCGACCTCCCACTATGTTCCGTCGTTCCGAATGGTCGGGCGATAGTACTTGCAGGTTTGAGTTTCCAACTGGGTAATAAGAGAGTCTGGACGGCAAACGGCTTGCGTTCAAATTGCCGAACGAAAAGCATTGCTAAGCGGCTGTGGGGCGCGGTGCTTGGGAAAGGCCTTCCGCGGCCGGTGCGCTACGACAGCGCCGATTTTGGAGACTATATGTTCGTTCCGGAGCGCAATTGTTGCGTGGCGCTGCGCTCCACAGAAGCACTTAGAACTTCAGGCTGAGAGACATCTGGATCTGGCGCGCGCTGCCAATGGTTTTGTTGACGTTGCCCAAACCGTACGGGTAGTTATAGAAGCCCTGGTTCGTGATGCCGTAGGCCGTGGGAAGCGGAGTGGTCCCGGCTATAGGAAAGTCATTATAGTTCGCGTTTTGTGTGACGTCGTCGATGGGGATGTCAAAGCTCGGCGTGTTCGTTAGGTTGTAAACGTCGAAGCTGAACTTCAGCGCCATGCGTTCGGTCAGCCGCGTGTCTTTTACCAGCGAGAGGTCCAAACGCCTTTGCCAGGACTGCCGGAAAATGTTGCGCTCGCCGGTGCCGAAGTTCGTCTCAAAAGGATCATTGGACGGAATAGCGCCATCCAGCGCGCCGGGCTGCAGGAGAGGGACGGAGAAGCAGGACTCGTTGAGCGCGGGGAGTCCCGGAGTGGCGCCGTTGTTACCGGTAATCGCCTGGCTCTTGGTGCAATTGGAGATGGGCACGACAGGATTGGTGATGCCGTCAGAAACGCCGTAGAAGATGCTGCCTACCGCGCCGCTGTAGTCGATCACGCTGAAGGGCTGGCCGCTCTGATAAACGCCGATGCCTTCGATGGCCCAACCGTTCGAGAATTTGCTTACCATCGAGGACTCGTTGGCGCGTTTTGGAAATTCGTACGTGAAGCTGAAATTAAAGACATTTCGCCGGTCAAAGTCCGAAGAACCGTAAGCCTCACGCAAATTCAGAGGGTTGTTTCCGTTGTAGAACAAGCCGAGTGCGCTCTGTTCATCGGTTGCGTGCGACCAGGTGTAAGAAAACCCGAGGCGCACGCCATGCGTCAGGCGCTTTTCGACGTGCGTTTGCAGCGCGTTATAGGCACTGACGCCCTCGGCGGTATAGCTTTCGCATTCTGAAGAATAACCGACGTAGGGAACGCGCAAATCGATGTTGCCGCCCTCGTAGGTCGCTAGGTAGTTGCCGGCCGAAGTTCCGTTAGGCAGTGCCGGAAGCGTAAGCGGGTTATAGTTGGAGTCCACAACGGTGTAGCCGTAGGTGTAATACTGGCCGTGAACCGGGTGCGTGGGAGAGGCGATCTGCGCCTGATTGAACGGAATGGGAACAACCAGGTGGCGCCCGAGGTTTCCGACGTAACCAATTTGGATAGCGAGATCGCTGCGCGGCTGCCATTGGATGTCCAAGCTGTTGTTGATTGTGTAGGGCAGTTTGTTATTCCGGTTGTACACCGCGAAGGCGAAGAGGGGCGCGCCCGCTTCAATTTCGGCTTCCGACGGAAGGTAATTCAAAATGGAGGCAGGGTTGCCCGAAGGTGGGGCTTGCGGTGCTGCGCCCCATGGCGCGGAGAGCGAACCGCCTGTGCCGGTGGAATAGGGCCCCGCGGCTGCGTTATTCGGGTCGCAGGTGGGTATGTATCCCTGATACGGCGCGGTGAGCGTCTGGCAGACTTGCGAGTTCACGAAGGGCGGCGCTTGATTGAAGCCGAAAGGCCCACCCGTAACCAGCCCGGCCGCAAATCCGGGCGACAGGTAGGTGAACAACTCGCCGCGGTCATAGTAAATGCCCGTCCCGGCGCGCACCACTAACTTGCTGTGAAACATCCCCGGGCTCCAGGCCACGCCAAGGCGCGGCGCAAAACCCCATTGGCGGCCGGTCAGCGTAGTGTCGCTGACGCCTTTGCTCGGGTATTGGGGATTGTTTCCGGCGACGATGAATCCGCTGGAACTGATGGTGCCAGTGTTTTCGTCGTAGCTATAGAGCGAAGGATCGAAGTTGTAGAGGCGGCCATATTTTTCCGAAAAGGCGCCATTCCAGTCATAGCGCAGGCCTGCGGTCACAATCAGGTTAGGGCGAAATTGATACCGATCCTGAATGTAGAGTCCCGTTTGTCCGGCGCGCAGGTACCGGTTGGCGTTCCCCTGCAAATACGCCGTGGCCACATAACCGTCCGCGGTGTAGGGCGTCACCATGCCCTGCAGGAATTGGGAAAAGTCGGAGATGCCGATATCTCCCTGATTGGTGCGCAGGTCGCGGGTGTTCAGTTGTGTATACGCGTAGCTGCCGCCAAAGGAGATGGCGTGCTTGCCATGCGTCCAGGTCGCGGCGGCCGAAGGCATGAAGCGGTTCTGAAAAACGCCGGTGAAGGCGCCTTGCGACGCCGAGGTTTGCCCAATCGAGAGTGGAGCGTTGATTACAGGAGCGGGATACGGGCAATTGGGTTGCGAGTTGGGGCAACCCGTGTTGTAACCGGCATAATTCCCAAAATCATCGACGATGGTTATGCCGGGGAAGATCGAGGAGCCGAACGTGTTGATGTTAAATTCGCCCGGCCCGAATGGCTGCACAAGGGTGCTGTACACCTTTTCGCGAATGAAACCAAAGATCTCGGTGACGGTGAACGTGGGACCCAGCGTTTGGGTGTTGGTGATGGAAGCCACCTGGCTGCCGGCGTCCAAGTGCTGCGCAAATCCGGCAACGCTGGAGTACGCGTAGGGCGCAATCGTGGGATCGTGCTGATAGTAGTACTTGAATGAGACGGTGTCCTTCTGGCTGGCGTTCCAATCCAAATCCGCAACGCCCTGATCGGCCCGGAACAGCGCCGTTCCTGGCACAATGGCATCTTCCGGAAAGTTGACCGTTGGTGTGTTTCCGTCCGCGGAAGGAATCAGGTACTGGCCATTGGGCAGCTTGTAATTGAGCAATTGATACGCGACCGGATTAATATCGCCCGGGCTGTTGTCGACCCTGGGATTTACGGAGGAAGGAAAATTTCCGTTAACCACGGCCGCTAAGGCGTCTGGAGTACGATTGTCCGTGAGTCCAGCAGGCACGGTGACGCGCGAGAGGCCGATTTCCTGGTCGGAAGCGTGAATATGCTGGTAGCTCACAAAACCAAATAACTTGTCCTTCACGATGGGCGCGCCGAATGCTCCTCCGGCCACCTGGCGGTGCAATTCCGGGTTCTTCTCGTTCGCAGGGATGTTCGGATCAGCATTAAAGAAGAATGGATCAGCATTGAGCCAATTGGTGCCGCGATGCAAATACGCCTCGCCATGGTAAGCGTTGGTGCCGGAGGCGGTGCTCATGTCGATGTGCGCGCCGCTGGTGGAACCCTGTTGCGCGTCGTACATGCTGGTGTTGACGCGCAATTCCTGGACCGACTCTGTCGCCGGTGTGGGCAAGGATTGGCCGACCGCAAGATAGGGAGAGGCGGTGCTCTGAATAATCTCGGCGCTGGTGCTGGCAGCCCCGCTGACTCCGGTGTTGTTGACCACGCGCGCGGAAGCCACCTCGCTGGTGCTCTTGCCATTGAAAAGATTACTGGCGTCCACGCCGTTCAGAAGAAAGCTGTTGCTGGTGTCGCGCTGGCCGTTGGCCCAAATGGGTTGGTTTCCCAGCCCGCTGTTCGCGCCGGTGCCACTGGGGAGTTCCGCGTTCACGCCGGGGGAAAGAATGGCCAAGCCGGTGAAGCTGCCGGTGGGGAGGGGCGCCTCTTCGATGGTTTCTTTCTCAAGAATGTAGCCGTTGGTCAGGTCTTCGTAATTGAGCAGCGGGGAGGCTTCCACGGTAACCGTGGTTCCCACTTGCCCAACTTTCATTGTGGCGTTCACCGTGACGGTACGATCCGCTTGCACCAGAATGCCTGGAATGTTCTGGGTCTGGAATCCCTCATGGGCAAAAGTCAGCGAATACGTACCGATGGGCAGGCTGACAAAATCAAAACTCCCGCCCGCGTTGGTCTTCTGCACGCGGGTCAGCTTGGTGCCCTCGGCTACCAGCGTGACCTGCGTCTCCGGCATCGCGCCACCCGATGTATCCGTGACGATCCCTGTGATTCCCCCGAGCGTCTGCTGCGCCTGCGCGGCGCATGCGAATAAAAACAAAAAGCCACAACAAATCGCAGCTGCCGCTAAACCATACCGACAGATTCCGGATTTTTTAACCATTCCTGGATGCCTCCACACGTTTGCCACACGGCCACGGACCGCAGGCCGCGCGGAAAATGGACCAAGCCAGTTTTGGAATTTGAACGTACCCCACTTGGTTCCACGTCCCCCGAAAGAACCTTGATGAGGAAGCTAAGGCATATCGAAGGGGAATCGCAATGCAAACTTTTGCTCTCCTTTATTTATTTTTTTTATTCTGTCGCGTGGGAGCTTGTCTTGTGCGAGTGTGCCCCTGGGACAAGGACACGTCCAAACACTCCGCGCTGGTTGCGGGTCCAGGTTCCTTGGGAACCGTCCATCCCCCCAAAGCAGGTTTCCGGGTTCTTCATCTCCGTTTGTCGCACGAATCATTTGAGTGACGATGCGCAGTGTCGCGGCCATGCAGTGCGTCACTTTGTGCGCCGGCGCTGGTGCTGTTCTCGGCAGGCCGCGCCGCGTTGACTATTTTGCGCACAACGCAGAACGCCAATAAAATTGCGGGGAAATCGCGTCCGGGATCCGAGCGTTTTCACGGGAAACTACAACAGCGTTAATGGAGTTTTCGCCGCATGCGAAGCGTCATGCGCGGCGTGCAGCTTCACTCGCCCTTCCTCTGGTGAGCTCTACACTGACGCGAGGGGCAAACTTCCGCGAGCCCGCTCACCTGCGGGGAGTCGAGCTGAAATTGTTCGCGCGCGCGGTCGCTGCTGGGGGAAAAGGTGCTCGTGGTGGCAGTTTGTTCACGACGCGGATCATGTTTTTTATCCACAGGGGCAACGCGAAATCCACAGGCCGTCAAAAATAAATGGCGAGTTACCCGAAGCTCTGCCGCATCCACCTCTAGCTTTCGGCCAGGACTGGTTTGTTATTTCGCGTGCGCCAGAAATACCAGGACATTCCCGCGACGAGATACACGAAGTAAATGTACGGTAGCTTGCCGTAGGGCCCCTCCGGAACGGGATAGAGATTCCCGGCCAGTGCCAACAGCATCGCCAGGCACGCGACCCAGGAAAGGAGTTGCGCGTTGCTCTTGTAAGCCCCGTGGATTCTCAAATAGCCAGGCAGCGCCAGGCTCACCAGAGCATAGGCAACGATGAACCCGTAGGTCGCGAGCGAACCCATCCATCCGTACACATCCAGTCCGCTCGCACCGCGTGCCGCGAGAATCACCACCGGCAGACCAGCTGCGATCCCGCTCACGATAATCGCCGGGCCCGGCGTTTCGTTGCGTCGATGCGTGGTGCGCAGGCTCGCGTGAGCGATTCCGTTGTGGGACATGAGCAGCAGAACGCGGGCCGCGGCGGTGATACACGCCAGCGTTCCGGCAAACATGCTGATGAGCGCACCGATATCGATCAGCACACCGAAAAACGGAACGCCTCCGATGGCTGCGAGCACGCGCATTGGAGCGGAGCTTGTTCCCAAATCCTGGCCGGCAGCGCGAAGACCCAAAACTTCGGTATACGCGCACAAGACGAAAATCGCACCGGCGAGCAGAGCACTCTGAATGACGGCGCGAGGAATGGTCTTCAGTGGGTTGCGCGCTTCCGCTCCCAGGGTGGTCGCACTTTCGAATCCCGCGAAGCTGAACAACGCGAGTACGAGTCCAAGCCGCAAGCCACTGCCGGTCATGCCGCGCAGCCGGAATTGCTCCGTGTCGACGCGAAACCCGCTCTTCACTAGCACGAGGAGCACGACAATGAGAATCAGCGACACGGAGACCGCTTCAATCCACAACATCAGGCGCGCCGAGATTTTCACGTCACGCCACGCAATCCACGCGGACACCACGGTCACCAGAATGGTCAAGAAAACGATGGAAGTGACGTGGCCTGTGGCGTCACGAATGAGCAAGCGGCCGTAATGATAAAAGCCGCCGATGACACTTGCGCCGGTGCAGATGTAAGCGAGCAACAAACTCCACGCGGACACGGCCGCCAGCGGCGGCGGCAGAATTTTGGTTGTGTACGTGTACAGCGAGCCAGGCGATGACGAATAGCGCGCAAACCTGCTGATGCACAGGGCCACCAACAAAATGGCGCCGCATGCCAGCACGTACGCGAGCCACGTGCCATTTCCAGCCAGCGCGCAAACCAGCGGGATCGTAGCAGCGGGCGTGGTCGTCGGAGCGATCGTGGAAACCGACTGCGCCAGCGTCTCCATCGGCGAGAGCACTTCGCGGCGCAATCCGTAGCTTTCACTTTGCGCTTGCGCCGGTATCGTGGGTTCCATTTTCTTTTGGGTCCTCGCTCGAGCGGGTCAACGAACAGGATTCCGCCTACGATAAATGCTCATCGCAGCAGATGCAAGGAGGAACTGCGAGTGCCTTCGCGTCTTTGTTAGCGAAGGATGCGGTGCCACTGGGGCTAAAGCCCAATTATGATGCGGGGCGTCGCGGCGGCTGATGCCGCCACTCCTCTGACTAAAGTCAGGGGCTTCCACAGGCCACGACACGCCGATGTTTAGCCGTCTTGATGAAGATGTTCGGCGCATCGATCAGGACGCCAGCGTCGCGAGGGTCTCCGCGAGAACGGTGACCCCAGCCCCGATGTCTTCCG
>Ga0187782_10004370_pt1 | contig 10590 bp, 9 predicted proteins | sample 0715_SJ02_MP15_2_FD_132454 | JGI IMG/M metagenome (GOLD analysis project Ga0187782, IMG submission 132454) | Tropical peat soil microbial communities from peatlands in Department of Meta, Colombia - 0715_SJ02_MP15_20_MG | ecosystem: Environmental > Terrestrial > Soil > Wetlands > Peat | place...
AGGCCCGGGCCGTCCCTCGTGCCCGCGGCCGGTTCTCCGGCGCCTCCGCAGCGCCCGGCAGCGGCCGCGGCATTGGGCGAAAAAATTCGCAGCTCCCCGCTCGTCCGCCGCATCGCGCGCGAGCAGAATATTGACCTCGCACAGGTCACCGGCACGGGCGCCGGCGGCCGCATCAGCAAACGCGACATTCTCGCCGTGGTCGAGGGCGGGTCGGTTTCATCCGGGGGAGCCGCTGCGGCTGTGGCAATGGCGCCCGCTCCGGCGCGGCCTTCCGCTCCTCCGCCGGCAGGCGGCGCGGCAGCATCTGCGGTCCTGGAAAACGCCGTCCCGCGCGAAAAAATCTATTTCGGCAAGTACGAAGTTCAGACCATGTCCGTCATGCGCCAGCGCATCGCCGAGCACATGGTCCTTTCGAAACACGTTTCCCCTCACGTCTATTCCGTGGACGAAGTGAACATGTCCGCCATCGCCTCCCTGCGCGCCAAATCGAAGGAAAAATTCGAGCAGGCCGCCGGCACCAAACTCACCTTCATGCCGTTCTTTGTGCGCGCGGCGGTCGAGGCCCTGCGCGCTTTCCCGACCGTCAATGCTTCCGTGGACGGCACGAACATCGTTCTGCACAAAGAGTGCAACATCGGCATCGCCGTCGCGCTCGACTGGGGCCTGATCGTTCCGGTGATCAAGGGCGCCGAGGAGAAAAATTTCCTCGGCCTCGCGCGTGCGATGAACGATCTCGCCGAGCGCGCCCGCGCCAAAAAGCTCAAGCCGGAGGAAGTCGCCGAGAGCACTTTCTCGATTACGAATCCCGGTGTCTTCGGCGGCCTCTTCGGCCTTCCGGTCATCAACCAGCCGAACGTCGCCATCCTCGGCCTGGGCACGATCGAGAAGCGCCCCGTGGTGATCGACGACGCCATCGCCATCCGCTCGATGGTCTACCTCACGCTTTCCTACGACCATCGCGTCGTGGACGGCGCCGTCGCCCATCAGTTCATGGGCAAGCTGAAGCACACTCTCGAGAACTGGACGGAAAGTATTTTGTAATTTGTAAGAAGCTGACGCCTCAGGGCGAGGCAGATCCCAGTTTTCTGCGGCAGGAGCAGGCAAGGCCTGCTCCTGCAATTTCTCGATAGTCGAACTCCAGGACTTGGGTCGGGTTTGCTCGAGGGCTAGCCGACCGGGAGAAGAGACTCCCTAGAGAACTTAGACTAAGGAAATTTTGCGCGAGCGGGGAATCCGCTCGTGCAGCGAAAGAATTTCAATACCTTCCTTCCTCCACGGGCCTTCATGGCGAAATCGGGAAAAATTCAAAAGCTGGGTCCACGATCAAACTGGGGGGAAACGCCGTGGAAGATTAAGTTCGAGCCCTGTCCGCACTTGGCCCCGGAAGAAGCAGACCTCGCGATTGTCGGGGGAGGTTTTACCGGGCTGGCGGCAGCGGCCTGGATGCGGCTCATCGCTCCCGAAAAATCGGTCGTCCTTTTCGAATCATCACGAATCGGGGCGGGCGCGAGCGGGCGCACGGGCGGCATGGTCCTTGCCGAAACGGCCGCGGGCGATTTACCCGGCCTCGGCGACGTGCTCGCGGGCTTCGAGCAAATCCTTCACAAATTGAACGTCGAGTGCGATCTGGCGCTTCCGGGCGCCTGGGAAATCGGTCGCAGCGGGGGTCTGGCGGATTCGCCGATTCAGTGGAAGGACTCCGGGACGCTCCGCGTGGTGAAGCGAGTCCCCGGTGGAACGCTCGATCCCGGCAAGCTCGTTTCCGGCCTCGCGCGTGCCGCCGACAAACTCGGCGCCACGATTCTTGAAAATTCCCCCGTCGAGCGCATCGAATGGGGCGAGCGCCCCGCAATCGAGTTTGCGTCCGGCAGCGCTCACTCGGGCAAATTATCTGCCGCGAAAATCCTCTTCGCGACAAATGCCTTGTCTCTCGACCTTGCCGGGCTTGTCGGCGGAATGCATCCCCGGCTGACTCTCGCGGCGCTCAGCGCGCCCCTCGCGGAAGACTGCCTTGCGGCTTGCGGCCTTGGCGAAAGAAGACCCTTCTATACCGTGGACCTGCCTTACCTCTGGGGCCGGGTCCGGCCCGACCGCTCGATTGTCTGGGGCGCGGGACTCGTCGCTGCCGCCGATGAACGCGACCTTTCAGGCGTTGACATCTCGGCCGCCGAGCCCTCGCGGATGTTCGCGACGCTCGAGCGGCGCGTGCGCGGCCTCCATCCCGCGCTCCGCCAAGCGCAATTCACGCACCGCTGGGGGGGGCCCATCCTCTTCCGCGACAGTTGGGAGCCGGTTTTCGACTGGCACCCTCGTGCGGACCGGAAGGCCCGCAACGCCATCGTCCTCGGCGCTTACGCCGGGCACGGGGTTGCTCTTTCCTCTTATCTCGGCGTGTGGGCTGTCGAGGTCCTTCTCGGCAAGCGGGGTTTGCCTTCTTGGGGCCGCATCCATGGGTAAATGTTGTCGGGTCTCGTAGAGTTCCGATCGCGCCGTTTAAAAGTCCAAATCCTCTGCGGCAGAGGCGCACTACGCGCCTCTGCAATTTCTCACAAACGATCCGCTCGAATAGAGTTGGACTTGTGCTTGTACTCTGACCAGCGGCTGATTTCCTTCAGATCTGAGGAAGCTTATGCCAGCGAGATTTTGCAGGAGCGGGCTTGTCCCGCTCCTGCAGCAGAATATCTTTCGGCTCAGCGTCTCTCCTGGGCTGGTCCAAATGCAGTGCCCGACGCTCGCTCCTGCGGCGAAATCATTTTCGCGCTAATTTGTCTGCCAACCCGCTCGGATCCCTCGCCGGCTACTGCAAGCGGAGACGGAGATCTTCCGCAAACTTCTCGACACCGGACATGGGGACAATGCGAATGTGCTGCTCGTCGAAGAGCCGAACCAGAAATTCGTGCCGCAAATTTCCCGGAACCGGCTCCGTGTCGGTGATGGCCGTGAATTCGACCGCAGGCAGGCGCCGCCGGATGTGCCCGGCTGTATAGGTAAGGGCTTTCGATTGCAGCGTGTCCCGCGCGAGCAGCACCGACTGCACGTAGCCCTCGACGCCGTTCCGGTAGCCGTAGTCGAATTTGAAAGTGTCGCCCGGATGCGTGAACTCCTCCACGCGCACGTTCTCCCGCACCTTCGGCAGAATGTGGTGGCGGCGGAAAACATCGCGGAGCTTTCCGCGCAGCCAGTTCCGCGCGTTTTCGGCGAGCCCGCCTCGCGCGCGCGGCGGTGGGGCCACGTGCTCGCGGTAGAGGCGGTCGAGCTCGGCGTCGAAGTCCGCGCCGAGCAGGGCCTTCTGCGGGCTCAGTTGAATGGCATTCGAAAGCGTGTCGGCGAGCTTCGCCAGGTAAATGCGCGCCTCCTCCTCCGGCCCCGCGAGGCCCGCCTGGAACTCGCCCGGCAGCGCACGCAGCAAATCTTCATCGGCATTCGGATGCAGCCGCCGTACGCGCGCGATTTCCGAGCTTTCTTCGATCAGGCGAAGCGCCCGCCGCGCGCCGCCCGCATCCTCGAGGAGCACGCCGATATTCACCCATTCGTCGCGCACGAGGTTTGGCGTATAGCGCAGAATCTGATACCGCAGCGTCCTATCCTGTTCCTGAGCCACGGTTCTCTCCTTCCCTGTGTGATGCCGGGATCAGCCTTCCCCGCATAGCCAGCATCCAGCGCGCCTCTTTACCGGCTAAAACTGCATTGCTCTCGCGCATAACGCAATTCACAGCCATCCATTGCAAATCTTTGCCCAGTGCTCATCCTCTCCCTGCAATCGAAAACGGTTTACCCTCCCTCAGGCACTGAATCCGCATATATCCCCTCACAAAACGCGATCGTCCGTGAGCCCCTCTATGTTGCATTTCAATCCACGCCGGGCCTGAACCAGCGCGCCGCATCAAATCACATTTTTTCCGTAAGAAATTCCCATCCAAACCCGAAGCCGCCCTTCGCTCGAGGTTGTCAATCATGATCTGTCCTGCAACCCCCAAGAAAAATACCCGCCCCGCTACCGCCAGTTCGGAAACGGCTGCGCCGACGATTTCCACGCTGCGATCACGAGATCCCGCACGAGCTTCCGCCGCCGCAGGAGCTGCTCGAGCATGCGGTACAGCGCGTCCGAATCGTCACTATACCACTCGGGCGGAATGGCGCTGGCGGCCTCCTCGAGCGCCCGCTCATCCATCTTCGTCTCGACGCGCGCAAGCCACGGCTCGAACGCCTCGATCCCGCGGACCTGTTCATACACGCGATGGCGCGCGTAAATTCCCCGCAGCGGCGCATCCGGAAAATTCCAATCTCCCGCGTTGAAGCAGAATCCCTGGTCAATCATCTGCGCCTGATAGCGCGTTTCTCCGCCCGCGCGGAAAAAGATCGCCTGCCGCCCGTTTGTGTTGCAGGTCCATTTGTCGAAGACGAGCATGCCGCAGAAATCGGAGAGGTTCGAAACCGTGCGGAGCTGTTCCTCCGGCAGGAAGTCGTACACCACTGTCTCCGCCGGAGGCCCAGGATAACGCGACCCGAATTGCTTCCCGGCCTGGCAGGGCGCGCGCCCGCGCCCCAATTGAATCACCAGATCATCCGTATGCGCGATCAATTCCTCGCGCACTTCCACCACTTCGCCCGGCGCCACCGGCAGCCCCATCCTCGCCGCCACCTTCGTTCCAAGCAATTCGTTCGCCAATATCCGCTTCCCTTGCGGATTGTTCTGGAATTTCACTACAAAGTGCCATTCGCTCGCGCAGCGCATCAGATGCGCCTGCGCTCCCCCACGCATTCTCCTTACCTGCTCGACCGCGCGCTCCATTCCGCGCGTATCCTAGCGGCCTGCGTGGGTTTACGGCAAGTAGAACATTTCAATTTGGGAAACAGCTCGCGCCGAACGGGAAGGGAGCGAAAAATCAAAGGTGGGGTTGGGATATTCCTTCTCAGCGACGCCAATTTCGCAGCAAGCAGAAAAATGGTGCGGGATTGCGTCCGGTCAAACCGGCGCAGCCCCGCACCCGTTGGCAATCCCTCGGCTCAGTAAAGCCCGGCCGAAACGCGCCTACCGCCGCTTGCGCTTGGCGCCCTTCTTCGGCGACTTCTTCGCCTTGGCTTTCTTCTTGGCAGCCGGCTTCTTCCTTGCTGCCTTCTTCTTGGCCTTTCGCGCCGGGGCGCGCTTGCGCGTAGCTGGCGAGGCGGGCGTCTCCGCCTTTTCGGCCTCTTCCTCGGGCTCTTCCTCGACGATGATCTCTTCGACTTCCTCTACAATATCTTCCTGTGGCTGCTCGAGCCCCTCGCCTTCTTCCTCTTCATAACGGGGCAGTTCGTCGTCTTCTTCGTCGTGCATCTTTCCGTGAAACATTGGTTCCTCCGCGGGCCTCCGGCTTTCCCGGCAGCAATTTTTCCCCCGCCGCTTATTAACGGAGTCTCCCGACTTTGTCAAGGCGCAAGGAAAAGGAAGCTCATAATGGAGGAGAAACGGCCGCGAAGCAAGCCCATGTCCTGTAGAGGATTCAGGATTCGGTGCCCGATATATCTGTAAGAAAATAGGAAGGTTAGTAGAGATCTAAGGATGTCCGGCAGGAATGCCTATCGCTGGATGGTCAGTACATCCCCGGCTTCGAGTTGTCGGTCCGCCAGAAACGGATTCGATTGCCGCAACGCGGCGATTGTCGTCTTGTACTCGTGCGCGATGGAATAGAGCGTCTCGCCCGGCTTGACGCGGTGCTTCACGGCCTCTTCTTTGGTTGCTCCGCCTGTCGAAACATTCCGCACCGCAGCCCGTGTGTCGTTCTCCGCCAGCTTCGACTTGGCCCGCATATTCCCCGCCGGCTCCCCGCCCGCATAAATCCGCAGCCGTGTGCCCCGAGGCACCGTCGTGCCATGGATGTTGTTCCAGTGTTTCAATTGCGCCACGGTCACGTCGTATCGCTCCGCGATTCCCTCCAGTGTGTCGCCGCGCTTCACGCGGTAGCTCACCAGTTTCACAGCCGGGGGCGGGGTGGGCACATTCAGCAGAAATCCCGCCGACAGCGCGGCATGCGCTTCCAAATGGTTCGCACTGTCGATCGCCGCAACCGTCACGCGGTAGTGCCGGGCAATTTCTCCGAGAGTCTCCCCGGCTTCCACCGTGTGCAGCCGCCAGCTCGTCCATTTCTCGACCGGCACTTGTTGAATATTCTCCTCGAATTTCTGGCCCAGGCCTGCCGGCAGCTTCAACTCGAATTGAGGGTCATTTGGCGTCACGTTCCGCAGCAGCACGGGGTTCAACGCATGCAAATCATCCAGGTCGGCGCCGGTCGCGTCCGCCACGAGCGATAGGCTGATCGAATGTCCCGGCCGCACTGTGTCAGCCGCCATTGCCTTCTCCGGCTGCACCTGCACGCCATAAAGCGCCGGCTCCTTCGCCACCAGCGCCAGGGCGATGATGATCGGAACGTAATTCTGAGTCTGTTTCGGAACGGCGTGCCGCTTCTGCAGTTCCCAAAAATCGGCATACCCCGTGCGCTCGATTGCCCTCACCACGCCCATCGGCCCGCAGTTGTAAGCGGCCATCACCAGGTACCAGTCGCCGAACATGTCGTAGAGATCGCGCATGTGCCGCGCCGCTGCCCGCGTGGCCTTTTCGGGATCGCTGCGCTCGTCTATCCAGTAGCTCCGGTCGAGATCGTATTCCTGCCCGCGGAAAGGCATGAATTGCCAGATCCCACGCGCGCCCGCCCGCGAAACCGCCTGCGGCAAAAACGCGCTTTCCGCCTGCGCCAGATAAATCAGGTCCTGGGGGACGCCTTCTTCCTTCAGCACCCGCCGGATCATCTCGTTGTAGCGCCCCGCGCGATCGAGCCCTCGCTCGACAATCGCGCGCCCGCGCATGGTCGTGAAGAAGCTCAAGTATTGCAGCACCGAATCATTCACCGTCAGCGGCAAATCGTGCGGTACCTTGAACAATTCCTGCTCAGCCTTGGCCGCGAGCCGCGGGTCGCCCGCCGGCAGCGTCAAGTCCGTCAGTTCGTCAATTGGAGCCGGCGTCCCCGAATTCTCGTCTTCGACGCTGCGCTCCGCGTTCAATTCGTAGGAATGGAGCGTTTCGCCGATCTGGTCAAACAGGTCGGAAAGCCGCTGATCCGAATTCACCGGCAGCCCGCTGGAAAGGATCAAATCCACGGCGCGGTCAAAATCCACGCGGGCTTTATCGAAGTCCCCGGCCTTGTACTTCTTCTGACCTGCGTCAAAACTTGCCTGTACCTGGGCGACCAGTGCATCAATCGCCGGCAGCCGCATCGGCTGAAGCGCCATGAGCGTCGGCCTATCCGTCAACGGAAGCGCCTCGCGCACGTATTCCGGAACCGGCGCAGGCGCCGCCGCCGGAGCCTTTGCCTTGGCCTGATTCTTGGCAGACTCGTCGCATCCCGCCAGCGCCAGCGCGGCAGCCACCAGAATCCAAGTTGTAGCTTTCTGGCTCATCTTCTTTTTCGTTCCGGCACTTCCAAGCAAATTCAATACCGACCCAAAGCAGGCGAATTCCTCCCCCCGCTCCTGGCTGTCGAATTACACCCTAAGGAAAATGCTACGAGCAACTTGCCGTCCGGTCAATGGGATTGCCGTACCAGTCGTTGACCACCACAGGACATCGAGTACTACGCTTTACTACGTTCCCGGCAGGAACAGTGACCCCCTAGGACACAGGCTTATACCACCGTCCTCAATCAAATTGCCAGCCCCTCCCCCGCTTAAATTTCTTGTTCCCGCTGGTGCTTTGGTCTATCCTCCCCCGCGGCCCTGAGGGACCTCCCGGAGGGGCAGGGATGAAGGTTTATCCCGGGCCAAACAGTCACCCAGTCCAATCCAAAACCGGCTGCATCGCGTACTGCAGGATGTAGCACGTGCAGTCTCAACTCGATCCTATAGGAGGTGTTTCCAGATGACTAAGTCGACGAAGGCCTTGATGGCAGGCGCTGCTCTGGCGGGTTTGCTCGCCGGCACCAGCGTCCCCGTCCAAGCTTCCAACTTGCTCTCCGGGGCGAAGTCCTTTAACAGCGCGCAAGACCAGTCCGCGAAGCCGGACAAGTCAGCGAAGGAAAAGCACGCTTGTAAAGGCCAAAACTCCTGCAAGGGCAAGGGCGGTTGCAAGTCAGGCGACAACGGCTGCAAAGGCAAGAACTCTTGCAAGGGCAAGGGCGGTTGCGCCACCGACGGCTCTAAGATGCCGGACGACAAGCCGAAGTCCTAAAATCCGGTCAACCTTTCACCCTCGGGGGGCCGGCGCAACCCAACTTCACCGGCCCTTCGCTTTCCCGCTCTTTCGACGGAGAGTCCTGTGCCGGCAAATCAGTTCAACAGTTTCACTGACTACGGAATTGGTATCGGCCTGCGCGCCACGCACTATCACCACATCCTCACGCGCAAGCCGGTCGTGGACTGGTTTGAAATCATCTCCGAAAATTTCATGATCGATGGCGGCCGCCCGCTGCACGTCCTCGATCAGATCCTCGAGCAGTACAAAGTCGTGCAGCACGGCGTCTCCATGTATTTTGGCTCCGCGGACAAATTGAATCGCGACCATCTCCGCCGCCTCAAAGCTCTCGTCAAGCGCACCAGGACTTCCTGGCTCACCGACCACCTCTGCTGGGGCAGCGTGGACGGCCGCTATACCCACGACCTCCTGCCCATGCCCTACACATTCGAAGCCGCTCGCATCACCGCGCAAAAAGTCCGCGAGGTCCGGGATTTCCTCGAAGTCCCCATCGCCGTCGAGAACGTCAGCAGCTACGCCGAATTCCACGTCTCCGAAATGACGGAGTGGGAATTCCTCAACGAAGTCGTCGAGCGCGCCGATTGCGGCATTCTTCTCGACGTCAACAATATCTACGTCTCCTCCCAGAATCACAATTTCGATCCCTTCGCTTACGTCAATAGCGTTCCCGCCGAACGCGTCGCGCAAATTCATATCGCCGGCCATTCCAAATACCGCAAATATATTCTCGATACCCACGATCATCCCGTCATTGATCCCGTCTGGAAACTCTACGCCCGCGCCATCGAGCGCGCCGGCCACACGGCCACGCTCCTCGAATGGGACGACAGCATTCCCTCATTCCAGGAAGTTCACGACGAAGCCTTGAAAGCCAAGCGTTTCCTCGCGAGCGCCTCGCTCGCCACCGCCGTATGAGCCTCCAGTCGCTCCAGCGCCGGATGGCTCGCGCCGTGATGACTCCTCTCACGCCCTCTGAGCGCATGCGCCGTGTCTCGCCCGACGGCCGCCCCATGCGCGCTGTCGCCGCCCAGTTCATCAAGCCGAATGACCGTCTCACTTCCTTTGAGCGCCTCGAAATCTACAACCGCCAATATTGGTTCCGCGTTCTCTCGAGCCTTATCGAGGATTTTCCGGGCCTGCGCGCTATCCTCGGCGACACCCGTTTCGAATCCATGTCCAAGGCCTACCTGGTGGATTGCCCTTCGCGCTCTTTCACACTTCGCGACCTCGGCTCGCGCCTCGAGTCCTGGCTCGCGAAACATCCCCGCTGGGCCGGTTCGAAGCAGGCGCTCGCTCTCGATATGGTTCGCCTCGAATGGGCGGACATCGAATCCTTCGACGGCACAGCCGAGCCCCCGCTTCGCCCCGAAGATGTCGCGGCCGCCACCGGAGCCTCTCTTCGCCTGCGCCTCCAGCCGCACATCCGCCTTCTCGAATTGCGCTACCCCGTGGACGATCTGCTCCTCGCCGTCAAACGCGAGGACGAAGACACCGACTTCGCCAGCAACGCTTTCGCCGAGCGCCACAAAAGAAAGCGCATCCAGGCCGTCGCTCGCTTGAAGCCCAAACCCATCTATCTCGCTGTCCATCGCATGGACTTTTCCGTCTATTTTCGCCGCCTCGAACGTGAAGAGCTTCTTCTCTTGCGCGCCTTCACCGGCGGCAAATCCCTCGACTCGGCTATCGCCCTGGCGTTTCGGAAAAGCGCGATTCCCGCGGACAAGCGCTCGGATTTGATCCGCGAATGGTTCAAGAACTGGGCCGCGCTCGGCTGGTTCTGCCGCGCCGAAAAAGCGGCCAAAGAATCCTGAAGTCACAAATCCGAGGAGACCCCTTCGCCCCGATGAAAAGCCTTGTTCACGCCATTTGCAGACTCTACAGCGCCGCCGTCGGCCTCGTCTGCTATCTCCAATCTCCTTTCCTCCTCGCCGTCCGCCTCTATTGGGGCTGGCAAATCTCCCAGAACGGCTGGGCCAAGCTCCACGATCTTCCTCGGGTCACGGAATTTTTCGCGAATCTCGGCCTGCCAGCTCCGGGCTTCACCGCTGCGTTCGTGTCCACGACGGAGTTCATCGTCGGAATTCTGCTGTTTGTCGGCCTTTTTTCTCGCATCGCCGCCTTCGCCCTGACCGTGGATATGACCGTGGCATACCTCACTGCCGACCGTGAATCCCTTTTCGCCTTCTTTTCCAACCCCGGCAAGTTCTACACCGCCGATCCCTACACTTTTCTTTTCGCCGCTCTTCTTATTCTCATTATGGGTCCAGGCTTCCTCTCGCTCGATTGGCTGCTGAAAAGATCCCTGAGCAAACTCTTTCCTGAAGAGAGCGGCTTGCGCCCTCAAGCCAGAATCTAGCCACCACCCG
>Ga0187782_10004371_pt1 | contig 10590 bp, 9 predicted proteins | sample 0715_SJ02_MP15_2_FD_132454 | JGI IMG/M metagenome (GOLD analysis project Ga0187782, IMG submission 132454) | Tropical peat soil microbial communities from peatlands in Department of Meta, Colombia - 0715_SJ02_MP15_20_MG | ecosystem: Environmental > Terrestrial > Soil > Wetlands > Peat | place...
CGGGTGATGTCACCGGCGAGCCCCCGGCGAATCGCGTCCGTGACGAGCGCGTGTCTATGCCAGGGGGGAGGAGGCGCTGGAACGGGGCAGCGCGAAAGGCGTTGCGCACCCGGGGGATGGGACTAAACGAAGGTTGGGGGGTGTCGTCGTGCGTCACGGTTCCGCCGTTCTCATGTCGGCCGCTGCTATCGCCGTGCTCGCCGGTGGAGCGCCCGTCCCGACCGGCGCGGCGGATGCGGCGGCGAGCGTCACGGACATCCCGCTTGCCGGCGGCGTCACGCAGCGAGTGCTCGTCATCCAGCCCGCTGGGGCGCCGCAGGCTGCGCTCATCTTGTTCTCGGGCGGAGACGGCGTCCTGAAGATCGAGCGCAATGGAAAGATCGACCAGCCCGGCAACTTCTTGGTACGGACCCGCCAGCGATGGGTCGAGAAGGGGTTTGCGGTAGTGATCCCCGATACAACGAGCGATCACCCGGAAGGGCTTTTCGGTGTGCGATTAACGAGTGCGTACGCCGACACGGTAAGCAAGGTCGTGGACTTTGCGCACGCGCAAACGAAGGCTGCGGTTTGGCTGGTCGGCACAAGTCAGGGGACCAACGCGGCCGCGAACGCGGGCACGGTGCTCACGCACGGAGAGATCGCCGGCTTGGTGCTCACCTCGACCCTTACACGCCCGGGGCCTCGACCGGAGCTCAAAGAAAACGTCTTCGACGCAAATTTGAAGGCCATCGTCGTTCCCACGTTGATCGTGGCGAACACCGACGACAAGTGTAATCTGACGCCCCCTTCCGACGTGTCCAAGCTAAAGGCCGCACTGACGCAAGCGAAGACCGTGGACGTCGTCACCGTGTCGGGGGGCGCTCCACCAAGGTCGCAACCCTGTGAAGCGCTATCTCCGCATGGATTTTACGGCATCGAGGCGCAAGTCGTGGATCAGATCTCAACCTGGATCATGCAGCATCAGTAACGGTCAACCCCCGTTGCGCACGTGCGCGCGAATGTACCGTAGCCGGCTCCTCGTCACGGCCTGACACAAATAACGAACGCGGGGAGGGCATGTGAGACACGCCGCGGGACTGCCGGTGGTACTTGCCCTGCTGCTCGTTGTTGGCGTCGGCACGGGATCGACGCAGTCGGACCCGTACAAGGTCGTGTTTTATCCGAGCGGTTCCCTGCGCATACAGGGATACCTGTACAGTCCTCCGGGCCAGGCCCGTTTCTCGTCGTGACCTACAACCACGGGAGCCAGGAGGGCCAAGAGCGCACCCCGATTCCATTCCGGTATGTCGGCGCGTTCCTGTCGCCAGCCGGCTACGAGGTGTTTGTACCCGAACGCCGCGGGTACGGGAAATCCGACGGCCCGACCTTGAGCGAGGAGATCGGGCGGGACACCGGAGCGAAGTTCATCGCCAGGATCAAGCCGAACCCGACGCCGTCCTCGCCGCCGCTTCGTTTCTTGAGGCGGTTCCGCAGCCGATACGAAGCGCATGGCAATCATGGGTTGGTCGCTCTGCGGCATCGTCACCGTGTTTGCCAGCAGCAGGGAAAAGACGTTTCGCGCGGTCGTCGATCAAGCGGGCGGATCGCTCACGTGGAACCACAGCCCGGCGCTGCAAAGCGAAGGGCAACAGGGCCGAAAGGGAAGCGACAGCCCAACGGCTGGATGTCGGCCATATCATCGGGCCGGACCGCAAGAACGCCGGGTGGGCGAGCCGCGTGCGGCACGAAGAACATCCGCTGCCGCAGTCCACGCTTGACTGCACGCACTGCTTTGGCAGGAGCGGAGGCCTGGGGAATCATATCGGCGCGCAAGAGGTGCGCCCAGGGTATGAGAATCGATCCTGTCCGATTTGATCCTGGCATCGACGATCGCCCGCACATTCGCAGGATGAGCCAACACGACCACGTGTGCGATCTCGGTCAACCAATCGTACGTCGAGCCCCACGTAGAGCTGGTCTCGAGGACGACTTTCATCGGCCCGTGGTAGCCTGCCAAGGCCTCACGCACACCCACGGCGGAACTGGCGGTCTGTTTGCGCTTGAGCACTTGCCCCTTCTCATTCGTCACCGTAATATGCGCCGTGGTTCGATGAGCATCGATGCCGACGTAAGGCATCTGACCCCGCCCCCCGTGAACAGATCGGTCGCTCTTCGTGGGAGACCAGGCGCTTTGATCCTAATCCGGTAAGACCGGGAAACAGTGTCCCCCTCGACGTCGGGGGAGGCTATTCCAGACGGCAACAAGTGACCCCCGAGGGGAGGAGTGCGCACCGGGGAGGCCAAAGTATGTTCGGACCGTGATGCGCTTCTTTGCTGGCCTGCTCTTCGCCGTACTCGTTCAGGGTATTGTCGCTGCGTCCGAACTCCCGGTCGCCGTCACCCCGGGGGCGAATTTCTACGGTCAGGAGACGTGGGAGCCCGGTAAGCTTCGCCGGTGGATGCGAAATGATGGGGATCTGCGCCTCCAGAACAACAGTGGGCGGCTCAACATTGATCTGCGCTTCGTGGCCGAGAGTTTCCGCATCGCGCGCACCCTACACGTGAGCATGGGCGGCCGCGTACTTTTCGAGGTCACCGTACCCCCGGCGGCACCGCTCTTCGTGGCCGTCAAGGACATCCCACTGCCGCCCGGCGAGTCTGAGATCGCCCTCTCTGCGACGCCGGGACCGGACCGCGTGAGCCAGTTTCTCGGGAGCGCCGACGACCGGCAGGTGTCCGTCGCGTTCGGGCCATTCTCGGTCATCGACGCACACTCGCCACAGGCGCAGTTGGAGGAAACGGCCGCGTTCCCCGAGGCTTCGCGCAGGGTAGCCGGATTGTCGACCCTGGAGAACGCCGCCGGCGATCTCCGCAGGCAGGGGCGGCTGCTCGAGGCGGACGCCGTGTACCAGGAAGTGCTCGCGTCCCGCCAGATCAATCCGTCGACGTATCTGTGGGACGGGCTCAGCCTGGTCGCGCTGGACCGGCCGGACGACGCGCGGCCGCTGTTCGAGCGGGGGAGCCGTCTCGGCGGTCTGGACGTCGTGACGTCCTCGGTGCGCGACGCGTGCGGCCGCTTGCTGGAGTACCTGGGCCAGTCGGAGCTCCTCGCGGGCCGTCCCACCGACCCCGCGAAGGAGTTTCGCCAGAGCGGGGAGATCTATCGTGCGGTCGCACTTTATCGGTCGGTGCTGGCGCACGATCCGCAGAACCTGGCGGCGAGTTACTGGCTGGGCCTCCTCTCGGCGCTCGCCGAGCGTCCCCGGGAGGCGATCCCGCTCTTGGATGTCGTGGCGAAACGGAGCCCGGCGGGCAGCGCCGACGCGATGACGGCCGGATGGCTCGAGCAGTACCTGGGGAACCGCCCGGGAGTCCGATGAACATCGAGGCCCTCCGCAGAGTCCCGCGCTGGCTCCTGCTGGGACTCGCGATCCGGGTGGCGCTGATCCCGTTCCACCACCCGTGGGATCTCCAGACCTGGTACAACATGTTCGTCGACCTGGCTCACAACCACTCGCCGTACGAGACCCTCCGGTACCTCACGTACAGCACGCGGTCCCAGTGGGGGCTGATCCCCATGGACGGCGCCAAGGTCCTCCCGGTGGGTCAGGAGCTGTTCTACGAGTACTACGCGTACCCGCCGCTGCCGCTGCTGCTGTACTATCCGCTGGCGAAACTCTACGCGCTGTTCCGGCCGCTCGAGTACCAGTTCGTCGTGGAAGGGGCACTCGCGGCGCACCACGTGCCCTTGGCGATCCTGGCGCTCTTCAAGGCGCCCCTCATCGTGGCCGACATCGGGGTCGCCGCACTCCTGTGGCGGCTCGCCGGCGAGGCCCGGGCGCGCGCCTACTTCCTCAACCCCTTCGTGATCCTCGTGAGCGCCGCATGGATGATCGAGGACCTGATGATCCTGTTCGTGCTGCTGGCCTTCTACCTGGTCACGAAGAAGCGGTACGAGCTGGCGGCCTTCGCGCTGGGCCTCGGGACGCTCGTGAAGTGGACGCCCGGGATCCTCTGGCCCGTGATCGGGCTGTGGCTCCTCGCCGAGCGCGTGCCGTGGCGCCGGCAGGCTGCGTTTCACGCGGTGTTCCTCGGGACCTGCACCGCGGGGATCGCCCCGGTGTGGGACGGCGTGCGCTTCGTGCTCCAGTTCCACGCGATGCGGCCCGGGGCGAACCTGACGCCGCACATCCTGCTGTACGTGCTGGCGCGGTGGCAAAATCCCGATATCGCCTGGTACTACCACGTGCTGTCGCCATTCGTGGGAATGGTCACCCTGCCGCTCGCGTTGGGCGCGGCGTACCTCACCCAGTGGCGCCGCCACCTCCCCCTGGCGGCGGCCGCGTGCCTGGCGGTCGTGGCGTTCTTCCTGGGGTCGAAGATCGTGAATGAGCCGTACGTCTGTCTACTGCTGCCGCTCCTCCTCTGGGAGCAGGCCGAGCGGCCCTCCGAGGCGAAAGCGTTCGTGTTCAAGGCAGCGTATGCGCTCCCGCTGGCATTCGCGATCATCAACGTGCCGATTCCGCTGTTCATCGTGCCAGCGTATTTGCAGGTGGTGCCGTGGGATCCGACCTCCGACTACTGGATCATGCTTTTGCGGCAAGCGGTGCCGGGACGCGGACACGCCCTGGCGCTGGCGTTTCTGGCGTTCTGCTTCGTGGGCGCGATGCTCTACGCGTGGCGCGTGCTGACGGCGGGGGTGGGCCATGCAGTTCGTGAGACAGCACATCGACCGGATCCTGATCGCGCTCGGATTGGGCCTGCTTATCATCCTGTCGCTTCGGACGCTTCATAATCTCTCGACGATCTCGGCGACGGAGGCCCCGCAGGAACTCCGCCTCGACGGGGGAGCGCTCACCGCCCTCTACACACTCAATGCCGGGATGAACAAGCCGGCGATTCTGAACAGCCGGGGGGACGCCCTCGTGGAGTTCAGCGGGTGGGACTCCTTCGTGAGCGTTGACGGCGTCTCCGCGGACCTGTGGAGCCACGCGTTCAACATCGAGCTGGACCGGGCGCGAGACCGCGCGTTTCTCACGTGGTCCTCGGTACCCCTGCGGCAGGACGATCCGGGGCAGGAGGGGCACCATCGCCGATATCAGCTCGAGCAGGTTGTGACGCTTCTGGGTCCCCGGACCGTGGTCGAGTACTACATCATCCCGAACGAGCCAGTTCGTACCGTCGACCTCACGGTCGGGGCCTACAAATGGTACCTGCGGGACCTCCGCCACGAGGGCGACACGTTCTCGTTCCTGAGCGCGGATCTGACCCGGCAGGACGCCGAGCGCCGGCTGCAACCGGGGCGGCTGACCCAGGTGACGGTGCGGTCGCTCGTACCCGCGGTGGGAGTCAGGCCGCTCGTCAACCAGTTCGGCGCGTACGCGCTCGACTTCTCGTACGAAGTGGCTCAGCCGCGGACCTACGAGCGGACGCTGGTGGCCCGGCTCGAGGTCACCGAGGGGCCCAGGGGACCGGCGATCCAGCCGTGAGGCGTCCGCGAAGCGCCAGGAACCGCCTACGAGCGCCTCGCGGCCGTTCCCCAATGTTCCTTTGCCGCTGGATCTGCCCGTTTGTATCCTCCATTCGTGGTTCCCGTCGAGCGGGAAGTTCCTGCGGGGCATTTCTGGCACCCTGCGGTGCGCTACGTCCGAGACCCGCAGGGTAAGCGGACGCCATCGTTGCAGCTAAAGCGAGCGCCAAGGAGGCCGAGGGGAGTACTCTCCCCCTCGAAGCGACAGTCGAATTTCTTCCACGGGAATGTTCAGTAACCCATAGCGGAGACGCCGGAAATGGAACGCTAACGCCGGTCCGGCCCGTAGGGTAAGACGAGGCCCGCAAACGCAGGCCGAGACATCTAGGGGGTGGCGCATGGCACGAGCGGACTCGACAGGCAGGATGACGCGGCGGCAGATGATCGCGGGCGGGCTCGCGCTCGGCGGCGGGCTCGCGGGACTCGACCTTGCGCGCGGGATCGGCCTCCCGGACGCATTTGCGGCGGCCGCTGCGCCGAAGCGCGGGGGGACGCTCATGGCCGCGGCGGAGGTGGACCCGGTCAGCCTGGATCCCCACAACAACTCCAACTTCTCGTCGGCTCAGGCCTACGAGCATATCTACGAGAGCCTCACAGGGTACAGCGACAAGAACCAGATCATCCCGCAGCTGGCCACAAAATGGGACATTCAGAACGGCGGGAAGACGTATGTCTTCCACCTGCGGCCAAACGTGAAGTTCCATAACGGCCAGACCATGACGGCGGACGACGTGAAGTACACCGTCGACCGGGTCCTCGATCCCAAGACCGCGTCGCCGTGGCGAGGATGGTTCGACACGATCGAAGAGACCAAGGTCATCGACCCGTTGACGGTCCAGATCAACCTCAGCCAGCCCTATCCCGGTCTGCTCGGTTCGTTCGCGGGCCTGCGCGCGTCCGGCATCATTCCGAAGGGTCTGGCGGAGCGCGAGAACCTCAAGATCCAGGCGATCGGCACCGGGCCGTTCAAACTGGTCGAGTACGTTCCACAAGATCACATCACCTACGCCCGTTTCGCCGACTACTGGGACCAGCCGCTGCCGTACCTCGACGGGATGGTCTTCAAGATCCTGACCGAGGAGAACGCGCGTCTGGCCGCGCTGCGCGCGGGCCAGATCCAGTACGCGTCCGTCACCGCTCAGGGCACGCAGCAGATGCAGGGCGCCCCGGGGATCGCGGTGCTCAAGAACCTCGTGGCAAACGTCACCCTGCACTACATCAACGTCTCCCGGAAGCCGCTCAACGACTGGCGCGTGCGCAAGGCGTTGCGCATGGCCGTCGACACGAACGAGGTCATTCAGAAAGCCGCGTTCGGCGCGGCCGTTCCCTCGGGGCCAATTCCGTCGGGCTATGGGGATTGGTACCTGCCGCCGCAGACCCTGCCGTACAACAAGCCGGACATCGACGGCGCGAAGAAGCTCCTCGTGGAGGCCGGCTATCCGAACGGCGGGTTCCCCATCACGCTGCTCTGCTCGCCGCAGTACCCGGAGTACGTGCAGACGACGCTCGTCGTCCAGGACGGTCTCAAGAAGCTCGGCATCGACGCGCAGGTGCAGCAGATGGAGTGGGGCGCCTTCGTCGCGGCCCACAACCAGGAGCTCTCGACCCACGGCCAGCAGGGCGGGGAGATCTTCTGCTCGGGCAACACGTTCCGGCCCGACCCCGACGGCTACATCTACCCGTACTTCTACAGCAAGGGTTCGCTCAACGACGGCGTGTATTCCAATCCGAAGCTCGATCCGCTGATGGTGCAGGCGCGCTCGATCTTCAACTACGATGAACGGCGCAGCCTGTACATCGAGATCCAGCGCACGCTGCTGGAGGAGTCGCCGAACTGGTGGTGGCACGTCAAGTACAACTTCGACGCGATATCAACGCGGCTGCACGGGTTCGAGCAGTCGTTTACGGGGCGGCGATTCCTGCTGAAGCAATCCTGGCTCGCCTGATCGCGGCGCGCTGACCGCCGGTGCGGTACCTGCTGCGGTGCGGGGCCTGGACGGCCGCCGCCTGGCTGGGCGTGTCCGTGCTCATCTTCGGCCTCGTCCGGCTGCTCCCGGGGACGATCGTCGACGTTCTCGCCGGGGCGGAAGGCAGTCTGGACCCCCCGTAGCGGGCCGCGGTGCTGCTACAGTTCGGGCTGAACCTGCCGCTGCCGGTGCAGTACGGGCTGTAGTTGTGGAACCTCGTGCACGGCAATCTCGGTTCATGTCAGACGGCCGTGCCCAACCGGCGCCGCAATGCCGTCCACGCCTGTGATGCGGTACTTGCTTGACACCGATACGGAACAGTAAAGAATAACACTGGCAATACCTTCACGTAGGTGGAGGTGGTAAACAGTTCTCTACGATCCATTGGGTGTGTCGCTCGGGAAGCTACGAAGCACCCTGGGTCTTGAACCGCACGGAACGTGGAAGTTTGAAGCGCTGATAATCCACGGCAACGTCGCAAGTTTCGAGTGGATCGTATCAGCACCCGTTCAGAATGCCGTTTCGTCGAAATCCGACGGCCTACTTGTCCCATCCGAACGAGTCGCGGCAGATCTTTTTGGCGGAGTCGTCGATCAAAGGGATCTCGATGCACTTGCTCTGCGCCTTTGATGGTCCCGGCATCCAGGTAATGCGGGCATATTCAAAACACAGGGCTTAGCCGGGAGGCCGCTCACGTCCACGTACCGGTGTCCTGCGCGTGGTCACGAAGCCGAAGTTACCCCCGAGGTACGGCACGGAGATTGCGTCCGTGTACTGCTGCCGACAGACGATACAGAAACGAGACCAAACCAATCCGGTCCGCATGGAGGTCGTACCTGTCCCGACTCCATCGCGTATCCGACAGCTCGTGCCCGTGGAGTAAATCAATGCACCGGACCAAAATAGCCCTCCTGGCCGGGCTCTTCATCGCCGCGATCGTGAGCGGATACGCGATGGGAGCGGCCTTCTTTCCGCGGACGTCGCCAACCGAACCGGTCGGGAGTGCGGTGCGGGCACAGGTCCCTGTGCCGGGACGCGTTCCCATCCGTGCGGCTGGGCCGCCGCGACCCGATGTGCCGCCTATTACTCTCTCCGTCCCATTGGCACCAACCCACGATGGGCCACAACCCGCGCCGATGCTTGCCGGATCGCATCCATCGTCCGCAACGCCCCCATTGAGCGCAGCGTCCGGGGTGCTACCCCCATCGATGCCCAATCCTGAGGCAGGCGTTCGTGCGGACCGTCTCCCGAGCCCTACCCATGGTCCGGCGGCGAGAGCGCCACAGCCCCAGAGGCCGTCACCTCTTGGTCCTGTATTGCCGAAGCGACGCGCGGTTGGATCGAGTGCGCCCGCGGGAGGCCGGTCCGGGGTGCCGACTGTCCGATCCAACGGGAACCACCCCGCTGGTCACGTATCCGCAAATCCGGGTGGGGATATTGCCATCGTTCGACCATCGAATGCTGCCCTCGAGACCACCTCTCAAGGGACCATGCCGCCCCAATCGACGTCTAGTGTACCATCGGTCCCCGCCCTCGGGGCGATCTCTGGATCGGCAGCGGAACGATTCCACGTCCAGGTGGGGAGCTTTGATGTCCGCCACGATGCCGATGCTCTGGCTCAGCGATTGGAACAGCACGGGTACTCGACTTCGGTCACCAAGGATGCGCCATATCGTGTGTGGGTGGGAGGGTATCTCGATCGACCGACCGCAAATCGACTGGTCAGTGCCCTGCAACAGATCGGTGTTACGGCGACAATAGTGCCCTAACCCCAGTTCGGCAGTTGGGGCCTCGTGGAAGAAATTTCTGGCTCTTTCTCGAGGACGCAAGCGCGTCTCGCGTGGTGCATGGGTAACCAAGGCTGCGAAGCGGAGATCCCAGAGGTCTCGGGACGAGGCAACCAGGTCTTCGTGAGGAACTGCCAGTGAAAGGCCGGACGGTGAAGCTCGTGAGGCCCCTGCGACGGAAGGAGTTCATGAACCAAAAACGGAAATTCAAGTTTGAAGGGAATCCGGTGGCGATGTCATAATCATTCGCGCGAGATGGCAAAATCCAAAATGAATCCCAAGGTCCTCGAGGAACTTAACCGGCAGCTCAATCAGGAATTGGCTGCCGCGCATTCTTACCTGGCATTGTCCGTGTGGTGCGACATCAGGAATTTCAAGGGCTTCGGCCAATTTTTCGTCAAACAGGCCGGCGAGGAGCGTGGGCACGCCGAGAGAATTCTCAAACACCTGACGGATCGCGGCGAAACGGCAAAGGTGGCCGCGCTACCCGCGCCCAAACAGGATTTCAAGACGCTGCTCGAAGTCGCGCAACACGCGCAATCGCAGGAACACGCCAACACACTGGGCGTCAATGCCGTGTACGAAGCGGCGTTGCACGCGAAGGATTATCCTGCGCAAGTGCTCATGCAGTGGTTTATCAACGAACAGGTCGAGGAAGAAGATTGGTCGACGGAAATGGTGGAACGCACCGAAGACGCAACGCGCGCCGGTGGCCTCTCCTATTTGGACCGTCACATCGATCGTTACCTCGCACAGGAAGTCCGCGCAGTCCCGCAGGAAGAGACGTCGGAATAGAAGTAGCTTTCCAAGCGGCGCAGTAGCCATCTAATCGGATCTTGTTTACCGCGAAACAGGGTCCGGGCCGCCAGCGCAAAAACAGCACAAGCCCGCAGCTTGATCTGCCCCGCGTGGCGTTCGGGCCTTCCACGGGTGCGCGGGCCTCTCGAGTTTGGGCCGGACTGCCCAAGTAGCGCCGCTCAGCAGCAGCCGCCGCCGACGAATAGGACGCGGGCACCACAGGCGGAGCTGAAGAGGACGCGCGCCTCGTGGCCGATGCCGGGGAGCACGCACAGGACCTGGTTGAACGGCGCCGTCCCCACGATAAGCCGCAGGGCCCGTATGTAGCGCTCGCCCCGCTCCAGACGTGAGGCGCCCTGCGCGTCTGCGGCACAAGTGCGGTCCAGGAACGGTGCGTGCGGATCGACATCGGCGCCGCCTAGCAGATAAGAGCCTATCCCAAAACCGACAGTCGGTAGACGATGAGTGCACATGCGAAATGCACCAGCCCCCGGTAGTTCTCCATCCGCTTCTCAAAGCGGATGAGGAG
>Ga0187782_10004373_pt1 | contig 10586 bp, 6 predicted proteins | sample 0715_SJ02_MP15_2_FD_132454 | JGI IMG/M metagenome (GOLD analysis project Ga0187782, IMG submission 132454) | Tropical peat soil microbial communities from peatlands in Department of Meta, Colombia - 0715_SJ02_MP15_20_MG | ecosystem: Environmental > Terrestrial > Soil > Wetlands > Peat | place...
ATTTTTGAGGCATCTTGGAACGGTTTACGTTACCTGAATTCGCGGGGCATCCGCCCCATGCTGGCACTCATGGGGCCCGTCCCGGTCTGGATGACTGACAGCAATCCCCCGCCACCCCAACACCAAGTGTGCCAGCAGCATGTCGCGCCCAACCTGCAAGGGCACTTGAGCCCCGCCCGGTACGACGACTTCGCTGAGGAAGTGGACACGATGGTGGAATACGCCCGCATTCAGGCGCATATTGACTTCGACTACTTCAGTCCCTTCAACGAGACAGACTGCTACCCCCCGGAAGGTCCACGCATCGATCCCGACGAGGCTCCGAAAGTTCTGGAGGCAGTGGCACGGCGGCTGAAAAAGGAAGGGTTGGGAGACGTCCGATTGGCTGTTGCCGATAATGCGATTATCACCAACGATTATACCGATCCTATTCTGAAAGACGACGAATTGATGAAGCAGGTCGGGGTCTTCACCTTTCACACCTACGGAGAGAATTCGGTTGGCACCCAAGTCGAGCGAGTCAAATCCAGCAAGTATGCGCGAGTTCCAGTGTGGCTGACCGAGTACGGCGATTTGAACGACGAGGACAAGACCTCTGAAAACCAATGGAAGAGTTTCTCCCTGGCCGCCAACCGGCGAGCCCTCACCGCTCTCAATCAAGGCGCCAACGCTCTCTTCTTCTTCGGCGCTTTCGACGATTACGAGGAGTGCGCCAAGCGATTGTGCTTTTACGGCCTATTCCGCAGCGCCAGCCATGTCTATTCGCCCAAGAAGAGTTATTACGCCACCCGGCAGCTTTATCGCTTCGTGCGGCCGGGTTGGCGCAGGATCGCGGCCACAACCGAAGTTCCCGGACTGACCCTATCCGCATTCCAGGGTCCATCGCCTGATGCGCTGGTGGTCGTAGGAGTAAAAGAAGGCGGCCCCAGCCGCTTTCAAGTCGAATTGCCGCAGGCCGGAGCAGGGCCTACGAGCTGGGATCTTTACGAAACCACTCGCGAACTAGACTGCCAGAAAGTTATGACGGTGCCTGTGCAGGATGGTCACGCGGAAATCGAACTCCCCACCGAGGCTATCTTCACTCTTGTGCAGAGGCCAAGCAAGCCCGAATAAGGGTAGTGGTACAGTCTGAATTTGCCGGGGGGTTTACGGCAACGACTCACGCAAAGGCGCAAAGTACGCAAAGGGCACAAAGAAGGTCAAAACGAAGATCCTTTATTCCCTTTGCGGCCTTTGCGTACTTTGCGCCTTTGCGTGAGTCTGTAACGTCAGCGTTTCCATCCCCTTGGGGCCCTCGCCGCGCCTGAAGGTTGTACTGGGGCGCGGCAACGGCCACAAGGAGAGAGCCGTGCCTTCAAATCCCCCTTCCACTCTCGACTTATTTGGGTGGGCTTTTTCGTTCAACCCAATGAACAACGAAGCCCCTCCCACCCAAAACTTACTTGACTCTCTGCCCGATCCACGACAATCGTATACATACGGTGGCTTGCCGAAGCAGGGGGGAGGAAGGCACGAACCCTGCTTCGCACAGGCAATTTCAGGGAATAGGAGCTAACCATGACGGGCAGAACGCAGAACGAACCGGTAATTCTTCGCCGCTGCATGACTCTTTTCCAAATTTCGTTATTGGCACTCACCTTTGTGCTGGTTTTCGCCCCAGTCGGCCGGGCGAGTATCACGGGAACCATCTCTGGTATCGTAACCGACCCGACCGGAGCTGTCATCCCGGCAGCCACCGTGGTGGCGATCAATACGCGCACAGGAGTGAAGGAAACGACCACAACCGACACTCGCGGTTTTTATTCGTTCCCGGCGCTGCCGATCGGTGAATATAAAATCCTCATCCAAAAAGCTGGGTTTACAGGATACCAGCAAACCGGTCTGGTCATCGACGTTAATAGCGCCTTGCGCGTCGATGCCACGTTGCAGGTAGGGGCAGTCGCGGAGCAGGTTACGGTTTCGAGCACCGCCTTGCACGTCGAGACCACCAGCACGCAGCAGGGCGAGGTCATCGGCGGGACTCACATGACTTCCCTGCCCCTAAACGGTCGCGCCTACACGGATCTCCTCGCGCTTCAACCCGGAGTGGCTCCGCAGGCCTCGGGCGAGTACATCACTTACACCAACTCATCCAGTGCCGTTTCCGGCGGTCTTAATGCGGGTGGGCTGTCCATTAACGGACAAAGGGAAACGGCCAATGGGTTTACGGTGAATGGCGCCGATGTGAACGAGTCCATCTACCAGCAGACCAGCGTCGTCCCGAACCTCGACTCGATTGCGGAGTTTCGCATCCTGACGAGCAACTTTAACGCCGAGTATGGGAACTACAGCGGCGGCCAGATCATGGTCGCCACCAAATCAGGGACCAACCAGCTCCACGGGGATGCGTTCGAGTTTCTGCGCAACACCGACTTCGACGCCAGGAACTTCTACTCCTACAATCAAGTCAATCCCGTTACGAGCGCGGAGATTCCTGGATCGGCCATCGGCGCCTTCCATCAGAACCAGTTTGGAGGCACGGTGGGCGGGCCGATTCTGCGTGACAAGGTATTCTTCTTCGCAGACTATCAGGGGACCCGTAACACTATCGGCCAGGATACTGGGTTGATATCCGTGCCTTCGGTGGCAGACCGCAGCGGTGACCTGTCGGATAAGGCGAGCTCGTTTTATACGGTTTCGTCGACCGGCCAGATAATCCCCTTCACGGTCAAGGGATCCACTTGGGCACAAACGCTGTCGCAGGAGCTAGGCTATCCGGTCGCTGCCAATGAGGCCTATTACACGCCCGGATGTACCAGTTCCGCCCAGTGTGTCTTTCCCAACGCGATGATACCTCAATCCGCATTCTCGGCTCCCACGCAGCACCTCCTGCAATACATTCCGCCGCCCAACGACGGTCCGTTCTTCTCCTCCTCCGCCTACAACGAGACCCTGCGGGACGACAAGGGAGGCGCTCGGATCGACGCGAACACGCGCTGGGGAATGGTTTCCGGATATTACATGCTGGACGATTACACGCTCGTGAGCCCGTATGCCACATCCAGTTTTCCCGGATTTGCGGATCAGAATGCGGGCCGCGCTCAACTGGTCGAACTGAGTGATACGAAGTCCTTTGGCGCGTCGGCGTTGAACGAGTTTCGCGCCAGCTTCACACGCAACGCCATCTTCGGAGACAAGCCCATTGCCGGGCAAGGACTAGGTCCGTCTTTCGCCTCGCAGGGGTATGTGCAAGGATTCAACACCTTGGGCATCGGCGTCATTGCCCCACAATACCAAGGCGTTCTCCCCATAGGTCTCAACGAGTTCGGTTTTGGCATCAGCTCGATCACCACGCTCCAATTCGACAACATTTTCCAATTCCAGGATAATTTCAGCAAAGTCGTCGGCACTCACACCATAAAATTTGGCGGAAATTTCCACTATGACCAGACAGGCCTCCTGTGGCCTGATTTGACCAGTGACGGCAACTTCAGTTTCAACGGCAGCGAGACGGGCAGTGATTGGGCTGACTTCCTGATCGGCGCCCCGTTCTTCTTTGCTCAAGGAGCGCCAAACGGTTTTCCCAATCGTGGCCATTACTTCGGAGCGTACGCCCAAGATAGTTGGCGGGCGACTAAGAATCTCACCTTCAATTACGGCTTGCGTTGGGACGTCAGCCAATTCTGGTACAGCCCTAGAAATGAACTCGATGCTATGATTCCCGGCGAGCAATCGCTCGCCTTTCCCGGAGCGCCCACAGGTTTGGTATTTCCAGGCGACCCAGGGGTTCCCAAAACTGTGGCCCCCACTGGCTATCACGACTTTGGTCCCCGCATCGGGTTGGCTTATTCACCCTCTACGAGTTCCGGATTCCTTGCCAAAATAACCGGCGGCCCTGGCAAGAGCAGCATCCGAGTTGGTTTCGGCTTGTTCTACACTGCGATCGAGGACCTCAGCCAGCAAGTTGAGACGGATTATCCTTTTGGCCTGTATTATGTCAGTCCGGTTCCCCCGGAGTTCGCAACGCCTTACGTCGATCGCGGCACCGGCAATAGCGAAGGCCAGCGCTTTCCTATAACCTTCCCGCCTCCGCCCTCGCCCTCCCATCCCGACAACAACGTCAACTGGGCGCAGTTCGAACCGGTCGCGAGTAACCCGGTCGTCTATGGAGGCGACCGGCTTCCTTACTCGGAGGATTACTCGATTACCGTGCAAAGGCAATTCGGTTCCAATACCATGGTTTCGTTAGCTTATGTCGGTACGCAAGGGCACAGGTTGATGACTGGTCTCGAGGCCAACCCCGGCAATCCAGCCTTGTGCCTCAGCGTCAGCCAGCCGAGTGAAGTAATGCCTGGAACGACGCCCTGCGGACCCGGCTTGGAAAATGGAGTCTTCTACCCCGCTAACGGGGGGCCTGCGATCAATGGCACGCGCCAACCCTTCGGCCCGCTCTTCGCGAGCAACGCCTGGTACGACACGATGGGAAATTCCAACTACAATGCCTTCCAAGCAACCGTACACTACGCCTCCGGCCGCACGGAATTCCTCGCCGGTTACACTTACAGCAAGGCCATGGATAACGCCTCGGGCCTGATCGACCAGGTCTACCCTTTTAATTACAAGCTCAGCAAGGCGCTTTCCGCCTTCGATTTGACAAACAATTTCGTATTCAGCTACTCCTATACCATGCCTTTTGACCGCTTGTTCGGCCAGAACAGGGCGGCCAGTGGTTGGAAGCTTTCGGGGATCACTCGCTTTGCCACAGGACTTCCGGTCACATTGAACGAGCAAGACGACAACTCTCTGCTGGGAACAGGCACTTCCGGCATCGGGGGCGATGTGGATGTGCCAAATTACACTCCTGGGAGTCTTAACCGTACCAATCCTCGTTCGGGACTTCCTTACTTCAATATCTCACTCTTCTCTACGGAAGCGATTGGCCAGTTTGGCGACGCCAATCGCCGTTTCTTCCACGGTCCCGGTCTGAACAATTTTGACATGGCGCTAGTCAAGGATGTTCGCCTGACCGAATCGAAGAGTTTCGAATTTCGAGCGGAGTGGTTCAATATCTTCAATCATGCTCAATTTGGGAGCCCAGATGGCGACATCAACACTGGAGCTTTCGGGCTGGTGACTGGGGCGAACGCGCCTCGCATCGGGCAGTTGGCGCTGAAGTTTTTCTTCTAGTGGTTAGTTTAGCTGTAGGGGCGGTTCGCGAACCGCCCCTGCACCGTCCTCTCACACCGCGAACCTTGCGGCGCCGAGCGAGCCGGACGTAATGGATTGCCAGCCACTAACCACTGTCAATCATCCGATAGCCGTTAGGGGAGAGACACCATGCGGTTTCCGTGCTGTGCGGCTTTCCTTGTTCCAATTCTTCTGGGATTCAATTTACTGATCCCCAACTCTGTCTACGGGCAATCCGCTGAAAGGCCGGAGCCATCCGATTGGTTTGCCGGGGATGCGCACGTGCATCGCGGCATTGGTTGCGGCCGATCCAACGAGAAAGAGATGCTCACCCCGCAGCAGCTTCTGGAAATGATGAAGGTGAATAACCTCGCGGTGATTTCTGTACTGGCTGATGCCGGCAACGGCGAAATCAAGTTTGCCGATCAAGACCTCCTCATGATCACCGGGCAGGACAACGAGGTTTCTACTCCGCAGCGCATTGTCCATTGGGACGCGGAATGGCACTATGATCCGGGAGGGGTCACGTTTGAGAGGAAGATGATCGGTGGCCACTTAATTCTTCTCGGCCTGAAACAAGGGGGACAACCCTTTGCGCAATACACCTACCCCATTTTTGAATGGGCCAAGAAGCAAGGCGCCATCGCCGGATTCGCCCACATGCAATATCTGCCATTCGCCTTCTACCCGCCACCGGACGGCATCCCCACGTCGCTCGATTGCTGCGCGCCGCTCGAATATCCCGTGGAGACTGCGCTAGGATCAGCCTCCTTCCTCATGGAAGACGTGCACGGAAGTGATAGCGCGTTGGAGGCATACTACCGCATCCTCAACATCGGATTTCGTCCGGGGCTCGTGGCGAGCACAGACTATTCCTGCAACTACAACGAGCCGCTGGGAACTCTGCTCACGTACGTCCGCGTGCCCGACGGCCAACTGACCTATGAGAAGTGGATAGCGGGGCTGGCTGGCGGACGAACTGTGGTCTCTCGTGACGCCCACAACGAATTCCTGGGCCTTAAGGTGAACGGAACAGCGCAGCCCGGCGATGAGATTCGGCTGGAAGGAAATGGACCAGTGCGGGTTCGAGTTGATTGGCGGTCGCTCCGCGACAATCTGGGCAGAATTGAGGTGGTTCAAAACGGGTCCGTGGTGGCCTCGCAAACCGCCGAGGTGAGCCCCGGGACGCCGGCGGTTTTTGAAACCACTCTAGAATTTCGGCAGAGCGGCTGGCTCGCCGCGCGGCGAATGGACTGGCAGAACGGCCATCGGTTGCATACCGGCGCGGTCTTCGTGATCGTCAAGGGTGCACCCATTCGCGCCAGCGCCGCGGATGCTCGCTTTTTCGTTGGTTGGATCGATAACCTACTCAAACAAACTTCACCCGGCGGCGAGTGGAGCGGGTTCTTCACGAAGGACCGCGAAGCGGCACAAAAGCGATATCGGGAAGCTCGGGCGATTTTCCTACAAAGAGCGGCCGAAGCGGAAAAACAGAAAGCTCATTAAGCTCTCAATTCTTCTCGCGTTCAAGTTTGTCAATCCGAAAGCAGCGAGGAATCTTGCTGTGATTCTTCCCACACAAACCAGTGCGCGATTCCTCTCCGTCGGCTGACGGATCGGAATGACACAGGACCGCTGAGGAGATCCGTCATGCCCACGAGAGCGTTGTTCAGGCCGAGTTTGGTTCGCGCGCTTCTGATCGCCGGAATGGTACTTACGGCGATTGGGGTAGCGCTTTACATGATTGGCCCAGTCCAAGGCTCGTTCTCGGACAGCTCGAGAGAGAGCTGTTGGCCCGGGCGTAGGCGGGCGGTTTTGACTACAACCACAATGGGGCTACCGCCCTCGCCGGCCTTGATGCCGATCACATGGTAGGGCCGGCCAGGCGCGATGTTCTCGAAGGAGAAGGAGCCGTCGGCACCGGTCTTTGCCGTGGCCACAGCCGGTAGCGTTGGGATCAACTCGAAGGCCTCGGCTAGAGCTATTTCGCAAAGGTGATACGTTTGGACGGGATCAGCTTTTGGCTGCGCCATAGCCCGACGGCACTTGTATTGGAGTTCCACAAATGGTTTGGTGGCTTCCGGGTTAAAGAGGTAGACCTGCAAGTCGCGCAAGGGGTTTGTGGTCGCCTTGCGATTGATCGTCTCGGAAACAAGCGCCCTGCCCCGCACGCTGGCCGGAGGCACTTCCCCCACCAGTCGCTTGGCTTGTCCGGCAAAGAGTGCTGCTCCCCCGAGCATCCCTAACCAGCTTAGGCACGCGAAGAGTTTGCGCATGATGACGCCGCCTGTCAAGCACAGCTCTGTAATGAAGGAAGAACGGCAGAAGAATACACCTAAAAAAGCCCTGTCAAGATGAGTTCAAGGATAAGACTTGCTAATTGGGCCTTGGTGTACTTTCGATGTAGTCACGAATTTCGAGATTCGCTTTTCCAGTTTCCACCTCCAAGGCTAGGGTGTACATTATCCCTCACCCGGATGCGAAGATGAAAATCCTGGGTGCCTGCTTAATTGTGATGGGAAGGGGGGAAACTATGAAGATCTCACTTGTGGTGAGTTACATCCCGATGTTTCTATGCGCTTTGATTGTGTTTGCCTTCACAACACCCACATTCGCGCAGGAGGGCTTCTTCCACCCCGAGAATCGAAATGGCATCTGGTGGCTCATCGACCCGCGGGGCGTCGCCACACTTTCCTTGGGCGTCGACAACATCTCTTATGAATCCGACCGGGTGCGGGGCACCGGCGCGTGCCTCTACTGCGAGGCACTCGACAAGATTTACCCCGACCGCAATGCCTGGGGGCTGGAGGCGCTGGCCCGAATTCGCCAGTGGGGTTTCAACACGATTGGCGCGTGGTCGGACCCCGTTCTGTGGACCCACAGCGTGCCGTATACCGTGATCCTGGACATTGCCGAGCGCGCGGGAGCAGACTGGCAACAAAGGAGACCTGCGGACTATTTCGATGCGCGCTTCAAGAAAGCCGCGACAGAGCTCGCGGGAAAGATCTGCCAGCCGCGCCGCTTCGATCACATGCTCTTGGGATACTTCAGCGATAACGAGCTGCGCTGGGGACCGGACTGGGGCGGGAAGGAAACCATGCTGGAGATGTACTTAAAACTGCCGGCTGACGCCACCGGACGCATTAAGGCAGGCGAGTTTCTGCGCGAGCGATACGGAAACGACATCGGCAAATTGAATCAAGCCTGGGGAGTGAGCGCGGCGGGTTTTGACGAGCTGCCGGCAATAGCGGCCACGGAAGCATACAAATCCGACGCGGCGCAATTCCTGGAAATCGTCGCCAACCGCTATTTCGAAGTGTGCGAGCGGGCCATTCACGCCGCCGACCCCAATCACCTCTACCTGGGTGCACGGTTTGCCGGCATGCCGCCGGAGGCTGCCCTGCGTGGCGCTCACCACGCCGACGTGGTGTCAATCAACATCTATAGCTTTGATCCTCGCTCGACGGTGCAGGCCGTCTTCAAGGCCACCGCCCGGCCGGTCATAGTTGGCGAGTTTGCATTTCGGGCAGAGAATTCCGGCCTGCCCAATACGCGCGGCGCAGGCCCGAAAGTCCCCGACCAGGCGGCGCGCGCCAAAGCCTATACCGACTATGTAACGAGACTGGAAAGTCTTCCCGAAGCCGTCGGCTACCACTGGTTCGAGTGGGTCGATGAACCCAAGGAGGGCCGGTTTGATGGGGAGAACTCGAACTACGGGCTGGTGGACATCCAGGACCATCCCTACCTGGAGTTCATCGAGACTGTGAAGAAGGTAAATGCAGAGGCGCTCGCAATCCACCAGCGCGCCGGGAAGGAGTGAAGCGAAGCTTTGGAGTGCGGTCCGTCAACTGACGGATCGCACTCCAGAGCTTTGCGGATGCGGATTGTCATGCCGCACATTGCGGCGTGAGGAGGAACGCATGTTGCGCCCCCTTCACGGTGCCCACTCCAACAATCTGCCCGGCGACGTTAATCGCCACGGCGTTTAGCAACTCCCAACCCGAATTGGCAGGAATCAGACCGTTCAGATCCCGCATTCCGTTCTTGTGGGTCCAGACAAATGCGTGTGACGGTGAACCGGTGCAATTCCCATTGCCGACGACTGTTCCAAGAACATTTATCGCAAACACGCTGCTCGAGGTTCCACCCGGGAGAACGCCTAGATCCTGCGCAACCCCCGCCCTGTTCCACAACACGGCGTGAGGATTATTGGGATTCCCAGAGTCAGAAGTACCGACAATTTCGCCCAGATCGTTGATCCCAACGGCATCGCTGCCGAGGCCGCCCGGAAGAGTGCCGACCGGCTGCATGCCCGCCGCGCTGCTCCACAGGAAGCCACGATTTTGCGAGCCTGCCAGGGCACAGTAACCGACCACCTGCCCGAGGTTATTGATATCGTGCGCCCCGGAGTCCGTAAAACCCTGCAACACCCCGAGACCAACCATCCCCGCCGCTTTGCTCCAGAGGAAGGCACGCAGATGGCCCCCCGCAGTTTGAGTGGAGTTTCCGATCACTTGGCCACAAGCATTGACGGCCGCTGCGGCGCTTTCGTTATCGCCGGGCAGCGTGCCCAGATCTTGCATTCCTCCCGCAGCACTCCACGCAAACGCATGGGTTTTGCCGGCGCTACCCGTCAAATCCGACTGGCCCGCGACTAAACCGCAGACACTGATTCCGAATGCTCCGCTGCCGCTTCCGCCAGGAAGCGTGCCCAGGTCTTGCAAGCCTGTCGCCGACTTCCAAAGGAAAGCGTGAGCGTTCCCCCCGGTGACTTGCGAGGAGCCCACCACTTGACCGCTATCGTTGATGCCGTAGGCATTGCTGGAAGCCCCCCCGGGCAGCACACCTAGATCCGTAACAACATAATATTCAGCCACAGAACCCTCCTTCTGGAAACACTCTCTCAGTGCAATAGATGATTGCCCCCACGAACCAGGAATTCACCGAGTACGCAGTTTACGTTAATAGAGACTTGCGCCTGAAAGGAATAACCTAAAGCGTCCCTTGTCCGGTTAATCCGACCCGGGCCCGATCACACGAAGTCAATTATAACAAACTCGTCAATATGCTAAGGGCCGCCCCGGAGGGTTGTCAAGCGGTGGTAAAGGACCGCAGACTCTCTGGAGGACGAAAGTCTGCGCCCGTAATGTGCAGTCGTTAACCGGCCAGACGTGGATCGGTGGAACCAGCCTCAGTGGTGGTGTTCTCGCGGATCACGCCAACCTGGTCAGTGTAGTAGAAGTTATACCCAGTCCTCCCCACCTCATTAGGAGCGGCGAGTATCGTGTATGCGTAAATCCTCCCTGACGTATCAGGGCCACCCGGCGAATAGGTGAAGGTATAACCGCTCTTGGAATTCCCTGTCGCGCCGGGCGAGCCACCTGAAAGGATATTGTCTATCAATCCCGCGGCTGAGGGGA
>Ga0187782_10004374_pt1 | contig 10585 bp, 7 predicted proteins | sample 0715_SJ02_MP15_2_FD_132454 | JGI IMG/M metagenome (GOLD analysis project Ga0187782, IMG submission 132454) | Tropical peat soil microbial communities from peatlands in Department of Meta, Colombia - 0715_SJ02_MP15_20_MG | ecosystem: Environmental > Terrestrial > Soil > Wetlands > Peat | place...
CAAAACGGCGTCGACAACGTGGAGCGAATTCGCTCGAGCGCCCAAATCGATGCCTTCGCCGCTGTGGTCTATGTTGCTGCCGCCATGGTGGCGCCGGGCCGGGTGAAACACTCCGGGCGCGGCGATTTGATTCTCGGCGATCTCCCAGGGCGCGCCGGCGCGCGCGGGGATCGGCAGGGCCAGGTCGAGCGCATGGCTTCGCTCTTCGAGCGCGCCGGCGTTCCGTGTCGAGTTTCCGCCAATGTGGAGGGCGAACTCTGGTTGAAGATGATCATCAATTGCGCCTACAACGCGATTTCGGCGCTGGCTCGCGCACAGTACCGCCGCCTGGGAGGTAATCACTGGACGCGGGCGCTGATGGTGAAGGCCACTGAGGAGGCTGTCGCGGTGGCGCGCGCCTCCGGAGTGCGCTTGCCGGAAGTCGCCATGATCGACGCCATGCTGAAGATCTCCGAGTCCATGGCCAACGCTACCTCTTCGATGGCTCAAGACCTGGCCCGGGGAAAGCCTACTGAGATTGATTCCCTGAATGGGTTTCTGGTGAGGCGGGGTGTGGAGGTCGGCGTGGCCACACCCGTTAACCAGACCCTGCATGGGCTGGTTAAACTGCTCGAGGAATCCGCGCAATCGAATGCGTAGGGGCAACTCTGTGCGACAGAATTGCCCGGCGCCATGGAGTGCGGCAGCGAAGCTGCCGCCTTGCCGGCGCTGCCGCACTCGAACGTGTCGTTGCTTGGAGCGCGGGAGTGTGTCCGCCTGAAGGCGGCAGTTCTGCTGCCGGACTCCAAGTCAGGGCCGTGCATCAGTGGCGAGCAATTTCTTCTCCCTCCATGTAGTTTTGGCTTCGAATCTTGCCTTCAGAGCTCTCCGATACCGTTTAAGTAATGGCCCCGCAATGGCTTAGAAGCTGCCGCTTTGGCAAGGCACTTGCAATTCTTTACCTGCCCAGCCCGAGAGTGCATCTGATCGGAGGATGAACATGGCACCAACCCCGCCGAAAGAACAAGAGCAGGCCATAGAATATTTGCCGCCCAATCGGGGCCAAAAGATCATCACCGGACTCACGCTGGTTGTCTTGTGCGCGGTCCTCGCCTACGCCGTCATGGAGCGCCGTTCCATCAAGCAGTTGGCTGCCAGCCGGGATGAATTGAGCGCGGAACTGAACCTCGAGCATACTCAGATCCAGACGCTCACGCAGAAACTGCTTGCGGCGCAATCGGCGCCCGCGCCGGCGCCCGCCGCCGCGCCGCAACCGGCGGTGATTTCAGCCAGCGAGGAGCCGTCTCGCATGACTCCTCCCACTCGAGTGCAGCGCCAAGTCCGACGACACCCCACGGTGGCTCGAGCGCACCGCGCCGAAGACCCATGGCGCAAGCGGCTTCAATCCCAATTGGACGACCAGCAGAAACAGATCGCTCGAGATCAGCAAATGATCCAGGACACGCAGAACTCCGTGCAACAAACCCGCACCGATCTGGAGAGCAATCTCGAATCAACGCGTGACGACCTCAACGGCGCGATTGCCAAGAACCACGATGAAGTGGTGGCGCTGGAAAGAAAAGGCGAGCGCAACTATTACGAGTTCAGCCTGACGCGCTCCAAGCAGTTCCAGCGCCAGGGGCCGATGGGCGTCTCCCTGCGAAAGTCCAATGAGAAGCACAAGTACTGCGACCTGGTGATGATCGTAAATGACTCGGAAGTGAGCAAGAAGCATGTGAACCTGTACGAGCCGGTCCTCTTCTACCCCGAGGGTTATTCGCAACCGTTGCAACTGGTGATCAACAATGTGGGCAAGGACTCCGTGCGCGGTTACGTCAGCGAGCCCAAGTATAAGTCAACGGAGCTGGCGACTGCCCGCGCCGCGTCTTCAGGCTCAGCGGGGGCGGGAACCGCGGGCCAGGCGGCGCCCAGCGCTTCCCCGGAGTCGACCCCACTCCCGCACCGGCCGGCGACGCAAGAATGAGCTAAAGCGTGAACGAGAGTTACTTCCGTTGGCAAGTCGCAGCAGCGTGCGCCGCGCTGCTAGTCGCCCTTAGTGCCGGAACCGAGGGCTCCAGTTGGGCCGAGATTGACCTGCGGCCCGATAAGGCCGCAGGCGGTGTGAGCGATTCCGGTACAGGCCAGTCCGTTGATTCCCCAACAAGTTATAACGCCTGTGAGTGCAGATCCCGACAGGCGCCGGCCTTGAATGGTTTCGAGCCGGTGCCGCGCGCGGGAGAGTCGGCCTTGCCGGCGGCCTTCAGCGCAACAACACAATTGACCGTGACACCCGGCACGGATAAGACGTAGAATCTCAATTCCACGGGTTGCAGGGGAAAGCCGGATTCCAAGAAGTCCCCCGCAGTGAGCAGGCGATCTGATCAGCGCAAGTGGCAATGCCGGTCATGAGCAGAGACAGGAATACGATTCTGCGTTTCCTTATGACCGACTGATGAAGCCTCGATTTTGCACCCCCTCTCATCAGGAGTCGACGACGCCATGAATATGCGGTCTCTGTTTAGTGTTTTCTCCTCCGACCTGGCCATTGATTTAGGGACCGCTAACACGCTGGTCTTCGTGCGGGGCAGGGGGATTGTGGTGAACGAGCCTTCCATCGTCGCCCTCAACAAAATGAGCGGGGAGATCGAAGCCGTGGGCCGCGAAGCCAAAGACATGCTGGGCCGCACGCCTGGAAACATCGTCGCCATCCGGCCGCTCAAAGACGGGGTCATCGCGGATTTCAAATCCACCGAGAAGATGCTTAACCACTTCATCCACAAGGCTCATAACCGCAAAACGTTTGTGCATCCCCGCATAGTCATCGGCGTGCCGGCGGAAATCACGCAGGTGGAAAAGCGGGCCGTGCAAGACTCGGCCATGCGGGCCCGGGCCAGCGAAGTCTTCCTGGTGGAGCAGGCGATGATGGCGGCGATTGGCGCAGGCCTGCCTATCACCGAACCTTCCGGCAGCATGATTGTGGATATTGGAGGGGGGACGACGGACATCGCGGTAGTCTCTCTCGCCGGAATCGTTTACGCCCGTTCCGTGCGGGTGGCGGGAAACCAGATGGACGAGGCGATCACCTCCTACCTGAAGCGCAAGTACAACCTGCTGATCGGCGAACGCACGGCGGAGCAGATCAAGATGGAGATTGGCTCCGCGTATCCGCTCGATCATGCCCTGACGATGGAAATCAAGGGACGCCATCTGCTGGAAGGCGTTCCCAAGACGATCACCATCGACGACACGGAAATCCGCGACCCGCTCTCGGAATGCGTGGCGACGATCGTCAACGCCATTCGCGTGGCTCTGGAGCGCACGCCACCGGAGCTTTCCACGGACATCTCCGACCGTGGCATCGTATTGACGGGCGGCGGGGCCTTGTTGAGGAACTTCGATAAGAGGATTCGCGAGGAAACCGGATTGCCGGTCTCGATCGCCGAAGACCCGCTGGCTTCGGTCGTGCAGGGAACAGGCAGGATGCTGACGGATTTCGAACTGCTGCGCCGGGTGGCGATCGAGTGAGTCCGTCATCCCGTGGCGCGTTCCAGGTATTTGCCCTCGGTGGTGTCCACGCGGATGACTTCGCCTTCGCCGATAAACGGGGGTACCTGCACGGTCAGGCCGGTTTCAAGCTTGGCCGCCTTGGTGACGTTAGTGGCCGAAGCGCCTTTAATTCCGGGCTCAGTCTCGACCACTTTCAGGTCCACGGTGGCCGGCAGCTCGATGTCGACTGCCCTTCCCTCGAACAGCATCACATTGATCACCACGTCCGGCACGAGGTAAGCCGACCGATCCTCGATCACGGACTTGTGCAGGCCGATCTGCTCGTAGGTCTGCGTATTCATAAAGAAGAACGAATCGCCGTCGGAATAGAGATATTGCATCTCGACTTCATCGAGGTTGGCTTTCTCGACCGTATCCTCCGAGCGGAAGCGGTGGTCGATCAGCGAGCCGGTCCGCAGGTTGCGCATGCGGACCTGCACGAAGGCGCGAAGATTGCCGGGCGTCCGGTGCTCGGCCTTGTAAATGGTGAAGAGTTCCCCGTTATGTCGGATGACCATACGGGGTCGTAGATCATTGGCGTTCATAATAGCAAATCCTCAAATGGCATGGGATGGGGCTTCGTTCAGGAGGGGAAACCACGCGGAGTCCGGTCCCACAAAACCCAAAGGCGTATTCTTGCATTTTCTCTTGAGTTCCGTCAATCCGGCATACGCAGCCTACGCAGCCTGTGTGGCCCAACCCCCGATTGCCAACCGCTGCCGTGGCAAAACGGGATTGTTCATTGAGGGAGAGGCTTCAGTTTTCCAATCTCGCTTTTTACCCCCTTGACCTTGCCCCTCTCGACGGAAACTCTTGCATCTGCCGAACTCACCGTAAACACGAGCCTCCGCCGCTGAAAATTTTAGCTCATGCGCAACCGGTGTAGTACGTCACGCCCCAGAAGCGAGGCGAAATGGAGGTGCGCAGCTTTTCTCTCAGCAATCGAGATTTCAATCTCGTACACAACGAGCTCCCTTTTGCTTTCGTCTGAAAACACGATGATTGCGGACTCGATGAAGCTCTTGCATCTTCCTCCGATTCCGCTGAGCGCATGGGCGGGATGCAGATTTCCGTATTTGACACCGAGCCTTAGGGCATCGGTGGGCATCAACACGCTCTGGTCCGCACCTGTGTCTACCAAGAAGGAGACGCCGCCCGATAGGTTTAGTCTCGGAAGGAATACTAGTGCCTCGAGATATGGTCTCTCGATTGTATTGCCGAATCGCCCGCTGAACATAGTCCTGGAAGAATCATGGTGCGCTTGTTTTTCTCGATGTAGCGCACGATCGCATGCGCCTTGGGGATTCTCTTGCTTCTCATCTTCGCCAGAATGGCAGGGAGCGTCGATGCGTGCGCGGCCACTTTGCCACGGTAGACTGCCACCCATTGGTCGGGATATTTATCGATCAGCCGGGGCTGGTCCGAGGAGAGCGCCCGGGCCGCCTGCCGGAATCTCTGCAGGTCGCGGTTCAGGCGTGCGGGGTCTTGATCGCGCAATATCTTAAGGATGGACATTTTTCTTGAAGTCTGGGCGCTCATTCGTCGTGTCCGTTTGCAGGGCTCAATGTTGCTCCTCAAGCTGAATATACCAGTTTACAAATCAAATACAAGTGACGGCAGTCGCAGGCTACCTTGCTTCTTGAGCGGAGAACTCGCGCCGACCAGCGGTACCCTACCACTGAAACTCCAGGCGCGAGCGGCGTGCGGAAAACTCATCGTAGGGGGCGACGCGCAGGGTGCGGAGATGTGAAGGCCTGTCAGTGTAGGCCAACAAGAAGGTCAGGGTATTTTCCCCGGCGGCCAGATAGGGTCCGGGAAGGTAGAACTCCTTCTGCGGTCCGGCGGTCACGTAGCGCCCCACAATCTTGCCGTTGAGATAGATCAGCGCGTCGCGATCCGAGTCGAAGGCCAGCCTCCAGGGAACCTGCCAGCCCTCCGGAACAGCGGGCAGGGCGAAGGTCGTCCGGCACCAGGTGAAGGCCGGCACGAGCGAGTCAGCCGCGCCCGACGCCTGGAAAGTTGCCGGGCTCCAAGCCGCGCCGGCGAAACTCGAGTCCACCTCCCGGCCGCGCATGGGGGCGGCGGTGCGCTCGATCTGCCAGGCCGTGACGGCGGCTCCGCTGCGAGCGTCGCTTCCCAGATGCACGGATTCAAGACCCTTCAAATCGTTCAACGCCACATCGCCGTTATCCGCCCCAAAAGCCTCGTAGGCGATTTCGAGCGAGTTCCTTCCCGGCTTGGCATACTTGGCCAGTTCGAACTCAAGGGCCTTCGCCGGCTTCAACACTTCTTCGACCAACTTGCCGTTGATGAAAATCTTCACGGCGTCAGGAGCAAAAGTCGAAATGAAGATCTTTGCCTCGTTCGCGTATTCGAATTGGGCTTTATATTTCACATAGCCGTAGGGCGCGGGGCCCGAGTCTTCCAGCGCGGCGAGTGCGCCAATCTGCCAATGGCCGAAGCTCGGTTCGAATTTCTCCACCCACGCCTGGCCGTTGTTCAAGTTGATGGGCTGGACCGGCAAGGCGGGCGTGGTAATAGTCAGCCGCGCGGTGCGATGTTCGCGCTCGTAATCCACTTGTGCGGGCGCGCCGTCAACCCAGCACTTGCCGGGCTGGTTGGGCAGCAACAACACCACATCGTGCCGCCCGGGCTGGAAATCCAAATCCAACCACACCCGGCTCTTCTGCGTGCCGCTGCCCACGAACATATAGTTGTCCGCCATGATTGGGACGGCGAAGGTCTTCGGATCCGATGCATCTGCATACGGGAAAACCTTGGAAGGAAATTCCGTCACCCAGGTTCGCAGGGCCTGATCCCGCGGCAGCAAAACGACCAGAAGATGGTCATTCACCAGGAGGATCTTTTCCGTCTCCTCGAAGCGAGCCCCGAAGACTACCGACTCGTATTCCTGATCCCAGTATTGATAAGTGGTGTCGCCCTCGACGTGAGGTTCAGCGCGCGTCGCCAGGGAGATTTCCGCGGCGCGTCCCGGCGTGTCGTAAAGGATCAGGAAATCGCGGTCGAGATTGACGCCGTGCGCCAGCACCTCGGCGGTCGCGTAGCGAAGTTGGCTGCCCGCGACAGGCACCTGCACGGGAAGCATTTTCATTTCGCGCGGCCTCATGAGCAGTTCGCCCTCGCGCGGCGCGCTGATGCGGCGCTTGGTGGGGCTGTTGGGGTCGGTGAAACTCATTTTGTAGCGCTGCTCGGCGTTGGCATTCTCGCGCACGAAGATCACGCCGCTTTTGCCGTTTACGCGGTTCGTCACCGAGACGCTCGGGTTCGTCGAGTCCGCGCCGCCCTCGAGCGCTTTCGCCCGCGTGAGCACGTCGCCGTGCAGGCGCAGGAACTGGCAGATGCCGCGCGCCGCGTAATACTTGTCCCACAAGCCGCCGGGTTCGCGAATCGGCGCCGCGTAATCGTAGGTGGTGGTGAGGTTCTTGGCGGCCCAATCGAAATTGGTCCCTCCAAATCCCATGTAGTAACTGAAGGAAGTCACTCCCTGCTCGAGCACGGTCTTGGTGAGCGTATCGAGTTGGTCGGCGTTTACGCCGTCCTGATCGACGGAGAGTTTGCCACCGAACTCGCTGAACCAGCCGCCTTGCAATTCCGTGATCGCCAGCGGCGAAGAGGGCTCTTCCCTGCGCAGCTTTTGAAGCTCCGGAACAACCTCTTTCACAATGTTCCAGCCCGGATAGAAGTTGCAGGTGTCCATGATCTTGGCCATGTCCGGGTCGGAGTTCTGGCGCGCCTGCTTGGTCCAGCAGGTGATGACCGGCACGTCGATCCCCGCTCCCCAAACCAGGTTGGCCAAGGCGCGGACGTATTCGCGTTTTTCGGCGTCGGGCATGTCAGGGCTGTAGTCGTATTCGTTTTCGACCTGCACCATGACGATCGGTCCGCTCACGGTGATCTGGTGGCGTTGAATCACCGGCAAAACCTGGTCGAACCAGTGCTGAGAAGTCTGGATGCTCTCGGGCCGGTTGCTGCGCAAGGGGAAGCGCATCGCTGCCACCCAGTCCGGAAACCCGCCGCGGTGCCACTCGGCGCAAACGTAGGGGCCAGGCCGAGCGATCATGTAAAAGCCCATGTCGTGAACCAGCTTGATGAAGTCCTCGAAGTCCGTCAGGTTGCACTTCCCCTTTTCCGGTTCGTGATAGTTCCAGAAGGCGTAGCTTTCGATGGTGTTGAAACCCGCCGCCTTGAACTTTGCCAGGCGGTCGCGCCACAGCGGCTTGGGACAACGCGGGTAATGGAATGCCCCGCTGAAAATCATGGTGTCTTTGCGATACAGCGTGAAACAGTCCGCGTCGTACTTGATGACGTGCGGGTTTTCAAACTCCATCTGGGGCGGCGAAACCAAGATGGTTTCCAGACCCGCCGGGCCGGAACGGCCGTGGGCAAGGCGGGCCATCAAAGGCGCCGCCAAAGCGGTTTGAATGAATTGCCTTCGGGATGATTTCATGCCAAGTGCTCCGGTCCGCTGGATTCCGTTATGGGACATGGAATCCAGGTCTGGGTTCTCAACTCCTCGACTTATTGCCCTTCTGCTTTGTTTTCATCAACATTCGCGGATTGTTCCTTAAGCGTTATAGAGCGACCCTGCGGTTATCCGTGGGCGGCGACAGATCCGCAGCTTCCGGTATCTTTGGCGCCCGGTGGCGGCGCAGGTGCGGCTACGACAATCTCTCCACAGTATGACCACCGTTATAGGCTATCCTAAGGCCCCAAAATTGTCAAGTCAAAAGTAAAAAAAGTGCGACCAGCCCCCGCCTCCGTCCCCCAGCCCTCTCCTTCGTCTGCCCCTGCCCTCTCCTTCGTCTCCCCCAGCCCTCTCCCCTGGGGAGAGGGTTCCCGCTGCCGGCGTTTTCATCAGCCGGAGGGGGACGGGTGAGGGGTCACTTCGCCAGCCACCCGGATCGCTTCTGCACCCGGCTCAAGCCTGTTATACTTGCTCCCTGCGCGTCCCAGACCACGCGCAAGTCCGCCTCAGGTGAACCCCATGTTGAATTTGCAGCACGTCGTATTGCTTGCCATGCCACTCGTGACGATGGCCCTCGCCTCGCCCCCCGGGGAGACGTCCCTCGAGACGCGCCGCGCGCAACTGAATGCGGCGCTCGCCCAGGAATGGGAACATGAGCTTGAGGTTCACCCGGAGATGGCCACCTACATCGGCGACAACCGCTTCAACGACCGGCTAAGCGATCATTCCGCCGGATTCTACGCCGCGGAACTCGAACACGCCAAGCAGACACTAGGCCTCTTCGAGTCTATCGATGCGGACGGGTTCACGGTGCAGGAACAGTTGAACAAGGCGCTCATGCTGCGCAGCTTGCGTGAGCACATCGAAGCCGCCGAATTCAAAGGCTGGGAAATGCCGGTCGATCAGTTCAACGGCGTGCATTTGGGCTATGCGGCCCTGCCTTCATCGACGCCCTTTCGCTCCGTGAAGGACTATGAAAACTATCTCTCACGCCTGCGCCAGATGCCGCGCGTCTTCGACGAGATCACGGCCAACATGCAGCTCGGCTTGCGCGACGGCCTGGTTCCCCCGCGCTATCTTCTCGAGAAGGTCGCCGTGCAGGCCCAGGACATCGCTGACAAAACGTTGCGCGATAGCCCCTTCACGGCCCCCGTACGCAAGTTTCCTGCGGGCATTTCGGAACCCGACCAGAAGCGCCTCGAGGACGCCGTTTTCGCTGCCGTCCAAAACCAGGTGGCGCCTGCCTACGCCGCCTTTGCAGCCTTCGTGCGCACTCAATACGCCCCCAAGGGGCGGGCGGAATATGGCGTCTGGGCGCTGCCGCAGGGCGACGCCCGGTATCGCCTCGACGTTCGGTTTATGACCACCACCGATCTGGGACCGGAAGAAATCCACCAGATGGGGCTCAAACAAGTCGGTGAAATCGAGACCGCGATGCTCGAGCTCGCACGCCGGCAGGGCTTCTCGGACCTGGCGAGCTTCAACCGGCACATCCGCGAGGATCGCGCTCTCTATGCCAAATCCGGCCAGCAACTACTGGACCTCTATCAGCACTACACGGACCAGATGTATGCCAGGCTTCCCCAACTTTTCGGCCACTTGCCGAAGAACAAGCTGCAGGTGATCCCCATGGAAGCGTTCCGCGCCGCCGATTCCGTGCCTGCCGATTACTCGCCCGGCGCTGGCGATGGCTCGCGCCCCGGCCGCATCAACGTCAATGAATACGATCCCGAGCACCGGCTGCTGCTTAATGTCGAAGCCATCGCTTATCACGAGGGCATCCCCGGCCATCACCTCCAGTTCTCCATCGCGCAGGAATTGCCCGGCCTTCCGCCCTTCCGGCGATTTGCTTCTTACAACGCCTACTCGGAGGGATGGGCGTTCTACGCCGAGCGCTTAGGTAAGGAGGCCGGTTTCTACCAGGATCCCTACAGCGAATATGGGCGCTTGGAGAATGAGATGTGGCGCTCGGTGCGGCTTGTAGTGGACACGGGTGTGCACTACAAGCACTGGTCGCGCCGGCAAATGGTGGACTTCTTCCGCCAGCATACCGCCATGGATGAACCTAACATCCAGACGGAAGTGGACCGCTACATCGCCTGGCCTGGACAAGCGCTGGCTTACAAGCTTGGGCAGATGAAGATCCTGGAACTGCGCCAGCGCGCCCATGACGCCCTCGGCGATAAATTCGACCTGCGCGCCTTCCACGACGCCGTCCTCGCCGACGGCCCGCTTCCCCTCGACGTGCTGGAAACGAGAATCAATGCCTGGATTGAAGCGCAACGGTAGTTATGCGACACGCCGCAGTTCCCCCTCATCTTTCAGGTATCGAGTGAAGGGATTGTCGTCGTCAAGATCGACTAAGTCTAACGGCCGTCCAAGCGCATCATGCGCGGCGGCCATCGCGCGAAAGAAGACTTCCGGCGGCAACCCCGAAACGGCCAGGTCCACGTCCGAATCGGGCCGCAGCGTTCCTTTGCGGGCCGAGCCAAAAACGTAAACCTCGCACGCGCCGGCCGCCTTCAGCGCCGCCGCGGCCTTCTCGATCAAAAGAGCTAATTCCGTTTCCATCCC
>Ga0187782_10004375_pt1 | contig 10584 bp, 8 predicted proteins | sample 0715_SJ02_MP15_2_FD_132454 | JGI IMG/M metagenome (GOLD analysis project Ga0187782, IMG submission 132454) | Tropical peat soil microbial communities from peatlands in Department of Meta, Colombia - 0715_SJ02_MP15_20_MG | ecosystem: Environmental > Terrestrial > Soil > Wetlands > Peat | place...
GCCGCACCACTGCTCTGCGCCGGAATTACCACCTACAATGCGCTGCGGCACAGCGGCGCGATGCCCGGAGATCTGGTGGCCGTGCAGGGCATCGGCGGGCTGGGCCATCTCGGAGTTCAGTTCGCCAACAAGTTTGGCTATAAGGTGGCGGCCATCGGGCGCGGGTCCGAGAACGCGGCGCTCGCGAAAAAGCTCGGGGCGAGCGTTTACATCGACAGCAAAGCGACGCACGCGGCAGAGGAGTTGCAAAAACTGGGCGGCGCCCAGGTGATTCTGGCGACGGCTCCCAGCTCGAAAGCAATGTCCGAGCTGATCGACGGTCTGGGGCCGAATGGCAAGCTCATGGTGATAGGCGCGACCTTCGATCCTATTGAGGTCACACCGGCGCAGCTAATCATAGGATGCCGGACCATTCAAGGTTGGGCAGCGGGAACACCGGCGGATTCCGAAGACACGCTCCGATTCTGCGAGCTGAGCGGAGTGCGGCCCATGGTGGAGACCTATCCACTGGAAAGAGCTGGCGAGGCCTACGCGCGCATGCTGAGCGGCGACGCACGGTTCCGGGTCGTGCTGACGATGTGAAGCCGGCCAACGATGACCGGAGGAATCATGAGCGCCGCGACCGCCCCGCAATTTCGACGAGCACCTGTGGCTGGCGGTTGCCGTGGCCCAGCATGCTGTCGGCCGGGTGAGGCCCGGCGGCACGCTGCTTTTCATGGGAGGCACAGGCGGACGCCGATATCGCGGCGCTCGCGGTCCACATCGTGACGAACACAGCGGTCACCGGAGTAACCTACGACATCGACGGCGGTCAGCAGCTTGTCGAAAGGTGAGCCGGCACGTTCTAAGGAGGACACGCTATGAGACGGATTGCTTGCTGGCTGGTTATGATGGCGACGATGGCCGGCTTTTTCGCCTTCAGAGCCCCCGCATCCGGACCCGCGGATGAACAGGCCGTGCCGATCTTCGTAACCCAAATGCCGGATGGGTACCGCGACTGGAGGTTGATCTCCGTGGCCCACGAAGCAGCCAACTTCAACAGTTTGGGTGCCGTTTTGGGGAACGATGTAGCGATCAAGGCCTACCGAGAAGGGACGCTTCCGTTCCCGAATGGTGCCGTCATTGCCGCTTTGCACTACAGTCACTCGCCGTCGGAGGAAAACAACAAAGTCTTTGGCCGTGCCCAATCTTTCGTACCCGGGCACCCCACGAACATTCAGTTTATGGTCAAGGATTCAGTAAAGTATGCCGCGACGGGCGGCTGGGGATTCGGTCACTTTCAAGACGGCAAACCGAGTGGCGACGAGGCGTTCATGAAAGCCTGCTTTCCCTGCCACGCCAAAGAAAAAGCCCACGACCTTGTCTTCACCCGTTACGCACCTTGATACCTAAAGATGATGTGCGGGCATAAAGCGGCTTATGACTGCATCAAAGCGTTCTCGGAAACAGACTTTACTGAGGACTTGAGGAAGATCGACGTGCCGACGCTCATCCTTCACGGCGACGCCGACCAGATTGTGGCGATTGCCGATTCAGCCCTGCTCTCCGTAAAGCTGGTCAAGGGCGCCACCCTGAAGGTGATTCCCGGCGCGCCACATGGCATGTGCTCAACGCGCAAGCAGCAAATCAACGAGGAGTTGCAGGCATTCTTCCAAAGCGGGGCGAAGGCGGCACGAGCATAATTCGTTCGCTCGACCGACGGGAAACCTGCCGACGAGTCGGTGCGCCGGACCTGCTTCCCGTGGCACGCAACGCTCGCGAATAACGATGATTTGTTTTTGCGCTTTTCGGACCCTAAGCTCCACTACGGGCCTAGGCCGCAGATGTTCACAGGGCTCACCGAAACTATCACAGTAAGCTTGGCCTTATCAGCCGAGCCGTGATCATGTCGTCGGATCCGACTCTTCGCCCGCCTTTCGCCGAACTTCATTACCTGCCAAAACCGGCGTCAGACACCGCTCATCGCTCGTTGGCGGAGGCATCACGCCAACACATTCTGGAAGTCTTACACGAAACCAAATGGGTGCTCGGCGGATGCCAGGGCGCCTCGGCGCAGCGGGCACTGCCCTGGAGGAGCCTCGTATAGGGAATGCAAAAGTTCTGGGGTGCTCGTGCTTGACCAGGGACATTTTGTCGTATACACTTAAATTACTGAATGGGGGTTGGCGCAAGTTTGTAACTTGTGGTCGTTCAGGGCTAGTATACTAGTTAGTTACCTAAGGTTGTTGCCCGTTTGTTTTTTCCGCATACCGGTGACGACCAATGCCGTGACCTCTCGTTCGCGCGGGCGAGCGATGCGTAACGTTCCCGGAGTGCCCGCATTTCCGCCACCTGACCAATCGCGACTCGGCTGCGCCCAATAGCATTGCGGATGGCACTCGGCAGGACGTCGTCACTGAATGGTTTGGTTAAGAACTCCGTAGTTCCCGCTTTCATGGCTCGGATTGACGAAGGCAAGCTCCTAAGGCAAGCAGGTTGCCTGGCAAGACCGAAACAGGGCAAGAATCATCGACAAACTGAATCCCGCGATCGCCGAAGCCGGTCCAAAGCATTCGGCATTTCGCGGCCAAAGCGTGAGGAGGTCTTATGGCACACATCTCGGCCGTAGCAAGCGTCCCCCAGCTAGTTCCCCTTAGCCCGGCTCGCTGTTTGGGTGAAAATGCGATTGGCGATAGCCCGGGTTTCAATCGGGTGATTCAAGAAGTGGAGCGAGTAGCGCCCACGAACTCCGCCGTTCTCATTTGCGGGGAAACCGGTACCGGAAAGGAATTGGTCGCCAAGGCCATTCACAACCTCAGTTCGCGCCGTCATGCCCCTTTCGTCAAACTGGATTGTGCCGCCATCCCGGCGGCACTATTTGAAAGTGAGTTGTTCGGCCATGAACGAGGGGCCTTTACCGGCGCTGTATCGCAACAACTTGGCCGCCTTCAGCTCGCCGATCGCGGCACTCTCTTCCTGGACGAAGTCGGAGAGATGCCGCTGGAATTACAGCCCAAACTCCTGCGCGTGCTGCAGGAACAGGAATTTGAGCGACTCGGCAGCGCCCGAACCATTCGGATTAATGTTCGGGTTCTGGCAGCGACCAACCAGAATCTTCTGCAGATGGTGCGGGAGCGCCGCTTTCGCGCCGACCTCTATTATCGGCTGAACGTGTTTCCGATCGATGTTCCGCCGCTGCGAGCGCGGTCGGAAGATATCCCCGCCCTGATCGAACATTTCGTCGCCAAATTCTCCCGTGAAATGAACAAGCGCATCGATTCTATTCCCCCAGAAGTGGTGGAGGTTCTCAGGCTCCATGACTGGCCCGGCAACATCCGGGAACTCGAGAACTTCATCAGACGAGCCGTCATCATGTCGTGGGGCCCATCTTTGCGTCCGCCTCTCGCCGAGCTTCAGCGCCTGCCGAACAGCGCGGCGAGCAGCACTTACCGCACCTTGGCAGAGGCGCAACGGGAACACATATTGGAGGTTCTTCGCGAGACCAAATGGGTGCTCGGGGGACGCCAGGGCGCAGCCGCGTGGCTTGGAATACCGCGGACGACCCTCGTATACCGAATGCAGAAGCTGGGCATTTCGCGTGAGAGACCGCGTGGGCATTCTCGAAGCTCCTTTTGAGTGGTCCCTTTACGCTGCGGCGGATGATCGTTGCGAACGCAGATCCGACTCCTTCGGCGTCTCGGACGCGTTCCGGTAGCGACCGACCGGTTTGACCGGTGGCCCGCTGCCATCCCTCCGCTGCGCAAATTCTCCGTCTCGTTTCCTTGGTCGAGGGCATGAGACATAAGGAGGTGCGTCAAAGAGGAGGTCACAAGTGAGTGATCAACCCATAGCAGGAATCCATCACGTTACCGCGATAACTTCCGATCGTCAGCGCAACGTGGATTTTTACACAGGAGTGCTGGGTTTGCGGCTCATCTGAACGTTCCTCTCCCGGGATTCTGAGCGGCTGGAAGGAAGGTTAACCATGAAAGCGCTCCGCTTCAGCAAGTTCGGACCACCTTCGGTGCTGGCGGTCGAAGAGGTACTAAAGCCTCAGCCGCGCGCAGGAGAAGCGCTTGTCCGAGTGAAAGCGAGTGCGATCAATCCGAGCGACGTCAAAAATGTTTCCGGCCATTTTTCTGCTACGACTTTGCCGCGCATCCCCGGGCGAGACTTCTCAGGAATCGTGGTTGAGGGAAAGCCGCTCGAAGGCGCAGAGGTATGGGGAACTGGGGCAGGTCTGGGTGTAGGGCGCGACGGAGCTCACGCCGAGTACGTGGCCGTTCCCATCGAGGTTCTTTCGAGGAAGCCGGCGAACCTGAGCATGGAACAGGCAGCGGCGATTGGGGTACCGTTCACAACGGCATGGGCTGCTCTGGTCCGGGCCGCCCAGCTTCGGGCGGGCGAGACAATTCTGATCGTGGGCGCCCGCGGTGCGGTCGGGCAGGCAGCCACACAGATCGCGAAGTGGAAAGGCGCCCGCGTCATCGGAGCAGTTCAAGGGGCGGGCAATGTTTCAGGCGCCGACATTGCGATTGACACGCGTGCCGTCGATCTGCGCGCTCGAGTGCTGGAGGTTACTGACGGCCATGGTGTCGACGTCGTTCTCGACACAGTTGGTGGTGCCATGTTTGAGCCTTCACTCCGTTCCTTACGGCTCGGCGGCCGGCAAGTTGCCATTACGAGCACGGGTGACCGGCGGGTTAGCTTTGATCTGGTGGAGTTCTATCACAACCAGTCGCATTTGATCGGCGTCGATAGCACCCAATTCACCCCGGCAGATGTTGCGGAGATGGGCAGTGCGCTGCTGCCTGGCTTTGAATCCAATGCCCTCAAGGCGCCCGCGATTGAGACCGTTCCATTTGAAGATGCTATTAACGCTTACGAAAAGGCTGCGGCTGGCCAGGCGAAGCTGAAACTAGTTCTGACCTTTTCATGAAAGATCGAGATGTTTGAAATCCGCTTCGATTTCATGGGCCACCGTCTGGAGATCACCGACCGGACCTAAGGTAACTTGCGAAGAACCACAGCCCCATGCCACTGTCACGATGGCCATCGAGTTTAGCCAGAACCCTGACTCGGGGAGCGATCTGGTTCTTTGTGCTCATTCGTACCAGCCAACTTTTTGCCCAGACTTCGCCTGTTTCCCCTGACCATCCGTGGCATTCGTCCCGGGAGCAAGATATCGAACGTGATGCCAAAGCTCTCCGCAGCTACCAGTTCAGCATTGATCCGGCCAAGACGTACTCGCTGGCGGAATTTATCGACCTGGCAGAAGTACACAATCCCCAGACCCGGCTGGCATGGGAAAGGGCTCGTTCACAGGCAGCCGCCTTGGGCATCGCGCGGAGTGAGCTCTACCCAACGCTGGTTGCCGTCGCTCTCTCTCAGCTTAATCGCGCGGAGATTCTGTTCGGAACCACGTTTTGGAGCCAGACGGTGGAATCGCTTCAGACGTCGATGGAGCTCAATTACGCTGTCCTCGACTTCGGCGCGCGATCCGGCCGAATCAACGCCGCTCGAGCGGAGGTCCTGGCAGCAAACTTCGGGTTCAACGACACACATCGCAACGTCATTTACCAGGTCGAGCAGGCGTATTACCGGCTTCTCAACGCCAAAGGTCAAGAGGACGCAGCCCGAGCAAGTCTTGCCAACGCGCAAGCCGTTCAAGAAGCTGCCGAAGATCGCCTGAATCACGGCTTGGCGACCTTACCGGACGTCCTGGAAGCACGCAGCGCCACCGCCCAGGCTGAGTACGAGCTGCAGTCGGTATTGGGGGCGGAGGAGATTGCTCGAGGAGATTTGGCCACGGTGCTGGGCACTGCTCCCAGTGCTGTAATTCGCGTGCGGCCACTCGATCAGTTGTCAATCCCTGAATCCATCAGTGATTCGGTCGATCAGGCAATCGATCGCGCCCTCACCCAGCGTCCCGACCTGATGCAGCAGGTAGCTGCGATACGCTCCGCAAACGCCCGGGTCAAGGAAGCGCGCGCGGCCTTTTATCCCGCCCTGAACCTTAATGCCGTACCGGGAGGACAATTGTTGTATGGGTCCCAACAGGCTCTCCCTTGGATACACACGGGGGCATTCGCAGGCGGTATAAGTCTGGGTTTGAGCTGGACTGTGTTTGACGGTGGGGCGCGAAGAAGCTACCTGGCCCGCGCGCAGGCCAACGCGCGCGCCGCGCAAGCCGAAGCCGGGGTTTCTCACGATCAGATCGCCGACCAGGTCTGGACAGCCTACTCCAATCTGCACACCGCCTTTCGCCAGCGTCAGGCTGCGACGGCACTCCTGGCGGCGGCCAATCAATCCTACGCCGCGGCTCTGGAATCGTACAACTACGGACTCCGCAGCTTATTGGACGTCACCCAAGCCCAGCGGACTCTCGCCGAAGCTCGTTCGACCGATGTTCTGGCGCGCACGCAGGTGTTGGGCGCGCTGGCAGATTTGGCCTTCCGAACCGGGGATTCGATTCAAAGCGGGGCGCCAAAGCCATGACCACAAGCGGCCCCAGCAGAAGTCGCCTGGCAACGGCGACATTAGTACTCGCCGCCCAACTCACGGCAAGTTGCGCCCGCGCTCCCTCCTTCGACATCTTGGGTTCGTTTTTCCCGGCCTGGCTGGTGTGCCTCATGCTGAGTACGTTGCTCGCCGTCTTCTCGCGCTGGTTCTTCTCGCGCATGCGAATTCTGGTCGCTTACCCGATCCTGGTCTATCCGAGTCTCATAGCGATATTTACCTTCGCCCTGTGGCTGGCGTTCTTTCATTAGAGGGGAATGAATAAGCATGGATTTGGGTGCGAGTCCAAAACCTGAATATCGGCTGGGTTCCCGGGCCACGGGAGGCATCGCGTTGACCGCTCTGATTTTGGGGCTCGTCGTACTTCACCGAAGCAGCCAATACCCGCGCACCGACGACGCGGAGATCCTGGCGAATTTCATCGGCATCGCCCCGCAGGTCGAAGGCCCGATTCTGCGGCTCAACGTCCACGACAACCAATTCGTCAGGAAGGGCGAACTTCTCTTCGAGATTGATGAGCGGCCGTATCAATACGCGCTGGAAAGGACTAGCTCCGATCAGGCGGCCTTGGAAGGCCAAATCTCCGACGAGCGAAGACGGATTGCGGCTCTGGTGAGTGGGGTTTCGGTCGCGCAAGCCAATATCCAGAGCGCCGAGGCGGATGTGGTGCGATGGGCGGCCGCCGTCGATCAGGCTCATGCCGACGTCGCCAACGCGGAGCAGGGGGTGAATCGCGCTAAGGCGGAGTGGACCTACTCGAACAACAACCTGCATCGCCTGGAGCCTCTGCTGGCCAAGCAATTCGTCACGGTCGATCAGGTGGACCGCGCCAGGACATCGGAAGTGGCCGACTCGGAAGCTCTGAAGCAGGCCGAGTCGCAACAGCGACTGGCCGAGGCCGGATTGAGGTCCGCCGAAGCGCAATACGAACACTCCCAGGCGGTTCTGCAACAGAGCCAGGCCCAGCACGAGCAGGCTGCCAATGCCGTAACCACCCTCGAACCGCTGATCAACCAGCGCGGGGCAAGAGCCGCCGCGGTGAAGGACGCCCAGTACAACCTTCACAATTGCCGGGTCTACGCGCCCTTTGATGCGCGCGTGACGAATCTGACGATTTCGGAAGGTGCCTACGCCCATGTTGGTCAGGAAGTTTTCACGCTCATCGACGCGCGCACCTGGTGGGCCGTGGCCAACTTCCGGGAGGGCCAGCTTGAGCGCGTCAAGCCGGGAATGCGGGCCGACGTTTACGTCATGTCCAAGCCCAATCTGCACCTGTCGGGGGTAGTGGATAGTGTCGGCTTCGGCGTGACCCCGGACGCCGACCTCATCGGCCGCCTGGCGCCTGGCCTTCCCGACGTGCAGCGAACCCTGAATTGGGTGCATCTGGCGTCCCGATACCCCGTGCGCGTCCGCGTCGAAAATCCCCCTCTGGATTTGCTTCGCATCAGCGAGTCCGCCTCGGTCATCATCCGGGGACGTTAACGATGGCGACCCTTGCCCAAACCGCGCCGCCGGCACCGGCCCCGTGGGCCTGGTTCGAGGAGTTTCTCCGGGAAGAACTGGCTCCCTATCCCGGAAGGGAAGCCGTGGTCGCCCGCATGGTCATTGCTTCCACCTTGGCGATGATCGTCTGCATGACCTTCCGCATCCCCTACGGCGCCTACGCTGCCATTTACGCGGTGACGATTTCTCGCGAAAGCCCACAAGCCACCGTAAACGCCCTGCGGACAATGGTGATTGCATTTGCTGTGGCGGCGGCCGTGGTTCTGCTGGGAGCTACGCTATTCTTGGATGATCCCCTGCTGCGTTTGCTTTGGGTGATGGGCATTCTGTTTACGACGTTCTACGCCCTCAGCGCAATGAGCAACTACACGGCGGCTGCACGTTTTGGCTATCTGGTCGTCATCACCATTCCACTGTGGGACCGTCATATTCCGGCTGAATTACGGGTGGAGGGCACGCTCTGGGCGGTCGCCGCAATCACGGTGGGCACCGCGATCGCTGCCCTGGTGGAGTTGGTGTTTGCAGCACTTCAGCCCGGGGATCAAGTGGTTCGCTCAGTGGACAATCGTTTGAAACAGGTGGAGGGGCTTCTGACCTGTTTCGCGCAGTCCTGTCCGCTGGATGCGACGACGGAGAAACAAATTATACGCCTCGCGCTGGTGGGGACTTCAAGACAGCGCCGCATCTTGCAGCGCTCCGGCTATGCGCCACATTATCGGGAACAAATGGGTGCGCTGGTGGCGCTGGCGGGCCGCCTGATCGACATCGCGGCCAACCTGCAGCACATCAACGTTCAGCTTCCAGACGACGAGCGGCAGCGTATCCGCGGCTTGGCGGGACGTATCGCCGAGATTCGTGCCAACTTGCACAGCGGAAAAATTCCACGTACCGCAGCATCCCAAAACGACGACAACGCCCAGTACTCTGATCCCTTGCTTCGCGAACTGGAGCGCGCCGTAGCGGAGATTCCCGAAATCTTTGCCGGGACCCAATCGCTGAGCGCCTACGCGCCACCGCCCTCCGGCGGCGAGCCACCGGCCCGATTCTTCGTTCAGGATGCGCTCAGCAACCCTGAACACTTCAGATTCGGGTTGCGGGGCGGCTTGGCTGCAACCCTCTGCTACCTCATCTATACGTCTCTCAATTCGCCAGAGATCAGTACCTCCGTGACCACTTGCTTGTTGACGGCACTCACCACCATCGGCGCTTCACGACAGAAGCAAATCCTGCGTTTCACGGGAGCTTTCGTGGGAGGAGCCTTGGGGATCGGCTCGCAGGTTTTCATTTTGCCGCATCTCGACTCCATCGGCGGCTTTACGCTGCTTTTCGTAGCGGTCACTGCCCTGGCGGCCTGGATTGCAAGTTCTTCGACCCGCCTCTCCTATTTCGGCGTGCAAGTGGCCGTGGCGTTTGATCTCATTAATCTGTCAGAGTTCAAAATACAGACGGATCTTGCCTTAGCGCGAGATCGCGTCCTCGGCATTATGCTTGGCCTCGCGATGATGTGGTTGGTGTTCGATCAATTGTGGGGGGCGCCGGCTGGGGTTGCCATGAAGAAGACGTTCGTGTCCGCCTTGCGATCGCTGGCACAATTTGCCAGGGAGCCGACCTCGGTTGACCTGAGAGACGCCATCGAGCGGAGCTATTCCCTGCGCGAGACGATCAACACAGGTTTCGACAAGGTCAGGGCCCTCGCCGACGGAGTTCTGTTCGAATTCGGCGCTACCCGCGCCGTCGACATGGCATTACGCGACCGAATCCGCAGATGGCAACCGCAATTACGCATGCTCTTCCTGACACGAATTGCGCTCTGGAAATATCGCCTCCAGTTGCCGGGCTTTGAGTTACCGGATGCGGTGCGCCTGGTGCAGAAACAGTTCGACGAGCAATCGGCGATGATTGTGGATGGGATTGCAGACCGCATTGAGAACACCCAACCAGAGAAAAGAGAGCGTCCAGGAAGCGCCTTCGCACTCTTGGAGCAGACGACCCTGGCTTACCTTTCGCAAGGACCTAAAGAAGCACTCGCGGACTCGCTGCGAGCCTTGATCTCCCTTTCCCGACAAACCGAAACCTTGACACACGCCCTTGACAATGAGATTTGATTGCCGTTGTCTGGGCCCTTGCGTGCACAATTACAAGTTCATGGTATGGGGCTTCGCCCTGCCTGCCGGGATCGAACGCTTCCGTGCCGCGCACAATTCGAGCTCGTATCCTGGACCCGCATCCACGATACTCCGTCCTCGACTTGGAATTGCAAACGTCATTTGAGTTGGCCCCACTTGGACTTCATGTTCGACTGCAGCCAGGTTGTCCCGAGCCAAATGCTTCAAGAACAAGAGAGATGGTCGGGGCGCCCGGATTTGAACCGGGGACCTCTTGCGCCCAAGATAAGTTCAACCACCGTAAACCCCTGTGTTTCCAACGCCCCTTCCGCAAAAACACCCCCCAAGACAGGGGGTTTTGTTCCCATTTGTTCCCAGAATCCGTCCCCCGATTGGCAGCCGATCCGCGAGCAAGTCGAGCGCTTTGCCCACGCACTCGCCCGCCGATTCCCCCAGGCCTTCGCCGATGGAAACGGCA
>Ga0187782_10004377_pt1 | contig 10582 bp, 14 predicted proteins | sample 0715_SJ02_MP15_2_FD_132454 | JGI IMG/M metagenome (GOLD analysis project Ga0187782, IMG submission 132454) | Tropical peat soil microbial communities from peatlands in Department of Meta, Colombia - 0715_SJ02_MP15_20_MG | ecosystem: Environmental > Terrestrial > Soil > Wetlands > Peat | place...
AAAAAAAATTAGTACACTTTAAAACCACAGGCTGCCTTGTGCTTCGAGAACCAAATCATTTAAGGTTCCTGCACCCACGATTTTTACATCCTCGATGAGCTCGACCTTGTCCCAGCCAAGCATCTGCTTCGATGCCTCACATACGTACACGGTAATGCCCATTCGCAGTGTCTGATCGAGCATCTCTTTTACACTTGGGAATGACCCCAACTTTATTTTTTCCGCCGCTCCTGGTAGTAAAATGCGTAATCCTTGTCCTAGATAGTAAATCACGGGTTCCAATTCCATAGCCTTCGCCGTTTGGGCAAGCACAAGTGGGGAATACTGGCGCTCTGGATTGTCGCTTGTCTGCACGTATAGTAACATCTTTTCATTTGTCATAATCATCTCACCTCTACTTTTTTTTCCTGATTAAAAAACGCAAAACTCCTTCATTGTTCTCGAATTTCACCAGTTCATGACCGGTCCGCTTCACAAACCGCGTGATATCTTCCTCCGCAGCTGGATCGTCTGCGATCACCTCAAGCACTTCACCAACTTTGATACTATCGATGCCCTCCCGTGTTTTAAACAGCGGGACAGGACAGTATAATCCAACCATATCGAGACTTTTTGCGGGTAGTTGATCCGCCATGATCATCCATCTCCAGAAACTTACAACGCGCGTTGTTGTATTAAAAAATACTCCTTCCACATTGAAACCCAAGTGACTCTGTTTTGCTTACCCAGTTGCTATCGCCAAAACGTTGCCCTCAGACGCGTACAAGAGGCTACAGCTGCTACTAGACTGTAGCCTCTGCATGCGCAGGTTCAGTAGTCACTGTCGTACACGGTAGGATTCCAGGAAAAAGTCCGTCGTGTCTTACGACAACATCGCATTGTCCGACATTTACTATGTGAGACGTGGAGCCTCTTCAGTGTGCTTGTTGCGACAATTTTGGCATCTTTCTAAGCGCCTTAACCCTGCGAATAATGCGCAATGCTTAACCTCTGAAACGCTCAAGCAGTTGCTCTGTTCTTTCTGATTAGTATCGCACGCATTTCGGCGGCTAGACAGGAGGAACTCACCTTAGAACGTTTGCCTTGTTGATCTATTTTGATGCTTGACGAGTATGGACAAGGCGTATTGCCATTATGCTTAGGATAACACGATGAGTATATATGCAATATTGCTGAACCGTGCAGAAACGAACGCAAGCATAATCGCGAGCGCGGACGCTGTGCGCTACGTATTCTTTCAGCTCAGACTTGGAAAAGTGAAGCGGAACCTGAGCGTTCGAGTGCTCTGAAGGCGATTCAGATTCGGGCGCGCTTAAAAAAACCCGGTCGGGGTGGCAAGAAGAAGAAGGGTTTGGTCCCGATCTCCTCAACACTATTTTGGAGTTGAATATAGGATTTTACAATGTGCAGTCGCAACGCAATGTCCGAAAGCTGGTCTTCTTTGTCCGATTTTTTAAAAACCTTTGGAAAGCCTTCATCTGCGTGGTGCTCATCATCCGACACGATTCCAGCCTCCGATTTAAGAATAGAAGTGGGCTCGATGCGATTCGAACGCATGATCTCCGCCATGTCAAGGCGACGTCATAACCAGCTAGACCACGAGCCCTAGCGCAGTGCTATTTGATCTATCTCTATTAAACCTATTGTCAAGCCTAAACACTCATTTTCTTACGTTAGAATCAAAACACTGCAGACACCAATCGGCGCTTACGCGAATCTGAACGCGACGATTTACACGCTACGAAATAAGCGGAACCAGCGCCAGTGCGAGCCTTGCTTAGCGACCTTGAGCCTAAGTGAGTATCTACCTACGTTCGCCAAAACACGCAACCAAAATGTATAAAACGGTTAATGCGCTTTATAAACAGCGGCAAATCACTTCTTAAACGCGAATGCAAAAGGCAGTATAGGAGGTTGATCAACGATGGAACCGATAGTGATCGAACATTTGTCGAAACAGTACGGACAGTTCACTGCGGTGAACGACCTCAGTTTGACTGTCGAACGAGGAGTTTGTGTAGGATATCTCGGTCCTAACGGAGCGGGTAAAACGACGACCATAAAGGTGCTTACAAACTTGCTTAGAGCATCGAGCGGCAAGGCCTATCTCAACGGCATTGACGTCATCCACCATCCCAAAGCCGCACTCGATGGAGTGGGCGCTGTCGTGGAGACACCCGAATTTTACCCGCAACTGACTCCTGACGAATGCTTGTTATACATCGGAACGATCCGCGGTATGAGCGGCGAAGAGATTGCCGAGCGTTCGCGCGCTGTTCTAGAGCAGGTCAAGCTCCTCGAAGTTGCTGACAAGCGAACTGGACAATTTTCAAAAGGAATGAAACAGCGATTGGCGATTGCGCAAGCGCTTCTGCACCAACCATCCATACTGATCCTTGACGAGCCTACCGCAGGTCTCGACCCGCGCGGCATGGTCGAAGTGCGGGAGATTATCAAGGGACTGATAAAAACCGATATCACGATACTGATGAGCTCACATCTACTGTATGAGGTGCAAGAGGTATGTGACAAAGTGGCGATCATCGACCGCGGAAGGCTCCTGACCTACGACTCAGTCGCGAACCTCTCTTCGGGGCACGACGTCACCGTAACAATCAACACGCTCGAGCCGATCACGCCACCCGAGTTTAGAGCAATCAAAGCACTACACGATATAACGTCCGTGAACCGAACCGAAACGCTCTCGCTCAAAGTGACCTTCACTGGAGGGCAGCAAGCACAGTTCAGGGTGCTGCGAGGGATTCTAAACACGGGCGTTAAAGTCGTTTCGTACACGCCGCAGCGCGCGGCGATAGAAGACGTCTATCTGCAGCTTGTGCCTGAGGGAGAGGCGTAACCATGGCACCGAACAGCGTCCGACAAATTGCTACCGTAGCGAAATACGAGCTGTTGAAGTACCTCCGGGGGCGACGATTGCTCGCGATCGTTCTGCTCACGATTATCGTCAGCGCCATTTTTCTGATCGTCCCGCCGGCCATCGGCTCCCAATACCCCAAAGACCCGACACAGTTTACCCTGAACATGCTTGGATTTCTGGGCATCCTCTCTATACTGAGCGCAACCTTTTTTGGCGCTGACGCGATCGTTTCCGAGTACGAATCGAAAACTGGCTACTTCCTGTTTCCAAATCCGATCAGGAAGACGGCGATATTTGTCGGCAAATTCATTGCGAGCGCGCTCGTTTCTGTAGGCGCTATAGGGCTCTATTATGTGATAGCGGTTGTGTCGGTGCGTTTCATCGATGGCAGCATCCCAGCGAACACCGGGTTGTCTTTCGCCTACTCGCTGGTGTACCTGTTCGCCATCCTCGCCGTCGCTTACCTCTTCAGCGCCATCATGCGCAGTTCGGTGTACTCCCTCGTGCTGACGTTCTTCACGTTCTTCCTCATCCTGCCGATCATCGATGCGGTCGGCTCAGTCGCGAAGTTCAAGCCGTGGTTTTCCATAACCTTCGCAGCTGGAATTTCGCAGTATATATTCCAAAACCCTTACCCGACTGACAAGATCTTCACAACTGCCGCTCCGGGAGCTTCTGGCGTTGGCGTGCAAACGTATTCGCTTGCACAATACTATCCTGAGGTACGACTGAGCCTCATCGTGATGGCTGTGTACTTTATCGTCGCAGTCGTGCTGAGTATACTCTTAGCCCAGCGAAGGGAGATGTAAAAACACCGAAGGAGGCGACAACGTGACAAAGAAATTCGTGGTCAGGAAGAAGACAGGTATCGATGTGCGGGAGTACCGGTGCAAGCCCAAAAATGCAATAGCCGCCGTGGTTGGCGAAACAGACTTAGCTGATGGAGTGATCTTCCGAACTGAAGATAATAAGTTCGTGGTCGTTTCAGAGGGGGCAGGCGCGGTCTACGACACTTACGACGATCTACCCCCACGCGTAAAGGAGCAAAAGGCTGAATCGGAGCTATAAAGGGGAACGCCCTTGCGGTGCCTCAGCGGCACGCCCAATCCTCAAGCGTGGTCGGACTGGGGCGTTTTGCCATTTCCTCCGCCTCACCCGCAGATTGATCGATTCCGAGGAGCTGGATCAGCATTAGCGCATTACGTGGGGCATTGCCGCGAGGATGGTTGTTGAAATAGACCCAGACCGGCTGTGTGCCAAGGTCGGATTTGATCTTTGTAATTCGTTCTTTCCACGGCACTAGCTCTTGCTCGCTGTAGCTATAATCATAGCGTTGCGACCGGTCGGGATCGTCACCTCTGTGCCGTTTAAACCACTCTTCCGCGTTTCTGCCGTGCAACCGAACGTAAGCACCTATTTTTGGGGCCGAATCTGCAATCACGGTCGGAAACGACGGCCCGTCTACGATGCACGGCGTGACATTGTTGCGTTCGAGCATCGCCTTCGTTCCTGGCTCAAAATCAAGCCTGCTGCTGTCAAGCCACGAGACGTGTCGAAACTCGACAAAATACGCATATTCGTCGGTATGAAGCGCGGCCAGAAGCGCATCAAGCTTCTCCAAGTTGTCCGTCCGGTAACCGTGCTCAATGCGCTTAACGTAGGGCGTAAGCTGGATGAGAATAGCACCGAGCAGCTGGTTTTGACTTATTGGCGACACGACGGTGTTCTCAAATTCTGAGGCTAATTCATGAAGATCGTCAAGCTCATAAAAACGTGGGAACTTGAGTGAGTATTCGAAGTTCTCGTACTTCAGTCCTTTCTCGATCCAGATATCAGTGAGCTTCTGGTTGGGGATGCGGTAGTACGTGCTATTGATCTCAACTGTTGAAAAGAGGTTGGCATAGAAGTCAAGCCATTTCGGCTTTTCGTCGGATTGATAAAAAGGGCCCACCCAGTCGTCGTAGCTCCACCCGCTCGTTCCGACCTTGACCTGGTTATGCAAGCGACTTGCGCGCTTGAACTCATGCATATCCAACTCCCTCGTCCTTGTTGTCAGCAAAACTGACGAAAAGTTATTGGCCCGGCGACCTTATGAACCCTGTGCCAAACGCCACACGGATGCTACATCTTATTGCCTGTCACCTTAAGGATCTCGAAACACGCGCTTCGTTTCAGTCCCTGCGCGGGCCACCTTTTTTTTGCGATCTATTTTTTTGAGTGACGGGAGAGAAGAACGAGCGGTCGTTATGTTGATGGCTTCATAATCCTTAAATAGCAGCCAAATGAAAAGATAGAGCGTGAAGGTTAAGGCTTATACTCTCAGCACGTGTCCGCACTGTCGCATGACCAAAGAATTTCTTTCGGACAACAACGTAGAATTTGAGTATGTTGACGTCGATTTGCTAACTGGCCAAAAGCGCACAGAGGTTTTGCGCGAAGTGTATCGACTAACCGGAGGTTATTCGTTTCCCGTCATCGTTGTAGGCGACGCCGTAATCGTCGGGTTCAATCGAGTGCGACTGCAAGAAGTCCTAGAGCTCACATAAGAACAAGCTCCTGACGGGTGCTCTGAGGGCGAGCGCAGATCACCAACACTCAGACGAAGTTGGCTAATCCATTATATACATCTTAACATCAGAACGGAGTCTGACCTACGAGAGATCCCTCGCACACAAGGATCGCAATCTCGGTCGCCGTTCAATTAAAGGACATTTTTTGAGGGAAGAAAAGTGGCTGGCTGTATCGAACAAATGCATTATGAGATTTTGCTCAAAAATGCCACGTTCAAAGATACGTTACACTATATAACTGAGCACGCCCCGACGGTTTATTACGTAGGACCTGGATTCAAGGTCTTTGACCGACGGTTAATCGGGGTTCCACCAGTGCCTATCGGCGTAGGTCCCAACTACATCATGCTCACGTACGTAAAACCATGCCACGGATCTTTTGTTTTGAAGCTTCCCCGCGACGAGGAAGAGATAGTGCGAATCGTGGCTGAGGATAAGAAGTACAACAGCAAGCGTAAGAGCAAAAGCTGATCGGCATTACATCTAAGTTCTTATCTGATCGTTCTCAACTCACGCTGTGGTCATTGGGATAACGACGCCTGCACATAGCAAATGTGCGGCCGCTGAGTTTGCCCCACAGTATTCGTGGCGAGGCAAGCTTCGTTGTTCTCTTCGTTGATCTGTCCTTGCCAAAAAAAGGTACTTCTGTCCACGCAACGTCACCCTGACAGAAGAGGTAGGAAGTTGAGTGAACACGTCAGATACGTCCCTCGCGGGCTTTATGCCCCATGTTCTCGATATGGTTTTTCAGTCCGCGCAGCAACGCCATCAAAAGTCGCTGCGTACTGCTGCTAATCACATAGTTGCGATAATCGGAATCAGTCTCAGCAAACACTTCTGTGGCAGATACAACGGTCTTTGGACCAGATGAGGTGAAATTATACGTTGTGATCCCTCTCGAACCGAGTACATCGCCACTTAACACAATCCGCCTTCCCGGCAGGACCTGCTGTACGAACGAGCGAGTAATCGCCTGTATGGGCGTGAACTCACTTTTGTATCGCATAACAAAGGCGCCTCCAGGCGCCCATAAGGCACCTCCCGATATGCTAGTCACCTCGATGATGAGCGGATTCCAATCGCTCCAGCGATGTATGTCGGTGAACACACCCCACACGAGCTGTGATGTAGCGCTTATTTCGATCGCAGATGAGACACGGATTGGCACGGGCGAACATACACAGTCAAAAGAGATAAGCGTTCTCAAGCGAGAGACGCCTCCGTCTTTTTAGGGCCCTAACGTTTGATGAACGGCACCGAAATCGATGGATGATCTTATGGTGTACTTCTAAAATTACAACAGGAGGCGCCCTGGTGACGAAGACGCATTCGGACGCCAGCGCTGGCGAAGCACACTTGGAGAAATTATTTACGTCCCAACCGCAAAAATAAGGTTTGGTGATGCTAGTTGGCAAAATGGATTTGCGGTATTTGTGAATGGGTCTACGATGAAGAAGTTGAGGGCGTTCCATTTGATGCGCTTCCCGACGACTGGGTGTGTCCCGCGTGCGGCGTCGACAAATCTTTTTTTGAAAAGGAAAATGAATAGGCGTATTATTTTGGGGACCCATGCGTCACCACCTTTCTTGACATAAGTTGGGTTAACGGCGTGGGTCTCCGTAAGTCCCCCGCCTCTGTTTCTTTTGCTTCTGTGGGCGTTTGCCGTTCTATCGGACAGTACCGACTGCGCGTCGGTAAGGCACATTTATTAACACGTATCCTGCATTGACAGATGATGAAAGGCCTTCTCGTCGCCGGAACTCAGAGCGGGATAGGCAAGACCACGATCACGCTGGCCATTTTGAAAGCACTAAAGGAATTAGGCTATAGCGTCCAATCGTTCAAGGTAGGTCCGGATTTCATCGATCCCAGTCACCTCGAGAAGGTGACAGACGCGCCCTCTTACAACCTTGATTCTTTTATGATGGGAGAGGGGGGCATCAAGCGAGAGCTTGCAAAAAGCGACGCCGACTATGCAGTTGTAGAAGGCGCAATGGGCCTTTATGATGGAATATCAAGCTGCGCGAAGATCGCAGACCTCCTCAAGATCCCTATTCTTCTCGTGGTCGACGCGAGCACTTCATCTGAAAGCGTCGCGGCGCAAGCCTTGGGATTTATCAAGTACTCGTCGTTTACTCCGTACAAACTGACGATCGCCGGCGTCATAGCGAACCGCGTCGGTAGTGAAAAGCACGCTGAAAGCATTCGCCGGTCATTGAAGGCAATAAAAATCCCGCTGATAGGGACCATTGAGCGGGACGCTTCTGGAATTCCATCACGCCACCTAGGGTTGTACATGGGAGCAGAAACGTCGTTGAGTGATTCTGCCCTGAAGTCAATTTACGACTCGCTCGATATCGAGTTCATCCAACAAACAGCCGCCGAACTCACGCTCGAAAGACCGCCGGAGCTCAAAAGAACGGGCGATGCGGTCATCGGAATCGCGATGGATGCCGCATTTTGCTTCTATTATCGCTCAAACATAGAATCGATACAAAAGCGCGCCCGCGTCGTCTATTTCTCTCCGATTCGCGACGCCGTGCCCGATGTAGACGGATTGTACTTCGGTGGTGGCTATCCCGAACTTCACGCTACGCAGCTCAGCAGAAATCGTCGCCTTCTCGAGGGCGTAAAAACAAATGCAGACGACGGCATGCCGATATACGGCGAATGCGGAGGGCTTATGTATCTGTCTCGGTCGCTGTCTACCGTTGAGCACAAGAGAGTTTCGCTGACCAATATTCTCCCGGTCGATATCCAAATGACCAAGAAACGACAAGCACTCGGACACGCGGAGGTGGAAGCCGTCCGAGATTGTGCGATCGCGCGCAGCGGGGACACGTTGCGCGGCCACGAATATCATTACTCGACCGCATCAGTAGATCGCGACGCGCGATTTGCGTATCGCGTAACGAAAGGTGATGGAATCGATGGCCGCGATGGCATCGTGGAAAGCAATGTTTTAGCGTCCTATCTCCATACGCACGTTTACTCAATGCCACACGAGTTTGACTTATTTGTCGCTAACGCCAACGCTTTTTCTCGATCCTAGCAATGCGTAACGTAGCGAAGCTCAGCATACGGGCTACTGTAAGTATCGTTGCCCATTGGCCCTACCCTCAGCATGAAGAGCAGCTGACCAGCGATTGCCTACGCATTACCGTGAACGCGTTCGTAACCGCTCTTCAGCCGGTTTCATGGTGACGAGGCTGATACAACAAGCACTGCTAATGGCGACGGAAATCCCGATGAAATACAGATAAACAGGGCCAGAGTGAGGCGCTAGTTGATTCTGGTTATCTGAGGGGCCGTTTACTGGAAGCGAACGTATACCATAACATCGTTGCATAAGCCCCCCTTCGCTAGCCACAGCGCCTGCAGTCGGGACTCATTTTTTAGCAGAAGGTTTGGGCAAGGAGCTAGAAATGTCGCGCCTAGAGCACTGGACGAAGAAGTGGCAAGAAACGCAACCGCGTCAGGCGGGACTAACGAACGAAGCAGCCTAAAGCAGCGAACACGGTGACTGGAAACGCTAGTAGCTTGGTGTCTGTTGAGAAGCCGCATAGTCCACGGCCGTGGGCCGTGTGTGGCTAAGTGTGCCGCGGTGACCGGCGAAAGCTAGTCGGGCGTTGGCTCAAACTCACTGCCCCGATTATCCGTCAAAATAACCGTAATAAAGCAGAAGCTCTTAGATGAGAGTGGTGATAAACATGGACCTTCTCAAGATCCCTCATATGGAAAAAGAAGAGTACGACAGGCTAATCAGTGAGAGTTACGTTAGCAGGATCGCCTTTAAGGGCGAAGCATATCCTTATGTGGCACCTTTTCTTTATGTTTTCGACGGGCATAACCTCTATTTTCTCTCGACTAGGTACGGCAAAAAGATCCAGTACTTCAGCCAAAATCCAAACGTCGCGGTCGAGATCGAAAGGTTCAGCGAAGACATGTCTTCGTACACTTTCGTTACCTTGCTCGGCAGGCTTGCTGAAGTTACGGATCACACACACGGTCAACGTGTCCGACAAAAGTTCGTTAATATGATAACGATAAAAGGACTCTCAAGCAACGTCGTTGCTGCCCTCGGTCATTCACCCGATGAGCCTCTCGAATCTATCGTGAACGAGGACCGAAGCCTTATATGGAAACTTGCGAGCGTAGACGAAATCGTGGCCCTTAAGAACGTGTAGGTGGCTTCTTGTCCGACGATAGTGTCAATGGTTCGCAGCCAGCGCGCGAGCGCAGCATTAATATGACGGACTTTAGTACTATCGTGCACGCGTGAAGAGATGACAGCCAAGTACGTTCCCGACACAAGCGTATTGATCGATGGTAGGATCACAAAGCTCATAGACGACGGCGAACTTCGCGGAGCAACTATCATCATCCCAGAAGCGGTAATTTCTGAGCTCGAAGCCCAGGCGAATCAAGGACGCGAGATCGGCTTCAAAGGACTAAATGAGCTCAAAGCGCTCGACGAGCGAAAACGTTCGGGTCAAGTCGACTTGCTCTACATCGGAAGGCGACCCACCGCTGATGAGATCAAGCTTGCCTCAGTGGGAGAGATTGACGCGATGATACGAACCGTCGCAGCCGAGAATGGGGCAACATTTATTACGAGTGATATCGTCCAAAGCGAGGTCGCGCGCGCTAAAGGCCTGGACGTTACGTACCTCTACCCTGAAAAAAAAGCCGAACGGCCGCTTTTGCTGCAGCGGTTTTTCACGCGCGACACTATGTCGGTGTTCCTGAAAGAGGACGTGCCACCGCGAGCAAAACGTGGTTCGATAAGCGACCTCCGATTGGTCAATATAAGAAAGACGCGGATGAGCGAAAAGGAGATTCGCGCTATTGCTACAGACGTTATTGAACAAGCTAAGTCACGCTCTGACGGTTTTATTGAACTGGAACGCCGCGGCGCTACGATTGTTCAGCTTGGCTCTATCCGAATCGCTATTGCTCGACCTCCGTTTTCTGATGGCATCGAAATAACCGCCGTGCGCCCGATAGCGACCGTGAAGCTCGACGACTACAAATTCGCCGACGAGCTAAAGAGTCGGCTGAGCGAATCGACAAGAGGAATAATGATCGCAGGCCCTCCGGGATCAGGAAAATCGACGTTAGCGCAAAGCGTCGC
>Ga0187782_10004379_pt1 | contig 10578 bp, 9 predicted proteins | sample 0715_SJ02_MP15_2_FD_132454 | JGI IMG/M metagenome (GOLD analysis project Ga0187782, IMG submission 132454) | Tropical peat soil microbial communities from peatlands in Department of Meta, Colombia - 0715_SJ02_MP15_20_MG | ecosystem: Environmental > Terrestrial > Soil > Wetlands > Peat | place...
ACCGGCTCAAAATGCACGCGCTCTTGCAGGATGTACTCCGGCCGCTTCTCCGCCGGGATGGCCTCGATATCTTTTTTCCTAGGCCCGATCACCACTCCCAGCCCGGCAAACGAATACAGAGGCTTGAGCGCGTAATTCTGCAAATCGTCGGGAACGTGATCGAGTTGATCGAGGAACCACGTCTTCGGCACCGACCCATGCCGCAGGTAGGGAATGGAAAACTTGCTGATGCGGAAATACCAGTTGGGATGCCCCGCCCACTCCACGTCGAGATCGTCGCGCCAGTCGAAATTCAGTTTGACGCCTTTGCGTTGCAGTTCGTCGATTATGGCCCGGTTGTAGATTCGACAAATCGGAATGCGCTTTCCGTCACGCTCGTAGTAAAGCCGGCGGCCGTCTTTTTTGATCGATGTAATGTCCACAGTGCGGATGCCCAGCATTTTTTCCGTCAGCGTGAAGTCTGGCAAAGTTTTCTGATGCAGCGGATCAATCTCCATCAGAATCACGTTCTCTGGATCCTGCTTTGCCACAATGGCACGGCGCAGAAGTTCACGGTACGTGTGGTCATCAAGCCCACCCAAGAAGTACTGCAACGCGGCGAGAGTTTCAGCCGGGGCCCGGTTTCCCGAAGCCTCAAGCCCGAAGCCGGAAGCCTCTCTTCGCAGTCCGTAAACGTCGAGGTAGTTGTCTGCCAACGCCACCTGATACGCGTAGAGGGAAGGGAAGGCCTGCAACTCCACCAACTTGGGTTGCAGCCCGCCATTGGCGCCGCGCACCAGCCCAAAGTCCACCTGCACAAACATGGGATGCGGCGGCTCGTTGGGAACGCGGAACTCGGCGGGAATGGAGCCGTTGGAGCGGGCGCGGTATTCGGGATTTTCGACCAGTTGCAGAATCAGGTCTTTGCCATCTTCAGCCATCCGGTCGAGCAGGGACTTGGGAAAAAAGCATGGAGTCTCGCACAGCCGGAACTGCACGTGGGTTCCGCAAGCCTCGTCCATGCGCCGCAGAAACTCCTGATATTTTTCGGGGGTGAAGCTGGCGTTGAAACGCTTGCGAAGCGAGGGGATCATTTCAGAACAGTGAGGACTGCCTTTAATCTCATACAAAAAAGGCGTTTTTCGTACCAGAATTACGCTTCCACCAGAAACTTGCCATCTTGCATGATCTGCTCGTCATCGACCCAGATGTTGAACTTGCGGCCCACCACGTCGATATGAGTGGATGAATCCCACTCCGCACCGGTGTGCGCTCCATAAGGATTGCCGAAGGCAATGTGCACGCCGGGATATTTTTCATCCTGAAGGATCTGGCCGATTACGTCTTTTAAATCAATATTGGTGCCGATGGCAAACTCGCCGACGCGGTTGCTGTTTTCATCCGTGTGGGTGTATCTCCAGAAGTCGTTTTCCAGTTCGCGATTCTGCGAGTGGGCTTCGGTGAGCCGGTTGTTCTTCATATGGACGGTCAGGGGATGGTTCTGCAAATTGCCGAACTTGGCGCACAAATAATCTCCCACCACGCCGTCAATCACGAAGGTTCCGTTCACTTCGCCGGGGGTGGTAAAAATCTCGCCCCCCGGCAGGTTGCCCCACTTTTCGGGAGTGATGATCCCACTGGTCTTCAGCCACTTGTAGTTGGGATTCAGTTCGGCGGTCAGATCGGTTCCGGCGGCGGTTTTGGCGCGCACGCGCCGGGCTTTGCGGACCATGGCCACCACCTTGGCGCTCAGCCGGTCGACTTTTTGAAAATCGGCTCGCATGCCTTCCAGCATGATCTGCCGGTTGATGTTGACCATGTGGGCGTGGCGAATCTTGCGCCGGTTCACCACGTCGGTCATCTGCATGCGCGAGCGCAACTCGTTCGGCTGCGCCTGCACGGCGAAAAAGGAAACCTGGCTGGTCTCGAGATCGTCGGCGATCTCGCGCGGCAGGTCTTTGAGCGGCCGCTCGGCCAAATCCTCCAGCACCCATGCCCGGTAAGGTGCGCCCAGCTTCTCGAGTTCGCTCACAATGGCGGCGGCGATCTCCAGCGTAACCTCGTCGGTGATGACGCAAACTTTCTCGTGCGGTTGCACCCGCAGGCAGACGTTGACGGCATTGCGCGCCCCCGGAGTGAACTCGGGATCGAAGGGAATGTCGAGGTTGCCCCGTCCTCGCCGTTGGGTGCCCCACTTCTCGCCGTCTTTGCGAGAAGTGGGAATGTTGCTTTCGTCGTTCGTTGTCCCCACAGAATTCTTCATCACCCAACTTTTCTGACGGCAGCCGGCTCGGCTTCTTCCAGGCCTTGCGCCGTCTCCTCGATGATGTAATCGACCACTTTCTTCAAATCCCCAGTCTCGCGATGAACCCGCAACTGCCGGTCGGCGCCGGCGCCGCGCTCCAGCATGGTGTGGATGTAGTTGATTTCCTCGCGGGAATCGAGTTCATCCACGACATCATCGACGAAGTCCAGATATTCGAGGATCAGGTCCTTTGCCGGCACCTCGATCTGCTTGCCAAAATCGATGAGCTTGCCTTCCATCCCGTAGCGCGATGCCCGCCACTTGTTCTCCATCAGCAGGGCGCGGCGATAAAGGCGAAATCCCTGATTGGCGGCATGCAACTTGTAGAGTTTCGCTACCGTCGCCTGGATCAGCGCAGCCAGCGCAATGGTTTCATCGGCGCGCATGGGAATATCGCACACCCGGAATTCGATGGTGTTGAAGAACGGATGCGGCCGGATGTCCCACCAGATTTTCTTGGCGTTATCGATGCAGTTGGTTTTGATCAGCAGCTTGATGAAATTGTCGTACTCGCCCCAGCTGGGGAAATAGTCGGGAATATTGGTGCGCGGGAACTTGTCGAACACCTTGCAGCGGTAGGACTTCAATCCGGTGTTCATCCCCAGCCAGAAGGGAGAATTGGTGGAAAGCGCAAGCAGGTGCGGCAAAAAATAGCGGGAGTGGTTCATCATGTGGATCGCGGTCTCGCGGTCTTCGATGCCCACGTGCACGTGCAGCCCGAAAATCAGGTTGGCCCGCGCCACCAGCTGCATGTCTTCGACAATGTTTTTGTAGCGATCGTCGGGATAAATTTCCTGCACCCTCCAGTCGGAAAAAGGATGGGTCGCTACCGACGCCACGCGCAGCCCGTTTTCCCCCGCCAGCCGGATAATGTCGCGCCGCAACTGCTTCACTTCCGCCTTGGCTTCCTTGATGCTCTTACAAACCCCGGTGCCAACTTCCACCACCGACTGGTGCATCTCGGCCTTGACCTTCTCCTTCAGCAAAATCTTGCCTTTCTCGAGGAGTTCGGCCTGAATATGCGAGCGCAGATCCCGTGTGACCGGGTCTATGGTCTGATATTCCTCTTCAATCCCGAGGGTGAAACTAGGCTTCATAAATAAGGAAAACTTGGGTGCCCCACATTCGCGCCCTGTGCGAACGGTGGGAGAGACAAGCCTTAACAGTATAACAATGCCTATCGATTGAGTTTTGGTTTTTGGGAGGTGGAGCACTTCTGAACCTGTGCTGCGGCGCCGAGGCTGTGCAGCCATGCCAGCGCTGTATTTATGAGTTATCTCGTTTTACGATCTCACGGCCCCTGGCGATGTTATTCCGACGAGAGCGACAGCTCGCGGAGGGACCTTACGAAGCGTATATAGCGGCAATGCGGTTGACGAGTCAACAGCGCGTGCAGGACTCGCCAGCTTCATCAATTCTCGAATCCGACGTAAGGTCCGTCGGACCGGCTTCGCCGCTCCTCGGGATGACAATTTCGGCGGCATCGATTACTGGATCTGTTGCCAAACGATGGACGTCCGGCCAAATACGCCGCTGGTGGAATGTCCGAAGCATGACGCCACCATCCCTACTTCGCCGCCTTTCTCGTCCGCTTTGCCGGTTTCGCATCCTGGGCGTCGGGCCCCTTCAAAAACCCCGCCCATCGCAACTCCTTCGCCGGATTCTCCCCGCTCAGCGCCATTTTCACCGCCATCTCCGCGGCGGCGTTCACTATCCAATCAAAATTCTCCTGCCCCACCGAGGTAATCTCCGCATCCGGCGCGGGGTTCAGAAAATCGATTGCATACGGCACGCCGCCCTCGACCGCAAACTCGACAGTGTTCAAGTCGTAGCCCAGAGCGTGACACAAAGTCCGAGCGTCTTTTTCCATGCGATCCTGCAGCGCCGCCGACGACGGCGGAGGATTTCCCTTCACGTAGCGCTCATGATGTGGCGCCTTGGGGTCGTACTTCATAATGTGCACTCTTTCCTGACCGACCACGTAGCAGCGGTAATACTCTTCAAATTTCACTGCGCGTTGCAGGGTCATGCACAGATCGCCCGTCTGGTTGTAATGATGAAAAAACTCTTCGGGCGAGTGCACGTGATACACGTGCTTCCATCCACCGCCCGAGTAAGGCTTGAGAAAAGCAGGGAAGCCGACGTAGTCGAACAATTCCTGCCAGTTCAAGGGATACATTAAGTTCCGCATGGAGCGGTCGGTGGTGCCCTCGGGATGCTTGTTGTGCGGCAGAATCACCGTGGGCGGAATGGCCACGCCCAGCTTGTCGGCCAGCGCGTAATTAAAAAACTTGTCGTCCGCCGTCCACCAGAAGGGATTGTTGACCACAATCGTCCCGTGTAGGGCGGCGTTCTTCAAATACGCGCGATAGAAAGAAATATCCTGCGAAATGCGGTCGATGATGACGTCGTATTTCTTCGGCTCATCCATGCGGATGCCGCCGATCTTCACAAACTCCGCCTCGACGCCCTCGATCTTCATCGAGTTGACCTTCTCAACAAACGCCGGGGGAAACGTATTTTCCATGCCAAATAGAATGCCGATTTTCTTCATCAAATCACCCTTGTAGAGACGTTGCTGGCAACGTCTCCTCTGTCCACACGCCTTCCTGATCCTGCCTGTAAAACACGTGGCAAGCTACGTCTCTACGATCAACGGACGGCCTTCAGAAATACTTCCCCGCCATCCTCTGCCACAGCGGCCAATCATGCCGCGAATTGTCGTTGTAGATATCCAGCCAGTGCGGCACCGCCTTGCCATTCAAAATTGCCGAGAGCTTCACGTTCTGGTCGAGGCACATATCCCAATCGGCGGACCCCAGCACAATCTTCATCTGCCGGTAGCGGCTCAGGAACCAGTCGTCGCTCATATTTGGCAAATAGTCCGGCGGACAATTGAAGTAGCAATCGTCGTCGTAATACCCATCCAAAAACTGATGGATATCGAACGCCCCGCTCATGCTCACCAGGTGCGTCACCACGTCCGGATGCTTGAACGCGAAATTCACCGCGTGGTACGCCCCAAAACTGCATCCGGTGACGCACAACTGTGGCGTCTGGTTCTTCCAGCGCAGGAACGGGATGAACTCGTGCAGGATGTAGCGCTCGTATTGCAGATGCCGCAGCACCCGCACCTTGGGGTGCACGTGCTTGTTGTACCAGCTCTCGAGGTCGACGCCGTCTGGGCAGAACACCTGCAACTCGCCGCGCTCCAGCTTGGGCGCGAGCACGCCGATCATGCCGCGGTCTTCATATTCGAAAAACTTGCCCATGGAGGTAGGAAAAACCAAAATCGGCGTTCCCGCGTGGCCGAAGACCAGAGCCTCCATATCTCGGTTGAGTTCCTGACTGTATCCTCTGTGATATTCGCGATTCATTCTGGGATGGTGAACAGCAGACGGATTATATTACCTGAAGTTTGTATGCTGTCCTAAGTCGATCAACCACAAAGGGCGCGAAGCAGCGCGAAGGTGCGCACGTCCTGGCTTTCCTTTGTGTGCCTCTGTGCCCTTCGTGGTTGAAAACATTCCGCGAGGAATGGCGCTGCAACCAACCGCTCTGTCCAAAATGCTATCGTGATAGGAGGCAATGTCTCGCACCCTCCCCAAGTTCATCCCCCGGTCCGCGCCGGTCATACTGCTGATCCTGACCCTGGCGGCCGCCGTCGCTTTCGCCGCCGTCGGGCATCTGGTCGCCCGCTTCAATGCCAATCAGCAAGCCCGCGGCCACAAACTTTACGAGCAAGGCCTCGCCGACGCCTCCGCTGGCCGCTACGACGAGGCCATCGCCGCCTTCCGTGCCGCTCTCACCTGCGATCCCAGCAACTCGCAATATCAGCTCAGCCTCGCCCGTGCCCTGCGCGACAGTAACGTCCCCGCCCGGCTCGACGAGGCCGAATCGTATCTGACCGCCCTCTGGCAGCGCACGCCGCAAGACGGCGCGGTGAATCTTGCTCTGGCCCGCGTCGCCGCCCATCGTGGCAACATCGATGACGCAACCCGCTACTACCACAACGCCATGTACGGCGTGTGGAGCTCCAACTTCGATTCCAACCGCAGCAAAGCCCGCATCGAGCTGATTCAATTCCTGCTGAAGGAAGGCGCGCCCGACAAAGCCGAACCCGAACTCATCGCGCTGGCGGCCGCTTTGCCTGCCGACGCTGCCGCTCACTTGCAGGTTGCGCGACTGTTCGCCGAAGCCCACGATTTCAACGGCGCGCTTACGCAGTGCAGGGAAGCCCTGCATCTCGATCCTAAAGACAGAGCCGCGATGGCTTGTGCCGGCCAGGCTGCGTTTAACTCAGGCAATTACGCGACCGCCCAACATTATCTGCAAGCCGCGGTCGACGCCAATCCGCAAGATGCGAACTCTCGCCGGCTCCTGGAGACAGCTGATCTGGTTCTCCGCGCCAATCCGTTCCGCAGCCATATCTCCGACGCCGAACGCAACCGCCGCATCACGGCCGCTTTCACTCAGGCGGAAAAACGGCTCGACCAGTGCGCGCAGCAAACTGGAGTGGACTTGAAGGCTGCGATGCCGGCATCTGCACTGGTGAACCTGCATTCGCGCTGGATGGCTGTGAAGCCCGATCTTGCGCGCCTGCGTTCGGCGGCGGAAACCGATTTGCCCGATAACCTCATGGATGTCGTCTTCCAAATCGAACAACAGACCGCCGCGATTTGCGGCCCGCCGCAAGGCATGGATGAAGCCCTGCTGTTGATCTCTCAAAAACGCGAGGCCGCCAGCCAGTGACCAGCCCGGCAGCCATCGCTACTCCTCCTGAGCGACCTCCGCGGCCGCGATTCACGCGCCGTTTGTTTTCCCGGCTTGAAGGCGTGTTCCACGAAGAGGTATTTTTTCTGGTTCTTTCCGTATTCATCGGAATCTTCGCCGGCCTGGCCGTGGTTTGCTTCCGCCTTGCCATTGACTGGACGCATCTGGCCCTGCTCGGGCCGCTGCCGCAAACTCATAGCTGGAGGTTGTTCACGGTTCCCGCGATCGCCGGCCTGGTGGTAGCTGCAATTGTGATTTACATGTTCCCCGGCATCCGCGGCAGCGGCGTCAACCAAACCAAGGCTGCGCTTTACATATTTAACGGCGTCATCCCGTTTCGTACGGCGATCGGGAAATTTATTTGCGCCGGGCTTGCCATCGGCTCCGGCCAATCGCTGGGACCGGAAGATCCTTCGCTTCAGATTGGAGCCAGCATCGCCTCGGCGCTGGGGCGCTGGCTGGAAATCTCGCGCGACAAATTGCGGCTGATGGCTCCTGTCGGCGCCGCCGCCGGCCTGGCTGCGGCCTTCAATGCGCCAATTTCCGCTGTCCTTTTCGTGATCGAAGAAGTCATCGGACGCTGGAGCGCGGGCATTCTCGGCTCGGTCGTACTCGCCGCCGTTTCCAGCGTGGTGGTGGTGCGCGGATTTCTGGGCAGCGAGCCGCTGTTCCGCATTCCCGTCACCACGTTCAAGCGCCCGGCCGAGTTGATCGCCTATGTAGTTCTCGGCGTGGTCGGCGGCCTGGCTTCGGTCGCATTCGCCAAATCCATCGGCTTCCTCCGCCCGCGCCTCAAAGCTCTGCCGCGCTGGACTCAATTCGTTCAACCGGCCGTCGCCGGACTGCTCGTCGGGCTCATCGGTTTTCTCGGTTTTCCGCAAGTCATGGGCGCGGGCTACGACTCGATGGACCAGGCCATGCACGGCCAGTTCGCCTGGAAAATTCTCGCTGTTCTCGCGCTGCTGAAAATTGCCGCCACCACGCTTTCCTTCGTCAGCGGCACCCCCGGCGGCATGTTCGCGCCTACGCTTTTCATTGGCGCCATGCTGGGCGGCGCTGTTGGCGGCATCGAGCACATTTATTTTCCTCACCTGACCGGGTCCACAGGAACCTACGCCTTGGTCGGCATGGGGGTGCTCTTTGCCGGATTCCTCCGCGCCCCGATGACCTCCGTCTGCATGGTGCTCGAAGTAAGCGGCAACTACGAGATCATCGTGCCGGTCATCGTCGCCAACACTTTTTCTTACGTTGTCTCCCGCAGCCTGCAAAGCATGCCCATCTTCGACCTGCTTACCCGGCAGGATGGCCTCATCCTGCCCTCGCTCGAACAAGAGCGCGAAGAAACCATTCTGCACGTCGAAGACGCGATGCGGCCCACACCGGCGGTAATTCTCAGCGCCGAAGATTACGTCGATGCCAACGCCCGCCGCATCCAGGATTCTCCCGACGCAGTCTTTCTTGTGCGCCTCCACCCCGCCGGATGGACCCTAGTCACCCGCGGTAATCTCCAACGCCTCGACCGCGAAGGTAAGGGCTAACACACCTTGGCCTCGGTTCTTCCGGCGCAGCCGATTCCCAGCCTCTATCCCGATCTGCCGCTGGATTCCGCTCTGCGCTATGTGAACGATTATCCGCTGGTGCCGGTGGTGAACCGGGCTGATTCCCGCCAACTCGAAGGCGTGGTCTCGCGCGAATCGGTGTTCATAAGATACGGCAGCCGGACGGCGATTGAGGTGCCGATGGCGGAGTGAGTGTGCGAGACCGTGTGAGGCGGCTTTTAGCCGCAGAGGTGCTTCTTCGTTATCCGCCTGAGGGAGCTAACCGCTCCGACTCCCAGTCGCGAAGCGGCAAAAGAATGTAGTCCGCAGCGCAAATATGCGCGCGAACGGGCGTAAGAAAATGAGGCAAACACAAAGGGCGGCTTCGCAGCCGCCCTCGAACTCAACTGAACAGAGCTACCAGGATCGCACCCTAAGTTCGAGTTTCACCCTGCCGCCGTTCTCTGTCAACAACCAACGATCTCGCCGAGCAAAACTTTCGGGCGCGGCGCAGGACGGTTCCCGATCTGCCACCCCTGTTATCATTACCTCCCCATGCCCCACTGCAACTCCGTCGCTCCGACATTTCTCGTTCCCGATGTAGCTGCAACCGCCGAGTGGTACCGCGCCAATCTCGGTTTTGACCTCACTGGCTTCCCCAAGTCGCCGCCGTATGTATATGCCAGCCTGTACCGCGACGGCATCGAGATCATGCTGCTGCGCCAGCCCGGTTACCAAAAGCCCGAGGTCACGCGCCCCGGCGGCGTTTGGGACGCCTACGTCCGCATTGGCGGCCTGCGCGAGTTCTACGACGAAGTGCGCGCGAAAATTCCGGTGGCGAGTGAACTCACCAAGCGCCCGTATGGCGACACGGAGTTTGAGGTCCGCGATCCGAACGGGTATGTGCTGGTGTTTGGCGAAATAATCACCGAATGAATCAGTCGGCGCGTATCGAAAGGGAACAGACCGGGGATTAACAAGATGTGCGATGGCACTTTCGTGCCATAACGCGTTGCCCGCGTCGTTTCTGGCGCCAGATCGCGAAAATCCTTATGTTTCCACATATGTGCAAGTTCTTGACATTTTTGTCCCTTCCGCGGCCGCTAACTCGAATCCAGCCAATACTTTCTTGGTATGCCGATTGCCCCTGCCAGGGTTGGAAGCCGCGCTAGTCGGCCATTCCGGAGGTTCTTTTCAGTTCAAAGTTTCCCCCGGAGGATCAACCTATGAAAACCACACTTGTTGCTCTGTGTTTCATCTGCTTCATCGGCACCATCAGCGCGCACGCACAACTGGCACCCGTGCTCCAAAACAACCCGGCGCCGGTGGTGATCACCGACCATCCGCAGCACGCCTCCGAGCACGCGATGGCGCGTGAAACCACTTTACTCAGTCTCACTCCTTATTCCTACGCGCAGGGCGAGGTCCCTCTGGTTGAACTTGGATCCATTCCGTATCAGGCGCCTCTTGGCGATATAGCCCGCGCCTACCGAAAAGAGCACGCGCTGGCTCGGAAAGCGACCGTAGTTTTCGAGAATTAAGTTAACGTTCCGTGGTAGGCAAGGGGGATCTCGCCCGAGATCCCTCTTTACTTTTTACTAGCGTTGCCCAGCGAAGATCGCAAGGGAACCTCGTCCCCACGAAAGCCGGGTTCTGGAAAGAATTCACTGTCCTTATCAGATCAGCATCGCCACCAACCCGATCCTTAAATCCAAATTCGCGCGTGGTCCGTACTGTGGGTGAGCGTCAAAAAATCACTCCCGAAAGGATCACTGCAATGAAGCGAAAACTTGCTGTTGTGTTGGCGTTAGTCGCGATCACCGTTAGCGCCGCCGTGGCCGGAGAGAAGAATCCGGTCGTGGGCGGTCAGGAGATGTATCCCACCAAGAACATCATTGAGAACGCCGTCAACTCGGCCGATCACACCACGCTGGTGGCCGCCGTCAAGGCCGCCGGATTGGTCGAAACCCTGGAAGGCCCCGG
>Ga0187782_10004381_pt1 | contig 10574 bp, 7 predicted proteins | sample 0715_SJ02_MP15_2_FD_132454 | JGI IMG/M metagenome (GOLD analysis project Ga0187782, IMG submission 132454) | Tropical peat soil microbial communities from peatlands in Department of Meta, Colombia - 0715_SJ02_MP15_20_MG | ecosystem: Environmental > Terrestrial > Soil > Wetlands > Peat | place...
GCGCGATCGCCGATGGCGTGAATGGCGATTTGAAGTCCGGCGGCGTCGGCGGGCTGGGCCATCTGGAGCATGCGGCCTTCCGGCAGCATCATGGCGTTGAAGAGGCCCTTGGTATTGGGCGCGTCGTTGTAAGGCTCGAAGAAAAGCGCCGTGGTAGAACCAAGCGAGCCATCGGCGAAGCCTTTGACCGCACCGGTGCGGATCCACTCGTTGCCGAAACAGGCGCTGATACCTGCCTGCACCTGCGACTGGTATTGCTCGATGGGCGTGATGGCGTAGATGCGAGCGGTGAGTTCGCCCGTGGCGAGGAGCTTCTGATAGATACGAAGTTCGGTGGCGTGGCTGATGTCCTGAAATGAGGTGACGCCGAAGCGGCGCGCCTCGGCGAGTCCCTGGCGAATGGCGCGGGTGAGCTGTTCTTCGCTCGGTGGAGGAATCAGGCGCTGGACAAACCCTGTGGCTGCCTCTTTCAGCGCACCCGTTGGATTGCCGTTGGCATCGTGCAGGATGAGGCCGCCGGGCGGGTCGGGCGTATTGCGATCGATTCCGGCGATGCGCAGAGCGGCCGAATTGGCGAGGCCCATGTGGCCGTCGTAACGGTTGAGCCAGAGGGGGTTGTCGGGCGTGACGGCGTCAACCCATTCACGGGTGGGCATCGAGGCGCCAGGAAATTTCTCGTGATCCCAGCCGCCGCCGACCACCCACTCACCCTTCTGCAGGCGTTTGACGGTGGCGGCCACACGCCGGGCAAACTCCTCGCGCGTGGTGACGTCACCCAACTCCACCCGGTTGAGAGAAAGGGAGCCAGCCACAAAGTGGACGTGAGAGTCGTTGAAGCCGGGAAGCACGGACGCACCGCGCGCGTCGATGACCCTCGTCCGGGAGTCAATGAAAGGATCGATTGATGGATCGGTTCCGACCGCAATGATGCGCTCTCCAATGATGGCAATGGCTTCCGCCTCCGGCTGCGAGCGGTCAACGGTGAATACCTTTGCGTGATGAATCACCAGATCGGCCGGGGCGCGCGGATGAAAGGACTGAGCCCCGCCGAGAATTGGCAGCAGGGTCCCGGCCGCGAAGACGGCCAGATAAGCGGCGTGCCGAGTAAAAATCATGTCCCATTCCCTCCGAGAAATCGGGCGCGTGACGTGCCCCCAGGATAGGGCACGAGGTGAGCTGCCCCTACACGTTCGGAATCCAGTGCGGGCAGGGGCGGTGCCGGTTCAGCGCGCCCCCCACTTCAATTTTTCGCGCAGGATTTCGAAATAGACCTTCTCCGACGGGCGGATCAGCTTCAATTTGTTGCGCGCTTTGGTGACGGCCACACGGTCGGCATCGCGAAGCTGGACGCCCACCTGGCCGTCAATGGTGAGGAAGGCGTCTTCCTGGCCGCTGGCGACTACCAGCTCGATCCGGGTGTGATCCGGGACGACTAGAGGGCGGTTGGAGAGGGCGTGCGGGCAGATGGGCGTGACCACGAATGCGCCGACCTGGGAATGCACGATGGGGCCGCCGGCAGAAAGGGAATAGGCAGTTGAGCCGGTAGGCGTTGCGAAAATGATTCCGTCGGCTTTGTAGCTGCACGCGTAGCTGCCGTCGAGGTAGAGATCGAGGTCGAGAATGCGGGCCATGGCGGATTTGTTGACGACAACGTCGTTCAGAGCGCGATGGCGGGCGATCGTGGAACCCGCGCGTTCGAGCGTAGCTTCGAGAAGCACGCGCTCGCTGATGCGGTAATCGCCGCCGAGGACCAGCGTTAGGGCATCGTAGAGCTGCTCGCGCGGAAAGCTGGTGAGAAAGCCGAGGCCGCCGAGGTTGATGGCGAGGACCGGGATATCGTGGTCGCCGAGTGCGCGGGCTGCGGCGAGCAGGGTGCCGTCGCCGCCGAGGACGACGGCAAGATCGGCGCGGCGGCCTAGTTCGGGGCGGGAGATGGCCTGGGCCGGCGTGCCCAGGCAGTTCGCGGTTTCCTCATCGTAGAGCACTTCGAGTTGGCGCAGCTTGAGCCACTCGGTGAGCTTCGGGACCATGGCACAAAGATCTTCTTTGCGCGGCTTGGAAATAATGCCGACCGTGCGAATGGAGGCCATATGTGGCGTGTGATTTTACTGCAAACGGAAGCCCTGCGCCCTGCTGCTTTCGTTTGCTTTCGTTCGGCGCCCGGGCGAAAGAGCGGCTACTTCAGCCCGTCAGCCAGAAACAAATCCGAGAGGATCCGGTGATAGCCATACACATAGTATCTGGCATCCGGCGTCATCAGCACCGGTCCGATGCGCCAGACGCCTGCGGGATCCGAGGGCGCGAGTTGTTTCCATTGCGTGCGCTTTCCGCTGGCCACTTCCACTCCGTAGACCGATGCCGGAAGCTGCCCAGGTTTGTAGACGTACAGCGAGCGGCCGTCCGCGCTCCAATTGATGGGCTGTTCGCCCGGCTCTGGTCCGGGAATCAGCCTCGGCTCCCCGCCCGCCACCGAGTACAGATAGGCCTTTTCGTCCTGGCCCAGGCCCGCCACCGTCTGCCCGTCGGGGGACACCGCAAAGGCCCGCGGGTCAATTCCCTCCGGAGAAAACGCGCGCGGAGTGCCCCCGTCCACGTCCTGGACGTAGAAGCGTGTCCCTTTTCCCGGCTCGCTGCCGGAGAACAAAATCTGCTTGCCGTCCGGCATCCAACACGCGCGGTTGTGGTGGATCGTATCGTGAGTCAGTTGTTTCGATTCTCCCGGCCCGGTGGGCAGCAGCACGAGTTGCGCGGGCGTCGCCAGAGGCGACGAAATCGCCCATTTTCCGTCCGGAGAGAGCGCGTCCGCCTGGCCGCCCCCCAGTCTTACCGGAGCATCCCCATCCGCTCGCCGCAGGTAGATCGTATATTCCTTGCCGCCGCCCTCGCCCGCCTCGAGAAACAGCAGCGATTTTCCGTCCGCCGAGAGCTCCGCGGGAAACGAGTAATCGAGCCACGAGAGGTCTCGTTCCTTCGGCTGGCCCGACATTAACCCCATCAACTCCCGCCGAACGCTGTCCCGCGACAGAAGCACACGCCCGTCGCGCGCGATGTCTTGCAGCGTCAGAGTGCCCGGCACTCGCGCCACCATCCGCGACTTTCCCGCGAGTGTGACGGCGAAGACGGCGCGCGTGACTCCCCAATCGCTTGCCGTGTACCACACCTCTTCACCCGACGGAGACCACGCCAGCCCCTGCACCGTCAGCGTACTGTTTACCAGGGTCTTCCGGTTTCCGGCAAGATCCACCACCGCCACCGTGCCCGCGTCGTCCCCCGAGAACGGATGGTCGCAAAAAGCAATTTGGTCGCCCTTTGGCGAGAACCGCGGGTGGCTGATCCATCCCGTCGTTTCGTACAGCACCTTACCCGGTGGATACTCCAGCCGGTTCCGCGCCGCCTGATCGCGCACAACCGCCAGGTTCGTTCCGTCCGGCGTCCAATCCGCCCACTGCACGCCTTCCATCAGCTCGCGCGGCGCTCCCCCATCCAGCGGAACCTGCGCCAGCGTCCCGATCCGCACATAGGTCCCTGCGGCGCGTGGGTGCAACGAGAGCGCCAGCTCGCCGGAGCCCGAGATGGAAAGCACTTCGACCCCCGAGAATCCGAGCGTACGCGACTGTGGGCTTTCCGGCCGCGTAATAAACACATCGGGCGGCGAGCCTTCCCAGGCCGCCGTGTAAATGATCGATTTTCCGTCCTGTGCGAATCGCGCCGAGAGCAGTGAGCCGCGGCGAAACGTGAGCTGGTGGTAGGCCGAGTGGGGAATCTCTTGGGGCACCCCCAGCCTGTAGCCCACTCCGATTCCACCCGCCAGTCCCAGGACCAGCGCTGCGGCGGCATATCGTATCCACCGGTGCGAACGAGCCGCAGCCGTTACGGCGGCCGCTGATGCCGTCCGGCTCGCCGGACCACTGGCAGCCTCCGCCCCGGCGGCCACGTGGCCGGATGCAGATTCCGCCGCCGGCGAGCGGGCCGAATCCAGATCACGCCGCAGGCGCTTCAAGTCCGCTCTCAGCTCCGCGGCGCTCTGGCACCGCAACTGCCGGTCTTTCTCCAGCGCCTTTGCAAGAATGGGTTCGAGACCCTCCGGCAGCTGGGGATTCAACCCAAGGGCGGACGGCGGCGTTTTGTGCAGTATTGCGTCGAAGACAGCCGCCGACGTGCTTCCCGCAAAGGGTTGCCGCCCGGTGGACATCTCATAGAGGACCACGCCAAAGCTGAACAGGTCCGACCGGGCGTCGAGCGCCTCGCCGAGCGCCTGCTCGGGAGACATGTAGGCCACCGTCCCGAGGGCCGTGCCCGGACTGGTAAGCAGCGCGTCTGCGGGCGCGCCCATAGCTGCCGCCGTGACCTCCGTGTTGGCCGGCTCTTGTCCCGCCTGTTTCTGCTCGCCCGCAAATTTCGCCAGCCCGAAATCGAGAATTTTCGCCTGCCCGCGGCTCGTGATGAAAATATTCGCCGGTTTGATGTCCCGGTGGATGATTCCCTGAGCGTGCGCCGCATCGAGTGCGTCGGCAATTTGAGCGCCCAGATCCAGCACCTGCCGCTCCGGCATGGGTTTCCCGCCGATGCAATGCTTCAGCGTCGCCCCGTCCAGGAATTCCATGGCGATGAATGCCCAGCCGTCTTCCTCGCCCACGTCGTAAATCGTGCAAATATTCGGATGGTTCAGCGCGGAGGCTGCCTGGGCCTCGCGCTTGAAACGCTCGAGCAGGCCGCGGTCACGTTCGGAATCTTCGGGCAGGAATTTCAGCGCCACCATGCGGTGCAGCCGAGTGTCCTCGGCCTTATAAACCACCCCCATGCCGCCGCCGCCCAGTTTTTCCACAACTCGATAGTGCGAGATCGTCCGGCCAACGCGTGATTGGGTGTCCGCCATTTTGCGGTACATCCTAGGGGCCAAGCCTCTTCAAGTCAACGCAGCGTAGAGCCAGAGTTCGTCGAGTGGAGAGGGACTAAACCTGCTTCTAGCGGGCCTCAGGCAAATCTATCGCTGCTCTGCGCGCTCCCACGGACGGTTTACGGGCATGGAGGAAGAATTCCAGGTTTCCTTCGGCGCCGGGCAGACGACTGGGGCGGTCGCTGAGCACAGAAAGGCCACAGGATTCGGCGGCGGCACGAACACGGTCGATGGCTCGCCGGTGGAGTGCAGAATCGCGGACGATGCCGCCACGGCCCACAGCGTTTCGTTCCAGTTCGAATTGAGGTTTTACGAGCAGAAGAAAATCGCCCCCAGGAGCGGCAAGGGGAACGAGAGCAGGGAGAACCTTGGTGAGGCTAATAAAGGAGAGATCGGCGCTAATGAGTTGCGCCGGTTCGGGGACGTCGGCCGGCAGCAGGAATCGGGCGTTTTTTTCGATGGGAAAGACGCGCGGGTCTTGGCGCAGCTTCCAGGCGAGTTGGCTGGTGGTGACGTCCACAGCATAGACGCGAACCGCGCCGCGTTGCAGGAGGCAATCAGTAAAGCCTCCGGTAGAACAGCCGACATCGAGACAGACGAGGCCGGACAAATTAATGCCGAAATCATCGAGTGCACCGGCCAGCTTCGCGCCGGCACGGCTGGCGTATGCGGGTTCGCCCCCGGCGAGTTCGAGCGCAGCGTCAATCACCACAAGGCTGCCGGCCTTGGTTTGCGGGGCGCCGGAGATGCGGACGCGTCCGGCGAGAATGAGAGCCTGGGCGCGCTGGCGGGATTCTGCGAGGCCGCGTTCGACGAGCAAGCTGTCCAGCCGGCGTTTCTCGATTTTGGTCCCGTCCCGAAATTTCGGCACTCGGGATCGACTTTCGCGTTTTCCCATCAGGCGCGGCGGGCGACTAGGTAATCCGCCAGCTCCTGGAGGCGCTGGGCGCGCGCGGCAAATGGTTCGAGCTCGGCATGGGCGCGTTCGAGGAAGTTTCGCGCCGTTTCCCGCGATTTCTCCAGGCCGTATAGCGCGGGATAGGTGGCCTTTTTCTGCGAGGCGTCTTTTCCTGCCGTTTTGCCCAGCGTGGCCGAGGATTCTTCGACGTCCAGAATATCGTCCACGACCTGAAAGGCCAGGCCGATATTTTCGCCAAAGCGGCGCAGGCGCTCGACGTCCTCGTTCTCCGCGCCGCCCGCGATCGCGCCGGAAACGACAGAAGCGCGGATCAGCGCGGCGGTCTTCGAACGGTGAATGTATTCGAGCATGGCCGCGTCAATGGGCTTGCCTCCTGCTTCTACGTCGGCCACCTGTCCGCCGACCATTCCCCCCACCGTGCCGGCCGCCGTAGCGATTTCACGAACCAAATCAGCGCGGCGATCCGCCGAAAGTTCGGCGCGCGCCAAAACTTCAAAGGCGCGGGTGAGCAGCCCATCGCCCGCGAGAATAGCCATCGCTTCGCCGAATACTTTGTGGTTTGTGGGGCGTCCGCGCCGCAGGTCGTCGTTGTCGAGAGCGGGAAGATCGTCGTGGATCAGCGAATAGGTGTGGATGAATTCGAGAGCGCAGGCCACGGGGAGCACCCCACGCGGCGGGTCGGAGAAAACGCGCGCAGACTCCAGGCAGAGAATCGGCCGGATGCGCTTGCCTCCCGCGAAAACACTGTAGCGCATGGCACGATGAATGATCGCGGGCGGCTCCGATTCCGGGGGCAGGAGCGTATACAAGGCAGAATCGATCTCAGCGCGATCCGCTTCAACGAACTCGCTGCTTGGCTTGACGGCCACCGAGTGCCGGGCGGGAGACGGCTGCGTCACGACGAGGAGTCCTCGTCCGCGCCCTTCGGCCGGAAGGGCTCGGCAGCGAGCTTGCCGTCAGCGGACTTGAGCAGGATTTCGACGCGTCCTTCCGCCTCCTGGAGTTGCTTTTGGCACTGCTGAGCGAGGTGCAGGCCCTCTTCGAAGAGTTTCATGGCGTCAGTAAGCGGAAGATTGGGCTGTTCGAGGCGCTTCACGACATCTTCGAGACGCGCCAGGGATTTCTCGAAATCCATCCCGGCCTGCGGGCCGGGCTTTTCGCCCGGTTCGACGGCGTCTGCTATACGGGCCTTCTTTGCTGGCGGGACATTCACCGGAATCTCCTCGCGGTTTGCTGCTGCTCGCGGCTCTATTTCTGGCAACGAGGACAGAAAAACGTCGAACGCCCCGACTGCGCGATTCTCCGGATGCCGCTAGGCGCCTGCGCGCCGCAGCGCCGGCAGGGCCGCCCTTCTCGGCCGTATACGCACAGAATCCGGTCCAGCCCCTCGAACCACCAGTGCGGATCCCGAAAATCCGGCGGGGGCCCGAGACAGCATTTTAGCGCAGCCCGGAGAACGCCAACAATCGCTTTGTGCAGCGCCCGAGTTTCCGCGGGCGTGACGCGATTCGAGCGGCGAAGCGGGGAGAGGCGCGCACGCCACAGCGCTTCGTTCGAGTAGATGTTGCCGAGGCCGCCGATGCGCGACTGATCCATGAGGAGAACTTTGAGCGGACGACGAGAGGAGCGGAGAAGAGCGGCGAGCACGTCGGGAGCGAAGCCTGGTGACAGCGGCTCGAGGCCGGCACGACGAATCCCGGCGATTTTCGCCAGGTCCTCCGCGTAGTGTATGCGGCCGAAGTGCCGCCGATCCACGAAGCCGAGCCTGGCGGCGCGCCGGCCTCCGTGAGCTAGCCAGACGCAACAATGGGGAGCGCGCGAGCCGCGTGGGAGCAGGAAGAGCTGGCCGTCGAGCCGGAAATGGATCACGAGCCAGCCGCGATCCAGTTCAAGGAGCAGGTACTTTGCTCGGCGTTGCACGCTGCGGACGGTCCGGCCTTGGAGGGCGCGCGCGAAGCCGGCAGGTGTCTGCGGCCGGATGGCGATTGGATGGACGACGCGGACGCGCTGGATGCGTTTGCCGGTAACGAGCGGTTCGAGTGTGCGGCGGACAGCTTCGACTTCGGGGAGTTCAGGCATGAGCCGCAGGTGTGCTACGGGGAGGATGCGGGCAGCAGTCGGAGGTGGTGAACGGCGAGCGGCTTTTCGGCGGCATCACTGAATTTGCTTGGAATGCCGTAGCCCTGGAACCACGCCTCGAACTGATCTTTGTAATTGGGGCTGAGGAACTGGCCCGACTCGCCCAGGGTAACGTTCATCAGCGAATTGTCGAGATCGGAGAGATCGGCGACGAAGCGCATAGACGGGCCGAAGGTGCGGGCAATCTGTTTGACCGAGTAAATGCTCCCAGAAATCGGTATCGGACCGATGCTGAGCGCGCGGCGCAGCAGGCCGTCGCGACCCAGGGGATGATACATGCGAAGAAGATTGACCTCGCCCCAATCGCGACGCTCATCCTTGGGGCCAAAGACTCTTTCCATCTGCCGGACGGCGAGGTCCGCGCTGGAAATGAGCAGTTCGTCGTAATCATGGAACGCCGGAGGCAGCCATCGAGCGGGGCGCTCGTTCAGGGCCCATTCCAGAAATACGACTCCCCGCATCCATTCGCGGTATTTGTCCACGTTTTCGCCGAGATGCGGGCGGAGCAGATTGTAGAGCAACGCCCGGCGCGTGAATTCCAGAAATGTGATCGACTTCGAATCGATGGTCGCGCGGCCGTCCCATCGCGCCACGGAATCGAGGAGTTGCGCGGTGCGGGGATCGGCCGCCTTCACGTGTCGCGCAGCCTCCGCCAGTTTTTGCGCGATGACGACGTGGGGAATGCTGTATATGTCCGTGGAAACTTGGATGAAATCCTCGGCCCGCAGATCCTTGTGGTTGCCCAGCAGCTCGTAGATGCGTGCGGTGCGATAGGGCGCCATCCACATATTGGTGAGATGCCATTTGTAGGCAGGGCCGGTGACCCGGGCATTCGCAGTGGCGATCAGGCCGTCGGCCGGATCGGAGAGCTGCGGAAGCTCTTCGCGAGGAATATATCCGGTCCATTCATGGTCATCGTTGTCGCCGGGAACGGGGACGCCGCCCGTGGGCTGCCGTCGAGTGGGCACCCGGGCGGAGACGATGTAGCCGATATGGCCGTCCACGTCGGCGTAGACGGCATTCTGCGCCGGGCCGGGCGTCTCGTGCAGAACGGCTCGGAATTCATCCCAATTTTTCGCGGCGCCCAGGAGGAAGTAGTTGGCATCCAGCCCGCCGGGCTCCGTGGCTGTCCAGCGGATGGCGTAGCCGGTGAGACCGGCGCGCTCGATTACCGGCCCGTGGCGCGTGACGACCACGTCAACGATGTGATCCGCAGAGCCGCGCACGTGGATGACTTCTCGTCGCACGGTGGCGCGCCGCCATGCGCCGTTCACGCGGTATTCCAGCGGATTCTGCGGATGGAAGGATTCGGCGTAAACATCCAGGACGTCGGCGAAATTATTGGTGAATCCCCAGGCGATGTGTTCGTTATGTCCGATGACCACCAGCGGCCCACCGGGCAGCGCGAATCCTTTCACGTTCCAGCCGGGAGCGGTGAGATGGACCAGATACCACACGGAAGGAGCGCTCCAGCCGAGGTGTGTATCGTTTTCCAGCATGGGACGCCCGGAGCGCGTACGGCTTCCCGAGACCACCCAGTTGTTGCTGCCGCCAGCAGCGCGAATGCCTTCGTCGAACGAGGGCAGCGAATCGGTCCCGGCCGGCCACGGGCTGGGCGGAGCGACGGGAAGCCGCGCGGCTAGGCTTCGGCCCGTGAGTGCCCGCTGTGCGCCGGCGCCATCACCGCCGCGAGAAGCCGCGCGTGGCGCAAGGCTTGCCGCTGGCGCGAGGCCGACCAGCGGATGGTCCCAGCGTGAATCGGCCGTAGCGGCGTAAAGATCGTTGGCCAGTTCGGGGCCGACCGCTCGAGTTACCTCGCCGCGCACGATTTCGTCCTTCCAGAACCCGGTGAGTTCCTTGTAGAGATTTGCGGCAATCAGCAACGTGTCGCGCGCCAGCCAGGGACGCGGCTCGTAGCGAAGCACGACAAACTCCGCGGGCAGCCGGCCAGAGCGCGCTTGGATGTACGCGTTGACGCCGCGGGCATAGGACTCGAGCATCGCGCGGCGGTCCGCAGGCATAGCGGCAAGTGCAGCGTCGGCAGCCGGAGTAAATCCCAGGGTGCGGTTCTCGACGTCGTGATCCAGTGCGGCTTCCCCAAAGATTTCTGAGAGATCACCCGCAGCGGCACGGCGGAGCAGGTCCATCTGCCACAGGCGATCCTGCGCGGTCACGTAGCCCTGCGCCAGCAGCAGGTCATCGAGTGACTGCGCGCGAATGTGAGGGACGCCCCAGGAATCGCGTTCGACTTCGACCGCTGCATGTAGACCGGGCAACGCGATGGTGCCATCGAGCTGGGGGAGAGCGCGGTGGAGCATCCACCATCCGGCTAGCCCAGCGAAGGCTGCCAGCAGGATAGCAGTTGCGACGGCGACGTGAAGAATTCGTAAGGCTTTGCGCACGAATTTGCCGGACGGGGACTGTAGCCCAGCGGGAGATGGGGCGCAATGCCGAGAGTTGTTGCGATGACACGAGAACATATTTCGGAAATGAGCAGAGTCGCGGGCCGCTTTCCGAATAAGGCGAAAGGCGCCCAAGGGCCGCCGCCTCTCGCACGCGAAGGCCTTCGGGCTGCCCTGCGAGCGAATTCGGATGCGAACATCTCTCAGGGCCGTCGAC
>Ga0187782_10004382_pt1 | contig 10574 bp, 11 predicted proteins | sample 0715_SJ02_MP15_2_FD_132454 | JGI IMG/M metagenome (GOLD analysis project Ga0187782, IMG submission 132454) | Tropical peat soil microbial communities from peatlands in Department of Meta, Colombia - 0715_SJ02_MP15_20_MG | ecosystem: Environmental > Terrestrial > Soil > Wetlands > Peat | place...
CAGCGAGCTGCCGAAGCTGGTGGCCGGGGTGCACCGCGTGCCGGGGACGGGCGTATTTCTCGCCAGCAACTCGAAGCTCGTGCCGTCCGCGCTGATCCGCAACATCGAGCACAACGGCGTGGTCCACCAGCGTGTCATCATCCTTAACGTCGAGATCATCGACTCGCCGCGGCAGGACCCGGTGCGACGGCTGCAGATCGAGGAGTCCGCGCCCGGCGTCTTCTTCATCACCGCGCGTTTCGGCTTCATGGAGACTCCCGACGTGGCCGAGGCGCTCAAGGCCTGCCGTGCACGAGGTTTGCGGGTGTTCACCGAAGACAGCTCGTTCTTCGTCGGCCGCCACGTGGTGCGGGCGCGACCGCTGCCGGGGCTGCGCGGCCTGCAGCGGCGACTGTTCGCCCGCATGCAGCAGTACAGCACCCAGGCGGCCGAGTTCTTCCGCATGCCCTTCCGCGACGTCGTGATTCTCAACACCGCGGTCGAGATCTGACCACAGTCGCCAACAGCCGACGGTTGGATTTGCTGCGGCCAGCCTTGCAATAATGCGCGGCCATGTCCGCCGCCCAGCCGCTGGTTTCGTTGATCGTTGCCATGGCGCAGAACGGTGTCATCGGCCGGGCCAACGCGTTGCCCTGGGAGCGGCTGCCGGAAGATCTCAAGCGCTTCAGGGCCTTCACCCTCGGCAAGCCCGTGCTGATGGGTCGCAAGACGTTCGAGTCGATCGGCCGCCCGCTCCCCGGACGTGCCAACCTGGTGTTGACTCGGGATCGTGCCTGGTCCGCCCCCGGCGTCGTGGCGGTGCATTCGGTTGAGGAGGCGCTGGCGCACGCGGCCGACAGCCACGAGCTGGTGGTCATCGGCGGCGCTGAGATCTACCGCCTGGTGCTGCCGTTTGCGCGCCGCATCTATCTGACACACGTGCACGCCGACGTCCCGGGCGATACCTTCTTTCCCGACTTCGATCCCACGCAGTGGGACGACGTCGAGTGCCGCATGCATCCGGCGGACGAGGAGCATGCCTACCCGGTCACCTTCGTGACGCTCGAGCGACGCAACGCCCCCGAGGCACCACGCCACCACTGACCGGCCGCGGCGCGACGGGCGAGCCGCGAGCGTGGGTAACGGCACGATGGTGGCTTTCAGCGCGCGCTCCTGGCAGGCCGGGAAGCGCACCAATCCTCAGCCGATGGGCGGCAGGCGCTCGCTGATCAGCTCGCCCGCGTGCCCAGCATCCGGCTCGCTGTCGTCGCCCGGGTCGAGCTCCTCGAGGAGCTGCGCCTGCACGGCGCCGCGGCGCAGCGCCTCGGCGTAGGGGATCTCGGGGTGGAACATGACCATCGCGTAGCGCGGGATGAAGCGATCGGGAAAGCGCCGCTCGAGTGCCATGGCAATCGCCTTGCGCCGCAGGAAGCGCGCGTCGAGCACCGCATCGCGCATCTCGCCGTAGTTCTCCAGCGCCATCTGCGCGATGGCCGCGGTATTGGCGCGCCGCACCCGCTCGAACTGCGCGAACAGCGACCGCCAGTCGGCGTGTTGCCCGAGCAGCGCATCGAGCTCCGCGCAGTCCTCGAAGGCGGCATTCATGCCCTGGCCGTGGAAGGGCACGATAGCGTGGGCGGCATCGCCGAGCAGCAGCACGCGGTCGGCAATGTGCCAGGGCGCGCAGTGCACCGTGCCGAGCTGCCCCTGCGGATGGCTCGCGAACTGTGTAGTCAGCCGCGGCAGGAGCGGCACGGCATCGGCGAACTCGCGCGCGAAAAACTCCCTCACCGCCTCGGCCGTGGCGAGCGCGGCGAAGCTCGGCGAGCCCTGGCGCGCGAGGAAAAGTGTGGCGGTGAAACTGCCGTCGGTATTCGGCAGCGCGATGAGCATGAAGCCGCCGCGCGGCCAGATGTGCAGCGCGTTGCGCTCGAGCGCGGCGCCGCGTTCCGCCGGCACGGTGAGCTCCTTGTAGTCGTGGTCGAGCCAGTCCTCGCGCACCTCGAGGAGCCCTGCGGCGGCAAGGCTCGTGCGCACCGCAGACCCTGCGCCGTCGGTGGCAATGGTGGGTGCGAGCGCGACCTGGTACTCGTCGCCGCCGCGCTCATCGCGCAGCCGCAGCCGTCCGCCTTCGATATCCACGCCGAGGCACGACTGGTTGAAGCGCACGGCGACACCGCCGTGGCGCGTCGCTTCCTCGATCAGCACCCGGTTGAGCTCGGCGCGGCCCACTGACCAGATGACCTCGTGCTCGCGCTGCCCGTAGGGTTGCAGTGCCGCGTGACCCGAGAGCTCGTGCACCATGCGCCCGCGCATCGGAATCAGCAGCGGACGCACGCGCTCGAGGACCCCGGCGCGCTCGAGCGCGCGCATGCCGCGGGCGGCCAGCGCGAGGTTGATCGACCGTCCACGCTCCGGCTCCGCCTGCCGTGGATCGGCGCGGCGCTCGTAGAGTGTCACCGCCAGGCCGCGCCGCGCCGCGAGCAGCGCGAGCAGCGCGCCCGCCAGCCCGGCGCCGACGATGTTGAGCGAGCGCCCGGGGAGGGCACTCATGGCGACTCCCGCAGCGCCTCGGTGAGCGCGCGGGAGAAGCGCCACGCGTCCTCGAAGCGGTTGTAGAGTGGTACCGGTGCCACGCGGATGATATCCGGCGAGCGCCAGTCGCACACCACGCCGCGGGCGGCGAGCGCATCAAACACACGCTTGCCGCGCGCTGCTCCGGCGGCGATGCGCAGGGAGAGCTGGCAGCCGCGCCGCGCGCTATCGCGCGGCGTGAGGATGCGGACCGCCGGCTCGAGCGGCCGCAGCAGCTCGTCGAGAAAGTCCGTGAGCGCCACCGATTTCTCGCGCAACGCCGTCATGCCCGCCTCGCTGAAGATCGCCAGCGAGGCGATGAGCGGCGCCGCGGCGAGGATCGGCGGATTACTCAGCTGCCAGGCGGCGGCGCCGCTCGCGGCGTGAAACTGCGGCTCCATGAGGAAGCGGGTCCGCTCCTCGTGGCCCCACCAGCCGGCGAGCCGCGCACCGGGCACCCCGCCGCTGTGACTCGCGCGCGGCTGGGCCTCGCTGTGGCGCTGGTGGATGAAGCAGCCGCCGATCGCACCCGGGCCGCCGTTCAGGTACTTGTAGCTGCACCACACCGCGAAGTCCGCCTGCGCTGCGTGCAGCTCGAGCGAGGTGTTGCCGATCGAATGCGCCAGGTCGAATCCGGCGATGCAACCGCTCGCGTGCGCGGCGCGCGCAATGCGCGCCAGGTCGAACGCCTGACCGGTGCGAAATTGCACGCCGGGCCACAATACGAGCGCGATCTGCGCGCCGTGCTCGGCGAGGCACGCCTCGAGGGTCTCCTCGGGCACGAGGTCCTGACCGGCAGGCGGCGCGAGCTCGAGCAGCGTGCTCTCCGGGTCGAGGTCGCGCCAGGCGATATGCGAGGCTACCGCGTGGCGGTCGGAGGAAAAGGCGCCGGCCTCGATCAGGATGCGCGTGCGCGCGCCGCTCGGTCGGTAGAAGCTCGCCAGCATCAAATGCAGATTCACGGTGAGCGAATTCATCGCTACGACTTCGCTCGGCTGCGCACCGGTGAGCATGGCGAGCGGGGCGCTGAGATTCTCGTGATACGGCACCCAGGGCCGACGCGCATGCTCGTGCCCGTAAACGCCGAGCCGCGCCCAGTCGTCGAGCTCGGCATTGACGATGTCGCGCGCGGCAAGCGGCAGCAGACCGAGCGAGTGACCGCAGAGGTAGACGAGCGGTGCGCCGCGCTCATCGCGCGGCAGGGCAAACCGCGCGCGCAGCGCCCGCAGCGGATCGGCGGCATCGCGCGCCTGCGCCGCGGAGAGTGCGAGCTCCACGCTCACGATGATGCCGCCAGCGCGTACAGCAGCGGCCGGCTCGGGACGGCGTCCCCGCCGAGCGCCGGCACCTGCAGCTCGAGCAGGTAGGCGCCATCGGTTGCGGCGTCCGGGACGAAGGCGAGCTCGGTGATCGTGGCCGCCGGCCGCCCCGCCGCCGCCAGCTGCACGGCGCCGCGCGGCAGGCCGAAGAAAACGCGATGCGCGGTGAGTCGTCCCTCGTCGTGCGCACGATCGATCGAGGGGATGTCGACGACCAGGTGCGCGATTCCGCGGCTGACCAGCAGCTGCGCCGCTTGCTGCGAAAGGTACGGAGGGTTCTGCCCCGTGTAGTCGCGTCCGCGCTTCTCCACGGTATTCGGCAACGTGCGTACGACCAGCGCCCGCGGAGCGAACGGCGGGTCTGCCGGCCAGGCGCGCTCGAGGGCACGGCGTGTGATGAGCAGATCCCCGGGTCGCGGCTGCGGCTCCGAGCCCTCGTCGTTGGGGGCTTCGGGCGTCACTGACACGAGCAGCGCCGGCAGCAGGCCGGTGGGCGTCACCCGCCAGGCATCGAGGCGCTCGCGCGTGAGGTGACCGGCCGCCTCGGTATGCGTGCCGTTGCAGTGAGGGATGAGCGTTATGACGTCGCAGTTGCAGCTCGAGCCCCGTGCGACCGATCCCTTGAAGCCGAACCCGGGCGTCTCGAACGGCCGCGAGCTCGCGCGCGGCGCGCTGAAATGACGTGGCTGCGGGCCGGCGAAGTCGAGCTCCAGCGCCAGATCGATCGGCCGCGCGAGATCCACGGCGAACTCGCGGCCGTCGACCGCAACGCGGGCCTGCACCTAGGAGCGCTCCATGACCGCGCCGCAGCGCGCACAGCTGCGCTTCTGCCGGTTGGCAAAGAAGCGCTCGAACACCGGTGGAAACTGCTTCTCGATGTCGGTGAGCTCGAAGAACTCCTCGTACAGCAGTTGGCCGCAGCGTTCGCAGTACCACTGGAAGCCGTCGAGCTCGCCCGCGCGTCGGGCGCGCTCGATGACGAGACCCACGGTGTTGGCCGGCCGCTGCGGCGAATGGGGCAGCTTCGGCGGAATGAGCAGCACCTCGCCCGCGCGGATCGGCACGTCTACCGCGCGCCCGTCCTGCATGGTCTTGAGCACCATGTCGCCCTCGAGCTGATAGAAGAACTCCTGCCCGGGATCGACGTGGTAGTCCTTGCGGGCGTTCGGTCCTCCCACGACCATGATGATGAAGTCACCGTCGCGGAACACGCGTTTGTTGCCGACCGGCGGTAACAGCTGCGCGCGGTTGGCATCGATCCATTGCCGGAGATTGAACGCTTGCAGGGATTGCATGTGTCCTCCGTGTCTTTCGCGTATGTTACGCGCATTCGTGCGCGGAACGAGGAGTGTGCAATGCGGCCGAGGGTCGGAGGAAACGCCGTGTCGTGGCTGACGCTCTGCGCGCTCGCACTCCTCGTCGCCGGCTGCGGACACCTGTCCTCGCTGCACTGGCCATGGCATCACCCAGCGCCGCCGCCGCCCGTGCCGGTGCACGAGCTCGACATCGGCGGCGCACCCTCGCCCGATACCTTCCCGCAGTACTGGAAGCGCAACACGCTGCTCGTCGACCTGTCGTCGGCAAGTGGCTCGGGCAGCATTACCCTCAAGCCGAGCGCCGGCACCACCTGGCCGGTGCGGCTCGCCTTGCGGGTCACCCCGGGCGCGATCGCGGCGCTCGAGGTGCGCGCGGCGGAACGTACCGTGCTGCCGATTACGCCCGGCGGCGGCAAACCGGTTGATCTCGAGCTCGCGCCCGACCTCTACACACCGGACACGAAGCAGATGACGGTCTCCTGGGGGCCGAACCTGTAGATCGGGGATGCGGCTCGCGGGCCGCCGGACTCGGGCGGCGCGCGGCAGCGCGCAGCGCCATCGATCAGTCGGCGCCGACGTGCTGGTACGCGGCGCAGGGCACGCTCACCGGCGCTCGCACGGTGTCGAGGTCCACGGCGGTGAGCGTGCCACCCCACACGCAGCCGGTATCGAGACCGATGACGCCAGGGCGCTGCACCAGGCCGAGCGCCGACCAGTGGCCGAAGATGACGCGCGCATCGCGCGTCGCGCGGCGCGCGTGCTCGAACCACGGCCGCAGCCGTGAAGGCCGCGGCGGTGGTGGGCCCTTCAGGCTGATGTCGACGCGCCCGTCCGCGGTGCACAGACGCAGCCGCGTGAGCACGTTGATGACGAAGCGCAGCCGCTCAGTGCCGCTCAGCCGTGGGTTCCAGCGATCGGGCTCGTTGCCATACATGTGCGCGAACAGCCCTGCCGGATCGCGGCACAGTGCGCCGCTTACTTCCGCGGCGAGACTCAGGGTGAGCGCCACGGTCCACTGCGGCACGACGCCGGCGTGTACCAGCAGGTCACCGCCCTCGGCGTGCGCCAGCGGCCGCGTGATGAGCCATCCGAGCAGCGCGTCCCGATCCGGCGCCGCGAGCACCGCATCGAGTGTGTCGGACTTGCGCCGGCGGTGCGCGCCGTGGGCGAGCGCCAGCAGGTGCAGGTCATGGTTGCCGAGCACCACGACAGCGTTTTCGCCGAGCGAGCGCACCAGGCGCAGCGTCTCGAGCGACCCTGGCCCGCGGTTGACGAGGTCGCCCACGAACCACAGCCGATCGCGATCCGCCGAGAACCTCAGGCGGGCGAGGAGGGTGCGCAGCTCCTGGTCACAGCCTTGCAGGTCGCCGATGGCATAACGCGTCACTGCAGAATGCCGGGCATGGCGAGCCGGAATGGCTCGATGGGCGCATCGAAGTGCGCGCCGTCGTCGCCGAGCATCTGGTAACTGCCCTGCATGAAGCCCACGGGCGTTTCGATGACCGCACCGCTCGAGTAGCGGAAACCCTGCCCCGGCTTGAGGTACGGCTGCTCGCCGACCACGCCGTCGCCGCGCACTTCCTCGACCTTGCCGTTGCCGTCGGTGATCAGCCAATGACGTGTCAGCAGGCGCGCCGGTACCTGACCCTCGTTGCGGATGGTGATCGTGTAGGCAAAGACGTAGCGGCTCTCGCGCGGATCGGACTGCTCGTCGAGGTAGCTGGTCTCGACGTCGACGCGGATCTTGTGCTCGACGGATGTCATGGGTGGTTCTCCCGCACCAGCTGCTCGCTGTCAGCTGCGTGCCACGCGCATCGCCAGCACGTCGCAGGGCGCCGCATGCAGCACGGTGTCCTCCGTGAGATTCACCAGTATCGACAGCCCGTGGCGCTCACGGCTGCCGAGCACGATCAGGTCGGCGTGCCGTTCGCGCGCCACACGCACGATCTCGGCTTTGACGTTGCCCCGCTCGACGTGGCAGGCAGCGCCGGCAAGGCCCAGCTCGGCGGCGAGCGCCGTGAGGCGTGCCTGCGCGCTCTCGAGCAGCTCGTCCTCGACGTGCACCGAGGGCATCAGAGTTTCCCCCATGGGCTCGACCGGCACGAACTCCACGACGTGCAGCAGCTCGACCTCGGCACCGAGCGCGGCCGCGAGTGTCTGCGCCCGGCAGCCGATGGCGATACTGTCATCCGTCAGGTCGACGACCAGCAGCACGCGACGGTAAACCGCCATGACGAGGGCCCCCTTCTGCTACGCCGCTGTCCGAAGACTAACGTCCGGCGCGCGCGCGGTCGAGGGCCTGTGCCAGAGTGTTGAAAGCCTGCGGGGCGAGCGTCTCCGGCCGCGCCCCCGGATCGACGCCGCAGGCACTGATCTGCTCGCGCCGCAGGAGCTGACTTAATGCATTGCGCAGCGTCTTGCGGCGCTGCGCGAAGGCAGCGGCCACCACGGCCGCGTAGTTGGGACTCACCGGGAAGGCGGGCGCGACACGCATGGCGATCCGCACCACTGCCGACCACACCTTGGGGGGCGGCTGAAACGCACCGGGGCCGACGGCAAACAGCCAGGTGACCTCGGCCTGTGGAGCGAGCATGACGGCGAGACGTCCGTAGCCCGGTTCGCCGGGCCCGGCGGCGAGTCGCGCGGCTACCTCCCGCTGCAGCATGACGGTGAGGTCGGCGATGCCTGCGGCGGCAGCGAGCAGCCGGAACAGCAGCGGCGTCGAGATGTTGTACGGCAGGTTGCCGACGATGCGCAGCCGCCCGCCGCGCTCGCGCGCGAGCGCGACGTAGTCGAACTCGAGCGCGTCGCTCTCGTGCAGCACGAAGCCCGGCGTCGGGCCGAACCGCTCGCGCAGCCGCGCCGCGAGGTCGCGGTCGATCTCGATCGCATCGAGCGACAGCGCGCGCTGCGCGACCAACGGCGCGGTGAGCGCACCGCGTCCGGGACCGATCTCCAGCAGGTGATCATCGCGCTGCGGATCGATGGCGCGCACGATGCGGGCGATGATCGCCGGATCGTGCAGGAAATGCTGACCGAAGCGCTTGCGGCGCGGCGGAGGCGCGCGCGCCGCAGCGACGCCCATCAGTGCCGCCGGGCGGCGAGTGCGCTCGCGAGCCGTGCGGCAGCGGCGAGGCTGCGCACGTCGGCGCGGCCGGTACCGGCCAGGTCGAAGGCGGTGCCGTGGTCGGGCGAGGTACGAATGATCGGCAGGCCGAGCGTGACGTTGACGGCATGCTCGAAGGCGGCGTGCTTGACGACCGGCAGCCCCTGGTCGTGATACATGGCGAGCACGGCGTCGAAGCGGGACAGGGTGTGCGGCACGAATACGGTATCGGCTGGCAGCGGACCGCTCGCGCGGATGCCGTTCGCCTGCAAGCGGGCGACGGCCGGCGCGATCACCCGCGCCTCCTCGTCGCCGAGGTGACCGCCTTCGCCGGCGTGCGGGTTCAGCCCGCAGACGGCGATGCGCGGATCGGGCAGGCCGAAGCGCTCGACGAGCTCGCGCGCGAGGATCGTGCCGACCTCGCACAGCGACTCGATGGTGATGGCCGCACTCACTGCGCGCAGCGGCAGGTGCGTGGTCGCCAGCGCCACGCGCAGCTCGCCTGCCGCCAGCAGCATCACGGCGCGCGCGCTCCCGGTGCGTGCGGCGAAGTACTCGGTGTGGCCGGTGAACTCGACGCCGGCATCGTTGATGACGCCCTTGTGCACCGGTGCGGTGACGACGGCACCGAACTCGCCGCCGAGCGCCCCATCGATGGCGCGATCGAGCAGGGCGAGCACGTAAGGGGCGTTGGCCGGATCGGCGCGGCCCGCGATGCTCGGCACAGCGAGCGGCTGCTCGGCCACGAGCAGGGTGCCGGGCGTGTGCGCGCGTGTCGGCCGCTCGCGCTCGTAGCGCTGCAGGCTCACCGCGAGGTTGAGCTCGCGCGCGCGCGCCGCGAGCAGCCCGGCATCGCCGAGACACACCAGCTCAGCGGGCAGCTCGGTGAGGGCGAGCGCCAGACACAGCTCCGGCCCGATCCCGGCCGGCTCCCCACTGGTCAAGGCGATGCGCGGAATCATGTCGTGAATGCGGTGGGGAGGGGGCGCGTGAAGAGAGCTTCCGCGGCCGTGAAAGACAGGGACGTCTTTCCCGGAGCCTCCAGGGACTGATCCACGGCGTCCCCAGAAGGTCTCTTCACGTGCCCACTCCTGCGCGCGCTACGACTTGTATTCCACGTACGCTTCGTCCCGCATGCGCCGCAGCCACAGCTCGGTCTCCTCGTCGGCCTTGCTGGCGCGGATCGCGTCCATGGCCTGGCGGCGCTTGAGGTCGTCGGTGTTGTCGTAGCGGCGGTGGCCGAGCATCTGCGCCAGATGCCAGCCGAACTGCGTCTTGAACGGTTCACTCATCTCCTCGTCCTTGAGGTCCGCGATCGCCTTCTCGAACTCCGGCGCGAACGTCCCGGGACCCGTCCAGCCGAGGTCGCCGCCATCGTTAGCGGAGCCGGGATCCTCCGACACTACCTTGGCGATGCCGCCAAAGTCCTCGCCCTTGAGTACGCGCTCGCGTATCGCGAGCAGCTTGCCGCGCACGGTGGCGTCGTCGGCGAGCTCGTTGGTCTTCATGAGGATGTGGCGCACGTGGACCTGGTCCTCCACGCTCTTCTCGGTGCCGCCGCGCACCTCGTTGAGGCGGATGATGTGGTAACCGGTGGGCGTGCGCAGCGGCTCGCTCACCTCGCCGGGTTTGAGCTTGGCGACCGTGTCGGTGAGGAAGGTCGGCAGCTCACTGCCCTTGCGCCAGCCAAGCGCGCCGCCTTCGAGCGCCGTCTGACTGTTCGAATAGGCCACCGCGAGCTTGGCGAAGTCCTCGCCGGACTTGGCCCGCTCGTAGACTTCCTGGGCGCGCTTGGCGGCCGCATCGAGCTGCTGCGGGCTCGCCTCCTGGCCGACGGCGATCAGGATGTGCGAGACGTTGTACTCGTTACGCTCGGAGGGAGTCTTGGCCTGCTTATCGAGGAACTGATCGATCTCCTTCGGCGTAACGCTGATGTGCTGCAGAACGTCGCGTTGGCGCAGCATCTGCAAAGTGATCTCCTTGCGGATCTCCTCGCGGTAGGAGGGATAGTCGATCCCTTGCTGCGCGAGCGCCTCGGGAAGCTGCGAGAGGGTCAGGTTGTTGCGCTTCGCCACGTCCTGCAGGGCGTTGTTCAGCATCTCGTCGGTCACCTTTACCCCGGCGCGCGTAGCGTGCTGCAGCTGGATCTCCTGCAGCACCAGCCGCTCGAGCACCTGCTGCCGCAGCACGTTCTGCGGCGGCAGCTCGAGCTTCTGTTGCCGCAGCCGCTCGCTCACCTGGTCGACCTGCGCGTCGAGGTCGCTGTTGAGCACCACACCG
>Ga0187782_10004383_pt1 | contig 10573 bp, 6 predicted proteins | sample 0715_SJ02_MP15_2_FD_132454 | JGI IMG/M metagenome (GOLD analysis project Ga0187782, IMG submission 132454) | Tropical peat soil microbial communities from peatlands in Department of Meta, Colombia - 0715_SJ02_MP15_20_MG | ecosystem: Environmental > Terrestrial > Soil > Wetlands > Peat | place...
GACGTGCCTTTCTTGCTGAGGCCCTCGAAGACGTCGAGGTCCGATGCACTCTTTTCATTTTGCGCCATGGCACGGGTTCTCCTGCCGCCTGCTTAGAATACCATCGCCGTCCGTTCGAGCCCCAGGAAGGTGCCTGGCGCAGCGACCCGGAAGCCTGCGACCCACTACCAGCCTCTGCGACCTCGCTGGAATATCTCCGCGACGCCGCTGCAATATCTCGAAAGGTATGACATATCAGTGCTGGTTGCTCGTGCGCGTCGGCGTCTGGGCGCGCCGGTCGCCCACGGGGGCGCGTAGCAAGACAGGGGGCACGGTGCCGATCGCTGCGCTGGCGGTCGCGCTGGCCGGCGGCTTGTAGAAGTAGCGGACGCGTTTCTTCTGAAGGGGTTGCCAGACCTGGATCGGCACGATGGGGGTATCGCCGAATATCGAGTGAGCGTCCGGAGCTCGAGCGCGGACCAACCGAGAGACGAGAAGGGGCGCCCCTTCGGTTACTGGACTGCCGGACACTTCGCGTGTGCCGCCGAGAATGGCGTGCGCACCTCCCGGAATGGCCATGCGCGCAGAGCACCCGAGGCGGCGTAGCGCCGCATCCATGGCAGCCAGCGTCTTGCCGTCGGCCGCAGCGCCGTCCGGGAGCTCGATCCACACGAGCGTTCCGTCTTCGTCTCGAATCCCGGCGGATGCGCGTGCGACCGGTGATCGAGCGTCGTCGAACGCGTAGCCGGCGATGAGCGCGGACGCGTCGCTGGCCGGTCCCGCAGCCGCGATCGAGAAGGCTCCCGCAGTCCATTCGAGGGCCAACGATCCATGCACCGGGCCGGCGAACGCGACGACCGTGAAGCCATCCGGCGGCGCGCGGTCCGCAGGGGCCACCGTTCGGGGATCGATGGCGGCGACCTGGAGCTTCAGGCGCGCGCCCACCGCGGCATCGGCCCCGCTCTGAAGCCACGTCGTCGCGACGGCGTACGGAAAGCCATGCTGCGGAAGATCGGTCGTTCGCCAGACGCCTTCTGGCGTCGTCGACCTCGCGTCAGCGCCCGCGGCTCCGGTCGCATCGCTCCGGTCGTCGTGATCGTCCGAGGGAGCACCTTCCCCCGCGGGAACTGCTGCCGCGGCGGGCAGGATCGATCGCGTCGTCAGGTAGAAGAAATCGCGCGACTCCCGCTGGATGTAGCGGGGAAACAGCATGTGCCCCATGGCGCGGATCATCCGACGGGACCGGAACACGTAACCGGGCATGTCGGGCACGGGACCTTCGGCCTCCCAGTCGTTCTGAAGGCGTCGTCCAAGCGCACCGAGCCGATTCTCGGGAGCCACGTTGTAGAACTCGAAGCCGGCGTGCCCCGGGTTCATGTCGAGGTGAATCCCGAACGTGCACCGCGCGGCGAGCATCCCTTGGGCCAGGTCGTCCGGAGAAATGCTCGTGCTGTAGAAGTAGCCAACGAAGTTCTCCTTCGTCAGACAGAGTGCGCTGCGCGTCGTGTGCACCTGGTCCGGCCACCCGGGCGGGGCTCCTCCCCACCACGTCCGTCCCCATGGGTTGAACCGGCCGTCCTGCACCAGCGCCGTAAGGTTCTGACGGAAGGCGACGACGTCGTCGGGCACGTCCGGCGAGTCGGGCCATGCGCCGAAGGCGTTCGATCCATCCCGAAGCTCGAAGACCGTCGCGGCGTAGGGCTTCGGGGGCAAATACTCGACGCCGTCCGCTTGCATCCCGTACTCGCCGTGCTGGGCCTGGAAGCCGCCGTTGAAGGCTGCGACCAGGTGGCCCATGACCGCGGGAGTCCGGGGGATCATTCCAGGGCCGTGCTCGCCGTTGGCGCTGATCGGCTCGACCGTGCCCGCTTCGATGTGGAGCTCGATCTGTCGAGGATCCCAGAGCGTCACGTAGACCCGCACGTCCGGTCGGCCAGCGTCGGGGCGCAAAAAGGTCGTCACGAACGCCGGAGCGCCGTGGGTCGTGGGGGTGATGAACGGGTCGGCTTCGAGAGCAATCCACCGCCCTTCGCCCGAGATGGGCGGCAACACGAGCGGCGCAATCGCGGGCGGAGGCCAGCCCGTTTCGGGATCGGTATAGGTCTCGGAAGACGATCGCGGCGGGCTCGAGATCCCGAGTTCACTTCGCACGTCCTCGGCCGTGGTCTTCGGCGCAAGGGTCACGTGCAAGGCGTCGAACAGCGTGAACGCGACGGCCTTCACCCATTGCATCCGATCGTCGCCGACCCAGGGCAGGGCGCGTACGCGATCGACGGCCCATGTGACGAGGTTTCCCGGACGCGCGGGCTCGTCCGGCAGAACGCGAACGAACTCGGCACCCGAGACGACGGTTCGGTGCGAGGGGTCGAGGATCACGACGCGGTCGTCCGCGCGCGCCTCGACGAGCCCGTCGTCGCGCCATTCGAACGAACCGCGGCGCGCGACCTGGTCGAACGCGAACGCGGTGTGAACGATCCCCGCGGCGCGGCCGGTTTGCTGCAAGTTGGTGAGCGCGACCTGTATCCGCTGCAGGCGAGAGAGGCCCGAAGTTTCGACGGATGGGCGACCCGCCAGATCGAGCACGTGGATCCCGATCATGAGCCCGTCCGTGCTCGTGGAATAGACCGCGCTCTCCCCCTTGAGCACGGGACGCGATTCGTCCACGCCGCTGGTCTGCGTGACGTTCCACGTGCCCTCGACGCTCACCAGTGATCCCTCGGGCGACAGGCGTGCCTCGACCACGTAAAGGTCGCTCGGCTCGTCGAGGACGTGCGCACGGACGAGAGCCCGGGCGCGTCCCGACAGGAAAGCCCGAAGACCATGTTCCCGCGCCATCCACGTCACGTCGCTCGCCGCGCACGACAGTCCGCGCGCCGACAGCGTCTCGGACAATGCGGCCTCGGGGTTCCGGGCCACAGCGCGCACCCCCGAGGGTCGCCCGCAAATGGCGAGGGCGAGGACCATCGCGAAGGGCAGGGGCCTGACGCACGAGCGACGGAAACGGCGATCCCATCGCAGAGCCCAGGATTTCAAGGACTCCTGGCCGCTGCTCCACCACCGCTCTACCGACTGCATGTCGTCCTGTCTGCGCCGCGTCCGCGCCATCCGATCGCCGTGCCCCTACGGTTCATTGTGTGGCCGGCGCCGCCGCTGCGGGTGGCTTTCGCGACTACCAGGCCACCGCCAGGCGGTCCAATCTCCGGGCCGCCTCCAAGGTCGATAACGATGGTGCTTCCTCGGCAACGAGGTTGACTGTCGATCCAAGCCAAGTTGCGGAAAGCGTTAGGCAGCGCCGCGGAATGAAGCATGCTACGAAAAAATGCGCGAGGATGCCGCGACAACGGGCGAAAGTGGGCCGAACCCGCCGGGGAGCCTCCTCGTCGATGCTTCACCTCAGCCGTCTCGTCGCGGTCGGCGCGGTGGCGTCTGCATTCGAGGTAGGCTGCCTCAGCCCTACGCTGCCATTGCCTCCTCCTGCGCTGCCGACGATCCTTCCAGGGTCGGACGCCGATCACGTGGAGCTCGTGTCGAACGTCTGCGGCGGAGCTGAATCGGGAGCCCTCATCGTCGTCGAGAACGAGAATCCGGCTCTGACGGGCGACCAGGTCGGCGCCCTCACCCGCGCCGACTCGTGCGGACGGTGGGACGTCGAGGTGTACGCGCACCAGGGCGATGTTCTTCAAATTTGGCAGGAGTACGAAGCCACGAGCAGCCCACCGGAGACCGTGGTCGTCTCACTCCCCTAAAGCTTTCCCCCTAAAGCGCATTCCATGGCGCGGAACGCCGTAGGGCTTCGCCCGCGCACGTCGTGCGCGGACGCCGCTTTATTCTTTTCCTCGGGGCTCTGCCCCCGCCGGCTCGCTTCGCTCGCTCCCCCAAACGCGCTCCCGCGCGGTTGCTTACGAGCGGCGCGGGCTCAGCGTCCCGCGGGAGGGCTGGTGGAGAGAACCCTCAGCGCCACGCGTCGCGCGGACGTGGCGCGAGCCTCGCTCGCAGTCGGCGCGGTCGGATCCAGACTTCGGGAGCCCGGCTCGGGCGAGTCGAGGAGCTCACCCACCAGGTCCCAGTCGCTGGCTTGCGCAATGCGGACGCGGCGCATCTCCCCCGGATGGGCCTCGCCTTCGCTGAGGTACACGCTGCCGTCGATCTCGGGAGCCTGGCCGGCGTGGCGGCCCTTCATCACGAATTCGTGCTCCTCGCTGGGTCCCTCGACGAGCACTTCCAGCTCCTGGCCGAGAAGGGCACGGTTCTTCTCTCGGGCAATCCGGCGCTGCAGGGCCATCAGCTTGCGCGCGCGATTGGCTGCGACGAGCCCGGACACCTTTCCGTCCATGCCATGAGCGGCACACGTCTCCTCGTCGGAATACCGGAAGACGACGGCGTGCTCGAAGCGCGCCCATTCCACGAAGGACACGAGCGTATCGAAGTCTTCCTGCGTCTCGCCCGGATGCCCCACGATGAACGCCGTTCGCAGGGTCAGACGAGGTACGCTCGTGCGCAGCCTCTCGACCAGGCGTCGTTGTCGATCGTGGCCGTGACCCCTTCGCATCCGCTTGAGCATCGCGTCGGACGCGTGCTGCAGCGGCATGTCGACGTACGGAACCACCCTCGGGTGATGCGCGAGAAGGTCGATCAGGGCGTCGTCGAGGGTCTCCGGATACAGGTAGAAAAGGCGTACCCAGCGGATGCCGGGGACGTCGGCGACCCGCTCGACGAGCGACGCGAGTGTCGTTCGCGGTTCCGCGGCGCGATCGCGTCCCCAAGCGACGGTGTCCTGCGAAACCAGGTTGAGCTCGAGGACGCCGTTTTGGGCGAGGCGTTCGGCTTCCGCAATGACGTCGTCGGCCGTGCGCGAACGCTGCTTGCCCCGAATCTGCGGGATGACGCAGAACGCGCAGGTGCGGTTGCATCCCTCGGCGATCTTCAACCAGGCGCTCGCCGCCGACTGTGTGAGGACCCGCGGGTCCGCCGCTCCGACGAGCCAATCGGCGGGGTTGCCCACGAGCACGCGCTCCTTGGTTCCCGCGAGCACGCGCTCCAGTTTGGGCATGTCGCTCGAGCCGAGCAGGTGGTCGACCTCCGGCAGCTTCGAGGCCAGGTCCGCGGCGTACCGCTGCGCCAGGCACCCCGCCACGACAAGCTTGCGGCACGCACCGACGCGCTTGTACTCGGCGAGCTCGAGGATCGTGTCGATCGATTCCTTTTTTGCCTCGCCGATGAAGCCGCACGTGTTGACGACGATAACCTCGGCCTCGGCGGCCTCGGTGACGATCCGCCACCCGTCGCCAGCCGCGATTCCGACCATGACTTCGGTGTCGACCCGGTTCTTGGCGCATCCCAAGCTGACGAAATGAATGGTGCGCGGGCTCGTCATGGGAGGTGCGCGCGCTTTCTTCGGTCGCTGTTTCGCATGGCGTCGATGAATCGGTCGAACATGTAGAGTGCGTCGTGTGGGCCGGCGGCGGCTTCGGGATGGTATTGCACGCTGAACGCTCCGAGCCCATCGACGGCGAGACCCTCGGACGTGCCGTCGTTCAAGTGGATGTGCGTCGACCGAACACCCGACGGAAGACTGTCGAGATCGACGCAGAATCCATGATTCTGCGTCGTTATCTCGATCCGGCCGGTCGTCAGATCCTTGACCGGCTGGTTGGCGCCCCGATGGCCGAACTTCAACTTGTACGTGTTCGCTCCGAGGGCGCGTGCGAGAAGCTGGTGACCGAGACAGATCCCGAAGATCGGGACTTTTCCGAGCAGGCCTCGGATGCACTCGACGGCATATCCGAGGGCTGCCGGATCGCCGGGGCCGTTCGAGAGAAAGATCCCGTCGGGGTCGAGCGAAAGGATGTCCGTGGCCGTGGTCGATGCAGGCAGGACCGTCAGGCGTGAGCCGCAATCGACCAGGCACCGCAGAATGTTGCGCTTGATGCCGAAATCGACGACCGCCACCTGGAATTCCGGCGGTCGCGGCGCCGCCGTGGCCCAGCCGCCCCGTCCCTCCGTCCAGGAGTAGGGCTGTTCGGGAGTCACGTATCTCACGAGGTCGAGCCCGTTCATGTCGGGCGCGCATCGTGCGCGACGCAAGAGCTCGCCGACCGGCTCGGTCCCGATGACGCCGTTCTGGGAGCCGTGATCACGCAGATGACGCGTCAGCTTGCGCGTATCGACGTCGGCGATTCCCACGATGCCGTGGCGCGCGAGGTAGGCCCCCAGAGCTTCTCGCGAGCGCCAGTTCGAGGCGATGGGGCTCGCGTCGCGAACGACGAAGCCCGCGACGCGGGGCCTTTCGTCGACGGCTTCGGTGTCTTCGCGATTGACGCCGACGTTGCCGATCTCCGGGGCCGTCATCACGACGATCTGCCCGTAATAGGAAGGGTCGGTGAGGACCTCCTGGTATCCGGTCTGCGTCGTGGTGAACACCGCCTCGCCGACCGCTGTCCCGCGTGCTCCGAAGGTATGACCCCCGAAGACCGTGCCGTCAGCGAGTACGAGGTTTGCCCGATCTGCGTTCGCCGGATCCGTCACGACGTCGCCTCCAAGTCCTCGTACACGATGCGGCCCTCGCACACCGTCATCAGGACACGGCCCTCGACGGACCGCCCGGCGAAGGGGGTGTTACGGCTTTTGCTGCGCAGGCGCGACGGGTCGATCGTATAGCGTGCATTGGGATCGACGACGACCAGATCGGCCCGGGCGCCCTGCCGTAGCGTTGGCGGCTCGAGACCGACGACACGAGCGGGCGCGGTCGTGAGCGCGGTGACGAGGCGGCCGAGCGGCAGGGCGTTCTTCCGAACGAGATCGAGCAGCACCGGGAAGCACAGCTCGAGGCCGATCATCCCCGGGGCGGCTTCCGCGAACTCCACGGTCTTGTCCAAGATTCCGTGCGGAGCGTGATCGGTCGCGATGCAGTCGACCGTCCCATCGGCCAGCGCCTCGCGCAGTGCCTCGACGTCGTGCGATTCTCGAAGGGGCGGGTTGACCTTGCATGCCGTGTCGTAGCCGAGCAGTGCCTCGTGGGTCAGCATCAGGTGATGAGGCGTCACCTCGGCCGTCACGGCAATGCCACGAGCCTTGGCCTCGCGAAGGATCCTCACGGCCCCGCCGGTCGAGACGTGCGCCACGTGGTAGCGCGCCCCGACATATTCCGCGAGCAACACATCGCGGGCGACGATGACGTCCTCGGCGACGCGCGGCCAGCCGCGCAGACCGAGTCTCGTCGAAACCGCTCCCTCGTGCATCTGCGCCCCCTCCGTGAGCGCGTGGTCTTCGGCATGCTGGATGAGGGGCAGCTCGAAGGTCGTCGCGTATTCGAGCGCGCGCCGCATCACGTGGCTGCTCGCGACGCATCGCCCGTCATCGCTGACGGCGACGGCGCCGGCAGCCTTGAGATCGGCCATCTCGGTGAGCTGCTCGCCTCTCTGACCGACCGTGATGGCGGCGATGGGGTGCATTCGCACGCTGCCGGCGGAACGAGCTTTGCTGACCAGCATCTCGGTGACGACGCGAGAGTCGTTGACGGGGCGCGTGTTCGCCATGCAGCAGACGTCGACGAATCCTCCGGCCGCGGCCGCTCGTAGACCGCTCGCGACGTCCTCCTTGTTCTCGTCGCCGGGCTCACGCAGGTGCGCGTGCAAGTCGACGAATCCGGGCAGAAGCCATTTGCCCGAACACTCGACGATTCGGAAGCCGTCGCCCGAAGCGCGCGCCAGCTCGTGCGCGGCATCGCGTCCAAGCTTCACGATCCGGCCCCGTTCGACGACCACATCCACCTCGGCGTCGAGGGAGGCCGACGGATCGACGGCACGCACGCGTCGAAAGACGAGGGGGTCCGCCATGAGCCCAGCCGCCTATAGCGAGCCTTCGAGCGCCCGTCGAATGGCCGCGGGATGCCAGGGCCTTGCGTTGGCTTCGGTTTCTCAGGAAGAAGCGCGATGCCATCGGGCCCTGCGGAGCTCCGCGGGGCTGAGCCTGACGGCACGGCCGCTTGACGTGAATCCGGCCAAGGGATACCGGTGACGGCGTCTCGGCGCATCGGCGAACGTGGCGGAATTGGCAGACGCACCAGATTCAGGTTCTGGCGAGGTAACTCTCGTGAGGGTTCAACTCCCTCCGTTCGCACCCCTGCCTGAGAGGCGGAGCTTCCAGGCCAGTCGTCGGTCGTCTGTCGATCCTGCACTGCGCTTCGCTCCGTGCACCCGCGAGCAACTCCCTCCGTTCGCACCGGATTACCCAGCAGTGTCGCTGATCCGCTCGCCGGCTTGCGCTGCGTGGAGGTTCTGGCTCCAAATGCAAAGTTCACCGTTGACGAAGCAGTCCGTTGACCGCTGCGAGGATGGCTTTGATGTCGAACGGCTTTTCGAAACGATGGTTCGGGACGCGATCGAGGAAATCTCGCGCCGCCACGGTGAACGCTCCACCTGTGACGAAGATCATATTGTCGCAGACGTTGGGCATCCGCGTGGTCAGCTCCGAGTGCAGCTGCATGCCGGTCATCTCCGGCATCATCAAGTCGCATACGATCACGTCGAACGTCGCTCCCGACAGCAGGGCATCGAGGGCGGCCTTTCCGCTGACCACGGTCGTGACATCGTGACCCCTTAGCACCCGGCTCAGGGAGCGCCCCACCATCGGATCGTCATCCACGACGAGAATGCGGCCACGGCGAGGTGCGTGGCTCACGTGCTTGGCCAAGGGAGGCGTTTCAGGTACGGCATCGACTCGCGCCAAGGGAATGACGACCCGCATGATCGTACCGACGTCGACTTGGCTCTTGACGGTGATCTCACCCCCGAGGCCGGCGATGATCCCGTGGGTGATCGAGAGCCCGAGCCCGACACCAACACCGACGGGTTTTGTCGTGAAGAACGGGTCGAAAATCCTCCCGAGCATCTCGGGTGGGATTCCACGACCAGTGTCTCGAACTTCGACGACCGCGTTCGTACCGTCGATCTTGGTCGTGATGCGAATCTCGTTTTTCTCGGCTGCACCTTCAGAAATCGCGTGGGCCGCGTTCACGATCAGGTTGATGAAGACCTGTACGAGCCTTGACTCGTCGCCCATCACCGCGGGAGATCCCTCGAAGTCCTTCACCAGCCTCGCGCGATGCCGGACCTCGTTGAAGGCCATGTTAATCGCCACTTCCAGCACGCGCGGGATCTCCAGAAGCTCACGCCGTTCTTCGTCGGCCCTCACGAAGATCTTCATCCCGCGAACGATCTTACGAACGCGCTCTGCCCCCTCACGCGCCTCCCCAAGCATCTCGAGCATCGCGCGCACACGCGCCGATGGAGAGGCTCCGCCCACCTCCCGCAGCTCTTGGGCCAGAAATTCCAGGTTGTTCATCACGTAGGAAAGCGGGTTATTAATCTCGTGGGCGACGCCCGCCGCAAGTGTGCCGACGGAGGCCAACCGATCCGACAGCGCGAGACGGGCTTGCAACCCCTTGCGTTCCGAGATGTCGCGAACCGCAGCGGCGACCAGAACGTCTTCCTCGGTGCTGACCGGGCTGAGGCTGATCTCGACAGGGATCTCCGATCCGTCCTTTTTCAGTGCGAACAGTTCCCGTCCGACGCCCATCGGTCGGGCCCGTGGAGCTGCTACGAATGCCTCGCGGTGCTCACGGTGCCTCGCTCGATAGCGCTCGGGGATAAGCTTGCTGATGAGTTGCCCGACAAGTTCTTCGCGCATGTAGCCGAACATTCTCTCCGTCTGGGCGTTCACGAGGCAGATGCGTCCATCGCCGCCGACGATCACCATTGCATCAGGCGCGGATTCGAGGAGCGCTCGGAATCTCTCCTCGGCGCGTTTCCGCGCGGTGATGTCGAGGAACGTCGTCACATAGCGACGATCGTCGTGCATCTCGACCGGCTGGACCGAGACGATTACATCGATCATCCTGCCGGACTTGACCTTGACCTTGAGTTCGGAGTCGCGAATGGCGCTTTGAGCGCGCAGCGTTCGAAACATACCCTCGCGCACCTCGGGAGGGATGAGTCCGACTTCAGCGCTCGTTCGGCCCAAGATCTCTTCTCGTCCGAATCCGAACATGCGCACCACGGCATCGTTCACGTCCAGGATGACGCCATCCAGCGAACTGACGATGATCCCGAGCGGCGAGCTCTGAAAAAGTGCCTTGAAGCCTGCCTCCTCCTGCGGCCCAGTCGCTCGTTCTGCTGTCATCGGGTGGCTCCCGTTGGACGCTATCTTACGCCAAGCCCAAGGCGATCTTGGCGGGATATCTCGGGATTTTCGTGATGCCGCAGCCGACCCTCCGCCGCAGTGGCCATCGGAGAGGCGCTCCGTGTGCCAGGCTCAAAGTACGCCAAGTTGCATTTCAGTTGGTCGTGCGGATCGCGACCCGCCGCACGCATTTAGGCGACGCGGTCTCGTCGGGCCGGCCGGCCGGCAGCCCTCACCTCGAGGTCGCGAAGCTCGCATCGCAGTGAGGCGCGTTCACGCGCGAGGTCGAGCACTTGGTCCCGATCGTGGCTCTCCGCCAGTGCGCGGGTGACGGCCGCGATTGCGGCGTGGAGCTCCTCTTCGCTCGCGGAGTGCACGAATGAGCGCGAAGGTGCCGCGAACGAGCACGACTCGC
>Ga0187782_10004385_pt1 | contig 10573 bp, 9 predicted proteins | sample 0715_SJ02_MP15_2_FD_132454 | JGI IMG/M metagenome (GOLD analysis project Ga0187782, IMG submission 132454) | Tropical peat soil microbial communities from peatlands in Department of Meta, Colombia - 0715_SJ02_MP15_20_MG | ecosystem: Environmental > Terrestrial > Soil > Wetlands > Peat | place...
AGAACTTGTCGAGTTCGCCCTTTTCGCGATTGCCTTCCTTGTCGAGCTTGCCGCAGATGGTGGTGACGGCCTTCTCGATGCCGCGCTTGAGGGCCATGGGATTGGCGCCGGCAGCAACGGTCTTGACGCCTTCGCGATAGATGGCCTGGGCGAGAACGGTGGCGGTGGTGGTGCCGTCGCCCGCGGTGTCGGAAGTCTTGGAAGCGACTTCGCGAACCATCTGGGCGCCCATGTTCTCGAGGCCGTCCTTGAGTTCGATTTCCTTTGCGACGGTGACGCCGTCCTTGGTGATGGTCGGCGAACCGAATTTCTTTTCGATGACTACGTTGCGGCCCTTGGGGCCGAGGGTGACTTTCACAGCGTCAGCGAGAACGTTGACGCCGCGGAGAATGGCCTGGCGGGTCTCTTCTCCGTGAATGATTTGCTTTGCCATGTTTTTCTGCTCCTTGTTCAATTCTTGCAGGCTATTGGCCTGCGGGATGTCTTGAAGCCAAGTCTCAGGTCTCAGGCGTCAGGTCTGAGGAAAATCTTCTGACGCTGACCGCTTGGTGAACTGAGAAATCCTGGTACTGCTTGCGAACTGCAGATTCCTCGCTCGTTCTCGGCTTCGCCTGCGAACGGCTCGGAATGACAATTGCTAGATCCTTCGCTTCGCTCAGGATGACGTCAGCGGGCTCAGACGCCCGCTAAACGGCGTCACTTTCTTGAGCCGGCGGTTTCTTTCTTGGCGGCGCCGGTGATGATGCCGAGGACTTCTTCTTCACGCATGATGATGTAGTCCTCGCCATCGAGCTTGATCTCGGTGCCGGAATACTTGCCGAAGAGGATGCGGTCGCCTTCTTTTACGTCGAGGGGGCGAACCTTGCCGTCTTCGTTGATCTTGCCTTTGCCGGCGGAGATGACTTCGCCTTCCTGCGGCTTGTCCTTCGCGCTGTCGGGGATGATGATGCCGCCACGGGTGGTTTCGGCTTCCTCTACACGACGGACGAGAATGCGGTCGTGCAGGGGGGTGAACTTGGTAGCCATGGATATGCTCCTTTCAGTTGTTGGTTAGGTTTTTGAATACGTGATAGTAGCTTTTTCGATTGTTAGCACTATGGGTTTATGAGTGCTAATTGTAGAGATGGAGTTGGAAGTTGTCAAGGCGAGGGACAGGATTTTCGCGTGAAGCGGACCGGCTAGAGGCAGTTTATATAATTGATTATGCATGACTTGCTTCGGTGCCTGAAAGTGAGTTCGGGGTAGGGATCCTTCGACTTCGCAGAAGTTCACTTTGTGAACTTCCCACTCCGCTCAGGATGACAGCGGTTTTTGGTGAGAGGCGAGGACGGTCGTCGCCTCTAATGCGGTGTTTCTACTGGACGGCGGAAACGGCCGGTGCTAACGTTTGGCGCAGATGGCGCTCGCGATCACGATTGCGTTGGTGGTGGTGCTAGTGGCGGTGCGTCTGACGATGCCTCCGTGGCCAAATTTTGTGAAATTGGGCATGGAACGGTGGAGCAAGCAGACCACGGTTGTGCTCTTCGCAATTGCACTGGTTGGTGCGGCAGCGGTTCTCGTCATTTCAAGACACTGAATTTCAAGATACTGCTCAGTAGATCCCTTCCTAAAGTGCTCGTCAGTCTGCCGAAATTTCGGCATTCGTCACTTTTCTCGGCGCGTTCAGGGATTGCCCCGGGAGGGTTCCGGCGAGGTCGCTGAACACCGCGAAAATGCGCTAATTCCTCCTGGCTCAAATAAGCCTAATTCTCAGTGACTGAAGTACATGGCTAGGTCGGATCACAAGAAATGGTGTGGCGCTCACACTAAAAGGTGATGGAGATCACTCAGCTGTGTGGCAAAATCCGCAGGAAAAAGGTGGATGAGGGAAAACACGCAGGTGCTTCGGTCGGCGTCTTTTTTGCAAAAACTACTTGATTATGAATAAGTTGTGAAAGACGAACCTACACTGCCTAGACCTGGGGCAGGTTTGGTCCGAAGGTTGCCATAGAGCAAAGTGTACAGATCATAGTTAGAGCTGGTGGGGCTAAGGAGAGAGGAGCGATATGGCAACAGCAACGATGGCGATTGGCAGGACGATGGGCCATGGGTTTCGGTACATGTCGGAGGCGCAAGCGAAGGCAAATTCTCCGTATGGTTTGCCGATCATCGAGGATGTGCGCGATTTCCATCTGGGTGAGAACAGCTTCTTCTCTGGTCTTTCGGATGCGACGGTGGAAGATCTGAACGATATCAAGCACACCAGCTCGTATCCTGAGGGCGCGGTGGTGTTAATGGAAGGGCAGGCGGCACGCGGAGTTTATATCGTTTGCCAAGGACGAGTGAAGCTGATGACGACGAACGCCGACGGCAAAACGCTGATCGTGAAGATCGCGCAGCCGGGCGAGGTGCTGGGACTACAGTCGGTGGTGACTGGGAATCCTTATGAGCTGACAGTGGAGACGCTGCAACCGAGCCAGCTGGCATTCGTTTCACGGGAACAGTTTTTGAGATTTTTGCGGACGCACCCAGATGCCTGTCTGCGAGCTACGCAACATTTGAGCAGTGATTGCCATTCGGCGTACGACGTGATCCGATCGATCGGGTTGTGCCATTCGGTGGCGGGAAAACTGGCGCGACTACTGAAGCAGTGGTCGACGGAAGGGCGCACGAACAACGGGATGGTACGGATGAAGATGTCGCTGACACATGAAGAGCTGGCGCAACTGATTGGGTCGTCGCGAGAGACGGTGACGAGAATTCTTGGGGACTTCCGGCGGAGGGGTGTGCTAGAGCTGAATGGGGCGACGCTGACGATCCGGAACCAGGCGGCGTTGGAAGCGCTGTGCGTGGCGTAGGACAGCTACTAGCTCCTAGCATTAGCTCGCAGCCGAAGAGCGATGCTTTGAAGTAAGGCAAAGATTTAGATTCGAGAAGTTGAATCTAACGCGAGTCTACAACCCGACGGCGGCGCAGAAACTGGCCCGCTGAAAATTTAGTCCTCCTCCCTGGCACCCCAGCACGATGAAAAGATCGTGCTGGGGTTTTGTTTTGAGGGCAAGTCAGAAGTAAGAAGGCAGATTGAAGAAGTTGAGGCCTACGAACGCCTACGCATCCTCCGGCGGAACTGGTTACAATCAACTTGCGTATACGTCTAACGACAAATGCCTCTGTGTTAGTGGGGCAGCCTGTCCGTGGGGAAGCGGTTTGACCGCTCAACAATCCTGATTTTGGAGTCAACCGAATGCGATTTCTTGGTTCTGTGCGGGGCTCCTTTGCGGGTTCTGTGCTGGGTGCTGTTTTGCTGGCCATAGGCATACTTGTTCCGCAGCCAATATCTGCGGCGAACTCATCCACCGATCTTGACGCGCGCCGCAAGGCGCTGAACGACTTGCTGCATGAGCAATGGGAATACACGCTGCGAACGAATCCTATCTTTGCGTCGATTCTGGGCGACAAGAGATGGAACGATAAGATCGACGATTTCTCGCAGGCAGCCATCGACGATAACCTCGAGCAGACGCGACGGTTTCTGGTGCGGTTTGAAGCCATCGATACGAACGGTTTTCCCGATCAGGAGAAGCTGAATAAAGAGCTGATGGTTCGCGATCTGAAGATGACGCTCGAAGGCGCTCGCTTCAAGCCGTGGGAGATGCCGGTCAACCAAAACTCAGGCGTGCATATCGAGGCTCCGCAGATGATCGAGGTGCTTTCGTTCGAGAGTGTGAAAGATTATGAGGATTACATTGCGCGGTTGAATCAGCTGCCGCGGGCGTTCGATGAGACGGTGGTGCAGATGTGCAAGGGCATGGCGGAGGGGTTGATGCCTCCGAAGAATCTGCTGGAGCAGGTGGTGAAGCAGGCGAATGAGATCGCGACGACTCCGGTGGAGAAGAGCCCGTTCGCGCATCCGTTTGATAAGTTCCCCGACGCGGTGCCAGAGGCGGATCGCAAGCGCCTGCATGATGCGGGTATTGCGGCGATTCACGATTCGGTGTTGCCGGCGTATGTGAAGTTCACGGCGTTTGTGCGCGACGAGTATGCGCCCAAAGGGCGCACGGAGCCTGGAGTTTGGGCGCTTCCCGATGGGCCGGCGCGATATGCGTTTCGGGTGAGGGAATCGACGACGACAAATTTGAGTCCGGAGGAGATTCATGAGATTGGCCTCGAGCAGGTGAAGCTGATCGAAGGGCGAATGCTGGCGGTGGCGAAGCAGCTGGGCTATCCGGATTTGAAGAGCTTTTATGCGGAGATCAAGTCGGACCCGAAGCTGCATCCGCATTCGCGCGAGGAGATTCTCGATCTGTATCGGATGCACATCGACCAGATGTACACGAAGCTGCCGGACTTGTTTGGGCGGCTGCCGAAAGGGCGGCTGGAGGTGATGCCGATTGAAGAGTTCCGCGAGAAAGAAGCATCGACGGAATATGTGCAGGGGACGCCGGACGGGTCACGCAAGGCGCACGTGATGGTCAACACCTACGACTTTGCGAAGCGCACGACGCTCGATATTGAAACGACGGCGTATCACGAAGGCGTGCCCGGTCATCACTTGCAGATTGCGCTCGCGCAGGAGTTGCCGGAGTTGCCGCCGTTCCGGCAACAGGAAAACTACACGGCATACACAGAGGGGTGGGCGCTCTACGCCGAGGAGTTGGGGAAGGAAGCGGGATTTTATAAAGATCCGTACAGTTATTACGGGCACCTGCAGGATGACATGCTGCGGGCGATCCGGCTGGTGGTGGACACGGGCTTTCACTACGAGCATTGGACGCGGCAGCAGGTGGTGGACTTCTTCCACGAGCACTCGGCCATTGACGAGCCCGAGGTGCAGAGCGAGACCGACCGATACATGGCATGGCCGGCGCAGGCGCTCGGCTACAAGATCGGGCAACTGGAGATCGTGAAGCTGCGGCAATATGCTAAGGATCAGCTGGGCGCGAACTTCGACGTTCGCGGGTTTCATGACCAGGTACTCGGAGGGGGCGCGGTGCCGATGGATGTGTTGTCGGACCGGATCCATGAATGGGTGGGTCAACAAAAAGGGCAGACAGCAGCCGGGAGCGCAAGTAAGAGCGCGAGCGGGAAGTGAGCGGATCCAGCATCGGGTGATCGGGCGATCTTTAATGGACTGCATAGGTCCTTCGCTCCGTTCGGCTGGCGCCTCAACTCCGCTCAGGATGACAATGTGCTTATCGGGCCATCGGGTCATCTACGCAGGCTAGAAAATCCCCGCCCTAAATCGCAAAACGCGCGATTTCAAGGTGGGGCACCCTCCCGCCGGCCGGCACAATTTCCCCCTCAAGCCAAAAGGAGCGTTGAGTGAGCGACCACACGAGTTCGGTATAATCCACGCTCATATAGAGGACTGGCTTCGCTATGGGACTCACATCTGGCACGAAACTAGGACCGTACGATATTGAGTCGCTGATTGGGGCGGGCGGAATGGGCGAGGTGTATCGGGCCCGGGACGCGCGGCTGAATCGCACGGTTGCGATCAAGGTGCTGCCGAAATCCTATTCGGCGGATGCGGACCGGCTACAACGGTTCATGCAGGAAGCGCGCGCAGCAGCTGCGCTAAACCATCCCAACATTCTTTCGATTTATGACATCGGAGAGGAACAGGGCTCTCCTTATATTGTGTCGGAGCTGCTGGAGGGCTCGAGCCTGCGGGAGGTACTGCGCGGCGGGCCAGTGGCGACGCGGAAGGCGATCGATTATGCGCTGCAGATCACGCGCGGACTGGCGGCGGCGCATGACAAAGGGATCGTGCATAGAGATCTGAAGCCGGACAACATCTTTATTACAGAGGATGGGCGGGTCAAGATTCTGGATTTTGGGCTGGCGAAGCTGACGCGTCCGGAAGCGAGCGAGCCGGGCGACACGATGACAGCGGCGCAGGTGAACACGGAGCCGGGGCAGGTGCTGGGGACAGCGGGATACATGGCTCCGGAGCAGGTGCGAGGGAAGGCGACGGATCATCGGGCGGACATTTTTTCGTTTGGGTCGATTTTGTACGAGATGTTGTCGGGGAAGCGAGCGTTTCGTGGTGAGACGGCTGCGGACACGATGAGCGCGATTTTGAAAGAAGAGCCAGAAGAGCTTTCGGAGACGGGAAGAAGCGTTCCGGCGGCGCTCGAAAGAATCGTGCGGCATTGCCTGGAGAAGAATCCGGCGCAGAGATTTCAGTCGGCGGGCGATGTGGGGTTTGCGCTGGAGGCTTTGGCGGATGCATCGCTGAGTTCGAAGACGAGCGCGCAGCCAGCGGTGAGTGGAGTTGAGCCTGCTGTTGCCGATCAATCCCCAAGCCAAAAGCGGGCTTGGGTGGGGCACCCTCTTGGTATTGGGTTGGTGATCGGCGTCGCCGCGATTGCGGGAGCATTGGGCTGGTGGCTGGGAGGAAGGAATCGGATTGAGGCTCCGGAGTATCAGCAGATTACGTTTCGCACGGGATCGATTGACAATGCGCGCTTCGCGCCGGATGGAACTGTGATTTATACCGCGAGCTGGGACGGCGGCGATGACCAAATCTATATGTCGCGAACCGACGAGCCCGGAACGCGCGAGTTGGGATTGAAGAATGCGAATGTGCTGGCGATTTCGAACAAAGGGGAGTTGGCAATCCGGCTCAACACGACATATTTCAGCGGATATGCGCGTGAGGGGACGCTGGCACGGGTACCGCTGAGTGGCGGAACTCCGCGCGAGGTGCTGGACAACGTACAGGACGCGGATTTTGCCGAAGACGGGACGAGCATGGCGGTGGTGCGGTATGTACCGGAGAATGGGCACTGGAAGCTGGAGTATCCGATTGGAAAGGTGCTGCTGGACGGGATCAACTGGATCAGCCATCCGAAGATCTCGCCGGATGGGAAGTGGATCGCATTTGCGGATCATGAAAATCCTGGCGGCGATGATGAAGGGGCGCTGGCCGTGATCGATATGCAGGGGCATGAGAAAAAGCTGGCGTCGGGATATGTGTCACTGCAGGGGGTGGTGTGGTCGCCGAAAGGGGACGAGATCTGGTACACGGCGAGCGGGCATGGGAGCGCGACGAATCCGCAGGCGGTGACGCTCTCAGGCAAGCATCGAATCCTGACGAATGTGCCGGGAGGAATGTGGATCGAAGACCGGAGAGGCGATGACGTGTTGATGGTGACGCATCACCAGCGCGTGGCGATTCGCGGAAAAGGGCCGGGAGCGAAGGAAGAAACGGAATTGGGATGGTTCGGCTGGTCGGTCATGCGCGATCTGAGTCGGGATGGGAAGAAGGTTTTGTTCGAAGAAGAAGGAGAAGGAGGCGGTGCGAATTACACGGTGTTTCTCCGAGACACGGACGGTTCGCCGCCGGTGCGAATCGGGGAAGGAGTGGGACTCACGATCTCTCCGGATGAAAAATGGGTTGTAACCAAACCTAAGGACAAAGGGACATTGAGTATTGTGCCAACGGGAGCGGGGGAGCCGAGGCAACTGACGCACGACAACGTGAGCTATGCATTTGCTCGTTTCTTGCCGGATGGCACGCATCTGATCGCCGCGGGGATCGAGACTGGGCACGGCATGCGGAATTACTTGATCGATGTGACCAGCGGCGATTCGAAGCCAATCACGCCGGAAGGAGTGGTGGGCATCTTGGTTTCGCCGGATGGGAAGAGTGTTGCGGTACGCGGGCCGGACGGAAAGATGGCAATTTGGTCGCTGGAAAGCAACAACGTTCGGCCAATACCTGGGATCGATCCGAAGTACTATCCGACGAGCTGGTCGGTGGACGGAAAGTCGATCTACGTTGGGTCGTCGCTGCGGCAGGAAGCGGCCGCGGATGTGTTCAAGGTTGATGTGGAAAGCGGGAAGATGACTCCATGGAGGAGATTCGGCGGCGAGCTCGCGGCCGCGCGGAACGTGGGTCCGCCAGCCATCGTCGATGATGGAAATGCATACGCGTTCGTCTACGTGCAGGTGCTGTCGGAGGCGTATGTGGTGAGGGGAATGAAGTAAGGCAAGGCAGAAGTAAGAAGTCAGATTGCTGAAGTTAAGGATCGGGGCAAGGCCGAATGCAGAAGTCAGAATGAAGAAGGTGAATGTATCGAGTGATCGGGTCTCGGTTGTAGGATTGAAAGATGAGCGTGTAAGCGTTGAGGGGTTGAAGTTGGGAGTGGTTATGAGAAGAGCAGTGAGGGTTGGGATCGTGGTGGCGATGTTTGCGGCGGCAGCGCATTCGGTGTGGGGGCAGGATGATGAAGACGAAGGGCCGATGTCGAAGATGCATTTCGTGGTGGTACGGGACACGAACGGCAAGCCGGTGAGGAATGCGGCAGTAGTGCTGCATCCCGTGACGAAGAAGGGCAAACAGGCAATGGGCGGGATGGAATTGAAGACGGATGACGATGGGAAGACGTCGATTGAAGGCATTCCGTACGGGCCGCTGCGAGTGCAGGTGCTGGCGCCGGGCTTCCAGACGTTCGGGGAAGACTATCGGATTGATCAGGCGGAGACGCTGATTACGATACGGCTAAAGCGTCCGGTGAAACAGGTTTCGTCGTTTGGGGTGCAGGAGAGCGCGAAGAAGACGGGAGACGCTAGTAAGACGGATGGGAATGCACAGCAACCGCCGCAGTGAAAACAAGTCAGATGTAAGAAGTCAGAATGAAAGAAGTTGAGGCGATTTGCGGGTGTGAGAGACGAGCGAAGCGACCGGGCGAAGGATTTGATTGCAGATTGCAGAAGTGTTCTTCGGCGAGGGAATCGGTATGAGAGTGGGTTGGGCGATTCGGACAGTGAGTTTTGTGGTAGTGCTTACGCTGGCGATCGGGGCGACCGGAAGGGCTTTTGCGCAGGATGATGAGGGGCCGACAGCGTCGGTGCATTTTGTCGTGACCAATGATCTGAGCGGGAAGCCGGTGAGGAATGCGCAGGTGGTGCTGCATCCGGTGAATCGCAAGGGAAAAGTCAAAGGAGAACTGGAACTTAAGACTGATATGGATGGGAAGGCGAGCATCGATGGAATTCCGTATGGGACGGTCGAGGTGCAGGTGCTGGCTCCGGGATTTCAGACCTATGGTGCGGATTATGAGGTAAAACAGGCGGCCGTGGAGATCACGGTGAAGTTGAAGAAGCCAGCAGGACAGTATTCGGTGTATGGAGACGAGAAGAAGTAACGCAAGTCAGAAGTGAGAAGTCAGATGAAGAAGTTCATTGCAGATTGCGGAAGTGAGATTGCAGATTTAACATCCAAACCCGCTGTGGTGACCGGGAAATCCAGGGATCAAGCCGCAGAAGTTCCTAACAAAACATTTTGCGTATCGCTGCGAAACAATGCATACAAAAGCCATGCATACAAAAGCGGCGCGGGGTTTCGCGGATGACAGGACGGTCGCTATGTCCTACAATCGGCTGGCTGGGGGGCGGAGTGCTGCCGTGCAAGAGTTGACTGTAGAAAGATATGAGGGCGTGGCGGAGGATCAGCGGATTCTGCTGCTGAAGGGGCCGATCACGATCGAGACGACTCCGCAGTTTGAGCGGGCGGTGCGCAACGAGAGTGCGGAGACTGTGATATTGGATTTTTCGGATGTGCCGTACATTGATTCGGTGGGGTTGGGGTCGCTGGTGGCGACGTATGTGTCGCATCAGAAAAATGGGCGGTGCCTGGTGCTGACGGGAGTGAAGCCGCGAGTGAGCAAAGTGATGGAGATCACGAAGGTGAAGGATTTCTTTGTGACGTTTCCGACCACGTGGCAGGCGGTAGAAGCGCTGGCGAATACGGGGAGCGCATGAACCAATTGCAGAAGTAAGAAGTCAGATTGCAGAAGTTGAAGCGTTTGGGGGCGTGAGCGAAGCGGGAGCCTCCGGCCGAAATCCTGAGCGCAGCGAAGGATCCAAAAAGATCAGAAGTAAGAGGTTGGAATGAAGAAGTAAAACCCCTCGAAGAGGGTAGGGGTCCTTCGACTGCGCCGGAACTTCACTTGGTGCAGTTCCGGCTTCGCTCAGGATGACATCGTTTACGTGTTTTTGCTGCATCCGAACTCTTTGTCCAGTCGGGAACAATCTCTAATTGAGAAAATCTCCAGTTAGGACAAACCTTTATGGACTATCTGCTGAAAACGGAGCCGACGGTTTATTCGTTCGCTAATTTGCAGAAAGAGAAGACGACCGTGTGGGATGGGGTGACGAATCCGGTGGCGGTGCGGCATCTGCGCGAGATGAAGCCGGGCGAGCGGCTGGTGATTTATCACACGGGCGATGAGAAGAGCGCGGTGGGGACGGCGACGGTGGTGTCGGTGGATACGAAGGATGCGAAGACGCCGCTGGTGAAGATCAAAGTTGGGAAGGGGATTGCTGCGCCGAAGACCTTGGCCGAGATTAAGTCGCAGAAGCTGTTTGCGGATTCTCCGCTGGTGCGACAGGGACGGTTGAGTGTGGTGCCGCTGAGCGAAGCGCAGTGGAAGTGGCTGGTGGGAGAGTGAGGTCAGAGGTCGGAGGTCAGATTGCAGAGGTCAGAAGGCAGATTGAAGAAGTAAAAGTGCCAGCGAACAGGTTGGCGGCCCTCGCCAATGAGTGCGAACGCCCGATAACAGGAACGATCCCTTAAAATCTAGAC